>Ga0209638_1000821_pt1 | contig 20346 bp, 23 predicted proteins | sample BarGraNGADG00211_FD_184490 | JGI IMG/M metagenome (GOLD analysis project Ga0209638, IMG submission 184490) | Arctic peat soil microbial communities from Barrow, Alaska - Barrow Graham LP Ref core NGADG0002-211 (SPAdes) (version 2) | ecosystem: Environmental > Terrestrial > Soil > Wetlands > Peat...
CCGAGCAGGGCGAGACGCTCGCGCTGTCCCTGCTCAGCGTCGAACCCGGCTCGGAGCGTGCGGTCGCGGCTGCGCTCGGGCCGCGTGCCTCGGCGCTCGTCGCCCGCGATGCGAGGGCCGCGCTTGCGCTGCTCGAACGGGCTGCGTCCGCGGGGCTCGGCTCGCTGCGCGTGCTTGCCGGGCGCGACGTCCGTGAGCTCGTTGCGGAGTTGCCGGTCGTCGAGAAGGCCGACCTCCTCGACTCGAGTGTCCCGGCGGTCACGCGTGACGGCTACGGCTACGACCCGCAGCGCGGCGAGCTGTGGTTCGCCGGCGAGACCGCGGAGGCCGTGCTGCTCGAGCTCGATGCCCGCCGGCGTGCACTCGCTGAGGAGGCGAAGCTGCTCGCGGATCAGGCCCAGATGGCCGAGCGCGCCGCCGCGGTCGCCGAGGAGACGGCAGTCGAGACCGAGGCCGCGTTCGCAGAGGCGGCGCCGCGTCTGCGGATCCGCCGCGCCGACGTCGGCACGCTCAAGTCATTGCTCGCCGCGGCCGGCCGGCTCGAGCGGGCGCTCGAGGCGCTCGACGCGGCCGTCGAGATCGTCGAGGCCCCGTTGCGCGCGCGCGGCGAGGCGGGCTCGGAGCGAACCGCTGCGCTCGGCGCCACGCTGCGCACCCTCGGCGAGCACGAGAGCGCATTGCGCCGCGAGCTTGCCGCGGCGGTGGAAGGCGCATCCGCTGCAGAGCGGAACCTCATGCGCCTCGGCGGAACGATCGCGCCGTCCTTCGAAGGCGGAGACGCCGACACGCTGCGCATCGAGGCACGCACGCTCGTCGCCTCGGCCGACGCTGCGAGTGCGGAAGCCGCCGAGGCGGGTGCGCGGGCACGCGACGCCGAGGCTTCGCGTGTCGACGCAGCAGTTCGAGCGGGACGCCGGCGCGCGCGCCCCCATCAGCTTGCACGTGTGCTCGCCGCGTCGGAGCGGCTCGACGAGACGCTCGTCGCCGCGGTCGCGGCGGCCGCACGCTTCGAGGCTCCGCTTCGCGCCCAGGTCGACGCGGGCGGCGCCCGCACGGGCGGGCTCGGCGAGGAGCTGCGGCGGCTCGGCGCGTCCGAGGTCGAGCTGCGGCAGGGGGTCACGCGCGCCTCGGAGGGCGCAGCCGCGATCGACGTCGAGCTTGCGCGCATCGAGGCGGAGGCCGACGAGGCGCGGCGCCGGCTCGACCATGCGGGCACCGACGAGCGCGCGGAGGGCGACGACCGCGACGAGCTCCACGAGCGTGCAGAGCGACTCGAGCGCCGCCGCGAGCAGCTCGGCCAGGTCAACCCGCTGGCCAAGGAGGAGCACGACGCCGAGAAGCTGCGGCTCGACGAGCTCGCGACGCAGCGCGCAGACCTCGAAGCGAGCCTCACCGAGCTGGAGAAGCTGAGCGCCGAGCTGAAGGAGACGGTCGAGCGCCGCTTCACCGAGACGTTCGACGCCGTGCAGCGGAACTTCTACGAGGTCGCCGGCACGCTTTTCCCCGGCGGCGAAGGACAGCTTCAGCTCACCCTGCCCGAGGACGACGAGAGCCAGCCAGGCATCGAGGTCTCGCTCAAGCCGGCGGGGAAGAGGGTGCAGCGGCTCTCGCTGCTCTCCGGCGGCGAGAAGGCGCTCGGCGCGATCTCGTTCCTCTTCGCGCTGTTCCTCGCGCGGCCGTGCCCGTTCTACTTGCTCGACGAGGTCGAAGCCGCGCTCGACGACACGAACATCGGCCGCTTCGTCGAGCTGCTGCGCACGTACTCCGACCGCGCGCAGTTCGTCGTCATCACGCACCAGAAGCGCACCATGGAAGCGGCCGACGTGTTGTACGGCGTGACGATGGGCGGCGACGGCGTCTCCCAGATCGTCAGCCGCAAGCTGCCGCGCGAGCAGGCGCAGGCAGTCTCCGCCGCGTAGCCGGGGTGGAGCGCCGCTCGACCTTCGACCGGGTCGCCGAGCTCTACGACCGCGCACGAACGACGTATCCGGCCGACTTGCTCGACGACGTCGCCGCCCTCGGCCGGCGCATGCTCGAGATCGGGCCGGGCACCGGGCAGGCGACACGGGCCCTCGTCGAGCGCGGAGTCGACGTCACGGCGGTCGAGCTCGGCTCGAATCTCGCGGCGATCGCGAGACGGAACGTCCCGCAGGCGACGATCGTCGTCGCCGACTTCGACACGTGGGAGCCGGAGCACGCCGACTTCGACGCGGTCGTCGCGTTCACGTCCTTTCACTGGCTCGACCCGGGCACGAAGTACGCGAAGGTCGTGCGGCTCCTGCGCAGCGGGGGCGCGCTTGCCGTCGCGCACGTCGATCATGTGACCGTGCCCGGCGGCGATTCCTTCTGGGCCGATGTCATGGAGGACTACGACGCCGTCGTGCCGAGCCCGGAGAACGTGCCGCCTCCCCGCGAGGAGGAGGTCGGCGACCTGCGCGCCGAGTTCGCAGCGAGCGGCGCGTTTCGCGATGTCGAGCGCCGCCGCTACCGGTGGGACGTCACCGTGACCGCCGACCAGTGGATCGACGTCCTCGGAACGATGTCGCCGAATATTGCGCTGGATCGCTCGGTGCGCGAGCAGCTCTTCACCCGCATCCACGCGCGAATCGAGGCGCGGCCTGCAGGCACGGTGACGCACCATCTCATTGCAACACTGACCATCGGGCGGACATAGGAGGCACGACCACGCGGAGCTGGTTGCGCAGCAGCCGTTGGTGTACGGTCGCGGGCATGGCGTCGTTCGTCCTCGTCCACGGTGCCTGGCACGGCGGCTGGTGCTGGCGCAAGATCGTTCCGCTGCTCGAGTCGGCAGGCCATCGCGTCGACGCGCTCGATCTGCCCGGGCACGGCGACAATCCGGCGCCCGTGAGCGAGATGACACTCGACGCAAACGCGCGTCTGGTGGCCGATCGCGTCGAGGCGGCGGGCGAGCCTGTTGTACTGGTCGGCCACAGCATGGGCGGCATCTCGATCACGCAGGCGGCCGAGCTCGTCCCGGAGCGGATCGCGACACTCGTGTACGTCACGGCCTTCCTGCCCGGCGACGGACAATCGCTCGTGCAACTCGCCGACGGCGATCCCTCGGCGCTCGTTCAACCGAACCTCGTCGTCGACGAGGCAGCGGGCTCGTGCGTCATCGACGAGCAGGCACGGCAGGCGGTGTTCTTTGGCGAGTGCTCGGAGGAAGACGCAAGCTGGGCGGTGGCGCAGCTCGTGCCGGAGAGCCTTGCGGCGGTGGCGGCGCCGGTGCGGATCACCGACGAGCGCGCGGGCGCGGTCGCGCGGGTCTACATCGAGTGCGAGCGCGACCGTGCGATCAGCATCGCGAAGCAGCGGCAGATGTGGGCCGACCGGCCGTGCGCGCAGGTGTTCACGCTCGACGCAGACCACTCGCCGTTCCTGTCGCGGCCGCGGGAGCTTGCTGAGCACCTGCTCGCCGTCGCCGCCGGGTAGGGCGTCGTCGAGCGCGAGCGCGCGGCTATCGTCCGGCTCCGTGGCGAGAAGCTGGTCAGAGCTCCTGGGCGAGGCAAACGCCGCGCCGGAGCCAGAGGAGGAACGAAGTGGACGCTTTGCGCGGCTGCGCGAGTCGCTCTCGAAGTCGCGCCGTGCGCTCACCGAGCAGATCGCCGCGGCCGCCTTCGACCCCGGCGACGATCTCGCCTGGGAGCGGCTCGAAGAAGCGCTGATCCAGGCAGACGTCGGCGTCACCGCGACGGCGGAGCTCGTCCGCAGGCTCGAGGCGCGCGGGGAGCTCGGCGATCTCGGTGAGGCGCTCGCGGACGAAGCCGCCCAGCTGCTCGGTGCTCCTGCGATCCTCGACGTCAGCGCGAAGCCGACCGTCATCCTCGTCGTCGGGGTCAACGGCACGGGCAAGACGACGACGATCGGCAAGCTCGCGTCGAAGCTTTCCGAGCACGGCCTCTCCGTCGTCGTTGCCGCGGCCGACACGTTCCGCGCCGCCGCGGAGGAGCAGCTCGAGATCTGGGCGGAGCGCGCCGGTGCGGACTTCGTCGGCTCCTCACGCGGCGGCGACCCTGCGGCCGTCGCCTACGACGCGATCGAGGCGGCGCAGGCGCGCGGCCGCGACGTCGTGATCGTCGACACGGCCGGCCGGCTGCACACGCAGGTGAACCTGATGGAGGAGCTCGCGAAGGTGCGCCGCGTGATCGCCGCGAAGCTCGACGGCGCGCCGCACGAGACGCTGCTCGTCGTCGACGCGACGACCGGGCAGAACGGCCTGCAGCAGGCGCGGCTCTTTGCGGAGACCGCAGGCGTCACGGGGGTCGCCTTGACGAAGCTCGACGGCTCCGCCAAGGGCGGCATCGCGATCCCGATCGCGTACGAGCTCGGCCTACCCGTGAAGCTCATGGGCGTCGGGGAGCAGATCGACGACCTGCGCCCGTTCGACGCGCACGACTTCGCGCGGGCGCTCGTTTCTTAGGTTGTCGGCGGCGGCGGCGTCAGGACCACGCAGTACTCGATGATGCGTCCGGGGTTGACGACGTTGATCGTCGCGAACTGCTCGACCTTGACGTTCTTGTAGTCACCGGGCGTCCAGCCGGTCTTGCGGAGCGCATTGTCGAGCGCCATCCGAAATCCCTGCTCGTGCGGAAAGTGAGGTGCGTCCTCCTTGACCACGAACTTTCCGGTAACCGGCCGTGCCTGCTTTGGTGGTTGTGCTCGCGCCATGTGTCCTCCTTCGTGGGAAGACCGACGTTATCGCGGCGGACGCGGCGTGCCTAGATGGTTGATGCCACGGCGGCGTGGGTCTGGGGATGGCTCAGGCGCCGTGCATGAGCCACCATCCAGGCGGGCGGGGTCGTGGCATCAACCATCTGAGTCGCGCAGCTGTGCGGCAGCTGCGATGTTGCCTTTCAGCTCGTAGAGCGCCAGCGCCTCGTCGGGCTTGTCGCCGGCGGCGGCGGCGCGTACAGCGAGCGCGTCGGCGCGCAGGCCGAGGGCATCGGTTGCGGCAAGCGCGTCGAGCGCCTCGTTCGCATAGCGGACAGCCTCTTCGCGGCGGCCGTGAGCCGTGGCGACGCGTGCCTCGGCCAGGTGCATCGCGACGAAGCCGTCGACGTCGCTCTCCTCGACCGTGTCGCGCGCGTAGGCGAGGAGCTGCTCCGCCTCGTAGGTCCGGCCTTGCCGGAGCACGACGTCGACGAGTTGCGTCGCCTGAAGACCGGCAAGCGGAGGCGCACTGTCGGCGTGCATCTCGAGCGCGAGGCGGAGCTCTCGTTCCGCGGCCGGGATGTCGCCGGCGAGCAGCTCGTTCGTCGCGATCAGCTCGGCCAGCCCGGCCCGCATGAGACGCAGTCCAAGCTCGTCATAGGTCGCGGCGGCTTCGGCGGCGAGCGCGCGCGCCTCGGCGAACGAGCCCTGCATCGCCGCGAGGGCGGAGAGCGTGCTGCTGACGGTCGCGTTCACGACCGGGCTCGGGGGAAGGCTCGAGAGCAGCTCGCGGCAGCGCGCCGCCGCCTGCTCCACCGGTTCCGGGCCGTTCAGGAGTGCGGTGCAGAAGATGTCGGCGATCCCGACGTCGTCGGCTCGGTCTCTCGACCGTCGGGCGTGCTCGAGTGCGCGTTGGGCGCGCTCTGCTCCCTTCGCGTACTGCCAGTGTGTCATCGAGTCGAGCGCGAGCCGCCGCCACGCGCGCGCGAGCCCCGTGTCGTCGCCGAGCGAGCCGAACACGCGCACGGCCTCGGTTGCGACCTCGACGAGATCGTCGTCGCCGGTGCGCAGCAGCCGCCCGCGGGCTGCACGCTCGAGCCGCGCGTACCACTCCTGGCGCTGGTTCCCGGTGCTCGAGGCCCGCTCGATCGCTTCGTCGATCATTGCCATCGCGCCCGCGATGTCGCTCGTCCCCCAATGCGCGCCCGCGAGCCGGCGCAGGAGCTCGGCCCGCAGGTCGCCGAGATCGCTGAGCGCAAGTGCGCGCCCGATGAGGTTCTGCGCTGCAGGCATGTCGTCGCGCTCGAACGCCCGCTGCCCGGCGGCCGCCAGCAGGCCCGCCGCACGCTCGGCCGTTGCGGGATCGGGGTCGCCGAGGTCGGCGCGGCACCGGCTCGCCTGCTCGAGGTGGTAGCCGACGAGCTCGTCCTCCGCCGCTGCATCGGCAAGCCACGTTGCGAACTGCTCGTGCAGGTCCGCGCGCAGGCGCTTGGGAATCTCGGCGTACGCGGCGTCACGGATCAGTGCGTGCCGGAAGCGAAAGCCGTCGTCACCGACGACGGCCGACGGTTCCGGCCGTACGAGCTCCTTCCGCACGAGCGACAGCAACGTCGTCCCGACGGCCGACCGTTCGTTCTCCGGCGAGAGCGCGGAGACAGCGCCGCGCCAGAACTCCCTGCCTGCGACGGCCGCGCGTTCGAGCACCGAGCGCTCGAGGGGTTCGAGCCGGTCGAGCCGCGCGCCGAGGAGCGCCTGGATCGTCGGTGGGATCGCGAACGTCGCGTGCCCTGCTTCGGCGAACATCGCCACCATCTGCTCGACGTAGAGCGGGTTGCCCTCGGCGGCCACGACGATCTCCGCCTGTGCCTCGGGCGACAGCGGCCACTCGGTCGCGAGCTCCTCGAGCAGCGCGCTCGACTCGGCCTCCGTCAGCGGCTCGAGCGTGAGCGAGCTCCCGCCCCAGCGCGGCCGCTCGTCGAGCAGATCCGGCCGCGCGATGCAGAGCAGCATGATCGGCGAGTCGCGGCTCCAGCCCGCGACATACTCGATCAGGTCGAGGAAGGTCGGCTCGGCCCAGTGCACGTCTTCGAGGCAAACCACGACCGGTTGCTCGCGCGCGAGCGCCTCGAACAGCCGCCGGATCGCCCAGAAGGTCTCCTCGCTCGACGCGGTCGTCGAGCCCGAATCGACCGTTCCGCACACACGCTCGACGATCAGCGCCCCGTCCGGCTCTGCTTCGACGGCAAGCCTGATGGCCTCGTCGCCGCCGGCGGACCGCACGAGCTCTGCGAGCGGTAGGAAGGAGATGCCGTTGCCGTAGGGGAGGCAGCGGGCGGAGAGCACCGCCGCATGGTCGGAGACCTCGGCGAGGAGCTCTGCCGCCAGGCGTGACTTGCCGATGCCTGCAACCCCGAAGATCGTGACGAGGCGGCACGCCTGTTCGCCGATGGCTCCGTCGAGCGCATTGCGGAGGAACGCGAGCTCGCTGCTCCGGCCGACGAGCGGTGCGTCGAGCCGCCGTGCGAACGGCGCCGCGCCGGCGATCGTCTCGAGCACGCGCCACGCCTCGATCGGATCGCGCTTCCCCTTCGCGGCCACCGGCTCCGCCGGCTCGAGCTCGGCTGCGTTCGCGACGAGCCGCCGCGTCGTCGCACCGATCAGGATCTCGTCGGAGGCGGCGGCCTCCTCGAGACGCTTCGCCGTGTTGACGGCGTCGCCGGTCACGAGCGTCGTCGTGCCGTCGCCGGTCACGACCTCGCCCGTGTTGATCCCGATCCGGATCCGAAGGCCCGGCCGTCCCTCGGCGAGGAGTGCGGTGTTCAGCAGGCCGAGGGCGTCGCGCATCTCGACGGCTGCTCGCACGGCGCGCAGGGCGTCGTCCTCGTGCACCTGCGGCACGCCGAACACCGCCATCACCGCGTCACCGATGAACTTCTCGACCTGGCCGCCGTGGCTCTCGACCGCGGTACGCATCGCCTCGTACCAGCGCTGGAGCAGGGCGCGGAGCGACTCGGGGTCGAGGCGCTCCCCGAGCTCCGTCGACCCGGCGAGGTCGCAGAAGAGCACGGTGACGGTCCTCCGCGCGGCGGCGACGGCAGAAGGCATGCCCACAGTGTGGCTCTCTCGCACCGAACGTGGCAAAGAAAGCCGCATCTACGCGGCATCTACAATGCCGGCCCCGATGTTCGACACCCTCTCAGACAAGCTCCAGAGCGCCCTCGGCGACCTCCGCGGCCGCGGAACCCTCGACGAGGAGACGATCTCGCGCGCGATGCGGGAGGTGCGCCTCGCCCTGCTCGAGGCCGACGTCAACTTCGACGTCGTCAAGCAGTTCGTCGGTCAGGTTCGCGAGCGCGCGCTCGGCCAGGACGTCCAGAAGAGCATCACGCCCGGCCAGCAGGTCGTGAAGATCGTCCACGACGAGCTGACGACCCTCATGGGCTCGGGCTCGTCGAAGCTCGCCTTCTCGCCGCGGCCGCCGACGACGATCCTGCTCGCGGGCCTTCAGGGCTCGGGCAAGACGACCGCCGCCGGCAAGCTCGCGCTGCTGCTCCTGAAGGAGGGGAAGCGCCCGGCTCTCGTCGCGGCCGACCTCCAGCGGCCCGCCGCGATCGAGCAGCTGATCCAGCTCGGCGCGCAGGTCGGCGTCCCGGTCTACGCGGAGGAGCGCACCGATCCGGTGAAGGCCGTGCGTGACGGCATCGAGGGGGCAAAGGCCGACCAGCGCGACGTCGTGATCCTCGACACCGCCGGCCGGCTGCAGATCGACGAGCCGCTGATGGAGGAGCTCGCCGCGATCCGCCGCGAGGCGAAGCCGACGAACGTGCTGCTCGTGCTCGACGCGATGACCGGCCAGGAGGCCGTGAACGTCGCCCGGGCCTTCCAGGAGCGCGTCGACTTCGACGGCGTCGTCATGACGAAACTCGACGGCGACGCGCGCGGCGGCGCAGCGCTCTCGGTGAAGGCGATCACCGGCAAGCCGATCAAGCTCGCCTCGGTCGGCGAGAAGCTCGACGCGCTCGAGTGGTTCCATCCCGACCGTATGGCGTCGCGCATCCTCGGCATGGGCGACGTGCTCACGCTGATCGAGCGTGCCGAGGCGGCGGTCGAGGACGACGAGAAGGACGAGCTCGAGCGCCGCATGATGCAGGGCGAGTTCAGCTTCGACGACTTTCTCTCGAGCTACAAGATGCTGCGCAGGATGGGGCCGCTCCAGGGCGTCCTGAAGCTGATCCCCGGGCTCGGCAAGCAGCTCGAGGGCCTCGACCAGGTGAACGACAAGGAGCTCGGCCGCGTCGAGGCGATCATCCTCTCGATGACGCCCCACGAGCGCCGTGTCCCGCACGTGATCGACGGCTCCAGGCGCAAGCGGATCGCGGCCGGCAGTGGCACCACGATCACCCAGGTGAACCAGCTGATCGAGGGCCGAAAGCAGATGGCGAAAATGATGAAGTCGATGGGCTCAGGCAAGATGCCCTCTCTACCCGGCCTGCAACAGTCCGGCATGGCGGGGGCGCAGATGCCGGGAAACGGCAAGCCGCGTCCCAGTGCAACACGCAAGTCCGCGAGCAAACGCAAGAAGAAAGCGAAGAGGTAACCGAAATGGCAGTGAAGTTGAGGCTCACGCGGGTCGGTTCGAAGAAGAACCCGATCTACCGCGTCGTCGCAGCCGATTCGCGCTCACCGCGCGACGGCAAGTTCATCGAGATCGTTGGGCGCTACAACCCGCAGCACGAGCCGTCCCTCATCGAGTTCGACGAGGAGAAGGTCAAGGCGTGGTTGTCGAACGGCGCGCAGCCGACGGAGCCGGTCGCACGGCTGCTGAAGGCGAAGGGAATTTCCAAATAGTGGCCGAGTTGCTCGAGGCGCTCGCGCGCGGGCTCGTCGACGAGCCGGACGCGGTGCGGGTCGAGCAGGTGGAGGGCGACGACGGATCGCTCGTCTTCCGGCTGCACGTGGCCGAGAACGACGTCGGCAAGGTGATCGGGAGACAGGGGCGGATCGTCCGTGCGCTGCGGACCATCGTTCGCGCGGGCGGGCCGAACGCGGGGCGCAGGCTCCAGCTCGAGATCGTCGGCTAGATCCCGTGCTGATCGCTGCGCTCTACGACGTCAAGACAGTTGCCGTCGGAACCTGATCTCGTCCCCGTCGGCCGCGTCGGCCGGCCGCACGGTGTCGACGGCTCCTTCTTCGTCGAGGGCCCGAGTGACCGCCCCGAGCGGTTCGCGAACGGTGCGACGCTCTTCGTCGGCGGCGAGCCTGCCAAGGTCGTCGTGTCGAAGCGCGGCAGCGGCGGCCGGCCCGTGATCAAGCTCGACCGCTCCGTCGAGCGGGGGACGACCCTCGCCGTGCCTCGTGAGGCGCTGCCGCCGCTCGAGGAGGACGAGTACTACAGCTTCCAGCTCGTCGGGCTCGCGGTGGAGGAGGAGGGTGGGCGCGTTCTCGGGCAGGTGAAGGACGTCCTCGATTACCCTGCGAACGACGTGCTCGAGCTGGACTCGGGTGTGTTGCTGCCGCTCGTCGAGGCCTGCGTGCGGCAGGTGGATCTGGAGGGCGGGCGAATTGTCGTCTCCGTAGGCTTCGCCGACCCCGAGTAAGCCGATACAGATGCGGATCGACGTCTTCACTCTCACCCCTCATGCGTACGCCTGGATGACCGAGCAGCAGCCGATCGCGGGCGTGCTCGGCGGCGAGCTGGAGCTGCGCCTCTTCAACTACCGCGACACGACGCCGCTGCGCGCCGGGCAGGTCGACGACACGCCGTACGGCGGCGGCGCCGGAATGGTGCTGCGCGTCGACGTCGTCGCCGCTGCGCTCGAGGCCGCGTACGGCCTGCAACCGAAGCACCGCGTGATCGCGCTGACCCCCCAGGGCCGCCCGCTCACGCAGGCGATCGTCGAGGAGCTCGCGGAAGAAGAGGAGCTGACGCTGCTCTCGTCGCGTTTCGAGGGCTTCGACGACCGGATCGTCCAGCATCTCTGCAGCGACTCGATCTCGATCGGCCCGTACGTGCTCTCGAACGGCGACCTCGCCGCGATGGTCGTGCTCGACGCCGTCGCGCGCCGCCTGCCGGGTGCGCTCGCGGAGGGCTCCGGCGAGCTGGAGAGCTTCTCGGTCGAGCTCGACGGTGCTCTCGAGTACCCGCACTACACGCGTCCCGCGGAGTTCCGTGGGTGGAGCGTCCCGGACGTGCTGCTCTCCGGCGACCACGCGAAGATCGAGAGCTGGCGGCGGGAGCACGTGCGATGAGAGATCCGCTGAGCCGCCTGTTCCCGAACGTCCGGCGCGAGGTCCGTGTGGCGCTCGACTGGATCTTCACGATCGGCGGCGCGATCGTGATCGTGCTGGCCCTGAAGGCGTGGGTCGTCAATCCGTACCGGATCCCGTCGTCGTCGATGGAGCCGACGCTCCATTGCGCGCGGCCGGCGCAAGGGTGCGAGGCGCACTTCAGCGACCGCGTGCTCGCGAATCGCTTCATCTACCACTTCCGTGACCCGAAGCGGGGCGAGATCATCGTGTTCAAGACGCCGGGGGACACCCCGGTCTGTGGGACGTCGCAGGCGCACGAGGTCTTCGTCAAGCGGCTGATCGGTCTGCCGGGCGACCACATCGCCGAGCGCGACGGCATCGTCTACATCAACAACAAGCTCCTGAAGGAGCCGTACATCCAGCCGTCGCGTCGCGACCACGAGCCGCCGCGCACCTGGATCGTCCCCATGGGCGACTACTTCTTCATGGGCGACAACCGTGCGGAGTCGTGCGACTCGCGCGTTTGGGGGCCCGTGCCGCGGGCGAATCTGATCGGCGAGGTCTTCTTCGTCTACTGGCCGCTCAACCGGATCAGCTTCAAGTAGACCGGTAGAGCGCGACTTCGGCCGCCGATTCGCTACCATTCCGACCCGGCCCGCCGGGCCTCCCTCTTATGGCCACCATCATCGAATCCATCGAGCGCGCCCAGCTGCGCAAGGTGCCGCGCTTCAAGGCCGGCGACACCGTCCGCGTCCACTTTCAGGTGATCGAAGGCGTACGGCGCCGTGTCCAGGTCTACGAGGGCATCGTGCTGAAGCGGCAGGGCTCGGGCGTCCGCGAGACGTTCACGGTGCGCAAGCAGTCCTTCGGAGTCGGCGTGGAGCGCACGTTCCCCCTGCACTCGCCGAAGATCGAGAAGATCGAGGTCATGGCGATCGGCGACGTGAACCGCGCGAAGCTGTACTACCTCCGCGAGCGGGTCGGCAAGAAGGCGCGCGTCCGCGAGAAGCGGTACGGCCACGGCGCTGCGCTGCCGGAGACCGTCGACGCAACGCTCCTCGCGGCCGACGAGCCCGAGGTCCTCGCAGAGGTCGCTCCGGACGCCGTGGAGGCCGCCGAGGCCCCGGTCGATGCCGAAGCGGTCGAGCCGGAAGCGGTCGAGGCCGACGCGAGCGACGGCACCGAGCCCGCCGCGGCCGAGACGCCCGACGGCGACGCAGTTCCCGCCGCCTCGCAGTCGTAGCTCGCAGCTTCCCGGCAACTTCGTCACGGCGGGCCGTGCCGGCTGAGGCGCGCGCTATCCTCGCCGCGTGGCGAAGCGCACCGGCCAGAAGCTCCTGAAGTTCGACCGGAGCCTCGGCGTTCGGTTCGTCGCCGGCACCGACGAGGCCGGCAGAGGCTCGCTCGCGGGACCGCTCGTCGTCGCCGGTGTCCTGCTCGACTACGCGTCGCTGAAGGAGCACCGGGTCCGGCCGCTCACGTATCTCAACGACTCGAAGCAGTGCTCCGAGGAGCGGCGCGAGGAGCTCTTCCACGCTGTGCTCGCATGCGCCGAGAAGGTCGCGGTCCGGGTGATCCCGCCCGGTGACATCGACCGGATCGGGCTGCACAAGTCGAACCTCGCCGGGTTGCGCGCGATGTTGCACGCGCTCTCGCCGCCGGCGGAGGCGTGTCTCGTCGACGGTTTCCGGCTCGGGCCGACCGCGCCGGAGCACACCGCCGTCGTCGACGGCGACGAGAAGAGCGCGGCGATCGCAGCAGCGTCGATCGTCGCCAAGGTGACGCGCGACCGGCTGATGCGCCGCCTCGACGCCCTGTATCCCGCCTACGGGTTCGCGCAGCACGTCGGCTACATCACGCCCGGTCACTCCGCTGTCGTGCGCAGGATCGGGCCGTCTGCCGTGCATCGACTCTCGTTCCAGGCGCTGTGCTACCAGGGCGAGGCGGCCGTCCCGGTCTAGCCGCCGAGCGGCAGGCGGCGTGGCACTACCGGCTACGCGGCTGGCGGATCCTCGGCGCGAACGTCTGGCTGGCGGGCTACGAGCTCGACCTGATCGTGCGCCGGGGCCGCCGGCTGCGCTTCGTCGAGGTGAAGGAGAAGCGCGGGCCGGGGTGGGGCGACCCGCTCGAGATGGTCACGGCCGAGAAGCAGCGGCGCGTGCGGCGCGCGGCGGCAGCGTGGCTCGCGGCCCGGCCGGAGCTCGGCGGGCTGACGGTCAGCTTCGACGTCGTCGCGGTGCGGGAGGGCAGGCTGCAGCGCGTCGAGGACGCGTTCTAGGGCATCAGCGCGCGGCGATCGACTCGGCGGCGGCTTCGAGCCGCGCGGCGAGGCCTTCGAGCTCGGCGACCGAGCCTTCGTCGAGCGCGTCGGCGCCGTCGATCCGCACCGTGGTGGACTCGAGCTCCGCGAGCAGGGCGTCCAGGGTGTCCAGGGCGTCGCTGGTGGCACGGACCGGCGGTAGGGCGGCCACGACCATTGGCGGGGCTGGAGGCGGCTCGACGTCGCCCGAGATCGTTGCGGGCGCCGGGATCGCCTCCGCCAGCACGGCGGCCCGTTGTCGCCGCGGCTCGGCAGGCGGCGGGATGGGTGTGGGGGACGGGAGCGCCACCCTGCGGCGCCGCACGAGCAGTGCGAGCCCGGCCGCGGGGGCGAGAACGAGGATGAGGATGGCGGCGGTCAGGGCGATCGGAAGCACTTCGAGCACTCTAGGATCCGGGCATGACGGAGGCGAAGCTCGTGCCGTCCGAGGAGGGCGGTCACGTGCCCAAGGGCGACGGCTGGTTCGTCCTGAACGCGAAGGACGCCCGCTGGCTCGACGGCGACCTTGGCAAGTACACGGGGTTCGAGGGCGGCGAGTCGCGCTTCCCGCAGCTCGGCATCAACCTCAACGTCCTCGCGCCCGGCGAGTCGATGACGATGTATCACCGTGAGAACGCGCAGGAGGACTTCCTCGTGCTCGCAGGCGAGTGCCTGCTGATCGTCGACGGCGCCGAGCGCCCGCTGAAGCGCTGGGATCTCTTCCACTGCCCGGCGGGGGTCGACCACGCGATCGTCGGCGCGGGCGACGGGCCGTCGGTCGTGCTCGCCGTCGGCGCCCGGACCGGGGCGGAGGAAGACGGTCTCGTCTATCCCGCGGATCCCGTGGCGCAGCAACACGGCGCCGGCGTCGCGGAGGAGACGGCAGACCCCAAGCTCGCATACAAGCCGTTCGAGTTCCGGCGCACCGGCTACGAAGCAGGCTGGCTGCCGGAATAAGGACCAGGGCTTCCGGCCCGGCCGTCGAAGTCCGTGCTTCGTGGCCGTTACACAAGACGAGCTGTACGCGACGCTGGACCTCGAGCTCTCGTGGTCGGAGCGCGCATTGCCGGAGAACGTGCGCACCAGGCATGTCCACCGCCTGCACCCGTATCACGGCAAGTTCATCCCGCAGCTCGTCGAGGTGCTCGTCGATCGCTACATCCCGCCCGGCGGGCATGTGCTCGACCCGTTCGCGGGCTCCGGCACGACGCTCGTGCAGGCGCTCGAGTCGGGACGCGACGCAACCGGCGTCGAGCTCGCAGCGTTCAACTGCCTGCTGATCGGAGTCAAGACCGCGCGCTACGACCTCGATGCGCTCGCCTCCGACCTCCGCGGCGCGTGCGCGCGTCTCGACGATCTCGACGTGGGCCGAGCGCGCGTCCCGAAGGAGCCGTACCTGAAGCGCTGGTATGCACCGCGCGCGGCGGCCGAGCTCTTCGCGTTCCGCGACCTGACCGCCGAGTACGAGCACGCCGACGTGTTGCGCGTGGTTCTCTCGCGCGCCGCACGCTCCGCACGGCGGGCAGCGCATTTCGACCTCGAGGCGCCTCGTGAGCCGCAGACCGGCGAGTACTGGTGCCACAAGCACAAGCGCACGTGCAAGCCCGTCGAGACCGCCGTTGGATTCCTGCGCCGCTACACGCTCGACACGCTCACGCGCATCGAGCAGTTCGCAGAGGTACGCGACGACGAGCGCAGCGCGACCGTGCTGCACGGCGACTCGTGCGAGGTCGAGTACGCGGCGAGCTTCGACGGCGTGCTGACGTCCCCGCCGTACCCGGGCCTGATCGACTATCACGAACAGCATCAGTACGCCTACGAGCTCCTCGGCCTCGACGACCGGCGCGAGCTCGAGCTCGGCGCGGCGCAGGCCGGCACGTCACGCGCCGCGATCGCCGCGTACAGCGAAGGCGTCGCCCGTGCGCTTGCGAACGCAGCGTCTGCGCTCGTGCCCGGCGCACCCGTGCTCGTCGTCGTCAACGACCGTCGCAATCTGTATCCCGAGATCCTCGACGCCGCAGGGCTGCGCCTCGACGCGCGGCTCCGACGGCACGTCAACCGCCGCACCGGTCGGCGGGCCGGCGAGTACTTCGAAGACGTGCTCGTCGCGTACGCGGCCTGAGCCGGACGAGCTACGCGGTCATGTGCACGACGACCTCGAGCAGGTCGACGCCCGTGCGCTTGCCGAAACCGTCGTCGGCAGCGCTCATCGCATCGAAGGCCTCGTGGCCTTTCTGCATGTCCTCTTCCGTCTCGAAGAGCGTGAGTGCGACCACCTTGCCCGCCGCGCGATCGACAAAGACATAGAGCTCGGTCGCCGGGATGCCCTCCGGCCGGTCGCTCTCGTTGATCTGCCGTGTGGCCTCGTCGATTCCTGTCGCTCCCTCGAACGTTGCGATCCGTGCGTACATGACTCCTCCTTCGGTGGATCGGCCGACGCTACGACGTTCGCGGCGGTGTGTCCAGGAGCGCGTGCGGATTCGACGGACGATCCGTGGACTCACCGATGCCCGCGCCGACCGAGGTGCGGATACTCGAGAAGGCGAGGAGTGGAGGTTCCATGGCGCGGTCGATCGTCGTCGGGTACGGGACGAAGCGGGGATCGACCCGCGAGGTCGCCGAAGCGGTTGGGGCGGTGCTGAGCGAGCGTGGCTTTGCGGTCGAGCTGCTCCCGGCGCAGGACGTCGGAGACGTCGGCCGGTACGACGGAGTCGTACTCGGAGCGGCGCTCTACACGGGTCGCTTGCAGCGGGACGCGCGCCGCTTCCTCAAGCGGCACCGAAAGGAGCTGGCGACGCTGCGGGTCGCCGTCTTCGCGCTGGGGCCCCGCCAGGACACGAAGGAGCACCTGGAGCGCTCGCGGCAGCAGCTCGAGCGTGCGCTCGCGAAGGTCCCGGAGGTCAAGCCCGTGTTGACCGGGTGCTTCGGTGGCGCCGACCGGGAGAAGCAGGTCGACCTGCGCGACTGGGGCGTGATCCGGGCGTGGGCGGAGGACGCCGCCGACGCGTTCGACGCTGCGCCGCTCAGGCGCGTGGAAGGCTCCACAGAGTCGTAACGCTCGGCTGCGTAACGTCGAAGCGTGCTTGCACGCGCGATCACCCATGCGCTCGTCGGGCTCGAGGCGCGCCGCGTCGAGGTCGAGGCCGACGTCTACGAGAACGGACTGCCGGCGTTCGTGATCGTCGGCCTGCCCGATCGCGCGTGTGCGGAGGCGCGTGAGCGCGTGCGGAGCGGAATCCAGTCCGCCGAGCTCCGGTTTCCCGGTGGGCGCGTCACCGTCAACCTCGCGCCGGCTGGGCTGCGCAAGGAGGGCTCGGGATACGACCTGCCGATCGCGCTCGCGGTGCTCGCCGCGTCACGGCAGTTGCCGCACGTCGAGCTCGACCGTCACGCCGCCGTCGGCGAGCTCGCGCTCGACGGTCGGCTGCGACGCGTCGGCGGCGTGCTCGCCGTTGCCGAGGGCGCGAGGCGCATGGGGATCGAGCGGCTCATCTGCGCGACCGAGTCCGCAGCCGAGGCGTCGCTCGCCGGAATCGAGGCGCTGCCGTTCAGGCACCTCGCCGACGCGGTCGCGTATCTGCGCGGCGAGCTGGAACCCGACGAAATCGCGCCGCCGCAGTACGCGGATCCGGTTGCACCGCCCGACCTGGCCGACGTGCGCGGCCACGAACGTGCGCGGCGCGCGCTCGAGATAGCGGCTGCGGGCGGGCACAATCTGCTGCTCGGCGGGCCTCCCGGCACGGGCAAGACGATGCTCGCGCGGCGGCTGCCGGGCATCCTGCCGACCCTCGATCCCGATGCGTCGCTCGAGGTGACGAGGATCCACTCCGTCGCAGGCCTGCTCGCGCACGACCAGCCCTTGCTCGAGACGCCGCCGTTCCGTGCGCCGCACCACAGCGCGTCGACCGCGGCCGTCGTCGGTGGTGGGCCCGGCATCCGGCCGGGTGAGGCGAGCCTTGCGCATCGCGGCGTGCTGCTGCTCGACGAGCTGGCCGAGTTCCCCCGCCCGACGCTCGAAGCGCTGCGCCAGCCGCTCGAAGACGGCTTCGTGTGCATCGCACGCGCCGCTGGGCGAGCGATCTTCCCCGCCCGCTTTCAGCTCGTGGCAACGATGAACCTCTGTCCGTGCGGCGCGCGCGGCGATCCGACGGCCGAGTGCACGTGCTCGACGCAACGGCTCGCGGCCTACCGGGACAAGCTCTCTCGCGCGCTGCTCGACCGCTTCGATCTGGTGATCGCCGTGCCACGTCCACGGGCGGACGAGCTCGCCGCCGGGCCGGGGGAGGCGTCCGCCGCGGTCGCCGAGCGCGTGTCCTCGGCGCGTGAGCTGCTCGCGGTGGCGCCGCTTCTGCGCACGGCGGATGCGGACGAGCTGCTGACGCGTGCGGTCGACCGCCTGCCGCTCTCAGGGCGTGGGCGAGCTCGGGTCGCACGCGTAGCGCGAACCGTCGCCGCGCTCGCGGGCGCCGAGGAGGTTCGCCCCGACCACGTGGGCGAGGCGCTCGCCTACCGCTCACCCCAGGAGCTTGCGACGTGAGCGAGCTCGCTCTCGCGGTCTTCGCGGCTGAGACGGGCACGCATCTGATCCGGCCCCCGTTCGGCGCGCGCTGGGCGGCGCACGTGCGCGCGTTCGATCGCGACGCGTACGAACAGCGGCTGGCCACCGCGGGGTTTCGCTTCCTCGCCCGCTCGGCGGCGGCATTCCCACCGCTGCTCCGCGCCGTCCACGACCCGCCCGCAGGGCTGTTCGTGCGCGGCAGTGGAGAGCTCGATCTCCTCGCTCGGCCCGCCGTCGCCGTCGTCGGCGCACGCGCGTGCTCCGGGTACGGCGCCGCCGCTGCTCGAACGCTCGCCCGGGACATCGCACACGCGGGTCTCGTCGTCGTCAGCGGTCTCGCGCGCGGAGTCGACGCCGAGGCGCACCGCGGAGCGTTGGAGGCCGGCGGGGTGACCGTGGCCGTGCTCGGGTGCGGCATCGACCGCGACTATCCCGCCGCGCACGCCGAGCTCGCGCGTCGGGTTGCGGCGAACGGCCTGATCGTCTCGGAGTACGCGCCGGGCGTCGAGCCCGCACCGTGGCGCTTCCCCGCGCGCAACCGCATCGTCGCCGGGCTGGCCGCGGCCACCGTCGTCGTCGAGGCGCGGGAGCGCAGCGGTGCGCTGATCACCGCCGACCTCGCGCTCGACGAGGGGCGCGAGGTGTTCGCCGTGCCGGGCGAGATCACCAGCGCGTTGTCGGCCGGCACGAACGCGCTGTTGAAGCTCGGCGCATCGCCGCTCACGTGCGCCGCAGACGTGCTCTCGTGTTTCGGGATCGAGCTCCCCGCCGCCGACGAGGCCGTACTCGGTGAAGACGCAGGCGTCGTGCTCGCGCAGCTCCGCGACGGGGCAGCGAGTGCCGACGAGCTCGCCCGCAGTACCGGCCTGCCGGCGGCGACGCTTGCCCGGGCGCTCGTCGAGCTCGAGCTCGCAGGCAGGGCCGTCTGCGCGGACGGTCTCTACCGCTCGGGGCGGTGAAATCGGGCTCCGCGCGAGGTGCAGCCGCCTGCAGACGCATACGTCTCGCCGCGAGATGTCGGCTCGCGAGTAGCATCCGCCGCGGTTTGGGCAACCCCTACTGGCTCGAGGAAGAAGCACCGAAGCGCGTGCAGGCGCGGCACGACGGCCGCGTCGACGTCGCGATCGTCGGCGCCGGTATCACCGGCTGCTCCGCTGCGTTGCGGCTCGCCGAGGCCGGTCTCAGCGTCCGTGTGTACGACCAGCGCGGCGTCGCCGAGGGCGCAAGCGGCCGCAACGGGGGCTTTGCGCTGCGCGGCGGCGCCACCCGCTACGACATCGCACGCGAGACGTACGGCCGCGATCGTGCGCTCGCTCTCTGGCAGTGGACGGAGCGTGCGCTCGATCGCATCGAGTCGCTCGCGGGTGACAGCCTCGTCCGCGTGGGCAGCCTTCGGCTCGCGGCCGACGAGGAAGAGCGCGAGCACATTCGCCTCGAGTACGACGCGATGCGCGAGGACGGGATCGCCGCCGAGTGGATCGACGACCTTCCTGCGCAGCTCAGCAGCTTCCAGGGCGCAATCGATCACCCAGGCGACGGCTCGCTGCAGCCTGCGCGGTTCGTGCGCCGCCTCGCAGCGCGCGCGGCCGAAGCCGGCGCCGAGATCCGGGAGCACGACCGTGTCGACGACGTCGCGTCACTCGATGCGACGCATGTGGTCGTCGCGACCGACGGCTACGGCCACGGGCTGGTGCCCGAGCTCGCCGACGCGATCTGGCCGACGCGCGGCCAGGTGATCGTCAGCGAGCCGCTCGACCGTGTGCTGTACGACCGCCCGCACTACGCGCGGCAGGGGTTCGACTACTGGCAGCAGCTCCCGAACCGGCGCCTCGTGCTCGGCGGCTTCCGCGACGTCTCGATCATGGACGAGCTCACCGACGTGGAGGAGATGACGCCGGTGATCCAGGCGTCGCTCGAGCGTTTCATGGGCGAGCTGATCGGCGAGCCACCGCGCATCAGCCACCGCTGGGCCGGCATCTTCGGCCTGACGCAGGACATGCTGCCCCTCGTCGGCCGCGTGCCCGGCCGCGACGGCCACTGGATCGCCGGCGGCTACTCGGGGCACGGCAACGTGCTCGGGTTCGCGTGCGGCGAGCTCGTCGCGGACGCGATCCTCGGCGACACGTCGTCGCCGCAGCTCGAACTGTTCGATCCCGCGCGCTTCTCGTAGCGGCGCGCGCGGTCTTCAGTCGGCTGAGTCCTCGTAGCCCCGTTCGGGGTGCGTGAACCCGGTGCTCGGCTGTGCCGGCTGATCCAGGTACGGGCTGACGACGGTCGGGACGGCGTCGCCGACTTCCGCTTGAACTGCTTCCCGGTTCAGCTCGCGCGCGGCCAATGCGTCGTCGTGCGAGCGCCACCTGGCTTTGAGCCGATTCCACATGGTCGTCATGTCAGTCGCACCATGATACGTCGTCGAGCTCGGCGGCGGGGCTCGACGGACGCGGATTGGCGGCCGAACGCGATCAACCGCGAGCTCGGCTTGCGCGCGCGAACGGGAGCGTCACGGAGCCGCGCCGCGGTCCGCAGGTGCGCTCGCTTCGGCACACGTGCGGCGCCCACTAGAGCGCCT
>Ga0209638_1000823_pt1 | contig 20315 bp, 18 predicted proteins | sample BarGraNGADG00211_FD_184490 | JGI IMG/M metagenome (GOLD analysis project Ga0209638, IMG submission 184490) | Arctic peat soil microbial communities from Barrow, Alaska - Barrow Graham LP Ref core NGADG0002-211 (SPAdes) (version 2) | ecosystem: Environmental > Terrestrial > Soil > Wetlands > Peat...
AGCGACCCAATCTTCATCTGAAGTCCGGCGGTAACGAACATCAAGATTTTTCAGTACTTCATTAATATCAGCCCTGTATCCATTACCGGCATCAGGTGCAGATGGTTTTATATCATCTTTATTTTCAGGTCTGTAATCCCTGAAAAATCTTGTTGCATAAACCTTATCGGAAATCTCCTTGAAGACTGTTCCGGCAACCAGATTTCCGTAGTAGACTCCGTTTGATGGGGCATTAACTACAACAATACAGGAATACAGGGGGTTGTTAGCAGGAAAGTATCCGACAAAAGAGGCCTGGTAAGACACCCTGGCTCCGGTCTTGTAACCATACTTATCCCTCGCTATCTGTGCAGTTCCTGTTTTTCCTGCTATTTTGTAATTAGCATTTCTGAGATTTGTTGCAGTACCTCGTTCAACAACACCCTCCATCATCTTTTTTGCTTTTCGTATTGTTGAGCGGGATGCTATTGAGTTTATTATGACTTCAGGTTCGTAGCTCTTGATAACGCTTCCGTTTCTCATTATTTTAGTCACAAATAACGGACGCATCATTCTGCCATTATTTGCCACCGCATTATAGAATGTAAGAATCTGCAGGGGAGTAAGTTGCACTTCATACCCATGAGACATCATCGGGAGTGAAAGACCTGACCAGAGTTTATCCCCCGGATATCTTATCAACGGTTCTCCTTCGCCTTTAAGTTGCAGATCAAGCGGTTTATTCAGTCTCATCGCATAAAGCCTGTTCACGAAATCTTTAGGGTTATTTTTGTAATGATCGTAGATAAGTTTGGCTATTCCCACGTTGGATGATTTTTCAAAGACCTCCTTAACTGTTATTTTGCCGTTACCACCCTCTTTTGTATCCCTGATAATCTTGTCGTAGTATTTCACAGTGCCGGTGCCAGTGTCGACAATATCACCAGTATCAATGACACCGTCCTCTATTGCAGACATAAGAGACGGAAGCTTAAAGGTTGAACCCGGCTCGGTGCTCTCTCCTAAAGCATAATTATATATTTCATGATAGTCCCCATCGCTCTGAAGTCCAAGATTTGCGATTGCTTTAATATTTCCAGTTGAAACTTCCATAAGGACCGCGCAGCCATGATCAGCATCATTTTTCCTGAGCTGGTTCAGAAGGGCAGTAGTAGCAACATCCTGCAAGTCGAGATCCAGAGTAGTTATCACATCATTTCCATCTCTTGATTCCACACTGTTCGGACCCTCAACTATTATCCAGTCGCCTCCGGTAAGCCTTTGTTTCACTGCAACCCCATTTTTACCTGCCAGATCTTTATCAAATGCTCCCTCGACTCCAACTTCATTTCCTTCACTTCCCAGATTGAGATAGCCAATTGTACGTGAAGCAAGGTCACTATTTGGAAGTATTCGTCTGTTTTCAGCCTGAGCTACCATTCCACCTTTATACTGACCCTCTTTGAATATTGGTAGTTCTTTCAACTTCTTAAGAGTTTCGTAGTCAACTTTCCGTTGTATCAGGAAATACCGATCGCCCTTTTTCCGGGCTTCTGCTATTGCTGATCTCCAACCTGATGCCGACCGTACTCCTAAAAATCGAGCCAGGCCAGCTGATAACCCACTGATTCCGTTTGACCATGTAGAGGATGCCATTCCGCTACTCCGGGTATCCATGTAGATTGTATAGTATGGAACTGAACTTGCCAGGAGGCGTCCGTCGCTTGTAAGTATATCACCCCTGTTTGCAGGCATCTCTGCAGTTTTATAGACATATTTCTCACTCATATCTGCCCATTTACCCCTCTGAACATATTGCAGAATAAGGATACGCACGAGCAAAGCAACAGCCAGCAATCCAATTGCAAAATATACCAGACCACCGCGCCATACTATTTCATCCCTTGCTGCCATTTCATTTACTTCTTATCGACCAAAAGTTTATAGGGTGGAGTCTTCATCTCTTCAAGGGACAGCCCTTTTTCCCTTACCATAGTGAATACTTCAGACTGCTTACTTATATACATCAGATCGGCGGAGGTTGAAAGGGACTCTGCTCTCAGATCTTTAACTTCACCTTGAAGCCTTGTTGTTTCCCTCGTTATTTTTTCAGCATGAAACCTGTTTCCAATGTATATTGCAGCAAGAAGAGTTATCAGGGAAACATACCCAAGATTTTTAAGTATGATCTTTTCAGAAACCATACTACCACTCAGTAGCTCCTTAATGAAACTTCCGGTATTTAAACGCTTCTTAGTATTTTCCTTAATATTTTCCTTCTTCTCTTCCATTAGTCAGATCTTTTCAGCTATCCTGAGTCTCGCGCTTCTTGCCCTGTTATTTATTGCGACCTCTTCATCGCCAGGCGTTGTTCCTTTCCTGTTTATAATTCTGAAAGGAGTTTCTATATTACCATAAAAGTCTTTTTTCCCTTCTCCTTCAAAATTGCCTGTCTTCATAAAATTCTTAACCACCCTGTCTTCGAGCGAATGGTAACTGATGACAACGAGTCGTCCTCCTGTATTTAGCACTGACAGAGCCTGTTCAAGCATCTCCTGCAAATAGTCGATTTCATGATTGACAGCTATCCGCAATGCCTGAAACAACTTTGCGTAAAATTTATGTTCCTGCCGGTAAGGAGCCAGCTTACCTATCGTGTCAATGATGTCGTTAACAGTTTCCATTGGTTTTGCGACTCTGGCTGCAACAATTTCCCTTGCGATCCTTCTTGAATCTGATAGTTCCCCATACCTGTAAAGGATATCTGCAAGGGTCGCCTCATCCATTGTCTTAAGCAGGTGGGCGGCTGTAACAGAACCAGTTTTGTTCATCCTCATATCCAGAGGAGCATCCTGCCTGAAAGTAAATCCTCTTTCCGGTTCATCAAACTGGTGAAAAGAGACTCCGAGGTCGGCAATCAGGCCATCTATAGATTTGATGTTATTGAAATGGAGATTATTTTTCAGAAATCTGAAATTCTGGTGGAGAAAGAGGAACCTATCATCAGCCGTAGTGTTTATTGCGGCATCCTCATCCTGATCGAAAGCTATAAGTTTGCCAGACTTAAGACGTTTAAGAATCTCCGTTGAATGGCCTCCTCCTCCGAAAGTTACATCGACATAAATCCCATCGGGCTGGATGTTCAGCCCGTCAATACTCTCTTTGAGCAATGCGGGGATATGGTAAACCATGATAGTTAAGGCTCATTAATAGTTCCCAACAATTTTTCAGCCTGGTTTGCAAAATCTTCAGGCGGCATAGCGATTTTGTTATAAATGTCAGCTGGCCAAATCTCTATCCTTCCATCTTGTCCGGCAAGAATAACATCCCTGTCAGCTCCAATAAGATCCATTAATCGTTTAGGTACAAGAATGCGGTTATTGTTATCCAGGGATAGTTCTGCCGTTCCCATATAAAAATTCCTGAGGAACGTATTTTGCTCACGGTTATAGGGGTTTAGTTTTTTCCTGATCTTCTCCAATTGCCTGTTCCAGTCTTCAATGGCATAGAGCACAAGGCAATTCTCGAAGATATCCTTCCGAACCACAAAATGATCCTGTGCATCAGCAGGCATCTGCTTCTTAAATGCCACTGGAAGTATTATTCTACCTTTGACATCAACTTTGCACGTGTAATCACCTATAAATGTGGCCATCCTCGCTTTTTCCAATTAAACGGCTAAAATAAGAAATAAATATCCACTTTACTCCACATTACCCCACATTTTTTATTTTTTGTTAATAACTTTTAGATAGTAAAATGTAGCCTGGTTACATGCACATTTGTATAATATGACGATGGAAGTGTCAAAGCCCAGTAACCTGAGTAGTTGAATGCATATTTGTTGATCGCGATGCAGGAGGTATCGAATTCCAATCCAAATATCATATCCGGTCTTTTTTTTGGTAAATTTGAACCTGAATCCGTAACAAAAATTACCGGAAATATGGATAGTCAAACGGGTAATGAAGAAAATCAGAAAATAGACGTCAGAAATGTCCTCTATTCTAAGAATCCGGCTCTTGCCAGGACAATACCGGGTTTTGTCATAAACTATCTGAAAAGAATTGTACATCAGGATGAATTGAATGAATTCATGAAAAAATTTGGTCATCTTCGGGATTCTGAATTTATAGCGGCAGGTCTAAAGCATTTTGAAATAAAATTCAAGGTCACAGGTAGTGAGAATATCCCAAAATCAGGCAGGTATATATTTGTTTCAAACCATCCGCTTGGAGGACCTGACGGACTTGTATTTATTTATGAATTATCGAAATATTTCCATGACATCAAATTTCCGGTAAACGACATCCTTACCAATATCAAAAACCTGTCAGGCATATTTCTTCCGCTAAATAAACACGGATCACAGGCAAAAGATGCTGCCAGAATGATAGAGGAAGCATATTCGTCCGACTGTCAGATTCTTTATTTTCCGGCAGGATTATGTTCAAGGAAAAAAAGAGGTATAATAAGGGATCTACAATGGCATAAAAGCTTCATATCTAAGGCTATACAGCACAAGAGAGATGTTGTACCTGCATTTTTCTCCGGCAGAAACTCCAGTTTTTTCTACAATCTTGCCAATTTCAGAAAACTACTTGGGCTTAGAACAAATATTGAAATGCTATATCTTGTTGATGAGTTGTTCAAACAAAAGGACAAAGAGATCAGTCTGGTTTTCGGTAAGCCAATACCCTGGGAAACTTTTGATAAAACAAGATCTGCGTTGGAATGGGCCGATTGGGTTAAGTCAAAATCGTACAATCTGGAATCATTTATTTCCGTATGACCCGGAAATAAAAAAAAAGATTAAATTGCACTAGATTTTGTTAAGATAATATTCAGATATATCACCCTCCCCATTTTTTTATAATAAATGAAACCAATTGTTGACCAATTACCAAAGGATCAGATAATTGCTGAGCTGACAAGCGATAAGCTTCTACGCAGGACCAACAACGGCAACAACGAAGTTTATGTATTTGACAATAATAATTCTCCTGCGTTGATGCACGAAGTAGGACGAGTCAGAGAACTTACCTTCAGACATGCCGGAGGCGGTACGGGAAAAGACATCGATATAGACGAGTTTGACCTGGCTAAAACTGATCCTCAGAAACAGCTGATTGTTTGGGATCCTGAAAAGAAAGAAATGATTGGAGGATATCGATTCTTTTTTCCGGAAAAAGGATGCACCAATTGCGATATTACCAAGCTTGCCTCGTCAGCTTATTTCCATTTTTCTGAAAAATTCCTTTCTAAGTATTATCCTCACCTCATGGAACTTGGAAGATCATTTGTTCATCCCGATTATCAGTCTCGGTCTATGGGCAGGAAAAGCTTGTTTGCACTCGATAACCTGTGGGACGGACTCGGTGCAATCATAATTGACAATCATCACCTTAAATATTTGTTCGGCAAGGTTACAATGTATCCTCACTTCAATCCAAAAGCCAGGAATATGATCCTCTATTTTCTCAAAAGGCATTTCAGAGATCCGGATCGCCTTGTTGTCCCGGTTGATCCTGCAAATATTGATATCCATCAGGCAGAAATGAAAAAGCTTTTCCGGGGCTGGAGATATAAGGAAAATTATAAAATCTTATCGAGGGAGGTCAGAAACCTCAATGAGAATATACCACCTCTTATTAATGCCTATATGAATCTGTCGCCTACAATGAGGACATTCGGCACCTTCATAAATCATAAATTCGGAGATGTAGAAGAAACCGGAATAATGATAACCCTGAGAGATATTTATGTTGAAAAGATAAACAGACACCTCTCTTCCTATAAGAAGGATTTTGAGATAACCTGGTTTTCACATGAGAATCAATAAGCCCTTACATTTCTTCCTTCCATATAGTTAATGAAAGACTGGTTTACTACTTTATTACCTCCCGGTGTTGGATAATTGCCGGTAAAATACCAGTCACCTAAATGCCCTGGACAAGCTTCATGAAGGCCTTCGATTGACTGAAATACAATTTTAACTTCAGATTTTATTTCGTCCGATTTAAGCATTGAAGCAATTTTCGCCGATATCTCCTCTGTACAGAAAGGTTTATAGATCTCCCGTACCATGTTTTTCATCTCTTCAACAGGTTTCTTAAGCTCAGCCAAAGCATCCTTATAGACAGTCTGAATTACTGATTCTCTCATTGTATCTTTTAATAGCTCAATAGCTGCTCTGAAGGCAATAAAATCACCAAGTTTAGCCATATCAATTCCGTAGCAATCGGGGTATCGCAACTGTGGTGATGAAGAGACTACGACTATCTTTTTGGGATCAAGTTTATCAAGTATCCTGATTATACTTTTCTTCAATGTGGTACCTCTGACAATAGAGTCATCTATAACAACCAGGTTATCTTTACCTCGCCTTATTACGCCATAAGTGACATCATAAATATGTCCGACAAGATCATCGCGGCTTGTATCTTCTGTTATAAATGTACGCAACTTTGCATCCTTTACCGCTATTTTTTCAATCCTCGGTCGCTGGTTAATAATCTTTTCAAGTTCCTCCTTGTTCAGGTATTTACCTCTGCTAAGTATATGATCAATTTTTACCTGGTTAAGATAATTCTCTACTCCTTTTATAAGTCCATAAAATGCACTTTCAGCCGTATTGGGAATATATGAAAATACTGTGTTGTCAAGATCGTAGTCAACAGTCTTAAGAACTCTATCCGCAAGCAGTTCCCCGAGCTTTTTTCTCTCTCTGTATATAGCCTTATCAGTTCCTCTTGAGAAATATATCCTTTCAAATGAGCATTTCCTGAGTTCGGTTTCCTCCCTGATCTTCTCAATTGATGTTTCACCCGACGCCTTAATTATAATAGCGCTTGCAGGTGGAAGTTCAATGACATTATCGGTTCTCACATTAAATATTGTTTGAATGACCGGTCTTTCAGAAGCGATCACAACTACCTCATCATCAATATAATAATATGCAGGTCTGATGCCCGCAGGATCTCTCATGACAAATGCATCACCATGCCCAATCATTCCTGCCATTGCATAACCGCCATCCCAGTTCCGGCTGGCTTTTTTCAGAATTGATGTAACATCCAGATTTTTCTCTATCATCGGAGATATCTCTTTTTTCGAAAATCCTTCCTCTTTGAATCTGCGGAATAATCTCTCGTTTTCCTCATCAAGCCGATGCCCTACATTTTCGAGTATTGTTACAGTATCTGAAAAATCAACGGGGTTCTGACCCAGTTCAACCAGGCTGCTGAATACTTCTCCGACGTTTGTAAGGTTGAAGTTACCCGCCATAACAAGGTTTTTTGATTTCCAGTTATTCTCGCGGCTTACAGGATGTACATAATCAATATTATAATTCCCATAAGTCCCATATCTCAGATGTCCAAGGTAGATATCGCAGGCAAACGGGACATTCTCTTTAATAAAATCGGGATCCTTAAAACCTTCAGGATGTGAATGGGTTAATGCATCTATGTCCTGATAAATGAGACCGAAGACTTCTTTAATAGGATTTGCTTTATTTGATCTTTGTCGGAATATGTACCTGTTCCCTGGTGGCACATCGAGCTTAATTCCTGCAATACCTGCTCCATCCTGGCCTCTGTTATGTTGCTTTTCCATCATCAGGTACATCTTCTGCAGACCATAGCTCCAGGTACCATATTTTTCAATATAGTATTTCATCGGCTTACGCAATCTTAACATTGCAATGCCGCATTCGTGTTTGATGTTATCGCTCATAATTATTTAGTTTTCTGGTCCGGGAAATATATAATATCGGGAACGATATATGCGTCGGGAAACACCTTACTGATCAATAAAAACAACCTTGTTGCCTCGGTTTTTGTTCTGAAGTTGCCAACCCTTATTTTATAATAAGCGGGCTGAGCAAATTGTGTATATGATTTTAATTCCGGAAACTCACTTTCCGGAAACTTGCTTAAAAACTCTGCATTTGCTTTACTTGATTCTTCTTTGGCATTTCTGTTAGAACTGCTGTATATCTGAATCCTGAATCCATCCATACCGGAGTACCTATTTTTTTCTTCCAGATTCTTATATCCAAGAATATATCTGCTTATAAGGGTGTCTAATGCCGGATCCTGTATGATATTAAGCCGGGCAGCATTTGGATTTCCATCTCTTCTTGTAAAAAGATCCGATGATCTGACAATAGACTGTGACTGGACAATCAGCATTGAAAAGCCAAGAATAACTACTATCAAAAAGAGTTTTCTGATCATGTTGCAAAGGTAGCAAAAAAATTTATCCCAGTTCTGCTGCCAGTTCGTCAGTCATTTCGAGGTTATGATATACAAACTGGATATCATCGTCATCTTCAAGTGTATCAATGAGCCTGAGGACTTTTCTCGCGGAATCAAGATCGAGCTTCTTAGAATCATTTGGAATCCTTTTCAGGCCTGCTTCTTCAGGTTCTATTCTAAGCTCAATAAGCTTCCTGTTTACGTTTCCGAAATCTTCTTTGGCACACGTAACTGTGACCATATCACTTTCTACTTCAAAATCTTCTGCACCTGCATCAATCATTTCAAGCTCTAAATCTTCCAGAGTCAAACCTTCATTTTTTATTATGAATACCCCTTTTCTTTCAAAGATGAAGGTCAGAGATCCATTAGTTCCCAGATTACCTCCATGCTTATTGAAAGCCGATCTTACCGATGCTACTGTCCTGTTATTGTTATCTGTCAGGCATTCAACAAATACTGCAACTCCACATGGACCATAACCCTCAAATGAAGTTTCTATAAAACTTTCAGCATCGGCACTGGTAGCCTTTTTAATTGCTCTGTCAATATTATCCTTAGGCATATTGGCGCCTTTTGCATTCTGAACAGCAAGTCTGAGCCTTGCATTAGCTTCGCGATCTCCACCGCCCTCTTTTGCAGCAATTATTATCTCTTTAATAATTTTGGTAAATTTCTTTCCTCTTTTAGCATCTATTGCCCCTTTTTTCCGCTTTATGGTTGACCACTTGCTATGTCCTGACATACTTTAGATATTTATTAAACAGAATGCAAAATTAAATAATTCTTTCAAACCTCGGTCATAGTTTATATTTTTGTCAGGATCAAGTTCGGATTTGAACGCGAAACAAGTAACGAGACTAAGATAAACGCGAAACAAGTAACGATAAACGACAAACGCGAAACGATTAAGGAGAAACAAGAAACAAGAAACAATGAGTAAATGAGTAAAAAGGTATATATAGAAACTTATGGTTGTCAGATGAATGTTGCTGACAGTGAGATCGTTGTATCAATTCTTTCCAAAGCAGGTTATGAACCTACTGAAAATATTAATGATGCCGGATTAATATTAATAAATACCTGTTCAATCCGCGATAATGCTGAACAAAGAATCTGGGGTCGTTTGAAAGCAATCAGCCATCTTAAAAAGCAGAAAAATGATCTGAAAATCGGAATAATAGGATGTATGGCTGAAAGGCTGAAGGAAAAACTAATTGAGACCGATCAGCTTGTTGATATAGTAGTCGGGCCGGATGCCTACAGAGAACTCCCACTTCTTGTTACTGAAGCCGAAGCGGGCCATAAAGCAGTAAATGTTCTTCTCTCGCGTGAAGAGACCTATGCTGATATTTCCCCCGTAAGGATGGATAAAAATGGGGTTTCCTCATTTGTCTCAATAATGCGGGGCTGTAACAATATGTGCGCATATTGTGTTGTACCTTATGTACGCGGAGCTGAAAGAAGCAGGAATCCGGGTTCAATCATGAAGGAGGCGAAAGTGTTATTTGAGAAGGGTTACAGGGAAGTAACACTTCTTGGACAAAATGTCGATTCTTATAATTGGAATAACGAATCGGGGATAATGGGATTTCCGGAACTCCTGGAAAAAATAGCCATGATTGATCCACTTTTACGGGTAAGGTTTTCTACTTCACATCCAAAAGATATTTCAGATGAACTTCTGCATACAATTGCCAGGAATAAAAACATATGTAAGCATATTCATCTTCCTGCACAGAGCGGAAGCACCCGTATTCTCAAACTTATGAACCGGGAATATACCAGGGAGTGGTACATGGAACGTGTTAATGCAATTCATACCATTATTCCTGATTGTTCCTTATCGACCGATATGATTACCGGTTTTTGTACTGAAACAGAAGAAGATCATAAAGAATCTCTTTCCCTCATGGAGTGGGCTGGATTCGATTTTGCTTATATGTTTAAATATAGTGAAAGACCCGGAACGAGAGCTGCAAGAAAATATAAAGATGATGTTATTGAATCTGTAAAGTCCGAAAGACTGAGTGAAATGATATCTCTTCAGAACAGACTTTCCGTAAAATCGAAAAAAAGTGATATTGGCATGGTCTTTGATGTTCTGATAGAAGGATTTTCAAAGAGATCTGTTGAATATTTATCAGGCAGGACTTCACAGAATAAGGTTGTTGTTTTCCCCGGTGATGATTTTAAGAAGGGAGAATACGTAAGGATATTAATTGAAAGATGTACTTCAGCTACTCTGATCGGCAAATGTATTTAATCTTAAAATAATTTGTACATCTCTTAACAACTTTGTAACTTGCTTGTTAAACCAAATTTTAAATAATATGAAGTGGAATAAAATTCTCGCGCTAGTCCTTGCGATCTGCCTTTCGTATGAAATTCTTAGTTTAATTAATATTTAATAAAATGAAAATAAAACTAATCCTTTTAATCCTGGTATCATCATTATGCATCAACAGTATAACTGCACAAAAGAGCAATAAAAAGGTAACTATAACAGGTACTGTACTGAATGCTTCAAGGGTACCTATTGTGAATGCGATAGTAATGATTGATGATCAGAAAACCAATTCAATGACCGATGCAAATGGAAACTATAAAGTAAAGGTTAAACCTACTGCCTTAAAGATTGGAATCTTCACCTTTGGTAGTGGTACATTTGAAGATTCTATAAAAGGAAGAACCCGGATTGATTTTAATTTCGGAACAACAAGAACTCAACAAACGACGGATCAAACCATTGCTCCTGGTGAACAAGGAGTTAACACCGGTTATGGTGTCGTTAAAGAGAAGAACCTTACCACCAATGTGAATAAAATAGACGGAACAAATAAAAAATATGCAACTTATCATTCAATTAGTGAGATGATACAAAGAGAAGTTTCTGGCGTCAAGGTTGATGGCTCAAGCGTAATAATTCAGGGGTCTAAGGATTTTTTTGGTTCTGTTCCTGCATTAATTGTAGTTGATGGCGTTTCTTCGTATGAACTTCCTGATATTCTTCCATCGTCAGTTAAATCAATTGAAGTTCTAAAGGGTACTGCAGCTTCAATTTATGGAAGCAGAGGGTATGGTGGGGCAATAATTATTAAAACCAAGATCCAAAACTAATAAAAAACTATTCTTGTTTTTTCCTGGCTAAAATAAGTTGCAGTTCGTTTAACTGTTTACCAGATATCTGTGAGGGAGTATCCAGCATTACATCACGGCCGGAATTGTTCTTTGGGAATGCTATAAAATCGCGTATTGAATCCTGACCTCCGAACATTGCCACCCATCTGTCGAATCCGAATGCTACTCCTCCATGAGGTGGAGCTCCGAATTTAAACGCATTCAGCAGAAATCCAAACTGTTCAGTTGCCTCTTCATCACTGAATCCAAGGACTTTAAACATTAATTTCTGAACTGCAGCATCATGAATCCTTATCGATCCTCCTCCGATTTCAACACCATTTATTACAAGATCATAGGCATTAGCTCTCACCTTTCCCGGATCAGTTTCCATCATAGAAAGATCTTCAGGTACAGGAGAGGTGAAAGGATGATGCATTGCATAGAACCTCTTCGATTCTTCATCCCACTCAAGAAGAGGAAAATCAACAACCCATAGCGGAATGAATTTATCCTTCGTTCTCAATCCCAGTCTGTTTCCCATCTCAAGCCTCAATTCAGATAAAGCCGTCAGGGTTTTCTTCTTGTCTCCGGCCATTATCAGCATAAGGTCACCTGGTTTGGCATTCATTATATCAGCCCATTTCTTAAGATCCTCAGTGGAATAAAACTTGTCGACTGACGATTTTAAAGTACCATCCACATTATACCTTAAATATATAAGTCCCTTTGCCCCTATCTGTGGTTTTTTTACAAACTCAGTAAGTTCGTCAATCTGTTTTCTCGTATATTCTGAACACTTCTCAGCACATATCCCGCCTATATATTCTGAAGAATCAAATACAGCAAAATTGTGACCTTTAACAGATCCGGATAAATCTGTGAACCTCATTCCAAATCGGAGGTCGGGTTTATCTGAACCATAAAATTCCATTGCTTCATTATACGGAAGTCTTAAAAATGGTTCGCTGAATTCAATACCTCTTATTTGCCTGAAGAGATACTTAGCAAGACCTTCAAAGGTCTCAAGGATATCATTTCTTTCAACAAAAGACATCTCACAGTCGATCTGAGAAAACTCAGGTTGTCTGTCAGCCCTCAGATCTTCATCTCTGAAACACTTAACGATCTGAAAATATTTATCAAAACCGGCTACCATCAGAAGCTGCTTTAAAGTCTGGGGTGATTGCGGTAATGCATAGAAGGTACCGGGTTGCATTCTTGAAGGTACTACAAAGTCGCGGGCTCCTTCCGGCGTTGATTTAATAAGTACCGGCGTTTCAACTTCTATGAATCCTATGGAATCCATATATTTACGAACTTCCTGCGATACTCTGTGACGAAGTAAAATATTGTTCTTGACTGAGTTTCTTCTAAGATCGAGGTAACGGTATTTCATTCTTAATTCCTCGCCACCGTCAGTCTCCTCTTCAATTGTAAACGGAGGGATCTCACTCCTGTTCAGGATATTGAGTTCATTAACCTCAATCTCGATATCGCCAGTAACCATCTTAAGGTTCTTGTTACTTCTTTCTCTTACCTTACCTTTTGCCTGTACTACAAATTCACGTCCGAGCTTACGGGCCCTTTCACAAAGATCCCTGTTAGTTTCCATATTAAAGACCAGCTGGGTTATTCCATACCTGTCGCGAAGATCAACGAATGTCAGTCCGCCCAAATCCCTTGATTTCTGAATCCAGCCACATAGAATTACATCATTCCCGGTATTATTTATCTTTAACTCACCGCACGTGTTAGTCCTGTACATCTTTTAATAATTAAGTTCCAGCAAAAATAAGAAAATTATCAGATTGAAATGAGAAACATAAATCCCAATAATCTTTATACTTTTATCGATCATAATCATAAAGATGACTCAGGGTAAAAAAGAGTATTATATGAGAGCGGCCCTTGCCGAAGCAAATAAAGCTCTTGAAAAACAGGAAGTTCCGGTCGGTGCTGTGATTGTATGTAATGATATGATTATTGCGCGGGCTCATAATCTTACTGAAACGTTGAAGGATCCGACAGCTCATGCTGAGATGCAGGCCATAACAGCTGCAACAAACTGGCTGGGAGGTAAATATCTTTCGGATTGTACAATATATGTTACACTGGAGCCATGCGCAATGTGTGCAGGGGCAATAGGCTGGAGTCAGGCCCCCGCTCTTGTTTTTGGAGCTGCAGATGAAAATAAAGGCTATAGAACAATATCCGGGTCTTTACTTCACCCAAAGACTAATGTTGAATCCGGAGTACTTGAGGAAGAATGCAGGGAATTGCTGATTAAGTTTTTTAAAAACAGACGAAAGTATTAATTTTATATAAAATCTTTCACATGACATTTGATAATAGCAAAACAATAATCAGTCTCAGAATAAAGCTCTTTGGAGCAACAGTTGTCTTACTGGCTTATCTGGCAATGGCATACGTGATCAGGATGATAAAATTTCCACTCCTTAGTATGGACGATACTTTCTGGACTGTAATTCTTTCGACAATCTGGTTAATTCTTGCTTTCATGCCTATGGTTCTCAATTATCAGTTTATCAGCTATTCTGATGAAGGGGATTATATAGTTTTCAGATATTTTACAGCAGGCATTGTTGGTGGAAAAAAGAACTCTGTTGAAATAAATAAAACTTCATTTAGGGGATATAAAACTGAAACCAGGTTTTTTGGCCTGATACAAAGCATTATACTTTTCCAGAAGATTCAGAAAGAAATTGCAAAGTATCCTCCTGTTTATATCAGTGCATTAACACGCGAAGAGAAAGCAAAAGTCATTAAATCGCTAAACCTATACACCCCTCCTGTGTGAAGGTTATCATCTGATAACATGAGATTTATCATTTTTAATGAGTTTAAACAATCTCAAATTTGACTCACTTATTTATAGACAAAATAATAACTAAATATTAAAATAATGAATGTAGATAAAATCATGAACAACCTCGAGAAGAAGCATCCGGGCGAGGTTGAGTATTTACAGGCAGTAAGAGAAGTACTGGAGTCGATCGAAGAGGTTTATAACGAAAATCCACAGTTTGAATCAGCTAATATTATTGAACGTATTGTTGAGCCTGATCGTATTATAACCTTTAAGGTTCCATGGGTTGATGATGAAGGAAATGTAAAGGTAAACCTTGGTTACCGTATTCAGTTCAATAACGCGATAGGTCCGTACAAGGGAGGACTTCGCTTCCACCCCAGCGTTAACCTTTCAATTCTGAAGTTCCTCGGATTTGAGCAGATCTTCAAGAATGCACTTACAACTCTTCCTATGGGCGGCAGTAAAGGTGGTTCTGATTTCGATCCAAAAGGAAAATCGAATGCAGAGGTAATGCGTTTCTGCCAGTCATTTATGCTTGAACTTTGGAAATACATCGGACCGGAAACTGATGTCCCTGCTGGTGATATCGGAGTTGGCGGACGTGAAATAGGTTTCTTATATGGTATGTATAAGAGGCTTGCAGGAGAACATACAGGTGTCCTGACAGGAAAAGGAAGTAATTGGGGAGGTTCTCTTATTCGTCCTGAAGCTACCGGCTTTGGCGGGATCTATTTTGCCAAGGAAATGCTGGCTACAAAAAATGAAACTCTTAAGGGCAAGACCATTTCAATATCAGGATTTGGAAATGTAGCCTGGGGTGCTGCACTTAAAGCGAGTGAACTGGGAGGAAAAGTTGTTACTATTTCAGGTCCCGATGGCTATGTTTATGACCCGGATGGAATTTCAGGCAAAAAAATTGATTATATGCTTGAACTTCGTTCTTCTAATGAAGATATAGTTAAACCTTATTCATACGCATTTGAAGGGGTTGAATTTCATGAAGGCAAACGCCCATGGGAAGTAAAAGTTGATATTGCTCTCCCATGTGCAACACAGAATGAACTGACTGGTGAAGATGCAAAAAAACTGATTGAAAATGGTGTTATCCTTGTAGCTGAAGTATCAAATATGGGTTGCACTCCTGAAGCTGTCGAGGAATTTCATAAACATAATGTGTTATTTGCTCCCGGTAAAGCAGTCAATGCTGGTGGAGTTGCCACATCGGGACTGGAAATGACCCAGAACGCAATGAAGCTTCGCTGGAACAGCCAGGAGGTTGATGACCGTCTTCATGAAATCATGTGTAATATTCATGACCAGTGTGTTAAACATGGCAAAAGGGAAGATGGCTATGTTGATTATGTGAAAGGTGCGAATATTGCAGGTTTTCTGAAAGTTGCTAATTCAATGCTTGATATGGGCGTAATTTAAGAACAGGCGTGAGGCTTGAGGCGTGAGGCGTGAGGCTTGAGGTACAGGTTAAGGTTAAGGTTAAGAACCAGTAACAAGAAACAGGTAAGATTTTGAATATTGAGATATTTTTATGAAAGAGAAGAGCTGGTTATCCGGCTCTTTTTTTTTATATTTGTTTGTCTCAATTTCTTGTGCTATGTCAGATGTGCAGCTTAAGCATAAAATCGCTTTGGGTCTGATACCACGCATCGGTGATATTAATGCCCGAAAACTGGTATCTCATTTTGGAAACGTTGAAGCAATCTTCAAAGAACCATATAGAAATCTCATCAAAATACCGGGTATCGGATCGGGTATTGCAAAATATATCAGCGACAGATCTTATCTCGATGCTGCTGAGAAAGAGGCAGAATATGTCACCAGGAACAATATAAGAACCCACTTCTATCTCGATAATGATTACCCTTTCAGACTCAGGCAATGCGATGATTCTCCGGTAGTGTTTTTTTTCAAGGGCAACTGTAACCTGGATGCTTCAAAGATCTTAAGCGTGGTGGGTACACGTAATGCCACAACACGCGGAAGAGAATTGTGTGATAAGATCATAGAAGGATTGGCTATTGGTCATCCCGATCTTATTATAGTAAGTGGTTTAGCTTATGGAATTGATATTGCTGCACATAAAGCAGCCCTTGCAAATAATCTGGAGACAATCGGAGTCCTTGCACATGGATTTAAAACAATGTATCCAGCCATGCACGCTTCAACTTCAAAGACAATGTTGAGCCGCGGGGGTCTTTTGACTGACTTCCTGTCCGATGCACTGCCTGAACGAAATAATTTTATTAAAAGAAACAGAATTATTGCCGGACTATCAGATGCTACACTTGTCGTCGAATCCGGAATCAAGGGAGGTGCATTGATAACAGCTGATATAGCAAATTCATATAACCGCGATGTTTTTGCAGTACCCGGACGACCAGATGATCAATGGTCAGCAGGGTGTAACAGCCTGATCAGGAGCAATAAAGCATTTCTGGCAGAATGTTCCGATGATATTGAATATTTTCTTAGTTGGAAACCTGAAAAATCAAAACCGGTCATACAAAGAACACTGTTTTCCGACCTGGATGAGACTGAGAAGATAATCTTTGAATTACTTGCCAAACAAGGGGAACTGACCATTGATACAATTTGCCGGTCGCTTAATATTCCGGTTTATAAATTATCATCTCAACTTCTTCAGATGGAGTTCAAAGGATTACTAAAATGTTCCCCCGGTAATCTGTATCGTACCATATAAAAAGTAATACAATTTATTCCGTTGAAAAGGAAGGATTATATGCCATTGTTTTCATATTTTTATCATTCCAATTAACATTTAAATTAAAAACTTTTTATTATGGATCCAAGAGTCCAACAATTCATGGCCATGATCAAAGCCAGAAATCCTGGTGAGAACGAGTTCCACCAGGCTGTTCAGGAGGTTGCAGAATCTCTGATTCCCTTTATTGAAGAAAATCCAAAGTATAAACATGCAAAGATTCTGGAAAGAATTGCAGAACCAGAAAGAACAATAATATTCAGAGTTCCCTGGTTAGATGACAAAGGAGAAGTTCAGATCAACCGGGGTTTCAGAATCGAGATGAACAGTGCTATAGGCCCTTACAAGGGGGGGTTAAGACTTCACCCGACTGTTAACCTGGGCATACTTAAGTTCCTTGCTTTCGAACAGGTATTTAAAAACAGCCTCACTACATTACCCATGGGTGGAGGAAAAGGCGGTTCCGATTTTGATCCTAAAGGCAAGTCGGATAATGAAGTAATGAGATTTTGTCAGAGTTTTATGTCGGAACTTTTCCGTCATATCGGCGCCGACACAGATATTCCTGCAGGGGATATCGGAGTAGGAGGACGTGAAATAGGGTTTCTTTTCGGTCAGTATAAAAGGCTTAAGAATGAGTTTACGGGCGTTCTAACCGGCAAAGGTATTGAATGGGGCGGTTCTCTTATCCGTCCCGAAGCTACAGGATACGGAGCCACATATTTCGCACAGGAGATGCTCACCACGCGCGGCGACAGCTTAAAAGGAAAGGTGGTGTGTATTTCAGGATCAGGCAATGTAGCTCAGTTTGCTTCTGAGAAAGTTGCAGAGCTTGGAGGGAAAGTAGTTACATCGTCTGATTCAAACGGATTTATATACGATCCAAAGGGAATTGATTGCGACAAACTTAAGTTCATTATGGAGCTTAAAAATGAAAGGAGAGGGAGAATAAAAGAATATGCTGATAAATATGGCGTTGAATACTTTGAAGGGAAAAGGCCATGGATAATTAAATGCGATATAGCAATGCCTTGTGCAACACAAAACGAAATAAATGAGGGAGATGCTAAATTACTGGTTAAAAACGGATGTAATTGTGTTTCGGAAGGTTCTAATATGCCTTCCACACCTGAAGCAGTACAGGTATTTCTGAATGCACAGATACTCTATGGCCCGGGGAAAGCAGCCAATGCAGGAGGCGTCGCAACATCGGGACTTGAAATGACCCAAAACTCAATGAGATTGCCCTGGTCGCGTGAAGAGGTTGATGAGAAGCTTCAGACAATAATGAAAAACATTCATAAAACATGCGTAAAATATGGCAAAAAAGAGAGCGGGTTTATAAATTATGTTGATGGCGCCAATATCGGAGGATTTGTGAAGGTGGCAAACGCCATGATTGCTCAGGGAGTTGTATAATGCAGTTTATTGATACTCATACGCATCTCTATCTTCCGGATTTCGATACCGACAGGGATGAAGTGGTAAACAGAGCAGTTAGTAGCGGTATTTCAAAAATGCTGTTGCCATCTATTGATATACAATCTGTTGACCAGATACTTTCTGCAGTTGACAGATACCCGGGGATATGCTATCCAATGATAGGTCTTCATCCCACTTCGGTAAAAGAAGATTATCTTTCTCAGCTTGAAAAGCTTGAATACCTTTTCACAAAACATAAATTTATTGCAGTAGGGGAAATCGGTATTGATCTGCATTGGGATAAAACTTTTCTGAATGAACAGTCAATTGCATTCAGACGTCAACTTGCATTTGCTTCTGATAACGGGTTACCGGTAGTCATCCACTCAAGAGAAGCATTTCCTGAAGTTTTCTCAGTATTGGATGAGTTTAAAGGAAAAGGCTTGAAAGGAGTCTTTCATGCTTTTTCCGGAAATATAAATGATGCTGAGAAAGTTCTTGCAATAGGATTTAAACTAGGGATAGGCGGGGTTGTGACCTTTAAGAATTCCGGATTGGATAAAATTGTCAAAGAGGTTGGTCCTGAGCATATTATTCTTGAAACGGATTCTCCATATCTTGCCCCAGTCCCTTACAGAGGAAAAAGGAATGAGAGTGCATATATTTGCATCATAAATAAAAAGCTGGCTGACATTTTTGGAAAGAGCGAGGAAGAGTTAGCGTCTATTACATATTCCAACTCAACCGGACTTTTCAATTTGTAAGATAAATATGAAAAATAATAAGGAAATTTCCATACTAATCATTTATACCGGGGGAACTATCGGAATGGTGCACGATCCTCATTCCGGATCATTGGTACCAATTGACTTCCGGCATATCTCAGATCATGTGCCGGAGCTTCGTAAATTCGGCTACGATCTTCATTCGATATCTTTTGATCCTGTGAAGGATTCTTCCAATATAGATCCGGGAGTATGGGTCAAAATGGCTGAGATAATCGAAGAAAGTTATGACGATTTTGATGGATTTGTTATCCTGCATGGTACTGATACTATGGCATATACAGCATCCGCTCTGAGTTTTATGCTTGAAAACCTGGCGAAGCCTGTTATTCTTACAGGTTCTCAGCTACCTATCGGACTGCTGCGTACAGATGGCAGGGAGAACCTGATAACAGCCATTGAAATTGCGGCAGCAATTGAAAACGATTCGCCGGCGGTGCCGGAAGTTTGTATTTTTTTCGATAACAAACTTACCAGGGGTAACCGCACTACAAAAATGAGTGCTGAGCATTTCGATGCTTTCTATTCACCCAACTATCACCTGCTTGCTGAAGTTGGATTACATTTAAAATATTTTCATAATCTTATCAGTTACCCGCAAAAAGAACAGAAGCTTATCGTTCATAAAAGCTTTGATACAAATGTTGCTATCCTTAAACTATTCCCCGGTATAAACAGGAAACTGGTAAATGCCATTACCAAAACCGATGGATTAAGAGGACTTATTATTGAGACATTCGGTTCTGGTAATGCACCGACCTATCAATGGTTTTTAGATGACCTGAAACAATTTATAGATAAAGGCGGAATAATACTTAATGTCACCCAGTGCCATGGCGGGAGTGTTGAGATGGGATTATATGAGACAAGCCGCCAGATGCTTGCCGCGGGTGTAGTAAGCGGTAGGGACATAACATCGGAAGCCTCAGTCACCAAACTCATGCATCTGCTCGGAAGGTTTACATCAAAGGATAAAGTCGTGCAATCTTTGAATATATCGTTGGCAGGAGAAATCTCATGAGGGGTCATTTTATTAAAATATTTTTGTAATTTGCGCCCCTGTTTTTTACCCCAGTGCATAGTTAAGGAGAGATGCAGGAGTGGTTTAACTGGCACGCCTGGAAAGCGTGTGTACCTCAAAAGGGTACCGGGGGTTCGAATCCCTTTCTCTCCGCAAA
>Ga0209638_1000826_pt1 | contig 20293 bp, 17 predicted proteins | sample BarGraNGADG00211_FD_184490 | JGI IMG/M metagenome (GOLD analysis project Ga0209638, IMG submission 184490) | Arctic peat soil microbial communities from Barrow, Alaska - Barrow Graham LP Ref core NGADG0002-211 (SPAdes) (version 2) | ecosystem: Environmental > Terrestrial > Soil > Wetlands > Peat...
CCGACTGGATCCCCGGCGCACGGACGCTCTCGGGCGCGCAGTCCAACTGCAAGCTCACGGGGTTCACCGACGCGGTCCGGATCACCCAGTGGTTCGGGAAGCCGTTCGACGGCGACTACGCCTGTCCCTGAAAAGCCGCCGGCCGACACCGCGTCGCTGATCGCCGATCGGTCGGGCCGGCGCGAGGCGTCCAGCCCGGAGCGCTAGCTAGCCGCCCTTGCCCGGCGTCGGGGTCTCGACGGGTGGCGCGGACGGGCTCATCCATGACGCGGAGACCTCGGTCCGCAGCGTCGCGATGGACCGGCTGACCGCCGATCCGGCGTAGAGGGCGGTGTAGGCCGCCCATGCGACCGGGGGAGCGATCGCCAGCGTCGCGGCGCACACGGCGGCCCCCGCACCTGCAGCCGCGGCCGTTCGGCCCACGAACCGGCTCTGGTACTGGACGCGAGCCTGCGTCGGGACGAGCCGGAAGAGGCGCTCGTTCGTCGCAAGGACGCCGGCGTTCCCGCCGCCGTTGAACAGCGCAGAGCCAACCAAAAGGAGCACCGGCGCGAGCGGATTCGCGGGGAAGGCCGCGGCGCAGCACACGGCCGCGACTGCCCGGAGGAGGAAGCTGGCCCGCAGCACGCGGCTCGACGAGCCGCGGAAGAGGAAGGAGCCCGCGGCGAGGGAGCCGGCCAGCGCGCCCGCTGCCCCCACGCCGGAGAGGGCGACGGCGAATCCGGGCGTCGTTCCGAGGACGCTCAGGGCGTACAGCGACAACGCGGGCAGCAGGCCCTGCCCGAACGATGCGATCACGCTCACATCCATGAAGCGGCGGAACCCGGGCGGCGCCTCTGTGCCGGCGGCGGTCTCGCGTGCGACGAGCACGCGCCCGGGCCGGGGAAGCCGCGAGACGGCGAACGGGGTGAGCATCGACGCGAACCCGCTCACGACGAAAAACGCGGCGTAGGCCCAGAGGCCGATCGCCCGCGTGCCGGCGTCCAGGACGAACCCTGCGGGCAGGAGCAGGACCGTCGAGAGGGCCATCGTCAGCGCCCCCATCCGTGGTCCCACGAGACGGCGCTCGGTGTCGGGCAGGACCACGGCCGTCCACAGGCTGATGTTCGAGCCCGAGAGGACGCCGGCGGTCTGGCCGATCGCCACGGTGATCGAGATCAGCACGATGCCCTCGAGCTGACCCACGATGCCCGATGCCACCGCGGCCACGATCGCGGCGAGGACGAAGCCGCGGATCTCGGCGAGCGCGAGGGCGAGGGTCAGGCCCCGCAGGTTGCCCTGCATCCGGCGCAGGATCTGCGGCGCGAACGCCTGCAGCGCGGCACCGCCAACCGGGGCCGCGCCGACCGCCACGACGAGGGCCGCGGGCGCGCCGAGCCGCAGCAGGAGGGGGACGAAGAGCGCATCCGAGGCGTACGAGCCGGTGAACGCCTGGCCGACGGCGATCGCCTGGAAGGGCCGGTAGCGGGCCGAGGCGAACGAGCGCCAACGTGTGGGTCGCGGTAGATGCATCACCGCAAAGCCTACCCTCACGCTGGGTCCGGCCATCCACCCTGTCCGCCGGCATGGCGTTCCACGACATCGCCGCTGCGGTCCCGGGCGTGGCGGAGCGCTCGCTGCCGCCGATCCCGGGCGGCGTCACCGAGCCCGGATCGGCGGTCGCGTGGCATCTCGCGAGGCTAAGGACTCTCAACCATCAGCAATCTTTCAGGAATGGGGCCGACTCTTCGGCGTGGCAGCTCTCACCCATTGCCTCGAGGAGACGACACACATCATGGACACCGACCGCTTCGACTCCTCCGTGCCGGGAGCCGTCCCACCCTGGATCCCTGTCCCGTCCGGATCGCCGTCCGCGTCGACAGCGGAGCGGGGGACGACGTTCGCCGAGCCGGAGCCTCCCTCGCCGCTGGGCCCGACGCCGCCCGCCGCACGAACGACCCGGAAGCGGGCCGTCGCCGGGATGGCAGCGCTCGCGATCGCCGCGGCCGCGTTCGCGTCCGGCGGGACCACCCTCGCCTTCATCGCGTCGGGCGCCCTTGACCGGCCGGTCACCCCCGTGGTCACGACCGACACGCCCGCCACCGTCGCGAACTTCGTGCCGTCGAGCAGCGCGCCAGCGGGCGGCACCGGCGGCTCGTCCACCACCGCGGCTGCGCCCGCAAACGGCAGCGTCGTCTCGGCAGCCGCACGCGTCAGCCCAGCGGTGGTGACCATCATCACTTCGAGCTCCGCCGGCAGCGCCGGCTCGGGCCAGGGCGCGCTCCCGCTCGGGCAGGGCAACGGCGGCCTGACGCCGGGCGGCTCCTCGGGCCAGTCGATCTACGGCCTTCCCGCGGGCCAGACGCCGGTCAGCGTCGGCTCCGGCGTGATCTTCAACGCGAACGGCTGGATCCTCACGAATCACCATGTCGTCGCCGATCCCGGCACGCTCACCGTCCAGCTCGCCGACGGCCGGTCCTTCCCGGCGACCGTCTACGGGACGGACACGCTCACGGACCTTGCGATCGTGAAGATCGCGGCGACCGGCCTTCCGACGGCCACGCTCGGCGACTCGTCGACCCTGCAGATCGGGCAGACCGCCATCGCGGTCGGCGATCCGCTGGGCCAGTACCCCGGCACCGTCACGACGGGCGTCGTCTCCGGGGTCGACCGCTCGATCTCGGACACCACCAGCCGGCTGGACGACCTGATCCAGACGGACGCGGCCATCAATCCCGGCAACAGCGGCGGGCCCCTCGTCGACGTCAATGGCGCCGTCATCGGGATCGACACCGCGATCGCCGGGTCAGCCCAGGGGATCGGCTTCGCGATCCCGATCAACGTCGCGCGTCCGCTCACGGAGCAGGCGCTCGCCGGCCAGAAGCTCGTCCGGCCGTGGGTCGGGATCCAGTACCAGTCGATCAACGCGGGGCTCGCATCGCGGAACCACCTCTCGGTCGACGCCGGCGCATGGATCACGTCGAGCGGGACCGGCACGGCCGTCCAGGCGGGAAGCCCCGCCGCGGCCGCAGGCCTCCAGGAGAACGACATCATCACCGCGCTGGACGGGACGAAGGTGGACACGAACCATCCGCTCGTCGAGCTCCTCGCAGCCCACGCGCCCGGCTCGACGGTCACCCTGACCGTCCGGCGCGGGACGTCGGACCTGACCATCCAGATCACGCTCGCGACGCGGCCCGCGACCTTGAACTGACCGCGCGCGGTCACGCGGCGCGGCCTCCTCGCCGCGGCCATCGTCGGCCCGGGCGTCGCGCGAGCGGCACCCGGGCCGACCGCGAATCGGGGCCGCTGGGCCGGATCGCTCAGGAATGCGTCCCCGCGTCCCGCCAGCGGAGGCAGCGTAGACGCGGCGACCGTCCGAGCGTATCGTTCGGCCCTCGAAAGCCCTCGCCGCAACCTGGAGATCCATCGATGGGCGCTCTCTCCCCGGTCCACCTGATCATCGTCCTCGTGATCGCCCTGCTGGTCATCGGTCCGGGCAAGCTGCCGGAGACCGGGGCCGCGCTGGGACGAGCGATTCGCGACTTCCGCCAGGCGGTGGACGGCACGCAGCCGGCCGAGACCCCGCCACCCGCGGCCCCGGTCGGCCCTGCCCCGATGCAGGCCGCGGCGCCGATGCAAGCCGCAGCGCCGGCTTCCGGCGGCACCGCGACGGACGACACGGGGACAACGCGGCCGTCCTGACCCGGTCGGCACGGCCGGTCCCAAGCCCGCGGACGGTCGCGTGTACTGGTCGCTGATCCTCCTGGTGCTGGCCGGGCTTGCCGGGCCGCTGCTCTCGAACGGGCGGCGCCCCCTCGTGCCGGTGGTCGTCGGCGAGCTCCTCGGCGGCATCGTTCTCGGGCGCACCGGCCTGGGCATGCTCGATCCCACGGCCGGCGCCATGCCCGTGTTCTACGGTCTCGGCTTCGGCCTCCTCATGTTGACGGCCGGGGAGCACGTCGACATCGTTTCGCCAGCCTTCCGCGCCGGACTTGCGTCCGCCGCGCGGCTCCTGCTCGTCGTCGCGGTCGTCTCGGTCCCCGTGGGCGTCGGCATCGCCGCGATCGTCGGGTCGGCCCCGCCATCGCTGCTTTGGGTCCTTCTCGTGGGAAGCTCGGCCGCGGTCGTCATGCCGATCCTCGACGAGCACGGCCTGGGTGGCGCCCGGGTCGCGACGCTCACCGCCTGGCTCTTCATCGCGGATGGGTTGACGGTGATCGCGATGCCGCTCACCCTGACCGGCGCCGGGATGGTCGTGGAGGCGATCGCCGGCGACCTCGCGATCGTCGTGCTGGCCGCCGCGCTCCTCGCCGCGACCATCCGGTTCGAGACCCGGCTCGGTGCGAAGGAGCTCGTGGAGCGGTCCCGCCAGCGCGGCTGGGCGCTCCAGCTCCGGATCTCGCTCCTCACGCTCCTGGTCTTCGCGGCCATCGCGGAGGCGACCGGGGCGAGCCTCCTCGTGGCGGGGTTCGCGACCGGGATCATTCTGGCCCGCGTCGCCCGCTCGGATCGGCTGGCGCTCCAACTCATGGGCGTTGCGAACGGGCTCTTCGTGCCGGCCTTCTTCGTGCTCCTGGGTGCGACGCTCGACATCCGCGCGCTCTTCTCGTCACCGGCCGCGATCGGCCTCGCCCTGCTGATGGGTCTCGGCTCGGTGGTCGTGCACGTCGCCGCTGCCCTCGTTTCCGCACCCGGCGAGCGCGTCGCGATGGGCCTCGCGGCCTCCGCGCAGCTCGGCCTGCCGGCGGCGGCCGCGGTCCTCGGCGTCCAGGCAGGGGCGCTGACGCCGGCCTTCGCGGCGGCGATCGTGGCCGGAGGCGTTCTCACGGTGCTGCCGGCGACGCTCGGCGCGGACCTCCTCGCGCGCCATCTCGGCGGCGCGGCCAGCGTGGCGAGCAGCCCGATCCCGACGGTCGAGGCACGGACGTGACACCACCGCCTCGCCCGGCGGGGAAGACCGCGCGCGCTGCCCGGACCGCGGCTGCCCCTCCCGGCGTGCGAGCGGTGGCTCCCGCACGTCCCGTCGAGCGATGGGCTGCGCTCGACGTGGGAAGCGACACCGTCCACCTCCTCGTGGCGGAGGTGACGCACGAGCCGTTCGGGCGGCTGGCGGTTCGCCAGCTCGCGCATCGATCGGTGCTCCTCGAGCTCGGCCGGGAGGTCGCGACCCGCGGCCGGTTCGGCCGCGAAGCGCTCCGCGCGCTCGAGGGGTCGGTCCGCGACTTCGTGCGGGTCGCCAGACAGTACGAGGCCAGGCTGATCGTGGCCGCGACCGAGGCCACGCGCGAGGCGTCGAACGGGCCGGCCGTGATGACGCGCCTGGAGCAGCTCGCAGGGACGCCCCCGCGGATCCTCTCCGGCGTCCGCGAGGCCCAGCTCGGCTTCGTCGCGACACGCGCCGCCCTTCCGCCATCGGGGCTGCACCTCCTGGTCGACTCGGGCGGCGCCTCCACCGAGCTGAGCCTCGTCGCCGGCCACCGTCTGCGCGCGTCCGCCTCCCTTGCGGTCGGCGCGGCGCTGCTCGCGGCGTCCATCCCGGGCGACCCGCCGCGCCCGCTGCCGTGGGCCCTCGCAGCGATCCGGATCGGCGCGAGCCTCGGCGCGGCGCCGGCCGGCTGGCCGACACGGATGTACGCGACCGGCGGCACCGCCCACAACCTGGCCGGCCTGGAAAGGGATCGGAAGGGCCACCCCGCTGCCGTCCGTCTCACCCTCGCGGACCTCGACGAGATCACGGCCCGCCTCCTGCGGTCGTCGGCCCCGAAGGTGGCCCGACGCAGCGGCGAGGACGCGCGCCGGGTGGCGCTGCTTGGCCCAGGAGCGCTGATCCTGGCGGCGATCGCCCAGCGCTATGCCCTCGACGAGATGACCGTCCTCCCCGAGGGCGTCCGCGACGGGATGATCCTCGCCGCCGCGCGGGACCCCGACGGCTGGTGGGAGGATCGGCCCGAGCCCTGAACCTGGCGCGCCGCGGGAGCGATCAGCGTTGTAGGGACGCCGCCTATGGCGCTCCTTCCCCCCGGCCGATCGCTCCCTGGTGGCGACGTCCCGCGTCCCCAAGGGAGCCTGCCGACGAGAGGCCGCCGCGGGCGACCCAGGCTCCGGCCACGATCGCAGCGACCAGCGCGATCCCGCCGCCCACGACGAGAGCGACCTGCGTGCTGAAGGCGGACGCGAGCCAGCCGATGATGGGCGCGCCGATCGGCGTGGACCCGGCGAAGACCGTGGTGTAGACGGAGAGGACCCGGCCGCGGAGCCGGTCCGGCACCGCCAGCTGGATGGAGGTGTTCGCCGACACCATCATGGCGATCGCGGCAAAGCCCGCGCCGAACATGGCCACGAGCGCGACCATGTAGGACGTGACGCCCCCGAGGACGATCTCGAGCGCGCCAAGGCCGAAGGCGCCGATCACGATGATCGTCGGCCGCGGCCGATCGAGCGACGCTACGAGGAGCGCCGCGGTGAGCGACCCGAGCCCCATCGAGGCCATCAGGAACCCGAGACCGGTTGCGCCGACGCCCAGCACCGTCTGCGCCAGCGCCGGGGCGACCACGTTGAAGTTCATCGCGAAGGTGGAGACCAGCCCGACGAGGACGACGGCGAGCAGGACCACCGGGGTCGCCCGCACGTAGCGCAGCCCTTCGGCCAGGGTGTCCGCCACGTCGCGCACGCTCGTCGGCCGGGCGAGCCGGGCGGCCGGCAGGAGATCGGCCGCGCGCATCATCAGCAGCCCGACGATCACCGCGACGAAGCTCAGGCCATTGAGGAAGAAGCAGGCCGTCACGCCCAGGGCGCCGATCAGGAGGCCGCCGATCGCCGGCCCGACGATCCGGGCGGCGTTGAAGATCGCCGAGTTCAGCCCGACCGCGTTGCTGATGTCGGCTCGACCCACCATCTCCACGACGAACGCCTGGCGGGTCGGCATGTCGACGGCGTTGACGAGCCCGAGCAGCGCAGCGAGCACCAGGATGTGCCAGACCTGGACGACGTTCGCGAAGGTGAGCCCGGCGAGCACGAACGCCAGGAGCATGGAGGCGACCTGGGTCCCGATGATCGTGCGCCGTTTTGGCAGCACGTCAGCGATGACGCCTCCGAACAGCCCGAGGACCAGGACCGGGAGGAACTGGATCGCGGCCACGAAGCCGAGCCAGATCGGGTCGTGGGTCAGGAGGAGGACGAGCCAGGCCTGGGCGAGCGACTGCATCCACGTCCCGACCAGCGAGATGAGCTGGCCGAACCAGAACAGCCGGAAGTTGCGGTGGCGAAGCGCCCCCCGCCAGCGAAGCGCGCCGCGTTCGGGTACCCCGTTCATGTCCAGGTCGTCGACGGCGCCGTCGGCGCGGCTCCGCGGCCCGATCTCCCCGGACCGGCGGGCTGGCCCGTCACGCCGCTCGTTCAGACGTGGCGGTGCAGGTCGGAGGGCTGCGTCTCGTCCGGCGCGTCCGGGTTGCGAGGTGGCTGCTCCCAGCCCATCTGGTCAGCCTCGCGCTTCGCAAGGTTCAGGTAGACGACCTCGTTCTCCACGTTCGCGACGTTCGACGCGGGCACGTACAGGTGTCCGGCGAGCCCCGGCTTCGACGCGAGGATGTAGTTCTGGCCCACGCTCTGGACGGTGCCCAGGCGGCGTCCGTCATTGCCGACGATGGCCCAGCCCGCCTTCAGGTCCGTCATGCGCATATGCTCTCGACCTCCTCACGTCACGTGCCCGCTAACGGTAGACGAGCCGACTTCTTCCCGCCACGCGGATCCGGGCGGCCCGGTCACCGTAGCGAACCCCCAGCCGGGCCGAGGACGGCCGATCGCGCGGAGATATCGGATCCGCGGCGACGGACTCGCCTTGCCCCGGCGGCCGACGGAGCACACGGGCACGTCCGCCCTCGACCGCGACCCGGCACCGGTGCGTCACACGTGGGGGACAGGCCGGTTGCACCGGCGGCACGGCAGACAGGGCGAACCTTGCACTTTGGATGCGCGCGACGCACCAGTGCCAAAAGTACTTGGATTTGGGGGCCGAGATGTCCGCTCCGGACGCGGTGACGGTGAAGATGCTGCCCACCAGGGAGGTGCTGCAGACCATCGCCCTGCCGGCGACCGTCCTCGCCGGGATGGCCGTCACGAGCCACAACGCCGCCATCCTGGGCACGGCCACCTTCGACACCGTCAGCCTCGTCACCGGCCCTGACAGGGGGTCAGCGAGTCAGCGCGGTTGGCGGTCCTCACCAGATGACGGCCGCCTGCCGTCCGCGGCGCGGTCGTCGGCGCGCAGTCGACGCTCGGCCGGCGGTAGACGCGCGCCGCTGTGGGACGCACCGGGGAATGCCCGTGCGTCGGGCGGATCCCGGCGGACCCAAGCGGCCGGCTATGCGCCTCCGGCGCGCAGTCGACGCTGGCCCCGGGAACCCGCGCCGGTGCGCTCAGGCCGCGCTGACGCGGCTCAATCGGGGGACGACGCGGCCGCAGGGCCCTCGAACCACCGTCCCGCGCCCATGACCCGTCGCACCGCGAAGGCCTCGTCGAGCTCCACGAGGTCCGCGCGGAGGCCGGCGGCGATCCGCCCACGATCGGTCACCCCGATCAGTGCCAGCGGGTTGGCGCTGGCCGCGGCGGCGACGCGCGGCATCTCAAGCCCGAACCGCGCGAGGTTCCGCACGGCCGTGTCGAGGGCGATGACGGAGCCCGCCAGTGCGCCGTTCGACGCGAGCGTGCAGCGGTCGCCCTGCACCTGCACCTCCAGGCCGCCGAGGGTGCCGCGCTCCAGTGGCGTCCCGGCGAGCTCGATCCCGTCACTCACCAGGATGAGCCGGTCCGTCGGCTTCGTGCGAAGGATCAGCGGCCAGAGCTCGCGATCGACGTGGTGGCCGTCGGCGATGAGCTCGGTGTAGACGTCGTCCCGCCCGAGCGCCACGGCCGCGAGGCCGGGCGTGTGCTGGTGGATCCCGGACATCGCGTTGAACAAGTGCGTCGTCGTCCGGGCGCCGGCGTCGTACCCGGCGTGGGCCTCGGCGGCGGTCGCAACGGAGTGGCCGAGCGACGCGACGACGCCGCGCTCGGCAAGCCAGCGGATCAGCTCGAGCGCGCCGGGTGCCTCGGGCGCGATCGTCGTGAGGCACAAGCCGTCGACGAGGGGCTCGAGCTCGACAGATGCGACGTCCGCGGGGGCCCGTACGAACGCGGGGTTCTGTGCGCCGACGCGCTGGGGCGACACGAACGGGCCCTCGAGGTTGAAGCCCAGCGGCGCTGCTCCATCCGCCGCCGCGACGGGCATCCAGGCGCGCACCGTGTCGGCGAACGTGCGCAGCGCGTCGAGCGGCGCGGTGACGGCGGTGGGCAGGAATGACGTAACGCCGCGGCGCAGGAGCGCGCGCGCCATGCCGTCGAGGGACGACGCCGAGCCCATCGCGCTGTACCCGCCCCAGCCGTGGACGTGGACGTCCACGAAGCCGGGCAAGATCCACGGGCCGTCCGCCGCGGACGGATCCGCCTCGACCGCCGCGATCCTGCCGTCCTCCACGGCCACGCGTCCCGCAATGACGCGGTCGTCGAGGACGAGGCGCCCGCGCACAATCCCGCCGTCACCCATCTGTCCTGCTGCCTCCTCGATCACGTCTGTGACTGGGCGCCCGTCCCCGCCTCCGCCCCGTGGATGGCCGCGCCGATCGCGCCGGCCCAGATCCCGAGCTCCGCGCGGACGAGCTCGACGCTGCCAATCCCCGTCATCCGGACGCGCCGCTCCAGCTCGGCGCGGACCGAGGCGAAGAGGATGTCGCCCGCCGCGGCCACCCCGCCGCCCACGACGACGCGATCCGGGGTCAGGACGGTCACGATGTTGGCGATGCCGATCCCCAGGTATCGACCGACCTGGGCCAGACCGTCGAGCGCGCGCGCGTCGCCCGCGGCGGCCGCACGGACGGCCTCCTCGACGGTGGTCGTCCCGCACGTGGCCGCGATGACGTCCGCACGGGCGAACGCCTCGACGCAGCCGCGGTTGCCGCAGTTGCAGAGCGGGCCGTCCGGGTCGATCGTCTGGTGGCCGATCTCGCCGGCCGCGCCGTCCAGGCCGAGGTAGAGGGCTCCGTGGATGGCGAGCCCCCCGCCGACGCCGGTGCCCAGGGTCATGCCGACGACCGTCTGGGCGCCCCGGCCCGCGCCGAGGCGGAGCTCGGCCAGGGTGAACGCGCGGGCATCGTTGATGAGGTGGACGGGCACCCCGAGGATCGGCTCCAGGCGCGCCACCAGGTGCGTGCCCTCCCATCGCACCGGGATGTTCGGCGTCATGACCACGCGCCCCCCGGCGGCGTCGTACCGGCCCGGGATGCCCACGCCGATCGAGGCGATCGGGCCCCAGGCGGCACCGGCCGCGGCCGCCGTCTCCGCGAGCTGCTCGATGATCCCGTCCGCCCCCGCGTCGACGCGGGTCGGGACCCGGTCGGTCGCCACGCGGTCCCAGATCCCGTCCGCGGACGAGACCACCGCCCACTTGAGCTGTGTCCCCCCCAGGTCGAGCCCGAGGTGCCGGGCGGACGTCACCCGAGCGGGACCGGCGCGCCGGCGGCGATCGAGCGGTACGCGGCGTCCACGATCTGGACCGCCCGCAGCCCGTCGAGCCCCGTCACGGCGGGCTCTCGATCCTCCCGGACCGCCGAGAGGAACTCGGCCAGCATCCCGGCGTCCGCGTTCGGACCCCATGCCGGCCACGAGATGCCTGCTTCGCGCGTCCCGTAGACGGCGAGACGCTGCCGGAACGCGTCGATGCCGAACGCCCCGCCCGTGCCGATCGCCTGGACGGAGAGGCCGCCCCAGGTCGGGTACGAGCGCGGCTTGCTCCAGCTGCAGTCGATCGTGGCCGACACGCCGTTGGCGAACCGCATCGAGACGAAACCCCCGGTCTCGACCCGCGCGAACCGCTCCTGGAGGATCCGGTTCGCGACGGCGTAGACCTCGACGGCCTCGGAGCGCAGGATCCAGCGGTAGAGGTCCGCCAGGTGCACCACGTGGTCCGTGACGGCGCCGCCCCCGGCGAGCGCGGGATCGACGAACCAGGGGGCGTGGACGTCCGGCATCGTCCCCGTGTTCACGCCCTCGAGGAAGACCGGCGTGCCCAGGGCGCCGGTGCGGACCGCCGATTCCAGGGCCCGCGCGGCCGGGTTCCAGCGGGAAGGGAAGGCGGTCATGAGGCGAACGCCGGCACCGGCGCAGGTGTCCACGATCGCCCGGGCGTCGCCCACCGTGGTCGCCAGCGGCTTCTCGCACAGGACGTGGACTCCCGCGGCCGCCGCGATCTCGACCAGCCGCCGGTGGCGGCTGTTGGCCGACGCGATCACGATCCCGTCGACGCGCTCCAGCAGGTCGTCGACGTCGTCGAAAACGCGCGTCGAGACGGGCTCCGCCGCGCTGATCGCCCGCTGCGGGTCGTCGTCCCAGACGCCGACAAGGTGCGCGCCCGGCATCGCGGCCAGGAGCGAGATGTAGCTCGGCGCGTGGACGTGCTCGGCGGAGAGGATGCCGATCCGCACGGGCGCGCGGCCCTGCTCATCGACGGCCATCACCCGGCCTCCTGCCCGATCCGGACCACGACCCCGGTCCGGGCGGACTCATCGGCCGCGAGGGCGATCCGGAGCGCCTCCAGGCCGTCCTCGGCGCTGATCCTGGCGTCGGTGCCGTCGCGGATCGCCCCGGCGAACTCCGCGAGCTCCAGCCGGAAAGGGTCTCCGGCGAGGCCCGTGTCTGCCAGCGCCGTGGTGCCGCCGTCCGCCGCGCCAGCCAGCAGCGACGGCATGACCGGCGCGGTCGCCGTCGAGCTCTGCTCGATGAGCCCGTGCGAGCCGGCGATCTCGAAGGCCGTCGTGAACGTCGGCGGGGCATATCCCCACGACGCCGAGACGTGGCTGATCGCGCCCGAGCGGTGGGTGAGGATCGCCACGGCGTGGTCGACGCCCGCCCCCGGGAAGGCGACGCCCGCGGACCGGCAGTGGACCGCGACGACGTCGCCGGCGATCCAGCGCGCGAAGTCGAGGTCGTGGACCATCAGGTCCAGGACGATCCCTCCCGACTTGGCGTGGTCGAAGAACCAGTGCCCGGCGGGATGCCTCGGGCGGTAGCTGGCCCTGGTCAGGCGCAGGACGCCGGGCTCGCCGATCGCGCCGTTCAGCACGGCCGCCCGCGCCGCGACGTACTCGGGGAAGAACCGGACGACGTGCGCCACGAAGAGCCGGACGCCGGCGTCGCGCGCGGCAGTGAGCATCGCCTCGGCGTCCGCCAGCGTGCGCGCCATCGGCTTCTCGCAGATCACGTGGCAGCCGGCGCGGGCGGCGGCGATGGCGACCTCGGCGTGGAGATGCGTCGGCGTGCAGACGTCGACCACATCCACGGCACCGAAGAGCTCTTGGCGGGTTGCCGCGACGCGCGCCCCGTACCGCTCGACGAGCGTCGCCGCCCGGCCGGAATCCACGTCGTGGATCACGGCCCGGATGCCCTCGGCCGCCCACGCGGCGACGTGGGTCTCGCCCATGAAGCCGGTCCCAACGACGCCCACGCGCAGGGGCCCGTTCACACGCGGCCGGGCCGGGCTCGATCCGCTCATGGCCGGGCGCTCGCGTGCAGCCGGGGATCGCGCCGGTCAGCCATCGCGCCGCCCGGCGAGCACGATCAGCTGCTGGCGGGAGTAGGCCGGAACCTCGTCGCGCTGGAGCTGCGCCAGGACGTCGATCGGCAGCTCGTTCAGGATCGCGTGGTTGGGGTTGAAAAGCATGTGCTCGTCCACCGCAAGCCCGAACGCCGATCCTTCCTTCACCGCGTGGTACAGGGTACGCGGTCGGACCGAGTCGCCGACGTTGACCACGTGAACGCCCGCGACCTGCAGCTCGGTGAAGAGCTCGGTCACTGGTCGCGTGTGACACGAGACCACGTCGCTGACCGCGAGGGTGGTGCGGCCGAACTCGTGGTCCTCGATGACGACCTCGCCCGCACGCACCTCGCGGACGGTGGCGCTCGTGATCACGGTGACCGGGTGCTTGAACGGGCGGGAGGTGAGCACCTCGGCGTCGCCCTGCGCGAAGCGCTTGCGCAGGACGTACATGTGGATGACCTCGCACTCCGCCGCGAACTCGCGGTTCTCGGTGACGATCGTGACCTGCCGGCCGATGCTGCCGAGGAACGCGGCGGTGTCCGCCGCGGCGTAGTGGTCGCCCCACAGGAGGACGTGCGACCCGAGCTTGTGGAGGGTCCGCGCGCCGGGATGGCATTCGCACGCGATCTTCGGGCAGGCCATCGCCTCCTCGAAGGGCACGATCGTCTCCACGGCGCCCAGGACCTCCGGGACGTACGAGATCGCGCCCGTCGCGTTGAGGACCACGTCGAACCCGCGGAGCTCGTCGACCGTCGGGGCGTGGTTGAGCCGGATGTCGACGCGCAGGTCGAGCAGCTGGTTCCGGATCCAGTCCAGGTACCAGCGCATCTTCTCCTTGCCCGGCACCAGGCAGCAGTAGAGCAGCGCGCCGCCCAGCTCCCCGGCCTTCTCGAAGAGCGTCACGGCGTGCCCGCGCTCCGTCGCGATCCGTGCCGCCTCCATGCCGGCCGGGCCGCCGCCGACGACCGCAATGCGCACCGCCGTGGTGGTCCGCTTCATCTCCGCGTACGCGGGGTTCCCGCAGGCCGCGTTGATCGAGCACGCGATCTCGTGCTTCGCCATGAGCGACTCCTGCCAGCAGCCGCCCAGGCAGGAGATGCACTTCCGGATCGACCTCACGCGCCCGTACTGCGCCTTGACCGGCCAGTACGGGTCCGCCAGGAGCTGGCGGGCCAGGCCGACGAGGTCGGTCTTGCCCTCCGCGATGATCTGGTCGCAGTACTCCGGGTCGCGCAGGGAATGGCTGGTGATGACCGGGATCCGGATCGCCTTCTTGACGGCCTCGGCCGCGTACGTCGCCCAGCCCTGTGGGTACTGCATCGGGTCGAACCCGGCGCCGGGGCTCTCCTGCATGCCCATCGAGAGGTCCACGGCCGCGCACCCGGCCCGCTCGAGGACCCTCGCGATCTCGACGCCCTCCTCCGCTCCGCGACCGCCCGCGTACCACTCGTCGAACGAGTAGCGAACGAGCACCGGGAAGCCCTTGCCGCACTTCTTCTGGATCGAGTCGACCACCGCGAGCGGAAAGCGCATCCGGTTCTCGAAGCTGCCGCCGAAGCGGTCGTTGCGCATGTTGAGGAATGGGCTCATGAACTCGGAGAGCAGGTAGCCGTGCGCCGCGTGGAGCTCCACGGCGTCGAATCCGGCCTGCTTCACCCGCCAGGCGGCCTCGCTGAAGAGGTCGACGAGCTCCAGGATCTCGGAGATCGAGGCGGCGCGGATCTCCTTGCCCTTCTCCTCGGCGTTCTCGTAGATGATCTCGTGCCCCGCGGACCAGGGGAGCTTGAGGACCCGGTCGGTGGCGCCCAGCGTGTTGTAGCGCGGGATCGCGCACTGGCGGCCAGGGTGCTGGAGCTGCACGGCGCACCGCGCGCCGTAGCGGTGCATCCCTTCTGCGAGGCGCGCGAGGCCCGGGATGTAGTTGTCGCCGTCGGCCACCAGGCACGTGACGGTCGGCCGCCCGGTCTTCATGTCCGGCGTCGTCGCGCCGACGATGACGAACCCGGCCCCTCCGCGCGCGATGTCCGTGTGGTGGTGGATGTCGCGCTCGCTCACCTCGCCGTCGGCATGGGACGAGCTGATATCCGTCGGGACGTGGACCACGCGGTTCGGCAGCTCCAGGCCGCCGAGCTGGATTGGGCTGAACAGGTGCGGGAACGACGGCATGGAGCTCTCCCTGTCTGGCGCGGGTCGCATCCGCAGCGGCGGCGGAACGCCCCGACCGGTGCGCGTCTCGTGCCAGTCTCGCCCTCGGCGAACGCGGGCGGCAATGTCAAGAGCGGCCGATTAACTGTCAGGAGCGGCTGGCACGGGACCCGGCCCGCCCGATCGGGGCAAGGCCACCGATTGGTCAGGCGACGCGCACGGGTCCCTCGAGCTCGCGCTCGCGGTCCAGCCGCAGCACGACCTCTGCCCCGCCCGGACGCTGGTAGTAGCGTCGGTAAACGGCGGGTGACATCGACGAGTAGCGCCCGAACACCTTGTAGAACTGGTTGAGGTTCGTATAGCCGACGGTGTAGGCCACTTCCTGCACGCAGAGGTCGCTGGTCAGGAGGAGCCTCTTCGCCTCGGCAAGGCGCAGGTTCGTCACGTACTCCTTGAAGCCCACGCTCGTCGCGTCCTTGAACAGGTGGCGCACGCGCGAGGCACTCACGTGGACGTGCTCCGAGACCCGCTCGAGCGTCAGGCTCTCCCGGAAGTGCTGCTCCACGTAGCTCAGGACGGGCCGCACGTGCTCGTGGCGATCGGGCGGTGCCTCGGCGCCGGTCGGCGCACCCGCGTCATCGCGCGCCGACGCATGCGCGCGAGCGTGCCGGACCAGGACGCCGAGCACGCGGCGCAGGTTCGCATCCAGGAGGTGCCGGTCGCCAGGATCCTCCCGGTCCCAGATCTCCTTGAGCTCCAGGAGGATGGGTCGCACCTCGCAGGCGGCAGCCCCGCCGGCCGGGAGGCGGTTCGCGAACGGGCGTCCGCCGCACCGGAAGGGCGACAGGTACTCGGCATCGAAGCTCCGTGCGCCCGGCGCCGCGATGAGCTCGGGACGGAAGAGCGTCAGGAGGAGGCGCATTCGTCCGGAGGCGTCGGCGACGCCCACGTGCGGCTCCGCGTCGTCGATCAGGAAGACATCGCCGGGCTCCGCCGGGTAGCTCCGCCGCCCGAACTGGAACCGCCCGCCCCCCTCCAGGCAGAGCGCGATCTCGAAGTACTCGTGCCAGTGCATCTGGTCGTCGGCGGCGCGGGTCTCGTATTCGAGCAGCGACAGCGGGAAGCCCGGATCGAGCTCGTGCTGCCAGAAGAAGACCGCCACGAAATCCTCCACGGCCCGGGGTTCGCCGCGGCCGGCGACCGAGAGACGCTGCAGACCGTGGGCCGATGATCGTGCCCGGTGCCCTGTCTGCAGGAGGGCCAAATGGACGGAAATCCGGACGGGACTGATCCGCCCCCGGCGGGGGAGGGGCAGGCCCCGACGCCCGGCGGGGGCCCCGTCGCAGGGTCCAGCCGCTCCTGACAGTTAATCGGCCGCTCTTGTCATTGCCGCCGGCCATCGGTCACCGCGAGACTGGCGATCGATACCATCACGTATGCGCGCGAGCGGCAGGTGCCTGCCCGTGACGCGCCGCCTCCGGAGCTGGGATGAGTCACGTCAGCGACATCGGAACCGCCGTCATCGGCAGCGGCTTCATCGGCACGGTCCACGTCGAGGCGCTCCGCCGGATCGGCGTGCGCGTCGTCGGGCTGGTCGACGCCACGCCGGAGCTCGGTGCCGCTCGCGCCGCGGAGCTGGGCCTGCCGCGCGCCTACGCCAGCCTCGCGGAGGCCCTCGCGGACGACGCCGTGCAGGTCGTGCACGTCACGTCGCCCAACGAGCTCCACCATCCGCAGGTCCGCCAGATCCTCGCGGCCGGCCGGCACGTGATCTGCGAGAAGCCGCTGGCGATGACCTCTGTCGAATCGGCGGAGCTTGTCCGGCTCGCCGCGGCCAGCGGCCTCGTCAACGCCGTCAACTTCAACATCCGCTTCTACCCGCTGAACCAGCACGTGGCCGGCCTCGTCCGCGAGGGCGGGCTCGGCGACGTCCGCCTCGTGACCGGCCGCTACTTCCAGGACTGGCTCCTTTACGACACCGACTGGAACTGGCGCCTGGAGAAGGACCAGGGCGGTGCGCTGCGAGCGGTGGGCGACATCGGCTCGCACTGGCTGGACCTGACCACGTTCCTGACGGGACGCCGCGTCGAGGCGGTGATGGCGGACCTCACCACGTTCATCCCGGTCCGCCGGAAGCCCGCAGGCCCCGTGCTGACCTTCTCGACCGAGCGGGCGGCGGAGACGATCCCAGTGGAGATCCACACGGAGGACGCCGCGACGATCCTCCTCCGGTTCGAGGGCGGCGCACGCGGCAGCGTCGCGATCTCCCAGCTCAGTCCGGGCCGGAAGAACAGCCTCGTCTACGAGATCGACGGCGCGACCTCCGCCGTGGCATGGGACTCGGAGCAGCCCGACCACCTCTGGATCGGCCACCGCGACCGGCCCAACGAGCTCCTGCTCCGGAACCCGGCGCTCATGAACGCCGCCGGGAGCGCCGCCGCCCGACTGCCTGGCGGGCACGTGGAGGGCTTCGCGGACACCTTCGGCGCGGTCTTCTCCGCGATCTACGCCGACGTCATCGCAGGGGCCCCGTCCCCGAGTCCCGCCTACGCGACGTTCGCGGACGGCCACGAGGAGATGCTCGTGGGCGATGCCGTCCTCGAGAGCTCGAGCACGGGCCGATGGGTCCAGGTCGCCCGGACCGCATGAGCGCCGCGTCCCGGAGCAGCTTCGGTCGACCCCGGCGACGTGATACGCTCCGCGATCGATTATCGACAATCATCGGGGACCTCGGATCGGTCGCCCCGTTGAGCCCGGAGGTTCGGCTGACATGAAGCTCGGCTTCCTGACCGCACCGTTTCCCGCAATGCCGCTCATGGAAGTGGCCGACTGGGCGGCCGGCGCGGGATTCGAGGTCCTCGAGATCGCCTGCTGGCCGCAGACCACCGGGCCCACGCGCCGCTACGCGGGGACGAGCCACGTCGACGTGGCGAACCTGTCGGCCGCGCAGGCGACCGAGATCGTGGACGAGCTCGCGGGCAAGGGGATCTCGATCTCGGGCCTCGGCTTCTACCCGAACCCGCTCCATCCCGACCCGGCCCATCGCGCACAGGTGATCGGCCACCTGAAGCACGTCATCACGGCCGCGGAGAAGATGGACGTCCCGCTGGTGAACACGTTCATGGGCGGCGACGGCGCGAAGAACCAGGACCAGAACTGGGAGGAGGCCCTCCGCGTCTGGCCCGACATCGTCGCATTCGCGGCCGACCACGGCCGGAAGATCACGCTCGAGAACTGCCCGATGCTGTTCTCGTACGATGAGTGGCCGGGTGGGCACAACATCGCCACGACCCCGCGGATGTGGCGGCGGATCCTGGAGCAGTGGGGCGGCACGATCGGGCTCAACTTCGACCCGTCGCACCTGGTCCTCCAGATGATCGACGCGCGCCGCTTCCTCAAGGAGTTCGGCGCCCACGTCCTCCACTTCCAGGCGAAGGACCTGATGATCGATCGCGACGGGCTCTACGAGCGGGGCATCCTCTCGATGGGCATGGGCTGGCAGATCCCGCGGATCCCGGGCCTGGGCGAGGTGGACTGGTCCGCGATCTTCTCCGAGCTCTACCGGTCCGGGTTCGAGGGTGACTGCATCATCGAGCACGAGGATCGCCGCTTCGAGGGCACCGACGACAAGGTCAAGCAGGGGTTCCTCATCGCGAGGGACGTGCTGCGGCCGTACTGCAAGTGACGATCCCAGGCAGGAGCTCCATGGCACTCTCCATCGACACCCTCACCGAGCGCGACATCGCCAAGACGATCGACCATTCCCTGCTCCGGCCCGAGCTGGACGACGCGTTCGTCGAGGCCGGCTGCCGCCTCGCCGCGACGTACGACGTCGCCTCCGTCTGCGTGCGCCCGGCCGACGTGCGGCGGGCGACCGCCCTGCTTCGGGGAACGGACGTCGCCGTCGGCACCACGATCGGTTTCCCGCACGGCAACCACGTCACCGAGGTCAAGGTCCTCGAGGCAAGGCGGGCGCTCGCCGACGGCGCCACGGAGCTGGACATGGTCCTCCAGATCGCCGCGCTCAAGTCGGGCCGCGATGCCGACGTGGAGGCGGACATCCGCGCCGTGGTCGAGGTCGGGCACGCCGCGGGAGCGATCGTCAAGGTGATCTTCGAGAATGCTTACCTGACCGACGACGAGAAGGTCCGGGCCTGCCACCTTGCCGAGGCGGCAGGAGCGGACTTCGTGAAGACCAGCACGGGCTTTGCCCCGTCGGGCGCGACCCACGACGACCTGCGCCTGATGCGCGCGAACACGTCGCCCCACGTGCGGATCAAGGCGGCCGGCGGCGTCCGCACGCTCGACGCGCTCCTCGCCGTCATGGAGCTGGGCGTCACCCGGATCGGCGCAACCGCGACCGAAGCGATCATCCTGGACTTCCGCGCGCGCAAGGCGGGCACGGCGTCCGCAGGGGCTTCGGCCGGCGGGGCAGGTCCAGCCTGATGCCGTCTCCTGCGCAGGCGTCCCCGGTCCCGCGCCCCGGGGCTCGGCAATGGCGCCGGGTGGCCGAGCGTCCGACGGCGCTGGGGACCGGGTGCTCGGGAATGGCCATCGACGAAACCTATCGGGAACATGCGCGGCTCGCCCGTGCGATCGACCAGCAAGGAGGTGCGTAATCCAGCGATCACACGAGGGGACGCAGCACACGGTTCGGCCGGCGCTCCAGATGAGAGCCCGCGGTCGGAGGATGGAGGAGTCCAGTTTCATGAAGCACAGTCTTTCCCGGAGCGTGGCCGCGCTGGCGACGCTCGCGGTCGTGGTCGGAGCGTGCTCCGGCAGCGCCACCCCGTCACCGTCGGCAGCGGCGTCCGCCGCGGCATCGGCAGCGGCAGGGGCGAGCCAGGGCACGGCCCTCGCGGCCGGCACGTACAAGATCGGTTACTCCAACGGGGGCAGCGTGGGCAACGGCTTCCGCGAGGAGCAGGTCTGCACCGCGAAGGCCCAGTGGAAGGCGTACAGCGGTGCCACCTCTGCCCTGACCGTCATCCACCGCAATACGGATGCGGCGGGCCAGCTCTCCGACATCCGCAGCCTGATCGCGAAGGGCGTCAACGCGATCGTCTTCAACCCCAACGACGCGAACGCGCTCAATCCGGCCCTGGCTGAGGCTCACGCTGCGGGCATCGTGACCGTGTCGGTCGACCAGTACGTCACCGATCCGAACGCGTGGAACCTGTACAACAACCAGGTCAAGTACGCTGAGCTCGGCGCCAAGTGGCTGTTCGACCAGATGGGCGGCACCGGCACGGTCTGGTACACGCGCGGCGCGGCAGGCGCCTCCGCGGATTCCGACCGCGACATCGGGTTCAAGAACATCCTCAAGCAGTACCCGAACATCAAGATCGTCCCGAACGCGGACGGCGTGTTCACCGGCTGGGATCCCGCGAAGACGACCCAGCTGGCCAACGACTTCATCCAGAGTGGCCAGTACGACAAGATCCAGGGCATCTGGGCGTCGGGCATGGGCAAGCAGATCGTCGACGCCATCAAGGCCGCGAACAAGCCGTTCGTGCCGATCGCTGATGCCGACATCGGCGG
>Ga0209638_1000828_pt1 | contig 20253 bp, 15 predicted proteins | sample BarGraNGADG00211_FD_184490 | JGI IMG/M metagenome (GOLD analysis project Ga0209638, IMG submission 184490) | Arctic peat soil microbial communities from Barrow, Alaska - Barrow Graham LP Ref core NGADG0002-211 (SPAdes) (version 2) | ecosystem: Environmental > Terrestrial > Soil > Wetlands > Peat...
CGGGCGGACTGGTTTGGTCGCCAGACGGCGGTGCGGTAGCATTTTTCGCCAACCAAACTGATTCACCGGAAGCGAATGTCTTCGTGCTCGACCTTGCCACGGGGGACATGCGGGCGCAGATAACCGAACCGGGGTGGAAAGCATTTATCCCAAGCTGGTCGCCGGACGGCACTATGGTCGCATTTTCCGCGTATCCCGTCCCGAAGGTGCCCGAAGGCCGGCCAAGGCTTTTTGTGGCCTCGCTGCAAACGGGAGAGGTGAGACAGCTTACCACGGGTGAGCACACAGACCTGCGGCCTCACTTCTCGCCGGACGGCAAGACGCTGGCATTCCGTCGCGGCTGGGAAGTCTGGTGTCACGATCTGGATGACCGAACTGAGTGGCGGCTGATCACGGAACACGGCCATAACTTCGAGCCTCATTTTGGATGCTTCTCTTCCGATGGCAGTCAGCTCGTCATGCAGCGCAATATCATCGATGGAGGCCAGATCCTTATCGTCGACGTCAGTGCAGGGGCGGTGCGGGCACTGACTGACGCCACCAATGCCGATCTTCGACCATCGTGGTCTCCCAGCGGGAAAGAGATCGCATTCGTACGCAACCGGAAGCAAATTGTGGTCGCCGCACTCGATGGGACTGTCCTATGGGAAGCTGCTCCGGACAACGGACGCATTCTCGCCGGTCTCAATTCGGGCGTACAGTGGGCTGGCAATGCTGAAGTCCTAACGTTTATGGACCTCGACGGCAACGCGTGGGTCGCCGACGCAAATGCCCCGGCAAGGCAGATCACGCAGTTCAGCGAACACCCAAAAGTGAAGCAGCCAGCCAAGCACGTGATCTGCCCAAGCACCCACGGCGCGGAAGTGCCGGCGTTGCTCCTTGAGCCTGAAGGCTTTGTCCCGGGGCGCAATCCGGCAGTCGTCTGGCTTCACGGAGGACCAGTTGCTGAAGCGGCGACGGATCTAGCGATCATGCCGCATTGCTGCTATCTGACCGCGCTTCTGGAGGCGGGATTTGCTGTCATACTTCCTGACTACCGGGGCTCGACCGGCCACGGCGAGGCGTGGGAGTACGTACGTTCCGAGCAGCGTGGGATAGTTGATGTAGACGACGTGGTAGCCGCAAAGCGGTTCCTGGAGGATAATGGATTAGCCGCACGGGGCAGGGTAGCCGTCGCCGGATACAGCTACGGAGGCTACCTCACGCTCATGGCGCTGGCCCGCCATTTTGAGAAGTGGGCATGCGCCGCCTCGCTCTGGGGGGCTTTGGATCCAGTGCAGATTCGCCCAACTTAGGTTATCGACGGTGAGGAGTGGCCGGATATGACGCAACGCACACTCCTTAACCTTCTTCACCAAATGCGCGCGCCTCTGCTTATCCTTCATGGGGCGCACGACACCGTCGCGACCAACGACGAAGTGAGCAGGGCGGCCGAGGTACTACAGGGCGACGGCACTCCCTGCGAAGTGCATGTCTTCGAAGATACGCACGGCCTGCCACTCCACACAGACGAAGCAGTCCAACTGCTTGTCGCGTTTCTCGCGAAGCACACCAACAGCGTAGGAGAGTAATGCAAGATTGTTGATGTCCAGCACAAGAATGTGCTGGACATCAACAGGCTGCTATTTCTTCTCGGTGTAAGGCCCCGCAATAACCAGCGTTGCCGACTCTGGACGCAGATACTTCTTCGCGGCCGCGTTCACCTGAGAGAGGGTAACGGATCGATAGAAGCCCGCGTACTTCTGCAGGTAGTCTGTTCCCAGTCCCTGGAACTCTGCGCTCAGGAGCATACTCGCGACGCCCTCGTTGGTTTCCAGAGCTATCGGGAAGACCCCAACCAGGAACTCCCTCGCCTGCCTGAACTGCTGCTCAGTCGCGCCGTTCTTCTTGAACTTCTCGACGTCCTTCATGAGCAGGTCTATGGCTTTGTCCACGTTCTTAGGGTTTGTCCCAAGTGACGCGTACCACGGTCCCGCGCCCAGGCTCGCACTGAAGTTGGAACGGACATCGTAGACCAGCCCGTTCTTTTCGCGAATATCCTCACCGAGTATGCTCACAAGCGCCCCCGAGCCGCCAAGCACCTGATTGGCGATGCGCATCGCGTAGTAATCGGGGTCGCTGCGCTTCATTCCCATTGGGTAGCCAAACATGACGTCCGTTTCGGTCTTGTCCATCATCGGATACACGACTTGCTTGCCTTTGGCAGGCGGCGCAATTGTCGGTATCTCGACCTTGGGTGCGGGGCCTTCAGCTTTCCTGTCCCCGAAGTACTGCTTGACCATGTCCACTGCTTGTTTGGAGTCAACATCTCCCGCTATCACAATGATCGTCGTGTCGGGCCGATAGTACTTGCCGTGGAACGCGACCACGTCATCTCGCGTCACCGACTGCAGCGCCTTCTCCGCCTCCTCGACGGTCAGCCGGTGGTAAGGGTGCTCCGCCGGGAACACGGCGTTGTAGAACAACCGCGCGGCCTGCGCATCAGGCGATTCCTTGCTTTCCTCGAGCTGCGAAAGCATCTGGCCCTTCTGCTTGTCGAGCTGATCCTGCGGGAACGACGGGTTGCGGAGTTCATCCGAAAGCAGATCGAGCACGAGGCCGAAATCCTTCTTGAGCGACTTCGCCGAAAAACCCGCCGACTCCACATCCGCGGATATGTCCATCTGCGCGCCCACGAACTCAGTCTGATGCGCAAGCTCCAGCGCGGTCCGCTTGGTCGTCCCTCTGTTGAGCATATCTGCAGTCAGCGAAGCGACGCCTTTCTTATCCTCGGGGTCGAAGCACCTGCCGGCCTTGAGGTTACCTGCTATGGCGATCGTGGGGTTGGAGTGATTCTCCTGCACGATGACGATCATGCCGTTATCGAGCTGGACCCTATACGGCTTCGCGACATGGTTGCCGGCCGGTTTGGCCGATTTCGGATTGCGGATTGCGGACTGCGGAATGGGAAGAGCATGGCTTGTGGCTGATGAGTTGGGTTTGCGATAGTACGCCATTCCCGGGAAGCTGTTATGCAGAGCCCCTCCCGCAGGCGCGCCCATGCCGCCGGTTCCAGGGCCGGTGGGAATGAACGTGCCCACAGTCATTGTGTCCGGGCTGAAGTATTTCCACGCGACATCACGTACCTGCTGGGCTGTCACGGCCTTGATCTTGCCTACCAACTGCTCGAGGTAGTGCCAGTCCGCGACTGTGTTGTAGTAGCCCAACTGCTCGCCCTGGTCCGAGACGCTGTCGTTCTGATAGACGAAGTAGGCCTCAAGCTGATTCTTCGCCGCCTGCATCTCGTTATCGGTCGGCATGTCGTTCTTCGCCCGCTCGACCTGCTCCAGCAGAGCCTTCTCCAGCTTCTCCGCGGTCACGCCCTGCCGCGCGGTCGCGCCGAACATGAAGAGCGAGGGGTCCTTGCGGTTGCCCGCGCTCGTATACGCCGAAGTCGCCAGCCCCTTTTCCACAAGCTCTTGATAGAGCCTGCTCGATCGGCCGCCGCTCAAGATCTGATCCAGCACGATCAACGGATACGTGTCCGGGTCGCGCAGGTTCGGCGCCTTGTAGCCGATAAGCACTCGCTCGGCGGTTCCTTCCCTGCGGATAGTGAGCCTCCGAGGGCCGTGCTGCGGGGGATCGGTCGTATACGGGGCGCGTGGCAGCGTGGCCGCAGGCAGCGATCCCATATACTTCTTCACTATCGCAAGCGCCTTGTCGGGGTTGAAGTCGCCGACAAGCACCAGCGTGGCATTGTTGGGATGATAATACGCGTGGTAGTAGTCCACTAGCTGCTGCCGGTCGATGTTTCTCACGTCAGATATGAACCCGATTGTCGGCCAGTGATACCCACTGGCCACGTAAGCCTGAGCCATGACGCCCTCATAGAGCAGCGTGTCCGGGTCGTTTTCATCGCCCTCAAGCTCGGAAAGCACGACGGTGCGCTCCTTCTGGAACTCGCTCTGGAGCAGAAGCGCGTTGCCGATCTTCTCGGCCAGCGTCTTCACCGCGAATTCGAGGTTCTCGCTCGAAAGCAGGTCCCAATAATAGGTGAAATCGGTCCAGGTGGCGGCGTTGTCGATCCCCCCGCGCTCGTGCACCATCCGGCTGATCTCGCCCTTCTTGTAGTTCTTGCTGCTGTTGAATTGCAGGTGCTCCAGGAAGTGCGATATGCCCGTGATTCCGGTGTGCTCGTTGCGGGAGCCGACCCTGAACCATATCTGCGCCGTAAACACAGGCGCTGCGTGCGATTCCTTCATCAGCACCGTCAGGCCGTTATTGAGCTTGACCTCGCGCACACCCGCCGTCTGAGCCAGCGCCAAGCTCACGGCAAGTATCTGAATCAGGACGAGCAATCCAATCACCCGCCCGGTCTTTGTAAGCATCTTTACCATCATCGCCTCCATACGTGCGTTGTATCCACAAGTGCGTTATATCCACTTTACACTCAAGCGGTTAGCGGGCGAACGTTATTTTTCCTGCACGGGTGCCGGCAAACGGAGCACCTCACATGCATACGGGATGCATCAAGAGAAAAGAGTCGAAAAAGATGCTTGACATGCTACGCGTGTCGGGGTATACTACGGGCGTAGTAGCTAGCAAGCTATCGGAGGGACCAAATGTCGGAGATACGGGATCTGCCACAGGCCGAGTTTGAGGTAATGGACGTCCTGTGGCAAACGGGGGAAGCAACGGTCAAGGAAGTGCAGGCGGGGCTCGAAAGAGATCGAAAACTCGCATACACAACGGTTGCGACGCTTCTGAACCGCCTGAGGGACAGGGGCTACGTCAAGGCAGAAGAGCGACACTTCGCCTACGTGTTTCGTCCGCTGGTTCAGCGCGAGCAGGTGGTACGGCGAAAGCTGGACGATCTCGTTATGCGCTTGTTCGGCGGCGACGTTGCTCCTCTGGCAGCGTACATTGCTGAGAATCGCAATCTATCACCGGAGCAGATAGCAGCGCTGGAAGAAATGGTGAGCTCGAAACGCGACAAGGAGGGCGCGGAAGATGAGTCCTGACATTCTCGCGATGATCTGGAAGATGTCCCTGCAGACGGCGATAGTTGCCGCAGTCGTGTGGGTGATCTGCAGGCTTGCGCCGAAAGCTCCGGCCTCGTGGAGATTCGCGCTGTGGCTGCTCGTGATCGTCAAGCTCTTCATTCCGCCATTCGCGTATCTGCCTGCTCAGGTCGCATTCTGGCAGCGTCCCGGACCTGCGATGATGCAGCCCGTCGCGATGCCGGAACCCACATCACCAGTGGCATCAATGGACCCGCAGGTACGCCATCTCGTGCAGGTCGCACCACGTCCCGCGACCGAGCAACCGGCTGCTTCGGCTCCGATAGATGCCTCCCAGGTCCTGGCATTCATCTGGCTCGGCGGAGTTCTGGCAATGACAGGGCTCACAGTGCTGCGCTTCTCGCGGCAGAAGATACTCATCGGCGGTTCGAGTCGCACAAGCGATGAGCTTGCTGCCATGCTCGGCGAATGTGCCCAACGGCTGGGCGTGCGCGGATTGCCTCGGATACGATTGTCACCCGACGCCCAAACCCCGATGCTCGTGGGCGCGATTCATCCCGTGATCCTCCTGCCCGAGGAGACACTCAACTCCTGCGGCGAATCGAACCTCCGCGCGATGCTGCTTCACGAACTTGCGCACGTCAAACGGCGGGATATGGCTGTGCTCTGGCTCCAGCAACTTGCGCAGGCCTTGTTCTTCTTCCATCCTGCTGTGTGGCTTGCGGGCTGGGAGATGCGCAGAGAGCGCGAACTCGCTTGCGATGAACTCGTCCTCTCTCGCGCCGGAATTGCTCCCAAAGACTATGCGGCAGGCTACGTCTCCGCACTCAAGCTTGCTAACGGCAGGCCCGCAGCCACGACCTCGCTTGCAATGGCGGAACCGTTCGATCTTGAGAAGCGAAGACTGCAGGGCATTCTTGAACGACCAATACCGAAGCTCTCCGCTCCCTGGCTGATCGTGCTCCTTGCGGTGATCGCCATCAGCTTGCCCACGTTTGTCGGGTGCAGCAAACCTGATGCGGTGAAAGCTCCTCCCACTGAACAAGACGCCAAGGCAATGGCGGGGCTTACGTCCATCGAGGGACCGGGAGTAGTCATATCACTTCACGACAGCCCCAAGTCCACGAACGCCGCGCCCAGTGTTCAGACCGAGTATGTCGTCCATGACGGAGATATTCGCGACATCGTGAACGAGCTGTGGTCCGCCGGCGCGAAAGCGATCTCGGTTAATGGGGAGCGCATCGTGGCCAACTCGTCGATACGTTGTATCGGACGGGACATAATGGTCAACTTCGTGAGAGTGTCTCATCCTTATGTGATCCAAGCCGTCGGAGATCCGAGAGCGCTGGCCGCGCATTTCGAGGGCGACAACCAGCGCGTTGCATCTGGCCTCTTCCTGTTGGATATGATCAAGGTCAAGCAGCAGCCACACATCCAAGTGCTTGCCTACCGACCGGCGTACAGCCCGGACAAACTGGTCCCCAAAGAGATGGCTGGACTCACCAACGTCGTTGCACCCGGAATAATCGCCACGCTTCACGATAGGCCGTTGCCTGCAAACGGCAAGCCCGCGGTCGCCAACGATTATCGCATTCACGACAGAGATATCCGCGAGGCCGTGAACGAGCTCTGGGCAGCCGGAGCGCAGGCGATTTCGGTCAACGATCAACGCCTGGTGACCGGCTCTTCTATAAGCGGTTCTCTTGGTACCCACTCCGTCACGATCAACTCAGTCAAAATGACCGCGCCATTTGTCATAAGAGCCCTCGGCAAGCCGGAAACGCTCAATAGGGCGCTCACGCTTCCCGGCGGCCCGGCAGAGGGTCTGATAGTGCTCGGCATGATCGATATCAAACAGCAACAGCGCGTTGAAGTGCCCGCCTATCGGAAAGAGAAAGGCCCGAACTCAACCGCGGGCCCGACAGATACAACGCAAGGCTATCCCTCCCCGGCCAAGATCACATCCGTGCACTCCGTCGACACGTGGTTGAACTTCGGCAAGCAACTGAAGACTGAGTCGTGGATCGTGTTCCCTTACCACCGCAGGGTGGAGGCAGACGACATCACGCTCTCGTATGACGGCCATGATTATTGGAGCTTCAATAAGAAGACAAAACACTACAGCGTCATTCACTACACGCGACCCTACACGCTGGAGCTCGACAAGTGGTCGACACCGGCCGGAATCGAAAAGATGTGGCGCGCCGACGCCGATGTTGTCCGCAAGAACGTGCGCAAGGAGTTGAACGGTGTTGAGCAGGACGCGATAGAGCTGGATATAACTTCGGTTAGGTTCTCCTGGTGCAACCAGGCCACTATAACGATGTTCCTCGATCCCAAGACGAACCGCGTTGATACGCTCGTCGAGGAGTTCCGTAGAGAATCAGGGGAGGTGGTTCGGTCGGTGACTGACCATTACGAGTACAACGTCCCCATAGACCCCTCGCACTTCAAGTTCAGACCTCCTGTGGACGCTGTTTTGGACTCCGAGACGACGGAGTCCTCCCCTCCGAGTGTGCCCCGGAAGGCCCCGTAAGGCAGTACAGAGCGAACAAAACACTGCAAATGCGCTGTTGACAACTGCCGAACAACCCGCCATAACACAGGCGCGGGACCGAACAAGCGTTCCCAAGGTTGTCGAAATATGTTTTCTTGCCAAACAAACTCAATCCCGGCAATTCTGAGCGTACTACCCGCCCATCCTGAGCTTGAGTTTGTTTGGGACAAATGCGCGCACGCGCGCACGTTGACTTTGGGGGCCTTGGGTAACTAACATGGTGCATATCGAGCGGCAGGTGGGCACAGTGAGTCTGTTTGACGATGTCCCGGTGGACGTAACAACCGAGATCGATGACCTGAGGGGGCGCATCAACCGCGCAAACTTCCTCTACTACGTGAAGGATCAGCCGGAGATATCGGATGCGGACTACGATAAGCTTCTGCGGCGGCTGCAAGAGCTTGAAACCCGGTATCCGCGGACGATCACGCCTGATTCCCCCACCCAGCGCGTGGGGATCGCCCCGCAGACTGAGTTCGCGACATTCGAGCACCGCATCCCCATGCTCAGCCTCGCGAATGCGTTCGGGGAGGATGAACTCCGCGCGTTCGATGACCGCTGCAGACGAATGCTTCACATGGAATCTTCCGAACCGCTGGAATACGACTGTGAGCCCAAGTTCGATGGTCTCGCGGTCTCGCTTACATACATCGACGGCATTCTGACTGCCGGCGCGACCCGAGGGGACGGCTATCGCGGCGAGAACATCACGGAGAACCTGAAGACCGTCCGCAGCATCCCTTTGAATCTCCATCAGATCGGGCGCGAATCGCCGGACGTGAAGCCGATTCCGCCGATGATCGAGGTGCGCGGCGAAGTTATCCTAACCCACGAGGAGTTCCGCCGCATCAACGAAGAGCGCGAAACCACCGGCGAGCCGACCTTCGCCAACCCTCGCAACGCCGCCGCAGGCTCCGTGCGGCAGCTCGACCCGCGAATCACCGCCAAACGCCGCCTAACGATGTTCAGCTACGCGGTCGGCGACTACGAGGGGATCGAGTTCTCTACCCAATATGAGGTCCTCTGCACGCTCGGCGATTGGGGGTTCAAGGTCAACCCTGATGTGCGGGTTTTCGACAACATAGACAACGTTGCAGCCTACATCCGCGAGTGGGGCGAAAAGAAGGAGCACCTCGACTACGACGTTGACGGCATGGTCGTCAAGGTCAACTCATTCGATCTGCAAACGCGGCTGGGCTATGTTGCCCGCAGCCCGCGCTGGGCGGTTGCTTACAAGTATCCCGCGCACCAGGTGCAGACCCGCGTGAACAACATCCGCGTACAGGTTGGCCGCACCGGCGCGCTCACTCCTGTTGCCGATCTCGAACCCGTCGAGGTCAGTGGTGTCACGGTTTCCCGCGCTACGCTGCACAACGAGGATGAGATCCGCCGCAAGGACGTTCGCATTCGTGATACCGTAGTTGTCCAACGAGCTGGCGATGTGATCCCCGAAGTCGTCGAAGTCGTTAAGGACAAGCGCACGGGCAGCGAGGTCGAGTTCCAGATGCCCGCTAACTGCCCCGTGTGTGGCGCGGATGTCGTTCGCGAGCCCGGTGAGGCCGTATCCCGCTGCACAGGGATTGCGTGTGCGGCTCAGATCAAGGAAACCATAGGGCACTTCGCATCCCGAAACGCGATGGATATCGAAGGCGTCGGCCCCGCGATTATCGATCAGCTAATCGACAAGGAGCTGATCCACGACCCCGCCGACCTGTATCCGCTGACGAAAGAGCAGTTGGCTTCTCTTGAGCGAATGGCCGACAAATCCGCGGAGAACGTCGTAAATGCGATAGAGGCAAGCAAGGCCGCGACCCTTGATCGGGTGATCTACGCGCTTGGAATCCGCCACGTGGGAGAGCGCACGGCGGCATCGCTCGCTCAGCATTTCGGCAGTATCGAGTCGATTAGGAGCGCCACGGAGGAGCAGATAGCCGAAGTCCCTGATGTCGGGCCTGTTGTCGCGGCGAGCGTAGCCACGTTCTTCGCCCAGACCGAGAACGAAGAGGTCATGCGCAAGCTCAAAGAGGCCGGAATCGACCCGAAAGTGGAGCAAAGACGCGAATCCGCCGCGTTTTCGGGCAAATCGGTCGTGTTTACGGGCGCATTGCAGCGGATGACGCGCGATGAAGCCCAGGCGCTGGTCTACAAGCTTGGCGGGAACCCGTCTTCGTCCGTTTCCGGTAGTACGAGTCTGGTGGTCGCCGGCGAAAGAGCAGGTTCCAAGCTCGATAAGGCCCGCTCGCTCGGCGTAACCGTCGTATCCGAAGACGAATTCCTGGAAATGGTGAAGCAGGCTGAGAACGCATAAGTCCAAAGTTCAAAGTTCAAAGTCAAAAGTTCGGAATGGCAGTCCCACAGCCCAAGCTGTAGGCTCGCCTCTCCCTTCAATATTCAATACTCAATATGCAATATTCAATCTGAAGTGTTGGCTGCCCGTGCTCGTGTGGATGGGGTTCATATTCTACATGTCCTCACAGTCGAAGCCGCCGCCGATTCCGTTGATCGAAGGTTTTTTGGACCGGGTCGAATGGAGCGATAAGATCAAGCACTTCATCGGCTACGCGGTGCTTGGCGGTCTTATCTGGCGGTCGCTGGGTGATGGCTGCTCCAGCTGGCGGCGGTTTTGGTTAGCAATCGGCATTTCCGCGGTATATGGAGCAACGGATGAGTTCCATCAGCGGTTCGTCATCGGACGTTCGTGCGATTTCTGCGACTGGGCGGCGGACGTTATTGGCGCGTCGGTCGGCGCGATGATTATGCTTAAGGGAGGCGCAAGGATTTGGCAGAGGAAAACAAGCAGGACAAAGGCTACGAAGTGAAGGATAAGAGGCGCGTGAAACCTGACGGGAGCCTCAAAGAGGACGCCGAGACAACGGAGCAGCCCGCGGCTCAGGTGCCTATCGAGCAGCCGGAAGAGCCTGAGGTTGCGGAGGCGGAGAAGGCTGAAGCGCCGGAGACTGCGGAGGCTCCCCCGGAGGAACAAGCGGAAGCGCCTGGCGCAGGCGAGGAGATGCCGCCGCCGGATGTCTATCAGACGCTGCAGTTCGTGGCGGGGCTCCTGGTCGAGCAGGCGTGGCAGTTCATGGGTCTTCACCTGCCGCCTGGTCGCAAAGAACCCGTGCGCGATCTGGCTCAGGCGAAGATTGCCATCGACACGGTTATCTTCATCGGCGATAAGCTGCATCCGCAACTCGACGAGGAAGGCCGAAAGGCGATCCGCAGCATAGTCAGCGATTTGCAGCTCAATTTCGTGCAGCACGGGCAGTAGACCCGGGTTTCACTCAAGCGCTTTCTTGTGCTATAGTTCAGAGGGAACAGGAGGCGCTATGAGGTACCTTACAGCAGTTGTTGTTGCACTTATGCTAGCCGCAGGGATGGCTTGGGCGGATCGCCCGGCCGTCGTCGCGCTGTCGTCCGCGACCGGCGTCACGGTGAAGCTCACCGAGACCGCCGGCTATAGAGCTGGGTCGGGACTGTCCTACGAGATTCGCCACTGGCCGGATGGGGAAAGCTTCGCGGCTGGAACCGTCAACGCAGAGGCCATCAAGGCCGATGCGTGGGGCCTCGCGAGCTTCGCTATCGATGGCCTCAAACCCAAACTCTGGTCGCCGCAAACGCCGGAGCTCTACGAGATCAGCGTTTCGGACTCATCCGCGCGCGTTCTGGGCAAGACTCGCTTCGGTTTCCGCACGTTCGAGGCGAAAGGCGACAAGCTCTACCTCAACGGTCGCCCGGTATTCCTCCGAGGCGTGCCGATCAACCCGCCCGGGCGCGAGCTTCCTGAGGCCGCTTTGCACGATCCGCAGTATATCCGCGGCTACATCAAGCTGCTGAAGTCGGCGAACGTGAACATGATTCGCACGGAGCCGCAGGACTGGCTCGACGTGTGCGACGAACTGGGCATGATGCTTTTCGCCGGGCACTACGGCGGGGCGGGCGGCAAAGGCCCGGATGCTCCCGCATTCTCGGACAAGCAGCCTTACTACCATGATCTGGTCCTTGGTCTGGCAAGCCATCCCGGCGTCGTGATCTACGTTCTCTCAAACGAAGTCGATTACAAGACTCGGACGAGCACCTACCCAAAGTTTCTGACCGAAGTCCGCGAGGACATTCGCGCCATGGACCCGACGCGCCCTGTGATCGGCAACGCAGGCTTCGGGCACGGCAAGCCGGGCGAGATCTTCGATGTTCACCGCTATGCGGGGTGGTATTACGGCAGCATCTGCGACTGGTATTCGGATTCCACCGGATTTCTTGCCGAGGCGCGCAAGGCCAATCAGCCCTTCACCCTGACCGAATGCGTTGGGGCGTATACCGCGGACTCCGGCGATTTTGAGACCATGGCAAAGCAGCTCTGCACAATGACGAAGTGGGTCGGCACGGCCAAAGACCCCCGGGAAGCCGCGCTTGAGTACCAGGCGGAGCTGGTCCGGCAGGTGGTCGAGATAACCCGGCGCTACAGGACCGACGCCACCAGCATCGCCGGAGTGATGCCGTTCACCTATTTCCTCGGATGGACAAAGGCACTGAAAGCCGAGGACCTCATCATCAAGCCCGCATTTCAGACCCTCAAAGTCGTTTTCCAGCCCGTTCTGATCAGTCCTGAATGCTGGCAGCGTGATCTCTATATAGGTGATGATCTCAAGATGCGGCTCTGCCTCGTAAACGACGATGATTCCCAGTGCGATCTCGGGCCAACCAAGGCAAAGGTAGATGTTGTCGATTCCAAGGGTAACGTTGCAGCATCAGGGATCGCCGATTTCCCGGCAACCCCATACTATTCCAACGCCTGGAAGGACCTCGCGATCCGCATCCCCACGAGTGCTCCGCGTGGCTACTACGATGTCCGCTGCAAGCTGACCGAGAACGGCGTCGAAGTGTCCAAGAACAGCTTCCAGATATCCGTCGCGCCGAAGAGCTGGGTTGAAGTCCCGTCCGCAAGCGTGACACTCTTCGACCCGTCAGGCGATACCGCCAAAGCCTTGAAGCTGCTCAAAGTCAGCTTCCAAACCGTCACCGACCTGCGCAAAATGCCTGAGAGCGGCGCGCTCGTGATCGGCGAGGGCGCGCTCACCGAAGGCAACTACCCGGACAAGGCCAGCGTGCTCGCGTTCCTCGACAAGGGCGGTCGGATACTGTGCCTGAGGCAGGATAGAGAGAAATGGAACTCGGACTGGCTTCCCGCCAAATTCACGATGCCTTCGCGCCACACGTTTACATACATCCAGCCGGTTGGAGGCGATGCCGGCCCGATAATGAACGGCCTGACTGACCGTGACCTGCGCTATTGGAACGCCCTCGGCCAGGATGCACATGGGGTCCCGGACATCTATCCTGTGATCGCGGCGCTCAGGCCCGCTTCCGTTCTGGACTTGCGATCGGCCCGAGTCTGGGCCTCCTGCGATCAGCTCCTGAGCAGCCAGGCGCTCGTTGAGCTAATGCATGGTTCGGGCAGCGTCGTGCTCAGCCAGTTCCGCGCGGTGGAGCGAGTGTCAACTGACCCCGCCGCCGCAAAGCTGCTCGTGAATCTCATCACCTACGCGTCGGGCAAGACTGCCGGGCTGCTCGATCTCTCGAAACCAATCGCATGGGACAAGGAGGGATTCCGTTCAGGCGCGTTCGTGTCATCGCTGCAGGGGCTGCTGCCACACTCGCCGGTCTACAAGCACGACGGCAGCAGCAAGGGACTGCTTGGGGCGGATCACAGGATCGACGGGTTTACGCTCGTGGGCAGATACGACTTCAAGAGCACCGGCTGGCTGCAAACGATCCCGGACCCCGCGGCGGAGGGCTGGGGGATATTCTACGGCACGCTCAGCAGCCCGGCAACTCGCTTTGTCCTGAAGTTGCGCAACACCGGCGATACCTCCGCTAAGATCGCTCTGAAGGTGGATGGCAAAGCAATCGGTTTGGCTCAATCGGTCCCAGCAGGCGCCGAAACGGGCCTAACTTGGCCAATATCTCACGGAGCAGGACCGGTTGAGGTCGAACTGCGCGGCGATCAGCGGCTCGTGATCACGCGGAGCAGCTTCGAATAGCGCTACGCGCTCTTTCGTGTGCTGACGGGCTCTTTCTCGGCCTCGGCGAGGCTGGCTTTCAGCGCCGCCATGATGTCGATCACGTTCGTCGGCTGTGGCTCAGGCGGTGCGGTTACTTCTTCGCCCTCGATCTTCTTGTTGATGAGGTCCTTCAGCGCCTGCTCGTAGTCGTCGTGAAACGCACTTAGGTCGAACTCCGTGGCCATATGGTTGATCAACACCTCGGCCAGGTCGAGTTCGCTGCCCGGCACCTCGGTGGCTGCTGACGGAAGCCCTAGCTGATCGGGCTGCGCGAGCTCATCTGCGTAGTGCAGCGTTTCCAGGACCATCGCATTGCCGGACAGGCGCACTGCCGCCAGGTCCTCGCGGTTGTGCAGCGCCACCTTGCCAATGCCCACCTTGTTGGTCTTCTTTAGCGCCTCCCGCAGCAGCACGTAGGCACGCTCCCCGTTCTCGTCGGGCGCGATGTAATAGGCCTTCTCGAAATCTATGGGGTCGATCTCTGCGGCATCGATAAAGCTCGTGATCCCGATTGTCTTCGCGGTCGGTAGGTCGATCTTATCGAGTTCTTCGTCGGTGAGCGTCACGTATTGGTTCTTCTTGTATTCGTAGCCCTTGACGATGTCTTCTTGATTGAGCTCATTCCCGCAGGCTTTGCACACCTTTGCGTATTTCACGCGCCCGCTGTCCTCTTTGTGCAGTTGGTGGAAGCGGATGTCCTGATCGCGTGCGGCGGCGAACAGCTTGACGGGGATGTTGACGAGGCCAAAGCTTATCATTCCGCTCCATGTTGCGCGCATGGCGATCACTCCTTGCAGGGCCCGTCTCCTGACGGCGAATGCATGAGGCTGAAGAGCCCTTCTACTACGTCTTTACCTCTGCGAGAAGCTTCTCCAAACGTCGGATGGGCTCAGAAAGCTGCTGCTTGTTTGACAGCGTATCCCGGAAGATGTCGCCGAGGCTTATGATGCGGTCCGGCACGGTGAAGATCGTGAAGTCGCGCTTGTCCGGCTTCGATCCGATCTCCTCCCAGGTGAGTGGGGTCGAAACCGTCGCGCCGGGGCATTCCCTGACCGAATAGGGGCTGGTTATACTCTTTGCGAAGCCGTTCTGAACGTGATCGATATAGACCTGATCTTTGCCGCGGTTCTTGACCACCCGCTCCATTGTAGCCTTGGGGGTACGACTTGCGACCAGTCTGGCAACGATCTCCCCTAAGCCCGCCGATTGCTCGAACGTGTATATCCCGGCTATCGGCACGAAAACATGCATTCCGCGCGAGCCCGAGGCCTTCGCATATCCCGCGAGCCCGGCGTCGTCCAGCACCTGCTTCACGACCATGGCGACCTCGCAAACGGTCTCAAACGGCGCGTACTCGGGGTCGAGGTCGAGTACGATCCAGTCCGGCCGGTCGAGCGAGCTGGCGCGTGAGAGAAACGCGTTCTGAGAGATCGTGCCGAGGTTGACGACATAGAGCAAGCTGGCGGTGCTGTCCGCTACGGCATAGTTCACCCTGCCGCCATGCTCCTCGATCGGCACCCGACGCACCCACTCCGGCGCTTCTTCCAGGTTGTGCTGATAGAACGACTCCTCGTTGATGCCGTTCGGCCAGCGCCGCAGGATCAGTGGGCGGTCCTTGAGGTACGGCAGAATCGTCTCGCGAACTCGATAGTAGTATCTCAACAGCTCGCCCTTTGTGTAACCCTCATCGGGCCAGTAGACCTTGTCCAGGTTCGTCAGCGGCACCTCGATTCCGTCCACATCCACGCACACATCGCCCTTGAGGTCGGGTTGCACGAAGAACTCCTCCGCTGGGACTGCGCGCTGCGTTGTGGGTTTTGGCCTCGGCTTTGACTCCACGACGGCCTCAAGCTCCTTCGGTTTCTCCCGTACCACGTCCCTGGCCGGCTTGTCGGACCGCATCCCGAGAAAGACCGGTTGGCGCAGGATGCCCTCCTCTGTCCATTCCGCGAACTTGGCCTCGCAGACTAGCTCGGGCCGTACCCAGACCGCCGGTTCGTTGGTCTTGGGGACGTCTCTGAACGGGCACTGGTCGGTCCGCAGGGGCTGCAGCAGCTCGTAGACCTCCCGCAGCGTTGCATCATCGAACCCGCCGCCGACCTGCCCCGCGAACACGAAAGAATCGCCTTCATGCACGCCCACCACGAGCGACCCGAAGTGCTCCCGCGAGCGCCGCGGCTGTGTGTATCCGCCTATCACGAGTTCCTGCCTGCGCACGTTCTTGATCTTCAGCCAGTAGTTGGTTCGCTTTTCGAGATAGGGGCTATCGATGCGCTTGGCGATGATGCCTTCGAGGTCCGAGGCGCGCGCCCGCTCGAAGAACGCTTCGCCCTTTTCCATCAAGTGGTCGGAGTACTTCATGAAATCGTTTGGCCGGATGATTGACTTCAGCAGTTCCTTGCGCTCGATCAGCGCCCTCTGGTGCAGGTCTTGCCCGTCGAGGTAGAGCAGATCGAAGACGTAGTACACCAGTGCGCCCTTGGGCTCGTCGGATCGGCCGCTGGGGAATATGCGCGCCACGTTCTGCAGTAGCTGGAAGTTCGGCTTGCCGGTCGCATCCACCACGACGATCTCGCCGTCGAGGATCGCTGTCTTGGCATCGATCAGGCTGGGGATCGCTTCCGCTTGCGGGAACCGGTCTATCATGTCCTCGTTGCGGCGCGAGGCGAACCTGAACCCATCCGGTTTGATGAAACTGATCGCGCGGTAGCCGTCCCACTTGACCTCAAAGAGCCATTGCGGGTCGGAAAACGGCTTCTCAACCAGCGTGGCGAGCATCGGGGAGATTGTCTCAGGCATTGGGTCTGCGGCAGGTTCAACCGAAGGGGGCTCGGCTGCGAGTGTCCCGCCTTTGCTGCCTTCGCCTGTGCTTTCGATTTCCTTGCGTTCCGTGCGGCTGCCGCCGGGCAGGATCTGCTCGAGCTTCCAGTCGGGGTCGGCGAACTCGTCCCCGTGCTTGATCAGCAGCCATTCGTTCTTCCCGCGCTTGAGCTTGACGAGGGCGAACTGTCCGTGAAGTCTCGTGCCTGACAATACGAAGATCATCTTGCCGGCGTCAAGGCTACCCTCGGTTACATCGTAGGTTCCGCTGTCCCATATCTCGACTTCGCCCGCGCCATAGTTGCCCTCGGCGATTTCTCCACGGAACGCGATGTAATCCAGCGGGTGGTCCTCGACCATCACAGCGAGGCGTTTATCGGCGGGGTTCATCGAGGGGCCTTTGGGGATTGCCCAGCTCTTGAGCACCCCATCCATTTCCAGCCGCAGGTCGAAGTGCAGCCGCGACGCGTGATGCTCGTGCACGACGAACCGATGACCTGCTCCCTCGGCTTCCACGCCCGCGGGCTCAGTCGTTTTCTCAAAATCGCGCTTTTCCCGGTAGTCTTCGAGCGCCACTGGCAATTACCTCTTTTCCGTAAGAGCCTGCTGAGCGCTGCGCCCGCGATGGAGGCCGGGCAGTCACGCAGCGGGCTCTTGCCCTGTTGAGTATATACCCAACACACCTAATGCGGCGCGAGCTGTGTGAACGGGTAGACGGGTATGTTGCGTGCCACCCAATATGCTCCGATAAGTACAGCGATGGCCCACGGAGTCCACGTCGGCAGCGATCTCGACAGGGGCTTCACCCCCGTTAGCTCGCACCAGACCAACCTGGCCACCGCGTATATCAGCAGGGGGACGGCGGCTATCGTCAGGAAGTTGAACCTCAGCGCCGCGCGAATGTCGCCGTGGAGCAGCGCGTGTAGTCCCCTGGTCGTGCCGCAGCCGGGGCAATAGAGGCCCGTGAACTTATGGAACAGGCAAGGCGGTATCCACCAGGCATTTTCCGGCGTTATGAAGTAGAGCATGACCCCGCCCATGATCAACGCCGCCGGTATAAGTAACACCCAGAATCTGGACTTGCAGAGCATCAGTTATTGCATGCCATGGCGCGAGCCGACTGCCAACACGACGCCGATGATATATATCACCGCAACGATCAACCCGGCGATATCCAGACCAACAGCCCAGTATAGCCATGTCTTGGCGGCGTTCGACTCCCGCAAAGCGCCCAGATAGTCGCCCATCGCCTTCTTGTTATTCGCCTGCGACGACTTAACAATGGCGACGATTCCAAACGCGACCGGCACGGGTAGATAACAGCAGCAGAAGAGCGAGACAATAGTGATGATGACGGACCAGATCATGTAATCCGGCACGGTCTGACCACCGGGCGCCTGCCCGTATGGCTGTTGTGTGTAGGGCTGTTGCGGCTGCTGAGCATAGGGTTGCTGTGGCATCTGCTGCGTGGGCTGAGGCTGTTGAGGCGCAGCCGGAGTCATCTCCGTAAAGCAGTTGTTGCACTTGGTCACGTTGTCAGGATTCTGCCAACCACATTTCGGACACTGCATAGAGAAGTCACCTCGTTTATGGCCTATTCCTAGCGCGAGCCTGTCAATACCTCTACCGAGGGGGCGAACCAAAGGAGAGGAAGCCGCCGATGACCCCGATCAAGAACGGGATCGCGAGCAGAGCGCCGACCGCCAGCACAATAGTGCCCACTATGTCCAGGATCTTGGCCGTATTTGCATCGGCTCCAGCACCCACCGGATCCCCGGAAGCATTCTTGGCATTAGCGCTCGACGATTTCACAGCGGCGATGATACCGAGCACAAGCGATGCTACATTGCACAAAAGCACCGAGAGGGCCGCGACGATGATCGACCACGTCATGAAGTTTGGCGCGACCTGCGCGTTGCCCGTCGTATTAGGTTGATACGGTTGCCTCGGCGGCTGTGGCATCTGCGGCGCAGGCGGAGACTGATCCGCTGGTGCGGTCAGCTCCACGGAGCAGTTGTTGCACTTAGCCGCTTCGGCTGGGTTCTCCCAACCACATTTCGGACACTGCATCTATCTCCCTGCCTTCCCAAATCGCAAATCCAGAATGCTACTTGAACTCTCGCCCGTCCAGCATGATCTTGCCGATGTCGTAGTACATCCTCATCCGCCCCGCCACTCCTCTGATGAAGCCCAGCTTCTCCTCTTTCATGAAATGCGTGCAGCCCAGCAGGGTCACGCGCCGCACCCGCATCTTGCGGCGGCGGAAATACTTGGTGATAGCGGTTTCGACGCCGGAACGAGCCGTTTCGAGTTTCGGAATGCCGATGAACACCTCGCGCCGCATCGCGCGCTGGCCGGAGATATACGGAGCGATGACCTGAGCAAGGTCAGTGGGTCCCCTGCCGCTCTTGAAAATGCCGATTGCCATGTCCGCCGAGTCCTCAATCACTGGCTGCACGATCATATCGACCTTCTCGCCGTCCATCCCCGTCAGGTCCGCGTCCAGGAACAAGATCACATCCGCATCGGTATTCTCGGCCCCGGCGCGCATCGCCCCGCCCTTGCCCCGATTGGCTTCCAATTGGACCGCCTTGACCTTGGGGTCCGCCGAGACAAGCTCGTACGTGCCGTCGGTAGAGCCGTCACTGATGACCACGATCTCGTCCACAAGCTTCGCGGACTTGATCGCGTCCAGGACTGCCGATATGCGCTCCACCTCGTTGTATGCCGGCACTATCGCGGCGACTTTTGTCTTAGTCATCGGTTGTTAGTTCTTCGACTTCTGCTCGGCGGCTTTCTGCTTGGGTTTCGGCTTAGGCTCCGAGGATATGTCTTTCCAAGCTTCTTTGAAAACCCTCTCGGTCCTGACTTTGGCTTTACCCAGGAACTCGGCCGAGTTCGCGTAGATGTTCTTCGAGAACGAGTTGGCCGACTCCAGCTTCACTCTGGCTTTCTTGAGCTGCTCTTGCGCTTTCACAACGTTCTTGCTCTTAAGGAAGCTCTGCGCCTGCTGCGTATAAGCCTGCGCCTGCGCAAGAGCGCTCGCCAGATCAGAGTTCTGCGCGGCGGGCTTTGATCCCTTGCCCGCATGAATCTTTGTCGCTATCGAGGCTATCTTCGCCTCGAGTTGGCTGATTTTCCACTGGTCGTAGGCGATAACGGCCAGCAGCAGCACGATTACTATCCCGAAACAACCCAAGCGTTTCATTGGCTCGATCCTTTCAGGCGCCCAATCACGGTCCTGCCGCCGTAGGTCTGTTGGTTGACCGCGACCTCGAACTCTACGTCATCGGAGAAAACCACCAGGTCCACCTGGCTTCCCCGCGATATGAACCCCAGTTTCTGCGAGTAGTCGAGTGTCTGTCCCTGCTCCACAAAACACTGAATCTTGGCGACAAACTTATCCGCGATCAGCACCACCGCCATCTTCACTCCGCCGGCATTGAGGAATATCGTGTTCCGCTCGTTCTCCAGGTGATACCGGCGCGCGAACATGTCCACCATCTTGCGCAGCCAGACCACGCGGATGTATTCCCAGAGATCGAGCATCGGATAGTTGACCTTCGCCGTCTTCCTGAAGATGCTCTCCACGGTCGAAGGGTAGGGGCAGTAGTTGAAGTGAACGTCCAAGGGCGACATATAGATTCCGATTGCCCAGCCCTGAGCGCCGTTTACGGCACAGCCTGTGATCTCTGGCAGAGGGATCTTCTCGCCCAGCTTTTCGGCGCATATCCCGCCGTCCTCGATCTTGCGGATATAGACGACCCTGCCATCGGCGGGCGCGAGGATCATGCCATCCTCACGGCGCTCAGGCTCG
>Ga0209638_1000829_pt1 | contig 20253 bp, 23 predicted proteins | sample BarGraNGADG00211_FD_184490 | JGI IMG/M metagenome (GOLD analysis project Ga0209638, IMG submission 184490) | Arctic peat soil microbial communities from Barrow, Alaska - Barrow Graham LP Ref core NGADG0002-211 (SPAdes) (version 2) | ecosystem: Environmental > Terrestrial > Soil > Wetlands > Peat...
GGCCTATGAGAAGAAAGGGCTTTTTCAGGAAGCGCTGAAGGCCTACACGATCGCCTATGAACTGAACCCCGACTCGGCGACGGCGGCCAGGAAGATCCCGCAGATGAAGATCAGGATCTTGCAACAAAAACAATAAATTGGGAGTGTGTGCATGAAGAAAATCAGCATCGGTGGTTTCGAGGTCGGGGGGGGCGCTCCCCTTGTGCTTATCGCCGGTCCCTGTGTGATCGAGGATGAAGAGAAGACCATGGAGATTGCCCGTGATCTCAAGGAGATGACAGGGATGCTTGGCATCCCGTTCATCTTCAAGGCCTCTTACGACAAGGCGAATCGGACCTCCCGTGACGCCTACCGCGGACCGGGTTTGACCCGGGGCCTTGAAATTCTGAAGAGGGTCCGGGATGCGTTCGCAATCCCTGTTCTCTCCGATGTCCATCGCTTTGAGGAGATCGCTCCGGCGGCGGCCGTCCTCGACGTCCTGCAGGTCCCGGCCTTTCTCTGCAGGCAGACCGACTTCATCGTCGAGATCGCCCGCCGGGCGAAGGTGGTGAACATCAAGAAGGGTCAGTTTCTCGCCCCGTGGGATGCCGTCCATATCGTCGAGAAATCCGCTGCGGCCGGAAATGATAACATCATGCTGACCGAGCGGGGGGTTAGTTTCGGCTACAACAACCTGGTCGTCGATTACCGTTCCTTCCCGATTCTGCGAGCGACGGGATATCCGGTTATTTTTGATGCCACGCACAGCGTCCAGCTCCCGGGCGGGGCCGGCAAGGCCTCGGCGGGAGACCGCCGGATGGTTCCCTGTCTTGCCCGGGCGGCGGTGGCGGCCGGGATCGACGGTCTGTTTGTTGAAGTTCATCCAAATCCGGACTGTGCGCTCTGCGACGGGCCCAATTCTCTGGCCCTGGACAGCCTTCCGGAGCTTCTCGAGACGCTGAAGAAGATCGATGAGGTGGTGCGTACAAAACAGGGCTGAATCTGTCCAATTTGAAATGAGGGGAAACATGGTAGAAGAGGTGATCGAAGAGAGACTTCTGAACAAGATCCGCAGGGTGAAGCTTCTGATCCTGGATGTGGATGGGGTTCTGACCGACGGCCGGATCGTCATCGACGATGCGGGGCTGGAGAGCAAGCAGTTCGATGTGAAGGACGGCCACGGCCTGAAAATTCTCATGAGATACGGAATCGGCGTTGTGCTGCTGACCGGGAGGCGATCTCGCGTGGTCGAACACCGAGCCGCCGATCTTGGGATCACCGAGGTTCATCAGGGGATCCGGAACAAAGCCGAAGCCTTTGAAGAGATTCTCAACCGGAGGAAAATTGCCCCGGAGGAGACGGCCTGTGTCGGGGATGATGTGGTGGATATCCCGATCCTCAGACGGGCAGGGTTTTCCGTGGCCGTGGCCGACGCCGTATTGGAGGCCCGGCAGATCGTCGATTATGTAACGCATCATCATGGGGGCCGGGGGGCCGTTCGCGAGGTGTGCGAGGTGATCCTCAAGGCGCAGAACCGATGGTCGGATGTGGCCGTGAGATATGAATTTGCATGAAATGGGGGAGACGATGCGGCATCATCTCCCCCTCGGGGAGCGACGTTTGACCTTTACATACGCGGGCGCGGATGATAGAATTTCAAACAGGTTCTGAATAACGCAGGGTGGTCGCGGGGGACACGATGCGGCATCATGACGGGGAGACGATGCGGCATCATGTCCCCGGTGAGATGAAGAAAAAAAGAAAAACGGTGCTCATCATCGCGATCCTGGCGGTAATTCTGTCCTTGGCCGTGATTTTCGTGATCGGCCTCAGATTGGCGCCGGAAAAGGCGTTCCTCAAGATCATGGCGGACAAGGTTGATCTGCAGATCAAAAATGTCCATTATACGGAGGTTGGGGATTCCGGCATGAAATGGGAGATCACCGCGGATACGGCGCGTTATCTGAAGAAGGAGAACCTGGCCCTCTTTGAGAAGGTGTCGGTCCGGGTGGTGATGAAGGATGGTGGAACCTTCGTGATGAAGGGCGATCAGGGGCGGCTCCATACCGAGTCGCGGGACATGGAAATCGACGGGAATGTCGGCATCGTTTCGGGAAACGGAGATCACTTTACAACGGACCGTCTTCGGTACCGGAATGCCGCCCGACAGATCGAAACAGACCGGCCCGTCGCGATGGAAAACGGGAATGTCCGAATCAGCGGTGTGGGGATGATCTTTCATCTCGACGAGAAAAAGTTAACACTGCTTTCGCAGATTCGGGCGAGCTATGGGGACACCTTGCGGCAAGGTGTCCCCCTGCGGCGGGAGGGGAAATAAGATGTTAAAAAGGTTCTTCCGAATCATCCTCTGCATCGGCGTTCTGATGACGATCCTCTATCCGCCCGGGAACGTTCGGTGCGAGACAAAGCAGAAACCCGGGATCGAAAAGGATCAGCCGATTCAGATCGTCTCCGACCGCCTGGATGCCTACAACGAGAAACGGATGGTCGTTTTTTCGGGAAATGCCGTGGCTACGCAAGGCGCGCGGACGATCCGTGCCGAAAGTCTGACGCTTTATTACAGGGATGATCAAAAGAAGACTGGCCGGTCGACCGTGGGGGGAGGGGGCGAAGGGATGGGGAATCTGGAAAGGATGGAGGCCAAGGGGCACGTTACGATCACGGAGGGTGTGCGGGTCGTGACCGGAGATGACGCCATCTTCGAACAGGATGCCCAGAAGATCACGATGACGGGCAACGCCGTCATGCGCGAGGGCGACAACACCATCCAGGGAGACAAGATCGTTGTATTCCTGAACGAAAATAGAGGAGTGGTTGAAGGCGTGGAGAGCCGGCGCGTGTCGGCCACAATCTATCCCGGGGAGACGAAAAAACGGTGACCTATTCCAGTAGGTATCATGGGATCTTTTCATGGCAAAACTGACGGCGACAGGCCTGATCAAGATCTACAACCGACGACGGGTGGTCGATCGGATCGACCTTGAGATTAATCCCGGCGAGGTGGTTGGCCTCTTGGGACCGAACGGCGCCGGGAAGACGACGACCTTCTACATGATCGTCGGGCTGATCAAACCGGATGGGGGGGCGATCTTCCTCGATGGTGAGGATCTGAGCCGCAGTCCGATGTATCTGCGGGCAAGAAAGGGGCTGAATTACCTGCCGCAGGAGCCCTCCATCTTCCGGAAACTGACGGTGCGGGAGAACATCATGGCCATCCTCGAAACGCTCCCCCTGGTGCCGGAAGAGAGAGAGGAGCGTCTGCACCTGCTTCTCGCGGAGCTGGATTTAACCCAAATAGCCGACAACAAGGCCTATTCTCTGTCAGGAGGCGAACGGAGGCGGGTGGAGATCACGCGGGCGCTCGTCACCTCGCCGAAATATATTCTTCTCGATGAACCTTTCGCAGGGATCGATCCGATGGCGGTGGCGGATATCGGGAAGATCATCGCCCGGCTGCGAACGAAGGGGATCGGGGTCATCATCTCCGACCACAACGTCCGGGAGACCCTTTCCGTCTGCGATCGGGCCTACATCGTCAACGAGGGGAAGGTCCTTGTGGAGGGAACGCCGGAATTGATCGCGGGCTCCGAGATTGCGAGGAAGATCTATTTCGGCGATGATTTTAAATTCTGATCGTTAATGGAAGGCAGAGCAGTCGAAACATGGCATTTGAACTAAGACAGAATCTGAAACTGACCCAGCAATTGATCATGACGCCGCAGCTTCAGCAGGCGATCAAGCTCCTACAGATGTCGCGACTGGATCTGGTCGACATGGTCAACCAGGAGATGGAGGAAAATCCGCTGCTGGAAGAGGTCGTCTCCGATGAGGACCCCGAAGCCGAAAAAAAGATCGAACCCGCACAGACCGAGGAAGGCGATCGGGAAGAGACCAAAACGGTCGAGCGGACAGGGGAGCTGACAGGCGAGGGGGACGGTCGGGAGGAGTTCGACTGGGATGGCTATCTGGAAGACTATGGGCCGATGGGGGTCACCTATGATCGGCAAGAGGGGACCGCTCCTTCCTGGGACAATCTCCTGGTCGTGAAAAACTCGCTTACGGACCATCTGATGTGGCAGCTCCTTCTTTCCCGTTTTACCGAGGCTGAGTACCGCATTGGCGAGCAGATCATCGGCAATCTGGATCAGAACGGCTATCTGGTTGCCACACTGGATGAGATTGCCGTCCAGGAGAAGGTGGCGCCGGCCTTTGTAGAAGAGGTGCTTAAAAAGATTCAGGAATTCGATCCCGTCGGGATTGCCGCGCGCGACCTTCGGGAGTGCCTGCTCATCCAGGCGAAGATGGTGGGGAATGCGCGTTTCCTTGTAGAGCGGATTATCCTTGGCCATCTAAAGGATCTTGAGGTCAAGAATTATCCCCAGATCGCCAGGAAATTGAAAGAGCCCCTTAATGACGTTCTGGCGGCTGTCGTGATCGTCTGCCATATGGATCCCCATCCGGGGAGCATCTACAATGAGGAACGCATCCAGGCGATCGTTCCCGATGTCTATGTCTTCAAGAGCGGCGATGATTACAAGATCGTTCTGAACGACGAGGGGCTTCCGCGACTCCGGATCAGCAATTTCTACCGGGAGATCATGGGCGGAATGAACGCCGGGGTAAAGCAGGAAAACGGGAAAAAGTATATCAAGGAGCGGGTCCAGTCGGCAACCTGGCTGATCAAGAGCATTCAGCAGCGGCAGAAGACGATCTACCGGGTTACCGAGAGTATCATCCGGTTTCAGAGGGATTTTTTTGACCGGGGGATCAACGCCATGAAACCTTTGATCCTGCGTGACATCGCCGATGACGTGGAGATGCATGAATCCACGATCAGCAGGGTCGTGACGAACAAATACATGCATACGCCGCGGGGTCTCTTTGAGCTGAAATACTTCTTCGGCAGCGGTATTCATAAGCCCGGAAGCGACGACGTTTCATCCAAGAGCGTCCAGGATGATATCCGGAAGATCATCGGCAAGGAAGATCCCCGCAAACCATTTAGCGATCAGATCATCGTCGCGCGTCTTGGGGATTCAGGGATCTCTATCGCCCGGCGGACGGTTGCGAAATACAGGGAGATGATGGGAATTCTGCCCTCGTCCATGCGGAAGAAATATTTTTAAAAAGCGTTGACAAGGCGAAGAGATATCCGTATAGTCCGCGGCTTTGCTGCTCAGGGGGACACGATGCGGCATCATGTCCCCCTGATCGTCGGGCGGGTGAAATCAGAAACGGGAGGAACCAATCATGAAGATTTCTGTGACATTCAGAAATGCGGAGGGGGAAAATTGGCAGAAGGAATATGTGGAAGAAAGACTGGAAAAACTGAAGAAATATATCGATAATCCGGTGGATGCCCGCGTTATCCTGTCGGTTGAAAAATTCCGGAATACGGCGGAAATCAATCTGATGGCGAACGGGTTGAACATCAACGGCAAGGAAGAAGAAAAGGATATGCATTTGGCGATCGACAATGCCATCGAAAAGATCGAGCGGCAGCTCAAAAAACGGAAGGAAAAGGTGCGCGGTTTCAAGACCAATCATTCCCGAAGCGGAGAATCCGGCGAAGAATCTGCTACGGAAGAAGGCGAGGAATCGACGGATGCCAAGGTGGTCGAGACGCGCAAAGTGGTCTTGAAGCCGATGTCGATTGATGATGCAGTCCTGGAAATGGAAACCACGAAAAACCGGTTTGTGATCTATCGCGACTCGTCCACCGAAAATGTCAACGTCATCTATCGGCGTGAGGATGGAAAATTTTCGCTGATGGAGATCAGCCGTTGAGGTTTGAGGATAAAGCATGAAAATCACGGATATGCTCAAGCGCGAGTTCGTTGTTGAGCAATTGAAGGCGGGAAACAAGCGGGATGCGCTCGCGGAACTGGCGGGAGTTTTTGCGATAGGAAGGATCAAAGTTGATTCCGAGGCGATGCTCCATGTTCTCCTGGAGAGGGAAAGGTTGGGGAGCACCGGCATCGGTGACGGGATCGCCATCCCCCACGGCAAACTCTCCGGACTCGAAGAGATGGTGGTCTCTTTCGGCAGGAGTCGGGAAGGGATAGCCTTCGAGGCGATGGACGGAAAGCCCGTACATCTCTTTTTTTTGCTGATGGCGCCCGAGAATTCGGCGGGCCAGCATCTCAAGGCGCTGGCGAAGATCTCCCGAATGCTGAAGGATGCGAACTTCAGAAAGAACCTTCTGGAAGCGAAGATGCATGAGGATCTCTTCCGGATTATCGCCGAAAAAGACGACGAAACCTGATCTGAAACCAGGGGCTCCTGATGAGGCCCGTAACGGTAAAAGAAATCCTGACATACGGGGAGAGACTTGGGATCACGGAAATGGTGGAGCCTCCCGGCGTCCGTAAATCCGTCCGTCATCTGCTCCGGTATGCCGGGGGGGAATCCGGTCACGGCATGATGCCCTTCCCGCACTCCTTGTTGATCCTTTCGCGGACTGCGGCGGATAGGGCTTATGAAAACGGATGGAACAGATCTGTTCCCCCACCACTCTTCCGGAATATCTCCTGTTTGGCGCTGTCAGCGCAAAGGATAACCGTTTTTCTTCGGCAATTTTCGGAACGGACGGAGACGCCCATCTTTTCGTCGTGCTACGACGATTCATTGCTCCACAGCCGTCTGATCGGCCTGCTCCGGGAAAGGGGTGAGCGGCAGGTCATGGTTCACGGCGTGCTCGTCCGGGTTTGGGGTCTCGGCGTTCTGCTCCTTGGTGAAAGCGGGATCGGCAAAACCGCCTGCGGTCTTGCCCTCATGGGCAAAGGCAATCGCTGGGTGGCGGATGATGCCGTCGTTCTGGAGGGAAGGGGAGACGCCGTTTATGGGCGGGGCCATCGGAGAACCGGGGGGCGGATTGCCGTGCGGGGTCGGGGGGTTCTCCGGGCGGCAGATCTGCTCGGAACGGGACGCCTCCTTCAGGAAACCCGTGTGGACGTGCTCGTCCGACTTGTCCGTGGGTCTAAAAGAAATGCAGTACAAGAAGGAGTGTCATTTCAAGAGATTGTTGGAGTCTCTCTCCCCTGCAGGGATCTTGCGGCTGACGTTGATCCCCGGCAGGTGGCCGAACGGGTGACGGGTTATGTTCGCCGTCTTTCGGTCAAATAATCGGGTTATGCGGCAGCAGGGGAGGAACAACATAGGGTAACCTGGGCAGACCGGATCTGCCGGGCTACCGGGGGACGGCGGGCCGATCCGGCCAAAGGGGGATCAGGATGAAGCAACTTCGTGTGGTGATCATCACGGGACTTTCCGGTTCCGGCAAGAGTACCGCGCTGCGGGCGCTGGAGGACATCGGCTTTTTCTGCGTCGACAACCTGCCGGTGGTTCTGCTCTCGAAGTTTCTGGATATCCAGTCCGATCCGGCCAAGCAGATCTCGCAGGTTGCCATGGTCATGGATCTCCGGGAGCAGGCATTCCTTGAAAAGTACCCGCGGATCTTCGTCCGCCTCAAGGAAAAAGGCTTTCGGATTGAGATCCTTTTTTTCGATGCCGCCGACGAGGCGATCCTGCGACGTTTCAGCGAGACGAGGCGCACCCACCCTCTCGCCCCGCTCGGTTCAATCGTGGACGGCATCCGACTGGAAAGGGAAAAACTCGCCCCGTTGAGACAGATGGCCGACAAGGTCATCGATACCACCTCCTGCAACGTCCATCAGCTCAAGGATGTCGTTCAGCGGCATTTCCGCTCCTCTTCGGCAAGGAATCTGGCGATCCATGTGACCTCCTTCGGCTACCGCTATGGGCTGCCGGCGGACGCCGACATGGTCCTGGACGTCCGCTTCCTGCCCAATCCCCATTTCGTGGAGGAACTGCGCAGTTGCGACGGCCATGATTCCCGTGTGCGCGATTATGTTCTGGAATCGGAAGGCAGTCGGACCTTTGTCACGAAACTGTTCGATCTGATGGCGTTTCTGATTCCCCTCTACGAAAAGGAGGGCAAGTCCCGTTTCAACATCGCCCTCGGCTGCACCGGCGGCCATCACCGCTCCGTTGTGATGGCCAACCTGCTGGGCGCCTACTTTGCTGAGAAGGGCTATCTGGTGAATATTGCCCACCGCGATATCGGAAAGTCTTAGTCAGGCACAACGATCCTATAAAGATATTCCAATGCGATCAGCAAGTCGGTGAACATGGACCAGTTCCTGTCGCTGATGCGGATGTGGCCGTACCAAACATTAGGCTTGCCTCTTGGGGGATGATTGTATATGCTGTCGTCATATTACGTCGAAATATGACGACATGGTGAACATATGATGCTCAACAGGATATGCAACGCCCCGGAACAGAGCTTCTTTCTTTTGGGGCCGCGAGGGACCGGCAAGAGTACTTGGCTTCGTGCCGCTTTCCCGGATGCCCATGTCATTGATCTGTTATCCGAGGAGATCTACCAGAGGCTTCTGGCGAATCCCGGCCACTTCGCAGCCGAATTACGCTCCGTTCCAGACGGTCGGTGGGTGATTGTGGACGAGGTGCAGAGGCTGCCGAACCTGCTGAATGAAGTTCATCGTTTCATCGAAGAAAAACGATTGCGGTTTGTGCTCTGCGGATCGAGCGCCCGCAGGCTGAAGCGCGCGGGCGTCAACCTGCTCGCAGGTCGCGCGCTGCACCGATCCATGCACCCCTTTGTCCCGGAAGAGATCGGAAGCCGGTTTAATCTGGAAGAGGCCCTGCAATTTGGGTTGCTGCCGATCGTCTGGGACTCGTCCGCAAAGGCAGAGGGGAACTCTACTACAAGATCAAATCGGCCATCCTCGTTGACTTCGAAAACAAACAAGATGTTGACGCTGGAGAAGTTGGAGGCGCTTCCATGTCTTGCATGACGCCGACAGACCAACGTCCACGGATAATTCCACACCGCAGGGGCGCCTTTTTCCCATTGTTGGGGACTATTCTTTGGGGCCGATCTTAAGATCCCGCCTCCAGCTTCTTCGTCACGTTGTCGGCGATCCAATGCGGATCCCACCATTCGCGCGGGTCGACGAACTGGCCATGGATCGCCACGCCGAAGTGAAGGTGATCCCCGCCGGCAAGACCGGTCGCGCCGGAGAGACCGATGACCTCTCCGCGCTTGACGGTCTGGTCCGGTTTGACCTGGATGCCGCTCATGTGGGCGTAGAGGGTCGAGAGTCCCAGACCGTGGTCGATGATGACGGCGTTGCCGTAGATCCCGAGCGGACCGGTGAAACGGACAATCCCGCTGTTCGCGGCTTCGATCGGGGCATGAACGAGGGATGCGAGATCGACGCCGATGTGAAGACTTTCACCCACCGGTTTTCCGCCGTAAAAATAGGTCCGGCGGTCACCGAAAAGGGCCATCGGGGCGGCGTTCTTCATCCGGAGAAAGGTATCCTGCCAGAGTTGCCGGGGTTCCGATTTCAGGCAGGCGGACTGGATGGTTTTGAGGTTGTCGGCGCGCATCAGGGTGTTTACGTAGACGAAGGTTTCGATGGGCGTTTTTCCCCGCAGCTCCGGGATGGCCGCTTGGAATTCGGGCATCTTCTGCCCGAGAAAACCGTCCGAAAGGACCATCTTGTCGCTGCGGAACTTCCGCTTCTTGATCAGGTTCGGGATGCCGTTCACCGTTTCGTTCCCGGCATGATCCTGGGCCAGGATGCGGATCTGCGGAACGCCCGGCGATGCATCCAGCGGCAGGGGAAAGTAGACCACGTAACCGGGTTTCCCGGCCAGCGTGACCGGGTAACCCGGATAGAATTGATCACCGACCATGACGCCCGTCCGGGGAACCGCTTCCGACAGGCGATAGGCAACGACGCAGGTTCCTCCAGGATTGATGTGGTTCTGCGTATTGAGTTGGAAGATCTGGGGCGGGAGGAAATCGATCTGAGCAGGCCGGACCACCGTGGTCCGGTTTTTCCAGAGGCTGTGATCGATGGCGGTGAGGGTCAGCGTGGCCGGCCCGTCATGAAGTTTCAGGGCGGAAGCGTCCACGGCAACCGAGACCGCCTTGCGCCGGACGCCCGCTTCCGGGTAGTCGATGGAGGAAAGGACGCGGGGCCGACTGTCCTGAGTGATGACGATCTCTGTGTGGCGGAGACCCCGGCCCGAATCTGCGAAAGTGACGTTAAGGGCCTTCTGCCGGCCGATGACGGCAGCATCCGTGCCGATCTCAACGACGGGATTGCCGCTTTCCCCGACGGTAAGGAAAAACCACCAGCCTCCACCCGCGAGCAGGACGAGACACCCGACGATATACCAGAATTTACTTTTCATAGACTCTTGGCCTCCTGGATGAACTGGGTGCGGTATAGCCACTTTGCGGGCGCAATGCAAGGTCAAAAACCATTTCCGGACGGGAACCATAACGGCTACGTAAAAAGGCCGGATGCTGCGTTCAAGCTTCATCCCTCGTCATGGCGCGTACACCAAAGTACGCCTCATTCCTCAGGATTCGCGCGCCTTGCCTGCGGTCTTTTTACGAAGCCGTCCCATTTTCAGACTTTTAAGACTTTTTACGGAGTCGTCACCCATGAATTGCTTGATATCGCCGGGCATCTTTGCTATAACTTATCAATGTTGTGAGGGGACCCCTGATATGCTGAAGGATAGAAGAATCGTTCTGGGCGTGACTGGCGGTATCGCCGCCTACAAGGCCGCCGAACTGGTTCGGGAGCTGGTCCGGCGCGGGGTGAAGGTCCGGGTGGTCATGACCGACCATGCCTGCAAGTTCGTCACGCCGCTCACCTTCGAGACCCTGTCGGGAAATCCGGTCGCCACGGACCTGTTTTGGGTACCGGGGGACTTCGAAATCGGCCACATCGCGCTTGCCGAATTCGCCGAACTCGTCGTCATCGCGCCCGCAACGGCGAACATCATCGGCAAGATGGCCGCCGGCCTGGCCGATGACCTGCTGACCACGGTACTGCTGGCTACGGATGCCCCGGTTCTGATCTGCCCGGCGATGAACGCAAAAATGTATGCGAATTCCGTTGTGAAAGAGAATCTTGCCCGCCTGGTCTTGCGAGGCCATATGATCCTGGAGCCGGGGTACGGCGAACTGGCCTGCCGCGTTGAAGGGCAGGGGCGGCTCGCCGAGCCGTCGGAGATCGCGGAGGAGATCGAGTCGATTCTGACTCCGAAGAACCTTCAGGGAGAGCACATTCTCGTGACGGCCGGTCCGACGCAGGAACCCTTTGATCCGGTGCGCTTCATCAGCAACTACTCCTCCGGAAAGATGGGGTATGCGCTGGCCGCGATGGCGAGGCGGCGGGGCGCGGCTGTGACGCTGGTCAGCGGTCCCACCGCGCTTCCCGCGCCGCGGGGCGTCGCCTTCGTCCCGATTCAGACGGCCGTCGAGATGCGTGATGCCGTCCTGGCCAATCTGGCGGAGGCGACGGTCGTGGTCAAGGCCGCTGCGGTGGCTGATTACAGGCCGGCCGTCTGCGAACCGGTGAAGATCAAGAAGAAGGAAGGGTCTCTGACCGTTCATCTGGAACGGAATCCCGACATCATCTCCGAGATCGCGAGCCGGAAGGGCGACCGGATCGTGGTCGGATTCTCAATGGAATCGGATCATCTGCTCGAACACGCCCGGAAGAAACTCATTGAAAAGGGGATGGATTTCATTGTGGCCAACGACGTGACCGAACCCGGGGCCGGCTTCCGGGGAGATACGAATGTGATCTCGATCCTGGACCGGGAGGGAGGGGTCGAGGTGTTTCCATTGATGGACAAAATGGATGTGGCCGGCGTCATCCTTGACCGCGTAGGCAAAATGAGGGAAAGCGGAAGGATCCGGGATGGCAGCTGAGGACGAACCACGGGAGGAGCTCCTCGGCCTGGTCCGCTCCCTGACGGAGAGGGTGCGTCTGGACGGGGAGTTGCGAAAACCCCTTGGCTATCTGTCCCGGGGAAAAGGCGGCGTCGAGATGCCCGCCGCCGGTGTACCGGAGCCGGCCGTGGAATGTTCCGGGGTGGAAGTTTCCGCTCTGGATCCGGTTCTTGCAGAGCTTGGCGACTGCCGGCGCTGTCCGCTCGGCGGTCTCCGTCACAGGCTGGTTTTCGGCGAGGGGAATCCCTGTGCGGAGTTGGTCTTTGTCGGTGAGGCGCCGGGGGCGGATGAAGATGCCCAGGGAAGGCCGTTCGTGGGTCGCGCGGGGCAATTGCTCACGAAGATCATTGCTGCGATGGGGCTGAAGCGGGAGGATGTCTATATCTGCAACATCCTGAAGTGCCGTCCTCCCGGGAACCGGAATCCGCTTCCGGATGAGATTGCAGCCTGCGAACCCTTTCTGATCCGGCAGATCGAGGCGATCCGGCCGCGCGTCATCTGCGCCCTCGGGAGCTTTGCGGCGCATACCCTGCTCAAATCGGAGGCGCCCATTTCCGTGCTGCGCGGCCGGTTCCATCGCTACCAGGGGATACCGCTGATGCCGACCTACCACCCGGCCTATCTGCTTCGGAACCCCGGGGCGAAGAAACAGGTGTGGGAGGATGTCCAGGCCATAATGAAGCTCCTTCGGGAGGGGACGTGACATGGATGAATGGAAGGAAGGTCCTGTGAAATGAAGGGAGCCATAGTGCAAGAAACGATCCGCGCGGTCGCGGTGACGGCCGCTCTGTTCCTCGGCATGATGCTGCCCGGACAGGATCTGCGGGCGGCGGACAAAGCGCCCGTCTTCGACGTGATCACCATCAGCGCCGCCATCACGCCGCCCATTGCCGAGTACGTCGTCCAGAGCATCGGCGAGGCCGCGAAGAGCGGTGCGGAGGGGTTGATCATCCGTCTCGATACGCCGGGCGGCCTCGATCTCGCCATGCGGGACATTGCCAAGGGAATCCTGAACGCATCTGTGCCCGTTATCGTTTACGTCGCACCCTCCGGGGCGAGAGCAGCCTCGGCCGGGGTCATCATCACGGTGGCCGCGCATATCGCTGTGATGGCGCCGGGGACGAACATCGGAGCAGCGCATCCCGTCGGACTGGGGATCGGCGGCGGCATGGACAAGACCATGAGCACAAAGGTGGAAAATGATGCCGTCGCCTACGTCCGGGGGATAGCCAAAAAAAGGGCGCGGAATGAAGACTGGGTCGAGAAGGCGGTCCGGAAGAGCGAATCGATCACCGCCGAGGAGGCCCTCCGCCTGAAGGTGATCGATTTCGTGGCGACGGATCTGACCCGCCTTCTTGAACAGGCGGACGGCCGGGAAGTTGTTCTGGCCGGGGGAAAGAAGGTCCTGAAGACAAAAGGCGCCATTCTCAATGAAAAGATCATGGGCACGCGACAGAAGGTCCTAGCCGCGCTCAGCGATCCCAACATCGCCTACATTCTGCTTCTGATCGGTCTCGCCGGCCTCTACTTCGAATTTTCCACCCCGGGCGTCATTCTCCCTGGCGTGATCGGGGGGATCTCCCTGATCATGGCCTTCTTCGCGATGCAGACGCTCCCGGTGAACTATGCCGGGGTCGCCCTGATCCTCTTCAGCATCATCCTGTTTGTTGCCGAGATCAAGGTCATCAGCCACGGGATCCTCACTATCGGGGGGATCGTCTCGCTTGCCATTGGGTCGCTGATGCTCTTCCAGACCCCCGATCCGTCGCTACGGGTCTCCTGGGGCGTCCTCATTCCGGCGGTGTCGATCACGTCGCTCTTCTTCATCGCCGTGATTGCGATCGCCGTCAAGGCGCAACTCCGGCCGCGGCAGGGAGGCCAAGAAGGGATGCGGGGCGAAGAAGGTCTGGCAATAACCGATATCCACGCGGAGGGAAAGGTGCTGATTCACGGGGAGCACTGGAACGCAATCAGCGACGTTCCCGTAACCCGGGGGGCCAGAATACGGGTGATCCGTGTGGAGCATCTGAAAGTCAGGATAGAACCCATCGAAAAATAAAAGGAGGGCAGTCTTATGTACACCGTCATCGTATTGGTTGTTCTGGTTGTCATGTTCCTCGCGTCGGCCATTCGGATCCTCAACGAGTATGAACGGGCCGTCATCTTCCGCTTGGGGAGGGTCATCGCCACGAAAGGCCCCGGTCTCATCATCCTGATTCCCGTCGTCGACAAGATGGTCCGGATCGACATGCGGACGATCACGATGGATGTCCCCCCGCAGGACGTCATCACCCGGGACAACGTCTCGATCAAGGTCAATGCCGTCGTCTATTTCCGGGTCATAGACGCGAAAGCCGCCGTGATAGATGTGGAGAATTACCTCTATGCGACGTCGCAGCTCTCCCAGACGACCCTCCGGAGCGTCTGCGGCCAGATGGAATTGGACGAGATCCTCTCCGAGCGGGAGAAGATCAACCTCCAGCTTCAGGAGATCCTGGACCGAAACACCGAACCCTGGGGGATCAAGGTCTCACACGTCGAGGTCAAGCAGATCGACCTGCCCGAGGAGATGAAACGGGCCATTGCCAAACAGGCGGAAGCGGAGAGAGAACGGCGGGCCAAGGTGATCAATGCGGAAGGGGAGTTCCAGGCCGCCCAGAAGCTGATCCAGGCGGCGGCCCTCATGGAAACGCAGCCGATGTCGCTGCAACTCCGCTACCTCCAGACCCTGAACCAGATCGCGGCGGAGAACAATTCGACGATAGCCTTCCCCATCCCGCTCGATCTGTTCAAGCCGTTTCTGAAGCTGGCGGAGAAAATGTAGCGATCCGAACGGGGAGGGCCGCGCCCTCCCCGCACTTTTAGTGAAAATTCCCGCCGGTGCGGTTCGGGTAGCTGGCGTCGCCTCGGTTTTGATCTGCCCATAATATCGTCATTCCCCCCCTGCCGGTAAGATCGGTCCGCATGGCGAGGGGGAGATACAGGCAGCGGGCGAAAATCCACATGGGGAGGTGATCGTCATGGAGACGCGCAACAAGAAGGGCATCCTGACGGGCGGCATGATCCTGATCGGTCTCGGGGTGCTGATCATTTTGAGCAAGATGGACGTTTGGGCCTTCTCCCGGAGCTGGCCGGTGCTTCTGATCATCATCTCGCTGGGCACCCTGATCCGGCGGGTCCGGGACTTCGGCGGCTGGATCATCGGCTGCGTCGGTCTGATCTTCCTCGTCTCGGAGAATCTCGATGTGAAAATCTACCGCATCGCCACTTTTCTGCTTCCCGCTCTCCTGATTCTGGCAGGGATTAATATCCTCAGGAAATACTTCAAGAATAATAATGACGATCCCGGTCATGAATGATCACCCGATCCATTCGCCCGGATCCGGCGGGGGATGCCCGCCCGAACGTCTGCTGGTCGTCTGCGATTTCGACGGGACGGTCTGCAGCGTGGATATGGGCAACGCATTCCTGGAACGTTTCGCGGAAGGGTGGGAGGAGATCGATCGCTCCTACTCTGCGGGGAAGGTCGGCTCCCGGGTCGCCTACAGCCGGATCGCGCCCCTGTTTCGGGCGAACCGGTCGCAGGTGCTGGACTTTGTGCTCCGCCGCGAACGGCTCGATCCCTTCTTCCCGGAATTTTTAAGCTTCTGCCGGAAGCGGAAGATCGATCTCAAGATTGTCTCCGACGGCCTCGACGTCTACATCGAGGCGATCCTCGGGAAATACGGTCTCGATGTAGAATTCTACTCCAACCGTCTCCTCTTTCAGGAGGAAGACCGGATCGACTTCGACTTTCCTTTGGCGAGCGAGGAGTGCGGGCGGTGCGGGACCTGCAAACGCTCCCTTCTCGACCATTTCCGGTCCGATTATGACCGGATCATCTACATCGGCGACAGTTATTCCGACGTCTGCCCCGCCCGCGCCGCCGATCAGGTTTTCGCGAAGCCGATCCTCCGCGAAAAATGCATGAAGAACGGCACGCCCTCTCTTCTCTACAATGATTTTGGCGATATCCGCCGTTGCCTGGAAAAAGACTTCCCGGACGGTTTTGCGAAACCGGCAGGAGAAGAAGCCTCATAAAAAACAAAACCCGCGTCGGAGAAGCCTTTCCCGCCTTATTTCCCCGATGTTCAGATCAGGGCCAGGCTGTCGGCAACGGCCATTCCATTGCGCGTGGGGCGCAGGAAACCGTCGCGGATTTCCGCCAGACCCTCATCTGTGAGGTATCGGATCATTTTTCCTTTTTCCGTGAGGAGATCAAAATGGTAGCGCCTTTGGTAGCCCTCCAGATCAACCCCCTTGCGGGTCCGGAACCCGAGGAAAAGGGCCTCCAGACGGAGCTGTTCGTCGGTGAGGAGTTCGGAGTCGATAACCGGGGTCTTCCCGGCGGCGAGATTCTCCCGATAGGTCTTGACGGAACGGTGGTTCCACCAGCGCCTCCGGCCGTCGAAGGAGTGGGCGGCGGGGCCGAGGCCGAGATAGTGGGTGTGATTCCAGTATTTTCCGTTGTGCCGCGATTCCCGGCCGGGGCGGGCGAAATTGGAGACCTCGTAGTGGAGATAACTGTTCTCTTCCAGAAACTTCGATGTATTGCAGAAGAAATCGGCCTGGACCGTCTCTTCGGGAAGGACAACCTCGCCCCGACTGCATCTCTCCGCAAGAGGAGTTCCCTCTTCCAGCGTGAGCTGATAGCAGGAGAGGTGGTCGGGGGTCAGCGCGACGGCCGCGCGGAGCGTCGAGAGCCAGACGTCCATGCTCTGCCCGGGGACGCCGTAGATCAGATCGATGCCGATATTTTCAATCCCAGCTCTCCGGGCGGCTGCGATGGCCTCTTCGGCCTGCTTTTGGTTGTGGCGACGGCCGAGAAAGGCGAGGATGCCGTCGTTGAAGGACTGAATGCCGATGTTGAGTCGATTCACCCCGGAGCGACGGAGCGACGCGAGGAGACTTTCGGTGATGTCGGCGGGATTCGCCTCGACGGTGATTTCCGCGTCGGTTGCGATCGTGAAAGCGGTCCGGATGTCGGCGATCAACCCTTCCAGATCCCCCTCAGGCAGAATGGAGGGTGTTCCCCCGCCGATGTAGAGCGTATCAAAAGAGGCGGCCCACCCCCGGTAGAGCGCCATTTCCCGGCGGAGGGCCGACCGAAAGGCGGGGATCAGGGAACGGTCGGTGATGGAGTAGAAACCGCAGTAGGCGCATTTCCGGAGGCAGAAGGGGATGTGGATGTAGAGCCCCGGGAGTTCATCCGGTTCCTGAACCGCATGAAGAGGGTTTCCGGCCGGATTCGGGATCGATCGTTTATCCATCCGCTCATTCCGTATCCGACTTCAGCACGGCGAGGAAGGCACTCTGCGGGATGCTGACGTTGCCGATCATCTTCATCCGTTTCTTGCCCTTTTTCTGCTTCTCGAGGAGTTTCCGCTTCCGGCTGATGTCGCCTCCGTAGCACTTCGCGATGACGTCCTTCCGGAATGCGGAGATGGTCGTCCGGGAGATGATCTCCCCGCCGATCACCCCCTGGATCGCGATCTTGAACATCTGCCTCGGGATCTCCTCCTTCAGCCGTTCGCAGGCCTGGAGGCCTCGGGTGCGGGCCCGTTCGCGGTGGACGATCTGCGAGAGGGCGTCGACCTTTTCGCCGTTCACGAGGATGTCGAGAAGGGCGAGGGAGCTTTCGCGGTAGTCGATCAGGTCGTAGTCGAACGAGCCGTAACCCTGCGTCACCGACTTGAAGCGGTCGTAGAAGTCGAAGATCACCTCGGCGAGCGGGACCTCATAGATCAGCTCCGCCCGGCCCGGGCTCGGGTAGTTCAGTGTCGAGTTCACGCCCCGCTTCTCCATGCAGAGCTTCATTACGGCGCCGAGATACCGCTCGGGGAGCATCATCGCCGCCCGGATGTAAGGCTCCTCGGATTTAATGATCGACATCGGTTCGGGATAGTGGGCCGGATTGTCCACGAACAGGACCGTTCCATCCTTCAGCGTGAAACGGTAGCGGACGCTCGGGACGGAGAGGATAATCGAGAGGTCGTACTCCCGCTCTAGGCGCTCCTGGACGATGTCGAGATGGAGCAACCCGAGAAAACCGCAGCGGAACCCTTGGCCGAGGGCGGCGGAAGAGTCCTTTTCATAGACGAACGAGGCGTCGTTGAGCTTGAATTTGTCCAGAGAGTCTGCCAGGTCCGTGTAATCGTCCGAGGCGATCGGATAGATCGAGGCGAAGACGACCGGCTTGACTTCCTTGAAGCCCGGCAGCGGCTTCGGACAGGGGCGGTTCTCCAGCGTGATCGTGTCTCCGGTGCGGATGTCCGATACGGTCTTTACGCCGGCGATAATGTAGCCGACGTCCCCCGCGGAGAGGCTCTCCAACTTCTGACGCTGGAGCAGGAAGTGGCCGACCTCTTCCACCCGGTACGTCGCGTTGTTGTACACCAGACGGATGATGTCGCCGGCCTTCACCGTCCCGTCGAAGATCCGGCAGTGGATCACCGTCCCCCGGAAGGAGTCGTACTTGGCGTCGAAGATGAGCGCGGCGAGCGGCGCCGCCGGATCCCCCTTGGGCGGCGGGATCCGCGCCACAATTGCCTCCAGGATCTCCTCGATCCCGATCCCCGCCTTGGCCGAACATTTCAGATGGGTGTCCGGATCCAGGCCCAGCTCCGAGTCAATCTGCTCGATCACCCGCTCGACGTCCGCCGAGGGAAGATCGATTTTGTTGATGATCGGGATGATCGCCAGGTCGTGCTCCATCGCGAGGTAGAGGTTGGCGAGCGTCTGCGCCTGGACGCCTTGGGCGGCGTCGATCAAAAGCAACACCCCTTCGCAGGAGGCGAGCGACCGCGACACCTCGTAGGTGAAATCGACGTGGCCCGGCGTGTCGATCAGGTTCAGGGTGTAGCTCCGGCCGTCCTTTGCGCGGTAGGGAAGCGAGACGACCTGGCTCTTGATCGTAATTCCGCGCTCCCGCTCGATATCCATGTTGTCGAGGATTTGGTCCTGGAAATTGCGGTCCTCCACGACGCCGGTATACTGGATCAGCCGGTCGGCGAGCGTCGACTTTCCGTGGTCGATATGGGCGATAATGCTGAAATTTCGGATGTTGTCCATAACTGTTTGTCCCTTCGGACGGCTTCTTACCATGATTGTCCGCAAGAGTAAAGAAGGGGACGGTCATCATCACATGGATCGGATGTGCAAGAGAAAATCAGGGTTAATAAATATATTGAACGAGTAACGGCCAGGTGGTATAAGGGGACTGTCATTTTGAGATGGCGGAATGGTCAGGTTCGGTTCTTGCCTCGACTGAGTGGTAGGTCATTACATGGTGTATGAATAAAACAGGAGGAGGAAGTAGTATGAATAAAGTTATGTTATTGGTTATGGCTTTGGTATTCGGATTTGCGACTGCGGTTTCTGCCCAAGTTCCCGTCGAGAAAAAAACGGTGAAGGAAACGGTAAAGCAGGATGTCAAGGATGTGAAAACAGACGCGGGTAAAATGAAGGAAGGCGTGAAAAAGGAAGTGAATGAACAGGTCACGGAAGGAAAGGAATCCGTGAAGGAAGTAAAGAAGGCAGTGAAGGGTGAGGCAAAATAGTAAAAAAAGTTGCTGCTAATGGATGCGCCTGCTGTAGAAAAGAGGTCATGTTGGAAGCATCAAAGACCGGGAACTCGGATGGCATCAGGATCATCAGGGTTCCCGGTCTTATATTTGTAAGTATCTAAATACGAATCTATCCTAACTTCGCGAGCAGGGCCTGGGAGACCTCCTTCACGCCGGGCGTGCCGTCCACATCGATGATTTTGACGCGCTCCCTGAAGTAATTGACGGCGGCCAGCGTTCCCGTCTTCGTATCGTAGTAGATCCCGTGGCGCTTGTCGATCGCCGCCTCGTCTTGGTCGTCGGCCCGGGCGGTCAGTTTGTCGCAGCCGCAGACGCGGCAGACCAGCTTTCCGTTCTTTTCGGCGGGTTTGATCGCGTCGATGAAGATGTTGTTGGGGTGGTTGTTGTCCGCTGCGCAGAGCCGGCGGCCCATGATTCGTTTCTTGGCGATCTCCCGGTCGAGGATGATCTCGATGACGTAGTCGAGTGCCATCCCGGCCTCCTGAAGCGCCTTCCCGAGGGCCACCGCCTGGGCGAGATTCCGGGGGAAGCCGTCTAAGAGCCAACCGTTTTTGCAGTCCGCCTCCTGGAGACGGTTCAGGATCATCGGGACGGTGATCGCATCGGGGACCAGCTCGCCATGGTCGATAAAATCCTTTGCTCTTTTGCCGAGTTCCGTTCCATTCTTAATGTTTTCCCTGAAGATCACGCCCGTCTCGATGTGGGGGACGCCGTACCGCTTTTGAACCACCGCGCCCTGTGTTCCCTTGCCGCTGCCGTTCGGTCCGAAAATCAGAATGTTCATTTTCGTGAACTCCTTTCAAGGGATAGGTCAGGCGG
>Ga0209638_1000833_pt1 | contig 20221 bp, 16 predicted proteins | sample BarGraNGADG00211_FD_184490 | JGI IMG/M metagenome (GOLD analysis project Ga0209638, IMG submission 184490) | Arctic peat soil microbial communities from Barrow, Alaska - Barrow Graham LP Ref core NGADG0002-211 (SPAdes) (version 2) | ecosystem: Environmental > Terrestrial > Soil > Wetlands > Peat...
ACAGAGAACTTGAACCGATTGTGGACGCCGGAGACAAATACAGAAAAATGGTGGAGGATCTGGAGGGGGCCAAGGAAATTCTGCAGAATGAGAAAGATGAAGAGTTGCGAGAGATGGCAAAAGAGGAGATAACAAGCCTTGAGGAGAAAATGCCTGTAGCAGAAGAGGAATTAAAGCTTTTACTTATACCGGTTGACCCGCAGGATTCCAAAAATGCAATTGTAGAAATCCGTGCCGGTTCTGGTGGAGATGAAGCCTCGATATTTGCCGGAGATCTCTTTCGTATGTACGCCAAGTTTGCAGAGAGAAAGGGGTGGAAAATGGAGATAAACAGCCAAAGCGAGGGTTCATCGGGGGGATACAAGGAGTTAATTTGCAAAGTGTCGGGTCAGGGAGTATACGGGGTTTTAAAGTATGAAAGCGGTGTCCATCGTGTACAAAGGGTGCCTCAGACCGAGACTCAGGGACGCATTCATACTTCTGCAGCTTCCATTGCCGTTTTACCCGAAGCGGATGAATTTGATATTGAACTGAACATAAGCGATGTCCGCAAGGATACATTCTGTTCATCAGGGCCGGGCGGTCAATCTGTAAACACTACCTACTCAGCCATCCGCCTTACTCACGTACCTACCGGTATTGTGGTTCAGTGTCAGGATGAGAAATCTCAGATTAAGAACTACGATAAAGCTCTTGACGAGCTAAGAACTCGTCTGTACAACCTGGAGTATGAGAAATATCTTAATGAGATATCAGCAAAGCGTAAGACAATGGTTTCTACCGGCGACCGCTCTGCAAAGATCAGAACTTATAACTATCCGCAATCTCGTGTTACTGACCATAGAATAAACTACACAATGTATAACCTTCCCGTTTTTATGGATGGCGCCATACAAGAGGTTATAGACCAATTGCAGATTGCAGAAAATGCTGAGAGACTTAAGGCGTCCGGTGAATAAAGATGAACTATAATGAGCTATACCAAAACATATTACGCAAAGGAAGTTTTCTCTGTGTAGGTTTGGATTCAGATCCGGATCAATTTCCCGAGTATATTAAGGCTCTTCCTAACTCTATTTTTGAATTTAACAGGGCAATTATTGATGCTACAGCTCAATATGCGGTCGCATATAAGCCCAATCTTGCATTCTACGAGGCAGAGGGGGTAATGGGCTGGAGCCAGTTGGCTCAGACAGTTGAATATATCAGGAAAAAAGATCCATCTATATTCATAATTGCAGATGCCAAGAGGGGAGATATTGGAAACACAGCAGGGCAATATGCTAAAGCTTTTTTTGAGAAAATGGACTTTGATGCGGTTACGCTTGCACCATATATGGGCAGAGACTCTGTGGAGCCGTTTTTAAAGTACAAAGATAAATGGTCCATAATTTTGGCGTTGACCTCAAATCCTTCTGCTATCGATTTTGAGATGGAGCAACTTAATTCCGGACTACCCATGTACCGTAAGGTTATTGAGACCTCCATGAGGTGGGGGTCAAAGGATAATATCATGTTTGTAGTTGGTGCAACCCGCCCGGAGAAGCTTGCAGAGATTCGGAAATTCTGTCCGGATCATTTCTTTTTGGTTCCCGGAGTAGGAACGCAAGGCGGCACTATTGAAGAGGTTGCGAAGTATGGTATGAATAGCCGTTGCGGACTTCTTGTGAATGTATCCAGAACAATTATATTTACTAATCAAAGTAAAAATTTTGCGTCTGTTGCTGCTCGCAAGGCTCAGGAGATGGTTCTTGAGATGTCTTCTGCTCTGGAAGCTTTGCAATAATTGTCTCGCGCCCTTTTACATGTTGCCCTCGGGTAACCTGTACTCTGGAATCTATCGGTAAGAAAAGGTCTACTCTTGATCCAAACTTAATAAAACCTGCCTGGTCACCCTGATTAACCTCAGTACCCTCCTTTGCATAGCAGACAATTCTACGGGCCAAAAGGCCTGCAATCTGTCTGAATAGAATAGGGATTCCGTTGTGATCCACAACAATAGAGGTGCGTTCATTTTTCTCGGAAGATTTAGGATGCATGGCAACAAGATAATCCCCCGAGTGATATTTGTAGTACTTTACCACCCCACCCACCGGAAACCAGTTTACGTGTACATTTAAAAGACTCATAAACACAGATACCTGTATGCAGTTGGTCTTTAGATATTCCCCTTCATAAACCTCTTTTACGATCACAATTTTCCCATCTGCAGGAGCTACCACAGCTGAATCATCTTGCAGAGGAACTCTTTTGGGCGATCTAAAAAACCGCAACACAAAGATAAACATGAGCAGACCAACCAAGAAAGCCAGGTAGCTTGTATCTGCTAATCCTTTCCAAATAAAAACAATTACCACGGCAACTGAAATTAGTAAAAAACTATTGAAGATTATTCTATACCCCTCTTTATGTATGCCCATTCGATTTGATTATATGAGTGAAAACAGTTTTATATATGCTATTGCTATCGGAAATGAGATTAATGTGCCATCGAATCTGTCCAGAAGACCACCATGACCGGGCATTAACTTCCCGGAATCCTTCACGCCAAAGTTACGTTTAAATTGAGATTCAATCAAATCACCTAGGACTCCAAACAAATTTATGATTAAAGAAATTGAAATTATGTGAATTAAACTGAAGTCTATCAGTTTAAAATAGTAAAGCAATATAGCAGCTGTAATTGCAAATAGCAGTCCTCCAACGAATCCTTCCCAGGATTTTTTGGGAGAGATTGACGGAAACAGCTTATGCCCCCCTTTTTGTCCGAAAAGCATTCCAATGACATATGCACCCACGTCCGATGCCCATGTTAAGATAAACAGAGAGAGCAGCAATATGGGCTGATATTGTTCCTGATCATCGAAAATTATAAAACTAGTGAGAGTAAAAGGAAGTGCTGCATACAATATTGCACAGATCAAGAATGGGTGTTTTTTGTATGATTCACCATTCTTCTCATAAAGAAGACTGATAAAAATTCCTGAAACAGGGAGGGATATCAGATAAAGGTACTTTAAGTCCAAACCGTAACCCTTGTAAAGAAAAACAAACAGATAAACGAGTAGCCCGGATATGATGGATAGTACTCGTGCTGTTTTGTAACTTTTTCCTACTCCTAACTGGATATATTCTGCCATCATAAGCGCAATGGCGAAAAGCATAACAAAAGCAAAAATGACCGGACTCGTCAGAAGAGCTCCTGTCATAATTGCCAGGAATATCGTCCCGCTTATTGTTCTTACTACAGTATTATTCATTTTCTGTCGGAACCTGTTTACCTACTCGTTGACCAAAGATATTTTCGAGATCTTCAGAGAAAATTACCTCCTTCTCAAGAAGCAGTTCGGCAAGCTTGGTGAAGCCCTCTTTGTGGTCATTTAAGATCTTTTTGGCAGTAACATAGGACTCGTCTACCAGCCTCTTAACCTCATTATCTATAAGTTCTGCGGTTTTTTCGCTATAAGGTTTACCAAGAGTAAATCCCGACGATTCCGATGAGTCATAGAATGAGATATTTCCTACCTCCTTGCTCATACCAAGGTAGGAAACCATTGCATACGCCTGTTTTGTGATTTTCTCAAGATCGCTGAGAGCTCCGGTAGAGATCATTCCGTTAATAATTTCCTCAGCAGCTCTTCCACCCAGTGTTGCCGCCATCTCGTCCATCATCTGCTCTGTGGTGGTTATCTGGCGCTCTTCCGGTAAATACCATGCTGCACCAAGTGATTTACCTCTAGGGATAATAGTCACTTTTAAAAGAGGGTTGGAATTTGGTAAAATCCAACTCACAGTTGCATGCCCTGCCTCATGATATGCGATTGTTCTTTTCTCTTTTGGAGAAATGATCTTACTTCTTCTCTCCAGTCCTCCGACTATCCTGTCCACAGCATCAAGAAAGTCTTGTTTTTCTATGAATTCTTTGTTATTTCTGGCTGCTATAAGGGCTGCTTCATTACAAACATTGGCAATATCCGCTCCAGAGAAACCTGGCGTTTGTTTTGCCAAAAATTCAATGTTGAATCCTTCCACAAGTTTTAGGGGTCTCAGGTGAACTCCAAATATCTCGACTCTTTCTTTTAGTTCAGGAAGGTCTACATGAATCTGTCTGTCGAAACGTCCTGCTCTCATTAGTGCTTTATCCAGAATGTCGGCTCTGTTTGTTGCAGCCAAAATAATAACTCCCGAGTTGGAACCAAACCCGTCCATCTCTGTAAGAAGTTGGTTAAGAGTGTTTTCTCTCTCGTCATTTGATGAGAATCCGGCATTTTTACTTCTGGACCGCCCAACAGCATCTATCTCATCTATAAATACAATACATGGGGCCTTCTCTTTAGCATTCCTGAACAGATCTCTTACTCTGGATGCGCCCACACCCACAAACATCTCTACGAAATCGGAACCGGAAATTGAGAAGAACGGTACATTAGCTTCGCCTGCTACGGCTTTGGCAAGAAGTGTCTTACCGGTTCCCGGAGGGCCAACAAGGAGCGCCCCTTTAGGAATTTTCCCGCCTAAATTTGTGTACTTTTTGGGGTTCTTTAAAAAGTCTACTATCTCCATGACCTCAACTTTTGCCTCTTCCAAACCCGCTACATCCTTAAAGGTAGTTTTAGTATTGTTCTCTCTGTCAAAGAGCTTTGCCTGTGATTTGCCAACGGAAAAAATTCCTCCTCCACCTTGAGACCCGCCCCCCATAGTTTTATTCATTTTCCTGAACATAAAAAACCACAGGGCAAGCAATATTAGAGGGAATAGTAACCACTCCATAGCTTTCCCGAAATAGTTTGTTCTCTCTTCGGTTTCAATCGAAAACCTCTTATCCGCAGGAAGTAGTAGTCTTACCTCCTCAATTTGCTCTTCTGCGTTGAAGTTGGCTGAGACAACAAAATAAAATTGGGGGCCGAACTTTGGCTCCTTACCTCCAAACTGATTCTTGTATTTACTGAGGCTGTCTTTCCTTATAAAAATCTCAGCCCTGTTCATGTTAGTAATAAACACAATTTTCTCCACATCTCCCGCAGCAACCATCTGTTCCTTTACCTTCCACCACTCTGTTTTTAAGGGTTCTCCTCCATCGTACGAACTCCACATATATACTATACCTGCCAACATTATAACATATATCCACATTATGTTAAATTTTGGTGGCCAATACTTGGAACTCTGTTTGGTTGGACTGTTATTATTTGGTAATTCCATTATATGATATTAGTCTTGTGTATGTTACTCTTGATAAATAGTTTTTTTTGCGTCTGCCCAAAGGTCCTCAAGTCTGTAAAAAAGTCTGTATTCGGTCTGAAAAATATGAACAACAATATTTGCATAATCCAAAATTATCCAGAATGCATTCTCTCTCCCCTGCATGCGAACAACTTTCCGGTTACAATTTCTGAGCATCATCTCCTCAATATTGTCTGCAATTGCCAACACCTGAGGTGTAGAATCTGCATTGCAAACAACAAAGTAATCTGAGATTGCTGTACCAATTTTTTTTAAGTTTAACGAGCAGACGTCATTTCCCTTTTTATCCAGCATTGCTTCTGCAATACACTTTAATTCAATGATATCTGTATCTATGTTCTCGATTTTTTTTACTAACACTATACTTTTTGTTTAATTATTTCTTTTACTATCTTGCAAAAATACTGCAATTTTGCGGCCAATTAAAATTTAATTATTATGGCACTTGAGATTAATTGGTTTGAAACCATTGATTCTACTAATTCAGAGGCATTTAGACAAATTGAAAGAGCAAATGACTTCACTACCTATGCTGCTAAATTTCAGACATCTGGCAGAGGTCAAAAGGGCAATAGCTGGGAGAGTGTTGTCGGGAAAAACTTAACATTCTCTATTCTTATAAGGCCTGTTTTATTAAAAGCAAAAGATCAATTTCTTGTTTCTCAAATTGTTGCATTGGGGATTGTAAATTTTCTAAAGGATTTCGGTTTAACTGCAAAGATCAAGTGGCCAAACGATATTTACATAGATGATAGGAAAATATGTGGAATATTAATTGAGCATTACCTGAGCGGTGCCAATTTGTCAGCCTCAATAATAGGTATAGGACTCAATTTAAATCAGAGAGAGTTTGCATCCGATGCTCCAAACCCGACCTCGCTTTTTTTGGAGAGAGGGCTAGAGTCCAATCCGGAGGTGGAGCTGGAGAGAATTTTATCGTTTATACACGAATATTATATTGGTTTAAATGTTAAGTCTTACAAAACCTTTAAAGAGAAAATCGAGTTAATGTATCACGACTCTCTGTTTAGACTTATGGAGTTTGCATACTTTCAGGAGGGAGAGTCAGGTGAAATTATAGAGGCCAGGGTAAGAGGAATAGACAAAAATGCGTGTTTGGCCCTGGAGAAAAGGGACGGCTCACAAAAAAGTTATGCTTTTAAAGAGGTTAAATACCTTTTAAATCTGTAATCGCCATTAAAGGGTCTTTCGAGCCAAAAACCGAGTTGCCGGCAACAAGGACATCGGCTCCCGATTCAATTAGCCGAGGTGCATTTGAGATGTTCACTCCTCCGTCTACTTCAATAAGGCAACCCGATGAGTGCTGATTGATAATCTCTTTGACTTTTTTTACCTTTCCATAGGTATTTTCGATAAAGCTTTGTCCGCCAAAACCGGGATTCACAGACATAATTAACACAAAATCTGCTTGGGATATTATCTCGTAAAGCATGTGTGCAGGTGTGTGTGGATTAAGCGCAACTCCGGCCTTCATACCCAGAGATTTTATCCGTTGTAGAGACCTGTGAAGATGATTGCAGGTTTCGTAGTGGACGCTGAGGTATTCCACTCCCAATTCCCTGAAGTTATCAAAATACCTGTCCGGGTCTACGATCATCAAATGGGCATCCATCGGTTTTCTTGCCTTCCTGGCAATTGCTTTAATAATTGGAAATCCAAATGAGATATTGGGAACAAAAACGCCATCCATTATGTCCAGGTGGAACCAATCTGCACTGCTGTTATTTATCAATTCTACCTGCTCGTCGAGTTTGCCGAAATTTGCAGATAATATTGAAGGAGCAATAATTATGCCCATGACTATACCTTTTACTTTAATTTATTGAGTATGTGTATAAGTAGTTTCCAAAACTTTTCTACAGATGCTATCTCCAGTTTTTCTCCCGGCGCATGTGCACCTTTAACGGTGGGACCAAAGGAAATCATATCCAGATTCGGGTAGATGTCGAGAAAAAGCCCGCATTCCAATCCTGCATGTATTGCTCTTACTACAGGATCTACACTAAACAACTCCCGGTAAGAACTTCTGCATAAAGCGAGCAAGTGTGAGTCCAATTTTGGTTTCCACCCCGGATATTCACTCTCGTGAGTTACATCTGCTCCTGCTAACTTAAAAATTGATTCAATTCTGTTTGCGGCATTGTAACGAGCACTGTTTATCGAGCTCCTTTGACTTGTACAAACAGTAATTACACCATCTTCTACCATCTTGACTGATGCCAGGTTAGTGGAAGTTTCTACAAACCCTGCGATCTCCTGGCTCATTGCAAGAACGCCGTGGGGACAACCATTAAGTGCATAGACAAGTCTTCTTGTTGTGTTACTATCAATGCAATAACGAGAGAATTCCCCGGATTCAATTTTGCCATAAAGCTGAGGGTCCGATTTTGCGTGTTCCTCTCTTACCTCTGTTTCCAACTTCTTGAAAATTGATGTGATGGAATCTCTATCTGCCGGCTCAATGGAAATTGAAGCATAAGCCTCTCTTGAGATGGCATTTCTCTTGTTTCCCCCATTTATTCTGCATAGTGATATATTATATTTATCAATGATCAAATAGAGGAATCTGATTAGTAATTGATTGGCATTGGCACGATTCTTCTCGATATCATCTCCGCTATGTCCTCCTGTTGCTCCGTAAAAACCCACAGTCATACTCTCTCTGTGCAGTGGAACAGCCTTTTTGGTGTACTTAAATCTTGCTGTAGTATCGATACCTCCGGCACACCCGATAAAAAGTTCTCCCTCATCTTCCGAATCCAGATTAATCAACAAGTTACCGGTTATAAAACCGGGCTTGAGAGATTTTGCACCTGTAAGTCCTGTCTCCTCTTCGGTTGTGAAGAGTGCTTCGATAGGCCCGTGAACAATATTGTTGTCGTCTAATATGGCTAATTGAGTTGCCATGCCTATACCGCAATCTGCCCCGAGTGTAGTCTCTTTTGCAATCAGCCAGCCGTTCTCTTCTGTAACCTTTATAGGATCTTTTTCGAAATTATGATTACTTCCGCTGTTTTTCTCACAAACCATATCTGAATGGCTTTGAAGAACAACGGTGGAAGCACCCTCCATTCCCTTTGAAGAAGCTTTGGATATTAAAACATTACCGGCTCTGTCTGTTTTGCACAGGAGGTCTCTCTCTCTGGCAAATTGTTGCAAATAGACAATAATCTTTTCTTCGTGGCCGGACTCTCTTGGAATTTTGCAAATATCGGAAAAGAATGAAAAAACTTTATTAGCCTCCATAATTAAAGGGATTTTAATTGTTTCTCTATGTCTACGACATATTTACGGAAAGATCTGTCTGTGTCTATAAGGTCGCAAACCGTGTTGTATGCATGCAGAACTGTTGCATGATCCCTTCCTCCGGTTTGAGATCCTATTGAAGCCAACGAAGTGTTTGTCAAATTTCTGCTTAAGAACATTGCTATCTGTCTGGCTTGTACCAACTCTCGTTTACGAGAACTTGAGAGAAATAGTTCGGGGTTAATTTTAAAATAGTCACAAACTGTCTTTTGAATTTTGCCAACAGAAATTTCGCTTCTGTTTTTGCTGACAAGCTTTTCTGTGAGCTTTTCTGCCAACTCCAGGGTGATTTTTTTGTTATTCAGAGTAGACTGGGCAAGCAGAGAAATAAGTGTACCTTCAATTTCGCGAATATTTGTGTTGACTCTCGAGGCAATATAGGATACCACATCATCCGGAAGACTAATGCCATCGTTATAGCTTTTGGCCTTCAAAATTGCCACTCTTGTTTGATAATCCGGTGGAAGTAACTCAGCTGAGAGTCCCCATTTGAATCTCGAAAGCAATCTTTGCTCCAAGTCCAGGAGATCCACAGGAGCTTTATCTGATGTGAGGATAAGCTGTTTACCCAGATTATGAAGATGGCTGAAAATGTGGAAAAATGCATTCTGTGTGCCGGTCTTTCCTGCAAATTCGTGAACATCATCAATTATTAATACATCTATCATCTGATAGAAGTGAAGAAAGTCTGTAAGTTTATTTTTCACATTTACAGCATCCATGTATTGAGTCTGAAAACGATTCGCGCTTACGTAAAGAACTATTTTGTCTGGAAATTGCTCTTTTATTGCAATGCCGATTGCCTGAGCCAAGTGTGTTTTGCCCAAACCAGAACCGCCATAGAGGAACAGAGGGTTAAATGCACTCTTACCGGGATTGGCAGAGATGGTTAAACCTGCAGAACGAGCAAGTCTGTTACATTCTCCCTCAATGTAATTATCGAAGCTGTAGTTTGGATTTAACTGGGGATCTATGTGCAGTTGTTGTAGCCCGGGAATTATAAACGGATTTGTAATGAGACCTGCCTGATTTGGAAATGGTACGGATTTGTTCTTGATTTCAGCGGAAGATTGATGAGGAATAGGAACTGCGGCTTCATTTGAAACAACTTTAACATTGTACTCCAACTTTGCTTCCTTACCTAATTCACGTTTAAGTGCCTTGCTGATAAGATCAATATAGTGCTCCTCTAAAAATTCTCTGAAAAAATGTGACGGAACGGCAATGGTCAATACATTTCCGATAAGCCTGACAGCTTTGATCGGTTCAAACCATGTCCTGAAACTTTGAGGATGGATATTGTCCCGAACAATTTGCAGACAATTATTCCACACAAGGGTATGTTGCGTTTCAGTCATGTTTAAGATTTAAGTTTTAGATTGCACAACAAAATTGGGGATAAATTCTTTAAAAAAAAACAAATTTTTGCTAGGAAAATTCAATTTTTTTTCAAATGGCTGTTATTCAATACAAAAATTTTTAAAGAAAAAAATATATTCAAAATCAGGTGAATATAGAATATTTATTTTTAAAAAACAGAAATTTTTATGTATTTTTTTGGGTTCCTGTTTATATTGGTAACCAGAACATCCAAATTCTTGATCAAGCTATCTACTGAGGTGTGAAGGGAGTCTGTTTTTATCAACTTTCCTATAGTACCGTCAGGATTATTCAGCTCGACCAGTAGGCTCTTTAAAGACTTGATAGTTCCTGCAAGATCTGCCTGCTTTAGTGAGTCGGTTATCTCGGAAAAATTTTGAAGTCCATTGTCGAGGTGAACCACACTGCTGTTCAATGTTGTGGAAATTTTGTCTAAATTATCGAGTAGAGATGATATTTCCGGTCCGTTATTCTCAAGGTTCTGTGCAATTGATCGTGTACTATTTAGGGTTTTATTAAGATTCTCCAAAGATTTTGCAAGGTTCTCTTTTGCATTGCTGTCCAAAATATCATTAACATTATTAAAGGTTTTGTTCATGTTTTCAATAAGTGCCGAGGCTTGATCTTTTAACGGAAGCAACTCACTACCCAGCATGTCCAAAAGTGCAGGTTTTATAGATGTGAGAAGAGTATCCTTCTCGCGAAGGTAGTTGTTACCTTTTCCCATATTGATCCTAACAGCTTTCGCTCCAAGAATGTCGGAACTGTATATTTGTGCAACAGAACTGTCAGAAATTTTATATTTGGAATCTACCTTTATTGATACCAGAAAACTATCACTCTTTTCAATATAATCTATAGACTCGATTGTACCCACCTTTAAGCCTTTTATAAAGACCGGGCCGGTTGGGGCAAGCCCTTCTACATTTTCATATACTGCGTAATAGACATTGCTTTTTCCAAACAAATCCTCTCCCCTCAAATAGTTAATTACCACATATAATAAAGATAAAGTAACTATTGCAAAAAGTCCAATCTTCTGTTCTCTTGTAAATTTAATTTTCATAAAATTGTTTGTTATTTTATAATGGAACAATGGTCCCTTTTTCTACCCTTATAATAAACGCCTGAGGAAACTTCTGCTTTACTTTACTTAGTTCTGCGGATGCCTCTTCTAAATTTTCAAACTCACCCACACTATACTTATAATACTTACCCACTTTAATGTACCGGGAATTTTCTTCTCCCTTAAGGTCCGATGCATTTTTTGGTAAAACCTTGGTTACAGCCAAAATTTGAATTCTGAAACCGGCGGAGTCTATTGGAGCATCTTCCTTAAGAACAGGATATGAACTCTCAATTTTGCTGCCACCTTCATATTGTAGCTTAAATTCTTCAAATGCTTTGAAAATGCTGCTTGCAAATTGTGAATGACTATAGGGACTTACAAGTATCTGGTAATCGAAAGAGTTTGAGATAAATCCCAACTCTACCAACACGGCAGGCATAGTTGTTTTCCATAAAACAAGCAATCCACCCTGTTTGATTCCCCTGTTAATTTTGACAGGACCGTTTGAGAATTGATCTTGTATCAATGATGCCATTATGAGACTCTGCTCAAGATGGGCATTTTGAAGAAGGCTGAAAATTATGTAAGATTCTGGATTGTTGGGATCGAAACCTTCATATTTTGACTCATGGTCTCCCTCAAGAGCAATTACACTGTTTTCCAACATGGTAACCTCCAGATTTGAGCTGCTTTTATCCATCCCCATGACAAAAGTTTCTGAACCTGAAGCAGATCTGGCTTTTGCGGAATTTACATGAATTGAGATAAAGAGGTTTGCCTGATTTTTATTCGCTATTTCAGTCCTTCTCACCAGAGGTATAAAAACATCGGTTGATCTGGTATAGATTACCTCAATATTCGGATATTTTTCATTTATCATTGCACCGAGTTTGAGGGCCACAGAGAGTGTAATGTTTTTTTCATAAACACTTCTGTTAATGCTGATAGCCCCAGGGTCGTAGCCACCATGACCTGCGTCTATGACTACCTTTTTTACTTTTACGGCTGAGATTTCCTGAGCCTGAGTACCGGAGATGAATATTAGACAAAATATTGTTAAAAGTAATCTATATGGCATTTTTGTTGCTAAATATATTTAACTTTGTGAGCTACAAAAGTAATAATAATTTATTTAAACTTTTATCCATTTTGGTCTATCGTAGAAACATCTTTAAGTTATTATGGATTGTCCTTATATCACTTTCTGCCGGGCAGATCTACGCGGGATCCCTTATAGATACCACAACCCAAAAAAAGGACACTTTAGTACAGAAAGGTACTATAACAATGCCTGCATTTTCCGGAGCGAAAGACTCGGTTATTGAAGACTTTTCCAATGGTAAAAGGATCATTTACTATTATGGCGATGTTACAGTTACTTATGGCGATCTTGAACTGAAGTCGGCATATATGGAGTACAATCTTGATACTAAGACGGTATATGCTGCAGGAATAAAGGATACAGCAGGTATATTACAGGGAAAACCTAAAATGAAGGAGGGCGCAAACGAGTATACAATGGAGACGGTATACTACAACTTTGATAGCAGAAAAGCCAGAATTACAAATATGATCACTCAGGAGGCCGAGGGGTTCCTGCATGGCACCAATCTTAAAAAGATGCCGGATAATTCCATAAATATATCGAAGGGAATGTACACAACATGTGATCTTGAGCACCCTCACTTCTACCTAAAGCTTACCAGAGCCAGGGTGATTAATGAGCCGAATAAGATTACTGTATTCGGACCGGCATATGTTGTAATAGAGGATGTTCCCACTCCTTTTGCCCTGCCTTTCGGTTTTGTACCCAATCAGATAAAAAAGACAAGCGGAATTCTCATCCCCTCCTTTAATGAGGAGGCAGCCAGAGGCTTCGGACTGAAGGGTTTGGGATACTATTTCGTATTCGGAGATCACTTTGATGCCTCGATAACTGCAGATATTTTCTCTCTGGGTTCATGGAATTTAATGGTAGAATCGAGATACAAAAAAAGGTATAAATTTGATGGAAGTTTTGGTTTCAACTACTCGAAAAATCAGACTGGCGAGGAGGGGGGGCCAGACTTCTACAGTTCTAAAGATTTCTCGGTTAGGTGGAGCCACTCCCAAGACTCAAAATCAAGACCGGGGACCTCATTCAGGGCTTCGGTAAACTTTGCAACTCCTTTGAACAACCGGTTTAACTCATATGAGATACAGCAAAGTTTACAGAACCAGATCTCGTCTTCTGTCTCATATTCAAAGATATTTTCCGGTACCCCGTTCAGCTTTTCTGCAAACTTGTTACACAGTCAGAGTTCATTGGATAGTTCCTATGCATTTACCCTTCCTAATCTGACATTTACCATGAACCGTATCTATCCTTTTAAGAGTAAGAATGCTGTGGGGAAAGAGAAATTCTATGAGTCAATCACTTTTAGCTACAACACAACTTTGGATAACAAAATCAACTTTAAAGCTAAAGAATTCGGAGGGCCGGATTTCTTATCCAAATTTAAGAGTGGAATGAAGCACAATTTTAGCATAGGACTGCCCACTTTTAATCTCTTAAAATATATTCAGTTCTCTCCCGGTGTAAGTTACGGGATGAACTGGTACTTCCAGACCAATGATAAATTTTACAACGAAGAGACCAAACAGGTAGAGAATAACCCAACCGATATCTTTAGCCATTTCGGAATAACACAAGAATTCTCCGCATCTATATCTATGGGTACCAGATTGTACGGACTCTTTAACTTTGGAACAAGAGGGAAGTTAAGGAAAATCAGACACATGGTAACACCATCTTTGAGCTTTAGTTACGGACCTGAACTAGGGACTCCTGCAAATGGATACAGAACCCTTTCATATGTGGACGATAATGGAATTCAGCATTTACAGGAGTATAACAGATACGAAGGACTTATATACGGATACCCTGGAAAAGGAAGAAATGCAGGATTGGGTTTCTCCATAGGAAATAACCTTGAGGCTCTGATTAAAAACGATAAGGATACTACAAATGGCGGGACATCAAAGTTAAAACTCATAGACAACCTGGCTATTGGCGGTTCTTACAACTTCCTTGCAGATTCCATAAAGTTGTCGAATATCTCCATTAATCTGAGTACCACAATTTTTGGAACTCTGGGGTTGAGTGCAAATGCGGTATTGGACCCATACGCCATTGATGGACAAGGGAGAAAGATTAACCAATTCAACATAGTAAAAGAGGGTGGTTTTAAGCTTGCCCGATTGATGAACGCAAGCCTGTCTTTATCTTATCAGTTTTCCGGTAAAGGTGAAAGGGGGGGTGGGGCCTCTGAGGCGAATAATAAGAAATCGAAGGGTCTGAACGGAGGTGGTCAGGGTGACGAAAGATCTGTTTACAATAGGGTCTATTACCAACCTGTTACCGGAGAGTACATTCCCGGCGGATGGCTCTACTATTTAGATCCGTCAGCTCCGTGGTCTGTAAACCTCAATTACAACTACTCTTACGGGAGGTCTTATCAATACGCCAGCCAACAACTTACTACATTACACAACCATACTCAAACACTAGGTATTTCTGCGCAGGTAAGGATGTACAGAGATCTTAACTTCACCCTGAACACAGGTGTAGATGTAATGAAGCTAAAGTTGACAACAACCCAGTTCAGTGCTACCTACGATCTTCACTGTTTCCAAATCTCCATATCATGGGTTCCCGGAGGTATTTGGGAGAGTTGGAGTTTCAGGATTAACGCCAAGGCAGCTGCACTGGCAGACTTGTTGCAGTATAAACGAAATGCCAGCTACTGGGACAGAAGATTTTAATTAAAATATTAGTATCCTGCAAGAGTGGCATTTGCCGTTGTCGGATTACCAAAAGGTGCCTTATTGGAGATTGATATAATAGCAGCAAGATAGTTTAAAGTGGAGGTTTCTCCACTTTTTTTTGTTTTTGTTGAGATTATCTCTACATTTGCCCACAGTTAACGATTTTCTTTTCAGATAAATCTATACACACCCCCACAACAATTTAAATGTACGATATAAAAGAATTAAGCAAGATGAGTCAGGAAGACTTAATTGCTATTGCGCAGAAGCTGAATATCAACAAAGCGAAAAATTTCTCTAAAGAGGAAATAGTTTATGAGATTTTAGATGAGCAGGCCAAGCAGGGAAGTATCTCCAACGAACCTCTACAAAAGAGACCTCTTGTGCAGAGACAACAAAAACAAAGGATGAAATTGACTAAAACTTCAGATAAAGAGATTATAAAAAGTGAACCGGCTCCTCAAGTTGAGGAAAAAAACAGTGTTCAAACACCCAAAAATGATTTAACCAAACAGGGTATTAAGGGAAGGAGAAATCCCAAAACCAAAGACCCGAGAGTAATTGAGGTTAAAAAAATTGAGGTAAAAGAAGCTGAAGTTGCTGCAATAGTAGCTGTTACTGAGGAAACAAAAAAAGATCAGACAGAAAACAATAGCTGGCTAAACCAAAATAGAAATCCAAATCAAGTCCAAAATCAAGGTCAAGGTCCACATCCAAACCCAAACCCAAACCCAAACCCAAACAGGGAGCATAAAAGACCACCATTTAACAAAGACAACAGGCACTCCGCTAATCAAAACATCAATGTTAAAGAGGAAGAGACAAATCCGGAAGAGAATAAAGACAAGAGGGTTAAGGAGCCGGTAGTAAAAAACAAAATTGAATTCGAGGGAGTTGTAGAAGCAACCGGAGTATTGGAAATTATGCCCGATGGATATGGGTTTCTTCGTTCGTCCGACTACAATTATTTAAACTCTCCGGATGATATTTACCTTTCTCAATCACAAATAAAGCTTTATGGTCTTAAAACCGGTGATACCCTGGTTGGAGAGATACGTCCTCCAAGAGAGGGTGATAAATACTTTCCTCTTGTAAAGGTTAGTCAAATTAATGGAAGATCTCCCGAGTTTATAAGAGACAGGGTACCTTTCGACTATTTGACTCCACTATTTCCGGAAGAGAAGTTCAATATTACATCAAACGGACATAATAATTTATCTACAAGAGTTGTAGATCTTTTTGCACCTATTGGTAAGGGTCAGCGCGGTTTAATAGTTGCTCAGCCCAAAACAGGTAAAACAGTATTACTTAAGGATATTGCAAATGCTATTGCAGATAACCATCCGGAGGTATACATGATTGTTCTGTTGATTGATGAGCGTCCGGAAGAGGTTACTGATATGGCCCGCAGCGTAAGAGCAGAGGTTATCGCATCTACTTTCGATGAGCCGGCTGAAAGACACGTAAAGGTTGCCAATATTGTACTTGAGAAGGCAAAAAGATTAGTTGAATGTGGCCACGATGTGGTTATTTTACTGGATTCCATCACTCGTCTGGCAAGAGCTTACAATACAGTACAACCCGCTTCAGGAAAGGTATTGAGCGGTGGTGTTGACGCAAATGCTCTTCATAAACCTAAACGCTTCTTTGGCGCAGCAAGAAACATAGAAAACGGAGGTTCTCTTACTATTTTGGCAACTGCGTTGATTGATACAGGATCTAAAATGGACGAAGTTATCTTTGAGGAATTTAAAGGTACAGGAAACATGGAGCTTCAGTTAGACAGAAAATTGTCTAACAAGAGAGTATTCCCGGCTGTAGATGTCACACTCAGCAGCACTCGCAGAGATGACCTTCTGTTTGATAAAGAAACACTCAGCAGAATCTGGATTTTAAGAAACTACTTAGCAGACATGAACTCTGTAGAAGCGATGGAATTTATGAAAACCAGACTTCAGAGAACAGAAAATAATCAAGAGTTTTTGATGTCTATGAATGGGGAATAAATTATAATCCCACAAAGTGGAGAAGCAATCCAACGGCTAGTCCCACAATCATATTAATAAGTTTAGCCTTGAAAAAACTGCTCTTGCTCTCGGCAAGTAAAGGTAGTGTTGTGTGTCCGTCCTGTACTAATGAGCTGGCAAACAGAACACTGAATGGTACGAAACCACCTGCAAAAAGGGTTATGAATACCATATGAGGGCCAGATTCGGGGATAAGACCGATGGCTACTGCCAACAATATCATAACGATTACATTCTCCTTAATCCAGTGCTCAATATCCAGAAATTGTAAACCGAACTGTATAACGATTAATGCCCCGAATGTCCACAGAAATATGGATTTAAGGTGCTTTTTAACTACGTGGTTCCAAAGGTGATCTTTTATAAAATGTTCATTAGCCCTAACTGTTAAAAATAATGTTATAAGGCTCACCCCGGCAAATACAAGATTAATCCATCTCTCACTGAATATGTTGAAACTTCCTGTTGCATGGTCATGAACCTCAGCCCCAATATGGTCATGTTCCAAAAGGCCAAAAACGACTGCAAGAATAAAGATTGCAATACCTGTCATAATCAACAGCCTCTCTTTGCTTATTTTTTTTAGATTCTCAGTTATACTTGAACCAAATACTGGATGAGAGACAGGTTTATCACAATCTTCGTGGATTTCATAATGTTCCGGCTCAAATGGTCTTGGTGTTTTCTTGAAAATTTTGTCAACTGCTATACCGACACCAACTCCTAAAACCAGAAGTGCACAAAAGAGAATAATGGCAGTTTTTGGGATCATTGCCAGCATTATGAATGCTTCATCGCCCGAGGATGATATCATCATTGCAACCAATGCTCCGAAACTCAATAAATTGTGAGTAAAAAGCGAAACGACAGCAAAACCGCCGACACATCCCGGGACCAAACCTAAAAGTGTTGCAAAGATTACCTGCTTAATAGGGGAACTCTGGAGCTTCTTAAATGATGAACCATGTGAATGTATATTTATATACTCTATCAATAGCATCATTATCATAACTAAACCTGTAATAAGAATGCTGTTTTTTAACGCTTCAAATACAATATTCATCTGTTATCATATAATTTTAATAGTTCGGACGCAGCAGTAAAAGAGCCGATCTGACCATTAAGAACCCTCTCTTCATACTCTTTTAACCTCTCCTGGATGGTAGGATCCTCAAAAAATCTGTTCTTTAATGCCTCATTGATGGTTTCATACATCCAAAACATGGATTGCTCTCTTCTCTTGTGAAGATAATATCCGTTTGATTCTGTTAACTTAAAGTATTCCAAAATCTTACCCAGTATCTCCTCCAATCCGGCTCTGGTGACTGCAGAAGAGGTCACAGCAGTAGGAATCCACCCGGAATCGGTAGGAGGGAAAAGATGCAATGCGTTTGAGTATAAGGCTTTTGCCAATATTGCTTTATCTATATTGCTGCCATCCGCTTTTGTTATAGTAATTAGATCGGACATCTCCATGATGCCTCTCTTGATACCCTGCAACTCATCTCCTGCACCTGATAGCATTAACAGTAAGAAAAAATCACTCATGGAGTGAACGGCTGTCTCTGATTGCCCCACACCAACAGTTTCAATAAAAATTACATCAAAGCCTGCTGCTTCACAAAGCACTATACTTTCCCTTGTCTTGCGGGCAACACCTCCAAGGGAACCACTAGTGGGGCTGGGCCTGATAAACGCATTTGGATCTGAACATAGTGTCTCCATTCTGGTTTTGTCTCCAAGAATGCTCCCCTTACTCTTTTCACTGCTAGGGTCGATAGCAAGAACAGCCAGTTTGTGCCCTCTGCCTGTAATAAGCCCCCCGAATGCCTCTATAAATGTACTTTTTCCCGCTCCCGGAACACCTGTTATACCGATACGCATAGATTTGACTGCATAGGGTTGGCAAGCCTCTATCACCTGTTGGGCAATAATTCTATGATCATGTCTTGAACTCTCGATAAGTGTTATTGCCTTACTCAGGATTGTTGTGTTTCCTGCCAGAATGCCCTCTAAATATTCCTTTACTGTTAATACTTTACCTCTGTTTTTCTTGTAAAAATTGGAAATGTAGGGATTCGTAACCGGAGGTTGTTCAATACCTTCGTTTACTATGAGTGCACTATCTTGATTTGAATCCTGCATTTTGAGTTTTTATTTAGTTATCTGCCCTGTTACAAGAAGGTTAACTAGTGGTCTGGACGGAGAGTTTGTGATTAGTGTTAAGATATAAATCTTTTCACCAAAGTGCCCGGCAGTGTTTATCGATACAGAAATTTTCCCGGTAGAACCAGGTGCAATTTTGCCGGGATAATTGATATCTGCTTTACCTTCACTTACATCAATTTTATGAATTACAAGGTCTCTTCTGCCAAGATTTTTGATTTCAAATGTTGTCTCTATCTTGCTCCCGGATGGTATTGAGCCAAAATTAAATGAACTTTTTGAGGCCATAGGAAGCGGAGATTGATCTATCTCTCCCTTTTTCAAATTGCTGAAATCTTCTCTGATTGTTGCCTGAATGACCAATTTCTTAGAAACCCTTTTGCCGTTTACAACAGGTGTGGCTTGATAAGAAGTAAGACCCCAGTTATTTTCTGCTTTGGTGTCTATGTTAACCACAAGTTCTCCTTTACTGCCGGCTTCAATTGTAGTTGGGTTTACATTTAGTGTTAACCCCTTTGTTAAATCTGCAAATGTGACCTTAATTGGTGTACCGGAGGTATTAGCAATTTCAATTGTTTCGCGGTCCACAGACCCTTGCATAATTTGACCGACATCAACAGGAGATTTTCTCAACGCCATTTGTCCGAATATTTCCGGGAAGAGTTGTTTTAAACTCTTCTGCTTCTCATGAACTACTCCTTTAATTCTTAATATAATAGGTTTGGGGGTTCCGGTGACATAAACAGTAAGTGATTTGTCAAAAGGGTAGGGGCCTTGATCGTTCAAAAACGTCACTTCAATCTTGCCGGATTCACCGGGCTTCACAGGACTCTTGGTCCATTCAGGAGTAGTACAACCACAAGAAGAGATTACCGTTTGAATAACAATCGGTTGTTGACTGATATTTTTGAAGGTAAAGGTGTGGCTTTGCTTCCCCGAGTTCAGCTGAATATCTCCGAAATCGTGTACCAGCTTATTAAATTCTATACTTGCGGTTCTACCGTTTTGACCAAATAATGATACAGAAAAAAAAGCTGCAACGGCATATATAACTATTTTTTTACTTAATATTGTTCTCATATGACAACTTTTATTGAGGATTCAGAAATACAAAGATACAATTTGTATTTGTTCTATTCCAACCAATTTTGTACCTTTGCGGCAATTAAACCAATTTAAAAATCTATAATAATGGCTTACA
>Ga0209638_1000834_pt1 | contig 20215 bp, 19 predicted proteins | sample BarGraNGADG00211_FD_184490 | JGI IMG/M metagenome (GOLD analysis project Ga0209638, IMG submission 184490) | Arctic peat soil microbial communities from Barrow, Alaska - Barrow Graham LP Ref core NGADG0002-211 (SPAdes) (version 2) | ecosystem: Environmental > Terrestrial > Soil > Wetlands > Peat...
AAAGATAAAACCAGATTGAAGGGATAACAGTAAATCTCGTCCATTCGAGAAGGAAATAAAGACGCTTAGAAGAAAACTGATGATAAGAGCAAGAAGGATTCGAGTACTTGACTTCATTGGGTTGCACTCCTGATTTATACGTTTCGGCTATTTGTTTGAAACAATTATTCAGAGACAACTTAAGAACTGGAAGACCAAACGCCTATTGATTATACGGACTCATGATAAGTTGCAATTATACCGTATTATTACCGACTGCCCCCACGCGCCCCATCGCCCGTTTATACCCTGCCTGCAATTTTTTTTGTAATTTATTTGGAACGCCTTTATGCAATTTCTGCACTCAGGCCAGAGGGCGAGATTTATACTCACGCCGGGATGCAATATTTGCATATAGGCCAAATGGTAATTATTGCATTCAGGCCAGAAGGTAAAAACTGCATTTACCCTTGAAGGAGAATTTTGCATCCAGGCTTGCCAGCGTGCAAAATATGCCCTTCTGGGGGATGCAAAATTTGCACCTCATATGAGTGCAGGAATTGCACGAGATTCATATTAACTACTTAATTAACGACTTATTACGAAGATAGGGTGTGGTGGCACAATAACGGTGTTGTAAAGGAGATATTAATGGACATTCCTGACTAAAAAATTAACAGCCGTGCAGCTTTTCTGGGTATCTTTATGGACATCGGCGCCGCAAGCAGCCGGGTTGCCGTCCCGCCCGAAACACAGGTAGACCTCCTGAAGATACTGACCCGATTCGGAGCAGTTCATCTCGATCGAAGCGGTGCTCAAAGGGGGGCTCGTCTGGCTGAAGGCCTGCCTGACCTGGCTGGCTGTGATCCGAAACGGGGTTTGTGGGGCAATAAACGCTTGCGGGACCGCCACGGATTCTTTAAGCTGCTGGGCCAGCGCCAGGTATGGATCGGGGGCCAGCCCGGAGCAGGTGCCGTGTTTTTCCCATTCGTAGACCATCAAGCTCTGGCTTGGGAACAGGCCGACATAGCGGGCTTGGACTGCCTCCGGCAGTTGTTCGATGGAACAATTGCTGGGATAGCCTGTTTGGGATTGGGGCCACAGGCCGTGCAGCACGAAGCCCAGCTTTTTACCAATAGCGCACTCCTGAACGTCGCCCGAGCCGTTGGTGGCACAGTAATCCGGCGCCCAGGAAAGCGCAAGGATAAAGTAATCGAATTTGGCCGAACTGTTGAACGTTGCCGAGAATCTGGGGGTGGGGCTGGCTGGGCTGCCGGTATCCTGGCGGATGGTACCGTAAAACACCATGGCCGCCATAAAAATCAAGAGAAACGCTGCCAGCAAAAGCACAGTCCAGGGAATTCGGCTGGTTTTTTTCAAGGTTTCCCTCCTCTCAGGTGTGACAATTCTACCCCAGGAGACCCCGGCGGTCACGACGTATGCCGGGGCAATCACACAGAAATTATTCGTGCACTTGCGTGGCCATAACCTCGGCCACAGGCCCGCTTCGCAGTCCCCTTAGAGCGGGGAGAAAAGAAGTAATGTGGAGTTTTGATTCCGCTTGGCGGGGTCAAAACTCCGCATTACTTACGTTTGATTGTTTTCTTGGGTGCAGCCGGCAGCAAACCTTCGGGCAGCACCAGGTTCCAGTCGTAGCGGGGAGAGCGGGAGGGCTGCTTGAGGGGCGCCAGGTCGAGGCCGCCGGCGGACAGGTCTTGCAGGAAGCGGGCCAATGCCAGGGTGACGAGCTGACTGGCGGGCAAGCGCTCGGCTTCGGCCAGTTCCATGATGCGCTGGCGCAGGGCCGGCGGCAGGTCGAAGGTGGCGCGCTGGTCGCGGCGGGCGGTCATCTTGGCTCGTTCGCGGGCTTTTTTCTCACGCTCGCGGCGCGGCAGGGCGGCGTCGGATTGGCGGTTTTCCATGTCGTTCAGCAGTCCGGCCACTGCCGGGTCCAGGATGGTGCGGCGTTCGAGTTTGCGATCAGCCATTGATCACCTCCATCATGCGTTCCATAATCTGGCGGTAGCCCCCCAGCCGCAGCTTGCCTTCGACATAGCCGGCCATGGAGGCTGATTCGGGCGCATATTCCCACATGGTCTTGCCATAGGCCGAGGCCTCGCGCACCTTTGTGTCCTGCGGGATGGGTGGCCAGACCCGCGAGCCAAAAGCCGTCACGATTTCCTTAAACTGCACCAGCGTTTCGCGGGTGGTGCGGTCGAAAAAGGTGGGCAGGATGCTGAAGCCCTGGAAAGCGTGGCCACGGCGGGCCACCTCCCCCATGGTGAGCAGGATTTCCTTGACCCCGTCCACCGCCAGGGCGTCCAGCCGGGTGGGGATCAGTACCCAGTCGCTGGCCACCAGCCCGTTGACGTGCAGCACGTCAAAGGATGGAGCCAGGTCGAGCATTACCACCTGGTAATCGGTGTCCTGAAGGATGTCCAGCAGGATCGATTCGCGGAAATCGGACAGCGTGATCTGGCGCTTGACCTTCTCGGTTTGCTTGTCGCCGGGCAGAATATCCAGGTTGGGCCGGGCATTCTGAACGATGCGCTGCAGCGGCTCTCCCAGACAGATCAGGCGGTACAGACCGGGGCTCTTCTTGAGACCGAGAGCAACGGCCGTGTGCCCCTGGGGGTCCAGGTCTACCAGCAGGGTTTTCAGCCCGCGCCGGGCCAGGCCATCGGCGATGGTGACGGCGGTGGTGGTTTTACCCACTCCGCCCTTCTGATTAGCAAGGGCAAAAATTTTCATTGGCAGGTTGATCTATAGCAGCTATCCGCGGTGGCGCACGAATTTTGAATAATCTCAGTTAAGGGGCGACCTTATATGATTATACGCCCGTTTGCAGGGTCGCACAAGGGGCGACCCTGAGGGGCGACACTGTAAAAAAATCAACGTCACCGCTAGAGACGAATGGCGGCCCAAGGAACGGAGAACAGGGCGAAAGACGTGAAAGTATACGGCGGTCAAAAAAGGGCCGTTTTTTAATGCATTATCACTGGCCAGATTCGGATCGAACCGTCATTGCCGATAGCCCATGCCCACCGGCCGTCAGGGGACCAGCCATATTCGAGCAGGCCGTTTGTCTCAAAGATTCCTCGGGCAGTGATTTTGGTGTTATCCGATTCTTGCCACTGCAGGATGACGATGCCGCGGGAGTTGGTGAGCGCTTCATGCATGTAATAAGTAGCGGTGGGATCGTAGGCGTTGACACGGTCAAATCCGGAGCCGGAATTCCGGTTTCCGCTGACAACGTTAATCCGCTCTAACCTGCCGGAAACAGCGGTAGAGCTAAGGAGGAGTATATCATCGTTCACCCAGGCGCCGGCTGTTGTCATTGGAAGGGTAAGAATTGCTTTTTGAACTGCCAGGTCGTACACGACCAGCATTTGTCCTTGCGCCGTCCCCAGCTCGGCATAGGATTGCAGGGCGATCCGGCTGCCGGAAGGATTGAACATCGCCAACGGCAAATAGGACTGCTCGTAACCAGCCTGGACGTTAGCGACGTGGTAAATCTCTTCGAATGTGCCATTTGCCCTTTGTATCCACAGAATGATCGCACCAGAATCCGACCCAGGAATGCCGAAAACGGTGACCAACGCCTTCCCATCCGGCGACCAGATGAGGCGTGTGACCGTCATGCCTGTGCCAATCTGGTCGGCGGGTGCGGGTTCCAGCGTAATGATCTGGACCGACTCCAGGTCAGCCAGGCGCGCTCGCCCTCCGGCCGCGTAGGCCAGGTAGTGCCCATCCTGCGAGAAGGCCGGTCCCTTCAGGACCCGCCCGGCATCCACCAGGACGCGCACCGGACTGCCGCTGGCCACATCATAAATCGTTTCCGTATTTTTGACCGGATCGAATAGGGCCACCTTGCTGCCATCCGGGCTGAGGGCGGGTGTATCCAGTGGGGGATCAAAATGCCGGACGAGCTGCCCCTTGGCCGGATCCCAGACATCCACGCCCCCATAGCGCCCGCTGAAAGCAAGGCGGCTGCTGTCTGCTGACCAGCGCATAGTCCAGGACGAGGGAGGCATTGCAAGTATTTGGGCGATTATTTTCTCCTGCCCGGCCGGATCCGTGAAGGCCCAGCGGGTGATCTGGCCGCTCTCGTAAAGGATCAGGATGCTGTTTCCATCAAAAGTGGCCGCCATGCGCCGGAGGCCCTCAAGGGGTTTCAACACCTGGGTAATCTGCGCCCGCACCGCGCCGCTGGCAAGGTCCCAGACGATGAACGGCTGGTGATAATCGTACCCATAAAGACCGATCCCGCCGCGCGTGGCGATCCATTTGCTGCCCGGGTCTATGAAGAGGGAGCGTTTGATGCCAGGGAAGACCCCGATTCCGCCATCGCTCCATAGATACCGGGTAAGGTTGCCTTCGGGGAAGCGCAGCAGCGCTACCCCGCTGTTCTGGCCGGGGACGGCCAACAGCTTGCCGTCCGGCAGCCAGGCCAGGGCCTGGATTAAATAGCACTGGCCTGAACTACCCAGGACCAGGCGGTCCTCACCGCTGTGGGAATCGACCAGGCGCGGGCAAACACTGCCGAGCGAATTGACTGTGAGCATTGAGCCGTCTGGCGACCAGACCAGCACGGGAACGTGCATCTGATCGATCGTGGTGTTCGGTAGCTCGCTGACCTGCCCGCTGGCGGTATCCAACAGGTAGATGGGGCCGCCGCGGGCCGCGCCAATGAACTGGAAGGCGACGACCTTTCCATCGGGTGACCAGGCAAGGTCGCCCCAGTAGACATCGAGAGGTTCTCCGTTGAAATGCTGGGATTGGCCGCTGGAACTATCGAACAGCATCACACTGCCGTCCGCCAGGGCGGCGGCGAGCATCTTGGCCTGGGGCTGAAGATCGAAGGCGGTCACGTTGGCGGGGGTCGCCTGGAACCATAGTTCCTGGCCGGTTTCGACTGCGTTCAGCGATACGCCGCTGCTCCAGGCGATTGCAACCTGTTTTGCACCGGGCAGGAAAACCGCGTCCAGGATTTGCCCGCGCCCGATCCAGAAAGGCTGGCCCAGTTGCAACGTGGCCGGCCCCGCGGTAGGTTCAGGGGTGGGGGTTATGGTAGCAGCAGGCTGAGGGATAGGAGTGAAGGTTGGGAATGTCCCGGTTGCCCTGGGGGTAGGCGGAAGCGTTGGCGAGGGCAGGCAGCCGGAGAGAGACAAAACGCCAATCCCGATAGCCGCAAGGTAAAGACAAATGCCTGGCTGGATTTTATTCATTTCACTGCGAAAAAAGCTCCTTGAAATCGTCCGCAGCCTGCACCAGGTCGCTGGCAATGCCGGGTTCGAAGGCCGAATGCCCGGCGTCCGGCACCAGGCGCAGGCCGGCCTGGGGCAGGGCCTTGCTCACCTCCCAGGCCGTGACCGCCGGGCAGCACATGTCGTAGCGGCCCTGCACGATGCGGCAGGGGATGGGGCGGATGCGGGCTAAATTCTCCAGGAGGTAGGTATCCGATTCCATGAAGGCCCGGTGGTTCATGTAGTGGCACTCGATGCGGGCCAGGGAAAGGGTGTGCTGCGGGTCTTCGGGGGCGGAATCGGTCTTCGGGTAAAGATGGAGGATGGAATTTTCCCAGTCATTCCAGGAGCGGGCCGCTTCCAGGCGCCCGGACGGATCCTCGGCTGGGGCCTCGGCGGTCAGCCGGCGGTAATAGGCTTCCACCATGCTGCCGCGCTCCCCGGCGGGAATTTTGGCGATAAATTTTTCCCAGGCCTCCGGGAAGACGTGTGAAGCGCCATCCTGGTACATCCAGGCAATTTCCGACGAACGGCACAAGAAAATGCCGCGCAGGATTAAGCCAAGCACCGGATGCGGGTGGGTGATGGCATAAGACAGGGCCAGGGTGCTGCCCCAACTGCCGCCGAACACCAGCCAGCGGGCAATCCCCAGGTGGGTGCGCAGTTTTTCCAGGTCGGCCACCAGGTCCCAGGTGGTGTTTTCGCGCAGCTCGCCGCTGGGGGTACTTTTACCGGCGCCGCGCTGGTCGAACAAAATGATGCGGTAGAAAGCCGGGTCGAAGAACTGGCGATGGCTGGGCGCAACGCCGGTGCCGGGCCCGCCGTGCAAAAAGATGACCGGCTGGCCCTGCGGGTTGCCGCATTCTTCATAATAAAGGGTGTGCAGGGCCGATACCAGCAGAAAATCGGTGTGGAAAGGCGAAATCTCGGGATAAAGAGTTCGGGGGTACATGCTTCGCTCCAAAGAACCGTGGATATTTTCATTATACGTCTTTTGCAAAAGCGGTTGCCTTTGCGGCGAAAACCATGCCACAGGCACGCTGCGCAGTCCCCCCAGACCCCTTCCGCTGCTTCCTTACAGGATGCTGCGCGATCGCAGCGGAAGGGGGAGAAAAATTTTTTTGGCAGTGATTTTGTCCCGTAAAACGGGATAAAATCACTGCCTTTTTATTGTTCCCCGCCCAGGGCGGGGTTTTCCCGCCATGATGCGGGATTCAGGGTGGGGCTAAATCCCTGTTTCGTGTAAATGCATTTAGATGCAATCGCCATGCTTCGATTCGTAACCGCGGTTACGATTTGGCATTCGTAACCGCGGTTACGAATCGAAGCCCGGATCTCATCTCCGGCTCAGCCTGGCCTCTACCACCTGGCCAAGTTCGCCCAGCAGGTTCATCATCCCTTCGGCCTCGCCGGTGGAAACCAGCACGTCGGCGGCCTCGTCGATGGCCTGGGACTGTGAAACTTCGTCCAGGGTGTTGATGGCGTTGGCAAAGCGGCGCAGGCCGCTGACCGCCACCCGCCCCGGCTCAAGGGCTGCCGCTGCCGCCCGTTCCGACCGGCTCGTCGTTCCTTTGCTCCCCGGCTGGGCTATCTCCGCCACGTCATCAGAGGTCAGGGCATTTTGGATGCTGAGCTTGAGCATGTGTTCCCAATGCGAGGGCGTCATTTGCAGGATCGGGCGCAGCACCCGCTCTGCCAGGCGGTAGCGGTCGGCCAGTTCCAGCAAGGGGCTGGGCAGATTGAGGATGCTGAGAAGCTGCACCATGCGCGGCCGGGTGAGCTGCATGATGGGCGTGATGCGCTCCCAAAGGCCCACCGGCATGCGCTGGCTGCGGGCCTGGCGGAAGTAGTCGTATTCGTCCGCCAGGCCTGCATCGGGCAGCTTGCCAAGCTCGGCCATGATCAGCGACGCCACCTCGCAGGCCTGGCCAACCGCCGAGGGCAGCTCGGCGTGGCGGTTTTCAAGCACCTGGCGCTGGCGGGTCGGCCGGGTGATGGCCTCTACCCGCAGCAGCGGCTCTTCCACCCGTTTTTCTTTAACCGCCTGCAAACAGGCGGCCCAGAACCGCCGCTCGCCGGTCTCAATCAGGAAGATATACCGCCCGTCCGGCAGCGAGACCCAAGAACCCGTGATTGGCTTGATCTGGCCGTGTTCAGTGAAGGAATCGCCCATTGCCAGCAGGCGCTCGATCTCGGCCTGGTAGCCGGCGTCTTTCTGTGCAACGGCCAGCCAGTCTGTGGCGGCCTTGTAACAATTCATTTGCCCGCTGAAAAAGGCCATGCGCAGCGAAGCTGGCAGCAGCCGGCGCGGCTGGAAGCGGTCCGGCAGCATCTGGCTGGGCTTGAGGCGCTCAATGCGCTCAACCTGAGCGGCCGCCGCGGCCTGCGTGTCGGGCCCGGCCTGGGATGGAACCTGAACTGGCGTTTCCGCCTGGCCTGGGAAATCTTCAAAAGCGCTGGATCGCTTGCGTTGGGAAGGAGACATATTTTTTATCCTTTGGTCAATTCAGGCCAGGTCTGCCGCAGGACGGCTTCGACCAGGGCGGCATATTCCTGGGTGGCGCGCGAGCTGGACGCAATCTGGTCGCTGTGCCGGTAGCGCGGCGGGCGGTAGGTAAATACATCCATGTGGCTGGAATGAGCGTAGGCCAGGTCGGTCGACTTGTGGATGGGCGGCAGCACCTGCCCGGGGAAGCGCTGTTCCAGCTCGGCCAGGATCTCCTGCGATTCGCTGCGCTGGTCCTCGCACAAGGTGGGCAGGTAGCCGAAAATTTGCAGGTCGGGGCGGAAGTGCATCCGCACCGCCTCCACCGTGCGCTGCAGCTCGCGCAGCCCTGATACCCCCAGGTAGCTGGTCTCTACCGGCACCAGCAGGAGCTGGCAGGCCACTACGGCATTGATCAGCAGGTCGCCGGTGGTGGGCGGTGTATCGATAATAATGTAGGAGAACTGCTGCTGGACGGCCGCCAGGCCCCTCTCCAGGCGGGTCTCGTTTGCCATCAAGGTGGGCAGGATGCGGGCCGCCTCGACCATTGCGGCGCGGTTGCTGGGGATGAAAAGCAGATTGGGGTGGTTTTGGCTGGGGCGCAGCAGGCGCTGGATGGAAGGCGGCGGGGTTTCGATCAGCAGGGCTGAAAGTGAATCAGCTGCCGGAGCGGTGTGCTGGCCAAAGGCGGTCGCCAGCAGGGCGTGACCCTGGGGGTCCATGTCCACCAGCAGCACCCGCCCGGCCGGGCCTTGCTGGTCGGCCAGGCGTAATGCCAGCCCCGCCGCCAGGTTGACCGCGGTGGTGGTCTTGCCCACCCCCCCTTTTTCATTAGCAATCGTAATGGTTATTGCCATCGAAGACCCCTGCCCACTGCCAAAATGCGATTTTCCTGATACCTCATTATATTAGCATAATTGCCCTGTTAAATCAATAAGATAAGCTAATTCGAGGAAATGAGGGAGGAATTACGCTAACTATCTTGAATTTAACCAAAGTTAATGGGATAATATTTTTGAGACGGGAGGAATTTGTGTATGTTTCATTCAACAAGCGACGAAGAATGGCGGTTGGCTCGGTTGGACCGGCTGGGCCTAAAAGAAGATCCCTTTAAGCTGTCGGCCGACCCGCGTTATCTGTATCTGGGCCCCGAACACCTGGCGGTTTATCGCCAGGCGCAGGGTGTGATTTCGCGCCGGCGCGGGCTGGCCTTGATCACAGGCGACATGGGTATGGGCAAAAGTTCCCTGGCCCGGCGCCTGTTTGACGTATATACCTCGGAAGACAAGGTAGATATTTGCTACATCCACACCGCAGCCTTCAAGTCGGCCATGGATGCCGCTCGCCAGATTTCGGCCTCCTACGGCATATCACCTCAGCGCAGCTTTCAGCGCCAGATGGACAGCATGGAACGCATGATGGCCGACGCCTACACGGCCGGGCGCAACGTGGTAATTTTACTCGATGATGCCCAGTTGATGGACAGCGAAGCCCTGGAAGTGATCCACCGCCTGTACAACTTTGACTACGACGCCAAGGTGGTGCAGATCCTGGCTTTCGGGCAGAGCGAGATGGTGCCGTTGTTTGAGACCAACAAGGCAGTCAATGCCCGGGTCTTCGTGCGCCTGGCCCTGCCTCCCCTCACCCTGGCCAGCGCCCTGCAAATGGTGCTTTTCCGGCTGCGCGTGGCTGGCCGGAATGAACCCTTGATCGACGACGAGGCTTTCGAGGTGCTTTACGAGAAATCCCAGGGGGTGCCGCGCGAGATCATTCGCCTGTGCGCTTTGGCAACCGATTACCTGGTGCAAAGCGACTCAACCATGGTTGATATTGATATTGCTAACGAGGTCTTTACCCAATGACGAATAACCCTGGAAACAACAAACCCGCCTGGGTTCAACTGTACGAAGCCCGGCGGCTGGATATGGAGGTCGAACCGCGCACCCCGGGCCGTCCGCCCTCCCCCATTCCACGCCGCAAGGTCGGCTTTACCCTTTCGCAGGGGGAAATCCGCGAGTTGGAAGCCTGGCAGGACCGGTTTTCGAGAAAGCTGAATCGCAAGGTGTCTACCGGAGAGACGATTGGCATTCTGGTGCGCATTTGCACGGCCCGCTACGTCCGCCTGGCTGAACAACCGGAAGAGGGGGCCGAGCCCCGCGAAATGGCCGCCTTGATCGATCTGGTGGCCCGTATGATTGGCGAGTAGATTAATTCTTCCAAATATTACAATTGTTAATGGAAGAAAAAATTAGTTTGGAGGGTCTGAATGCCTGATGAATCGCCGGTTTTTCGCCCTGAAAGGGAGCGCAAACTGCTCTTTCGGGACCAGGAGATTGCCACCGCCGACCTCAAGGACGGCAAGGGATACGTCTCGGTGCGCTCCTTGTGCGAGGCGTTTGGCCTAGACCAGCGTGCTCAGCGCAAGCGCCTGCTGCGCCAGCAGGGCTATTTTGAGCCCTTTACGGCCACCATTTTCATTACCACAGCCGGCGGCCCGCAGCCTACCCTGTGCCTGATGGCCTCGGCCGTGCCGATCTTCCTGACCGGGGTGGAGCTGGAGCGGGTGCAGGCCGACGAAACCCGTGACCTGCTGAAAGCTTTCCTGGATGAGGCTCACACCGTGCTGGCCGAGCACTTCGGCATCAGTGAGCGGGGCGAGCTGCAGTTTATGCGTGAGAGCCTGGCGCGCATGGTGGCTGAGCAGGAAACATTTGAGGAATCACTGGCAAAAAAAGTCGACGCGGAGCTGGCTGAAATTCGCAAAGTGCAAGAAGAGAAAGTGCAGCAGATCCGTCTGGCCTTCAGCAACCTGCGCCAGCAGGTTGTGACGCTTGAGAGTGTTGCAGGGCCCAAAGCCCGCCTCAATCCCGAGCAGTTGGGCCAGCTCCGCCAGCTTGTGGCAACCCTGGGGACACTGCTGCAGGAAAAAGGCGTCGCCAAGCCCTACCCAGGCATTTATATGGATATCACCCGCCTGACCGGCGTCAGCCGCTCGGAAGACATCCGCCAGGAAGACTTCGGGCAGGTGGTGGAATTTCTGGAGCGGCAGGTGAGTTCCCTGGCGAAGAGCTCGAAGCCGGGGGTCGACCCTGGCGCTGCCCGCCAGGACAGCCCCGAGGGCTGAAAGACAGGCCTGTTATGCCTCTCGCTGCTAACGAAAGGTAATGATGGAAGATTCGGTGCGGACCCAGTCAACCGGGTTGGTGGTCGATCACCAGGAAGCCTGGCAGATGGTGCTCAGCCAACTGCACAGCGAGCTGTCGCGCTCCCAATTTGAAACCTGGGTCGAGCCGCTGCGCCCGCTGGGGTACCACGACCGGGTCTTCCGCCTGGGGGCCGTCAACCCTTATACCCGCGATTGGGTGGAGAGCCGCCTCAAGAGCCGCATTTCCCGCCTGCTGGAGGGGTTGTATCATGAGCCGGTGACCCTGCAGATCACGGTTAGTAACCACTTTTACCAGCCGGAAGAACCTGAGCCCGCCCTGGACCTAAGCCTGCCTGAGGCCGCCCCAGCCCCCGCGGAGGCTGCCGCCGGCCCGGCCCCAACCGATGAACCCCCAACTGCAAACCAGCCGGCCTCTTCACACCGCAAGGTGATGCTGCAGCGGGCCTACGGCAGCCGGCGGGCCGTAATTATCCAGCCCGAGCGAGGCATGTTCTTGACCATGTACTTTTTCAACAACTGGCTGCCGCTGCTGGGGCATTCCGCCGCCACGGTCATCCTGGCGGCCCGTTCGATGTGCTATTGGAACCCAATGACCGGCGAGCTGCGCAACACAGTGGAGACCGAGATGGCCGAGCTGGCGCACCGGGCGGCGGTCAGCGTGCGCACGGTCAAGGATGTGCTGGCAGGCGAGCTGGTGCAAAGCTATTTCCTGCGCTATAAGGTGCGCCGCATGATGACCCCCAATGGGGTGCGCACCGCCGGGATTGTGCTCCAGGTGCGCATGGACGACCCGCTGACCCCGGAGGATCAGGTGATCCATAACATTCCGGAGGAAGAGCACTGGTACACCCCGGATTTTGGCGGGGACGAGGACGCGTAATGCGACATTTATGTCGCATTGCCACGATTATCCCTTACTACAGAAGCTTAATTTAACCCGGTAGCCCGTTCGGCGTTATCCTCGCTGACATTAATCAGGTGGTCCAGCAAGGTGGTCTCGCGCCGGTAAAGGCGCAGCACACCTGCCAGCAGCCCGCCCGCTGCGCAGCATCTCCAGCGAATGGGGGCGGTTGATCGGCAGTCCCTCAACTTAGGCCACCAGGTAGGGCAGATCGTAGCTCAGTTCCAGGATGCGGTAGCGCTCTTCGCCCAGGGCCGTAAGGTTCAGGCGCCCGTCTTCCAGCCGGTCGACGGCGGCAATGCGGGCCGTGCAGCCCACCGGGTGCGGCTCGGCTAGCTCTGCCCCGGCCTCCTGGCCCCGCCGGATGAGCGTCACCCCAAAAGGGCGGTTTTCGTCCAGGCAGCGCTTTATCATGGCCAGGTAGCGCGGCTCAAAGATGTGCAAACGGATGAGCGTGCCGGGGAACAGCACCGTTTCCAGCGGAAAGAGCGACAATTCATATTCTGTTTTTCCGGCGATCCGGTGGGCCAGGTTTCCAATCCTGACCATGGCATTGACCTATCTTGTGTCCGTCCTCGCCGGCATTGGCATGGCCCATAGCGGGGTTCCATTGGCGCTGAATGCCCGTGACAGCATCGTCGGTCAGGCATACAGCGGCAGCGACCCGACTATCACAGCGATGCAAAATGGCCAGCCACTCCTGGCAGCGCTGTCGGATTTTAGCAGCAACCTGTTTCTGGGCTCAGTTCCCAGCACGCTTGGGGGCCTGGGAGTGATCTTTCCCTATCCGCTGGCTGCCTACTGCGGCTGGGTGGGCGGAATTGTTTCGGTCGACGAGAACCACGCCAGCCGGTTGGCTCAGCCCGGCGATACAATTTATTACCTGGTCACGTTGGTACTGCAACTGATACCTTATTCATTGGCCGGCGGGGCGGGGGTTCACCTGGGGCTCGCTTATTACCGCATCCATTCCCGCTCCCAGGCAGCAAAGTGGTATGAATTCCCTTGGCCCGCGCTTCTGGATGTTGCCAGGATCTACCTGCTCGTGGTCACCCTGTTCCTCATCGCCTCTCTGTGGGAATTTTTAGTCCATTAACGCCTGGGGCAGCGGAGCGCTCCAGCAGCAGCTCGCGCTCGCGCCGGTCGCGCGTGATCGATAGCTTATCTCTCCTTTTGGTTGTAGTTTTAGAGCAGGGTTTCCGGCCGGATCTGACCCGGTGTGAACCCTCGCTCTATATATACGTCGAACGAGGGACAGCAAAATCGACACTTCTAGCAATCTCATTTTGTCAGTCCTGCTAAATGCTTAAAATGCCACGCCGTCGCTGCATACTGTTGTCAGGGCTGCTGCGGGGGTTCGACTGCATGTCTTATGACCTGCTTCGTTCATTACGTTCTCCTTTCCAATAGCCCGCACCATTTCATTACCAAGGTATTTTCATAAATTATATGGAATATGATCCTATAAATCAATATTTGATTTCTGATATAAAGTAAGGCCGCAGACAGAGAATGAGGTGGGAATAACTCGAATCCTTGACTTAAATAAGGTAAGTGTTAAAATATGACCAATATGTTATATTGGGTCACGAGGTCATGAATAAACGCAATGCTTCTCGGCGTGGTGAACGCCTTTTAGATGCCGCGGCCGATTTGATCGCCCGCCTGGGGTACGACAAAACCACCATCAGCGATATTGCCAGCCAGGCCGGGGTGGCCAAAGGCGCGGTATACCTGCACTGGACCAGCAAAGACGACCTTTTCGAGGCCCTGATCATCCGCGAGATGAGGCGCATGATGGACGATGTGCTGGCGCGTGTCGAAGCCGACCCGCGGGGTGGATCGCTGACGCGCATGTACACCCACGCGCTGCTGGCTTTGCAGGCTAACCCTTTGATGCGCGCCCTGTATACCCGCGACAGCCGCGTGTTGGGCGATTATATGCGCCACCAGGATCCTGCGCGCTACATCGAACGTTTTTGGTTCGGTAAAGTTTTTATCGAAACCATGCAGGCGGCCGGCCTGGTGCGCCAGGAGGTCAATCCAGAAAGCCTGGCGTACGTGCTGAGCATCATTGCATACGGCTTTACCAGCATCGAAACGATCATCCCGGCTGCCCAGGCGCCGCCGGTGGAAGAGGTCGCCAGCGCGCTTGAGGTTTTAATGGCGCACGGGATTGCCCTGGAAGATGGCGATATCGAGGCCGGCAAGCGGGCCTTGCGCCAGGGCGTGGCGGTGATCAACCGCCAGTACCAGGCCATTTCGGATGGCCAACCTGATCAATCCAAGAAAGCGTGATCAATCATGGAAATTCGTGAACGAACTTTATCCGTCAATGGGCTGCGAACCCATATTTTTAATGCCGGTGAGACCGGCTCGACCGTTTTGCTGCTGCACGGCGCGGGCACCGACTCGGCCAGGCTTTCATGGGGCGATGTCATGGGTCCACTGGCCGAGAGCGGCCACCGGGTGGTGGCTCCTGACCTGCCCGGTTATGGCGACAGTGAACGGCCGGACATCGCTTACAACACGTCCTTTTTTATCGATTTTGTGGGCCAGTTAATCACCACGCTTGAATTGGAGCGGCCCAGCCTGATGGGGCTGTCGATGGGAGGGGCCATTGCGTTGGGCATCACGCTGCGCTGGCCTGAGCGGGTCAACCGCCTTGTGCTGGTCGACAGCTACGGGCTGCAGCGCAAAGTGGCCATGCAGTTCATTAGCTGGCTATCGGTGATAACCCCGGGCGTGATGGAAAGCACCTGGGCCATGGTGCGTTCCAGCCGGTCGATGGCGCGCTGGTCGATGACCAACATCTTTCACGATCCCAAGGCCATTTCGGACGTGCTGCTCGATGAGATCCTGGTCGAAGCCAAAAAACCTTACGCCGGGCGGGCCTTCACCCGCCACCAGCGCGATGATGTTTTTGCCAACGGGCTGCGCACGGTTTATCTTGACCGTCTCGGAGAGATCAAAACGCCGGTGCTGATCGTTCACGGGCGTGATGACAAAGCCGTTCCGCTGGCGTGTGCCGAAGAAGCCCACCGTCTGATACCCGGCTCGACCCTCCACGTCATTCCCGGCGCGGGGCACTGGTCGCAGCGGGAGAAGCCGCAAGAGTTCATCCACACGGTGGTGGATTTTCTCAAAGATTAGTCGTAGAACCGCCCCCAACCCAACCTGCGCAGAATCGGAATAGCTCTCTTACTTGGCGAGAGAACCACTAAAGTACGGCCGCCGGAGATGGAAAATGAGGTCGAAGGGATATCACCAACCGGGGCGAGGCAAAAAAATGATTCTAAGATTGAGATGACTCTTTTTGCCCATCTGTTCCAACTAATTCGGTGCGAATTACTTCCATACTACGACCTCTCCCCCGATCCCTCCCCACTCCTTAGGGAGGGGTCGGGGGAGAGGTCGAGTTAGGCCAGGAGAAAGGCCTATTGCATGATTTAGTTGGAACAGATGCTTTTTGCCTTGCCCCTACCTCCCGAATCTTGGCGAAGGTATTGATTTGGTAGAAGTAATCGGAGTCTACAGAAGCCAGGCGCACCAGCGCCTATAATAATCTAACTATCTTATTCCCAACGCTCCTCCAGGTTTCTGCCCTTATGACCACTGCCCCAGCTCCCTCCTTTCCCGCCGTACGCGTCAAGCTTTTCCTGCTGCTGTTTTTGGCACTGTTCGTGGCCCTGCTCTACACCACCCTCCACGAAGGCGGGCATGCCCTGGTGGGCCTGGCTTCCGGGCAGACCCTGACCGAATTCAATGTCAATTTTTTTGACCTGAGCGCCCACGTCAACCTGCTCGGCGAACTGACCTTCGCCCAGCGCGCCCTGCAGGCCGCCGCCGGGGTCAGCCTACCCCTGCTGGTATGGGTTCTCTTCATATACGGGGTCCCCAGGCGGGCCGGTCTGGCCGTGGAGCTGTTAAAATGCGTGGCATCCTTGGTAACCCTCTCCACCCTGCTGGCCTGGATCATTCTGCCCTTCTTTTACGCCTCCGGCAGTGCTCCCTCCGATGACTCGATCAACTTTCTCAGCTTCACTGGCCTGCCGCCCCTCATCCTGTCGGCCGTTGCCCTGGGGCTGTATGCCGGCGGGTGGGCCGTGTTCCTGGCTCGCATCCGCGGCCTGCGGGATGAGATCCGCTTCATCAAGGCAGCCGACTTGGCCGTTGAACGGCCCGACCTGCGCCGGTCGCTGCTGGTCATGGGCGGCGTCCTGGTGCTGGACCTGGCGTTGGTGCTTGTCGCCGGCCTGGCGAGCGGAGCCAATCCCGCCCATCCGATCATCGTGCCGGCGGCTTACCGGCCCGTCAACACCCTGGACCTTTCCTACCACGCCTACCAGGCGGACACGGTGGGCTGGTTTACCCTCGACCAACCGACCGACGCCGGGGTATTCGTCACCCTCAGCCAGATCAACACGCCTTACTTCGACCTGGTCCTGACCGGCCCCAACGGTTTTCAAGCTGCTGTCCTGCATGCCGAAGGTTATTCCGCTTCCCAGGACAGCGCCAGCCTGGAAAAACGCATGGAGCCGGGCCAGTACTGGCTGCTGCTTACCGCCGACCAGTCGCCGGGACTGGTGACTTTGTATGTCAAGGATAGGTGATTACCGCATCACGCCCCGCCGGATGGTGTTAAAATAATTTAAACTTATCCTGCTGCTTGTGGAGGTCGTTGTGACTTTACCTTTTCCGTCGGATGTTTGGGTCAAAGCCTTGATGGAAGATTTAAACGCCAGCCAGGCCTATTTGGATGCCGCCAAAAATTGGGAAGGCGACTTCTTTTTTATCATCGAGCCGGCCGGTTCCATGGCGCAGCCGGTCACCCTGTACATGGACCTTCACCACGGTAAGTGCCTGGAAGCCTTCGAGGTCAATGGGCAAGTCAAAGACCCGGTCTTTCGCCTGAAAGGGCCGGTGGCGAACTGGAAAAAGGTGATGACCAAGAAGCTCGACCCCATCCAGGCCCTGATGACCGGCCAGCTCAAGCTCACCGGCAACATGGCCATGGTGATGCGCAACGTGCGGGCCGCCAAAGAGCTGGTCGAAAGCTGCACCCACATCCCGACTGAATTCCCGGTGTAGCCATGTGGTTCTTCGCCAGCCCGCAAGTGATATACGGTGATCAGGCCCTGTCTTACCTGGAACGCCTGCAAGGCAAGCACGCCTGCATTGTGACCGACGCCAACCTGCTGAAGCTGGGGCTGGTGGAGCGGGTCAAAGCCGCCCTGGCCCCCACCGGCATGCAGGTTTCGCTCATCAGCGACGTTGAGCCGGAGCCCTCGCTGGAGACGGTGCGGCGGGGGGCCGCCCGCATGTTGGACCTGGCCCCGGACTGGATCATTGCCCTGGGCGGCGGCTCGGTCATCGACGCCGCCAAGGCCATGTGGGTGCTGTACGAGTGTCCCGACATTGAGCCGGACGCCATTAACCCGGTGGATGTGCTGGGGCTGCGCCAAAAAGCGCGCCTGGCGGCCATTCCTACCACCACCGGCACCGGCTCCGAGGCCACCTGGGCCATCGTGCTGACCGATCCGGTTGAGCGCCGCAAGCTGGGGCTGGGCAGCCGCGAAAACCTGCCCGACCTGGCAATCCTGGATCCCGAGCTGGTGCAGGCCCTGCCGCCCCGCCTGACCGCCGATACCGGCCTGGACGCTCTGACCCACGCCGTGGAGGGCTACACAAGCACCATGCACAACGATTTCTGCGACGGGCTTTGTTTGCAGGCCGCCCGCCTGGTGTTCGAGTGGCTGCCAAAGGCCGTGGCGGACGGCAGTGACCTGGAGGCCCGCACTCACACCCAGAACGCCGCTACTATGGCCGGGCTGGGCTTCGGCAATTCGATGGCGGGCCTGGCCCACGGCCTGGGGCACGCCCTGGGCGGCGTGTTTCACGTGCCGCACGGGCGGGCCGTCTCCCTATTCCTGCCCTACACCCTCCAATACTGCGCCCCGTCCAGCCCCGCCGGGCTGGTTGAGCCGGGCCCAAGTCGTTACGCCGGCCTGGCCCGCTTTTTGGGGCTGCCGGCGGAATCCGAGCCGCAGGCGGCAGCCGGGCTGGCGAGCGCCATCCGCGACCTGGAACGCCAGGTGGGCCAGCCGCTCAACCTGCAGGAATGCGGCATCACCCGCGAACAGATCGAAGCCGAGCTGGATACCCTGGTCTTCAACGCTGCCGGCGACTCGCAGACTGTCATGTCCACCCGCATCCCCGACGACGCCGACCTGCGGAAGCTTTTCCGGTCAGCCTGGGCGGGGACCGAGATTGATTTTTAACTACAGGGCAGCCATGTTTGGAAAAATGTTGAAAGTCGACCTTTCCAGCGGGACGATTGAGCGAACCCAGGTCCCGGCGGAGTACGTCCGCCAGTACGTTGGCGGCAGCGGGCTGGCAGCCCGCCTGCTGTGGGATCACATCAACTCGCAGACCGACCCCGCATCCGTCTCTCCCCTTGACCCCCGCAGCCCGCTGCTTTTCATCACCGGCCCGCTGACGGGCACTGCCGGGCCGACTACCGGGCGTTTCACCATCTGCGGGCGCTCGCCCCAGACCGGGCTGTGGGGCGAATCCAACATCGGCGGGTTTGTGGGCCCCGAGCTGCGCTTTGCCGGCTGGGACGTACTGTGGATCACTGGGAGCGCTCCCAATCCGGTGTACCTGTGGATCTGCGACGACGATGCGGTCGAGATCCGGCCCGCCGACCATCTGTGGGGCAGGGCCGATACCGCCCAAACCCAAATCCTCATCCGCCAGGAGGTGGGCCAGCCCCAGGCCAAAGTGGCCTGCATCGGGCTGGCGGGCGAGAATGGGGTCTCCTTTGCCGGCATCCTCTCGGACCACGGCCGGCTGGCGGCCCGCACTGGCCTGGGCACGTTGATGGGTTCCAAAAACCTCAAGGCCGTGGCGGTGCGCGGCAGCGGTAAGCCCTGGCTGGCGCACCCGGACGCCTACAAGAAGCTGCGGGTTGAATCCAACAAGCGCCTCTTGCAGCAGAATATGACCGCCGTGTTCCATGCCACCGGCACTTCCGGCTCGGCCGACTTTTTCCAGTACATGGGCGACATGCCCCAGAAATACTGGACCGGCGCCTCTTTCGATGGGGCCACCCTCATCGGCGGGGCCGAAATGGCCGAGAAGTACCTGGTGGATACCAGCTCCTGCCAGGGCTGCGTGATCGGCTGCGGGCGGGTGGTCAATATTACCCCCGGCCTGGATCATTCCCGGTTGAGCGCCCCGGACCAGAAAGAGAATTTCCAGAAAGGCCCCGAATACGAGACCATCTGCGCCTTTGGGTCGCAGCTCCTGGTGGACGACCTGACCGTGATTACCCGCCTGGGCGACCTGTGCGACCGCCTGGGTATGGACACGATCAGCGCCGGCAGCGTGCTGGGCCTGGCGTACCTGCTGTTCGACCAGGGCCGCATCTCCGAGCAGGATACCGGCGGGCTGGCCCTGCGCTGGGGCGACGCCGCCCCGTGCTTCACCCTGCTGGAACAGATGGCCCGCAAAGAAGGCTTCGGGGCTCTGCTGGCGCAGGGCAGCCGGGTCCTGGCCGAGGCTTACGGGGATGGGGACCTGGCGGTGCAGGTCAACGGGCTGGATGTAGCCATGCACGATCCGCGCGCCTTCACCGGGCAGGCTGTGGCCTACGTCACCTCGCCGCGCGGCGCCTGCCACAACCAGAGCGACTTCTTCACGGTCGAGTTGGGCGGCACCATGGAAGAAATTGGCATTCCCATGACCGACCGGGCCGCCTCTTCCGGCAAAGCCGGCCTGGTGGCCCGCCACCAGCACTGGCGCACCCTATGCAACGACCTGGTGATGTGCTTTTTCACGGTCATTGCCCCGCAAGAGGTAGCCGACCTGCTTTCGGCTGCCGTAGACGGCGCCGGTTGGAGCGTGGAAGACCTGCTCAAGGCCGGTGAGCGGGCCTGGAACCTCAAGCGCTGTATCAACCTGCGCCTGGGGCTGACCCCCGCCTCCGAAAAGCTGCCCAGGCTGCTGCTCCAGTCCCTGCCGGAGGGCGGGCAAGGGGGTGTGGCGCCCGATATGGCTGTTCTGCTGGACGAGTATTACGCCGCCAGCGGCTGGCAGCGTGCTACCGGCTGGCCCACCCCGGAAAAATTGAAAGAATTGGGGTTGGAATTTGTAATATAACCATCCCTTTTGTAGAGACGCACCCCGAAAAAATCATCGGGGCAGGCGATCTTGCGTCTCTACGGTTGGGCTGTCAAAATCCTGGCCTGCATCAGCGACACGATGCGACATAAATGTCGCATTACCTGGTAACGGTACATTTATGTCGCTTTCCATCCCTCACCTTTTGTTGCTCTTCAACACCGGCGGCTTGCGCCGTTCGTCCAGCAGGTGGCGCACCGCCAGCAGCGGGTGGCGCAGCAGCATGCGCGGGCCGGCGTAGCGCATCACCTTGC
>Ga0209638_1000835_pt1 | contig 20195 bp, 19 predicted proteins | sample BarGraNGADG00211_FD_184490 | JGI IMG/M metagenome (GOLD analysis project Ga0209638, IMG submission 184490) | Arctic peat soil microbial communities from Barrow, Alaska - Barrow Graham LP Ref core NGADG0002-211 (SPAdes) (version 2) | ecosystem: Environmental > Terrestrial > Soil > Wetlands > Peat...
CTGCGGTGTATTACGGAATTTTGCCCCTTCGGGTACGGATTTTGGAAAAGCGATGAACCCTCGCATCAAGATGCGGGGTATTCAAGAAGAGAATAAATGTTTTATAGCTTGCCTGGGATGCATCGCAGCTTAAGGGATCGGGCCATATTGAGCTTCACAGGAAATATTGTAATATTCCAATTCAACAGCTTCATTTTGTCCGGCATATGCTGAGGCTTCCTGCCCAACCTGGATCACTTGATTAACATGGGTAATGGCATCTGTGTCCCAGTAGCGCGGTAATACCATCAATGGGTCGTTTGCCGGGCTTTCAGCGTCCCAGTCAGGGCGCGCCGGATCCAGCTTATCCGCCAGGGGTACCCAGTTGAACATCACCGGTCCGCGCGGGTTGGTGGTGAATCCCAACTGGTAGCGAAGATTACGAGCCATCCCGACGGCATGCGGCGTGAACCTTCCCCCCGGCCAAATAAACGCAATAGGGATCTTGTTGAAGTGCTGCTGAAAGACCGCAATCGGTTTTTGTAATTCCTGGAGGATGTAATCGTCAGTTGAATCTGGTCCAATGGCGAAATGTTGGAAACCATGCGCCTGGTGGTCTACAAAGCCCTCGTTCTCCAGATTTACCTGTTGTTGCCAAAGGTCGGCGCTGCTTAAATCGGTGCTGATCCAGGCGTTCACCACCGGCCAGCCCCACTTCCCCCAATATTCGCGGAACCAAGCATCATAGTATACAGAAGTTCTGCGATCATCTACAACCAGCAAGACCGAGCGTTCAGGTATTTTTGCATTGGTCTCCATGAAATCGAGCAATTGAGTGGTTGTAATGGCCTGAAAACCTTTGTCATGGAGAGTGTTTATTAATTGTCGGAAATTATATTCGGATATCTGATCGGAGCTGGTAACTGCGCTGCCCGTAATGGAATGGAACATGATGGTCATCACCACCGTCCCGGGTGGGCTGTTTTTCGAAGACCATTTGTCCTGCAAATACTGGCATTGATCCTTGATGTAAGTATGGGGTGAACCGAACGGGGTCAGGAAATTGTCCTGGAATGGCTCAGGCAAGGCAGGCGGGGTGCGCGGTGTGGGAGTCATCGTCGCGGTGGCGCTGGCTGTGGGGAGTGGCGTTTTTGTATTGACCGGGGAACTCGTCGCCAAAACTGTGGGGGTGATTAATGCTTCCGCCGGTGCACACGCTGAAAGGAATATCGCGATCATGCTTAAACCCCATAGGACGCGCACAGCAAGGTGCCGGTGGGATAACATGCTTGGAATTTTACTCTAAATGGAGAAATAATCCGGCGGGGAGGCCGGCTCCCCGCCGGGTGGAATTACTCGTTGCTCTCGCCCTTGATAAATGCCTCGGTTTTTTCCCGGCAGATATCGTCCCTGAATTGTTTGGGAGGAGTTTTGAAGAAATAGGAAGAAGGTCCGATGATCGGACCGGAAAGACCGCGGTCGAGCGCCAGCTTGGCGCAGCGGACTGCGTCGATGACCACCCCCGCCGAGTTTGGGCTGTCCCACACTTCCAGCTTCGCCTCCAGGGTCAGGGGAACATTACCAAAAGTGGTGCCTTCCATGACGATATAGCACCATTTACGATCGGTCAGCCAGGGTACATGGTCCGATGGACCAACGTGGATATTATCGGGGTCCAGCTTGTAAGGGATCATGCTGGTGACCGCGCCGGTCTTGGAAATTTTCTTGGATTCAAGCCGTTCCCGCTCCAGCATGTTCAGGAAGTCGGTGTTGCCGCCAAAGTTGAGCTGGTAAGTGCGGTCGATGCGCACGCCCCGGTCCACGAACAGGCTCGTGAGCACCCGGTGCAGGATGGTGGCCCCCACCTGTGACTTGATATCGTCTCCCAGGATTGGCAGTCCGGCATCCTTGAAGCGTTTTCCCCAGTATTCGGACGACGAGATAAAGACCGGGATGCAGTTGACGAACGCGCAGCCCGCCTCGATGATTTGTTCCGCGTACCATTTTGTGGCCATCTCCGATCCCACCGGCAGGTACGAGATCACCACGTCCGTTTTCGTTTCCTTGAGCAACTTAACGATGTCTGCGGTGGGTCCGGGGGCTTTGACGATTATCTCGGAGAGATACTTGCCGAGTCCGTCGTGGGTCATGCCGCGCACTACCGGTACGTCCAGCTTGGGTACATCACAGAACTTGTAAGTGTTATTGGGCTCGGCAAAAATGGCCTCGGAGAGGTCCTTCCCCACTTTGGTCACATTGATATCAATACCCAGGCTGAATTCGATGTCCCGGATGTGGTACCCGCCCAGGATCACGTGCATCAACCCGGGTACCGTCGCGTCAGCTGGCGTATTCTTATAGAACTCGATCCCCTGGACGAGCGATGAGGCGCAGTTCCCCACGCCGATGATCGCAACGCGGACTTTCTTTTTGCTCATAGTGGCTCCTTCTATCCGATGTAAAATTTTGTGAATGACGCTATAATCCGGATATCTATGGACTCTCGCATCGTTCTGCCGGTTAGCGAACCCGGTCAGCGTCTTGACCGTCTGCTCGAGGTAATTCGCCTCCTGGGCACCTCGCTTAAACTGGAAACTTTTTTGGATACGCTCATTTCAGCCGCATCCGAATTGACCGGCTGCGAAGTGGCTTCCATCCTTGAATTGGACGAAGGCGGGAAACAGTTGCGGTTTACCGCAACTCCTTGGTTCCACCGGGACCTTCTAAAGGGGATCAAAGTTCCGCTTGAGACCAGCCTGGCAGGTTTGGCGCTCCAAAACGGGCAACCGGTTGTCGCCCCGGATGTATCGGCAGATTCTCGACACTTTAAAGGCGCCGACCAGGCTGCCAGGTTCGCCACCCGCTCGCTTATGGCGGTACCCATTATATATCATGGGGAGAAACTCGGTGTCCTTGAAGTGGTCAATAAGCTCGAACAAACCGATTATACCGAAGAAGACCGAATAATTCTAGAAACACTTGCCTCCCAGGCAGCCATGGCACTGCAAAATCTACGCCTGGTGGCCAGGGTCAAAACATCTCAGGACCAGATCACCCAGCTCGACCGCATGAAGAGTAGTTTCATCGGCATCGCCTCCCACGAACTCCGCACCCCGCTTGGTCTCATCCTTGGTTATTCTACATTCCTGCGTGAAATTATCCAGCCCGATTACCGCCCGCAATTGGATATCATTCACCGTAATGCCATGCGGTTGAAAGAGATCATAGACAACCTTGCCACTATGGATAATCTACAACGCGGGGTGGCGAGTGTTCGGGCTCACTCGATCTCCGTCCGGAGACTGGTGGAAGAAGTGGTGGATTCATTCCAATCGGAAGCAAACCATAAGAGCATCACCCTGCATTTTGATCCTCCTCAGAATGACTTGATCGTGGAAGGCGATTCACCCAAGATCTCAATCGCACTTGGGAATGTGGTCACCAACGCGATTACCTTCACCAACCCGGGCGGTCATATTGATGTGGTTGCAGTATCCATTCCTGGGCACGTTAAAGTTTCGGTCATTGACACTGGTATTGGCATCCCGGCGAATGATCTTCCGCACATTTTCGACCGCTTCTACCAGGTGGAATCTCATTTGACCCGCAAGCATGGGGGTATGGGGCTGGGTTTATCGGTATCCAAGGTGATGATTGAAATGCACGGTGGTCGCATCTGGGCCGAAAGTATGGAAGGCAAGGGTAGCACCTTTACCTTCCTCCTGCCTGAAAAATCTGACCGGGTTGTTCTTTCCGGGGACCCCTCCATTCCTGATAAGCTATGAATCCCACGTATATCCTTGCCGGGCAACTGCACCGCGATTACTTGTTGTCCGAAAAAGGACCTTCACGACTGGATATACCAGGCGGAAACCTGCTCTATGCCGCAGCCGGGCTGGGAGTCTGGGAAAGTGGTATAGGTTTGCTGGCCCGCGTGGGTGAAGATTATCCCCACGATTGGCTGCGTTCTTTTGAAAAACGCGGGTGGGATACCCGCGGCATCCATATCACTGCCGAAGGTCTCGACTTGCGTTATTTCCAGGTGATCCTGGAAAACCAATCGGTCCAGCGTAACAACCCGGTGGCATGCTTCGCCCGGCTCGGCCTGCCCTTCCCAAAGTCCCTGCTCGGCTACCAGCCCGCAAGCGGGAATGATGATGACCGCAGGAGTTCCAACCCGGCTTCTCCTCGTCCTGATGACATCCCCTCGGACTACCTGAACGCTCACTTGGTTCATCTTTGCCCGGTGGATTATGTTACCGGCACCCGCCTCACCTCAGCATTTCGGCAGGCCTCCGTGACCACAATAACCCTGGACCCCTCTGCGGCTTATATGACCGGCAAAACTCTATACGATGTTCACATCCTTTTGGGAGGCCTGACAGCCTTTCTACCCTCCGAAGAGGAAATGCGGGCATTATTCTGGGGCAGTACCGACGACCTGTGGTCCATGGCTGAGGCGCTGGGGGATTTTGGCTGCGAGTTCATCGTCGTGAAACGCGGCGCCCGCGGCCAGATGCTTTACGATTCAGTCTCCAAAAAAAAATGGGAGATCCCTGCCTACCCCGCCCGGGTGGTGGACGTCACTGGTGCGGGCGATTCATTTTGTGGGGGCTTCCTGTCAGGCTATCAAAAATCTTATGATCCTTTGCGCGCTGTCCTGTATGGCAGTGTTTCCGCCTCTCTGACGATCGAAGGCAGCGGCGCTCTCCACGCCCTCGAGACTTTGCCCGGCCTCGCCCAGGCACGTCTTGATTCACTGGACGGGTCGGTTCGGCAGATATGATCGTATGAACGACCTATCCACTCGACTCATTGACCTGGCTGTCGCCATTCAGCAGATCCCCGCTCCCACCCTCCACGAAGCTGACCGGGCGGAATTTGTGCGTCTCCGTTTCGCAGAAGAAGGGCTTGCCGATGTGGAGATGGACTCAGCCGGAAACGTTTTTGCCCGGCTGCCGGGTCAGGATTCAAAAAGGGCACTGGTGGTCAGCGCTCATCTGGATACTGTTTTTCTGCCCAACATAGACCTGCGTGTTGAGCGCGAACCCGGCCGTATCCTCGCCCCCGGCATCGGCGATAATTCCATGGGCGTGGCTGGATTGTTTGGGCTGGTATGGGCACTGCGCGACCAGCGCCAGGTCCTTCCCGGTGACCTGTGGCTTGTGGCTAATGTCTGCGAGGAGGGGCTGGGGAATTTGCGCGGCATCCGCGCCGTGGTGGATCGTTTCGGCTCCCAGCCGCTGGCATATATTGTCCTCGAAGGTATGGCGCTCGGGCAGGTATACAATCGTGGCTTGGGAGTCCACCGCTACCGCATCACCATTCGCACTGTGGGAGGACACTCATGGATCGATTATGGGAAGCCCTCCGCCATCCACGTACTGACCGCACTCTCGTCCCGCATTGCCGCGTTGGAACTTCCCCGCTTGCCCCGCACCACCCTCAATATCGGCATCATCTCCGGGGGCACCTCGGTCAACACAATCGCCGCTGAGGCCATGTTGGAACTGGATTTGCGTTCTGAAGATGCCGGCAGGTTGGAAGATTTAGCCCGGCAGGTGGAGCAATTTGTTATGGATGCCAGAAAACCTGGCGTAACGGCTGAAGCTGAAATAATCGGGCAGCGTCCCGCGGGGGAAATCCACGCTGATCATCCCTTGGTCACGCTAGCCCAGGAATGCCTCCGTCTGGCAGGAGTCGAGCCGCACCTGAACACCGGTTCAACCGATGCCAACCTGCCTCTCAGCCGCGGTCTCCCCGCTGTTACCATCGGGCTGACAACCGGCGGGCGGGCTCATTCCGTGCAGGAATTCATCGACCTTGCCCCCCTCGAAAAAGGGATGGACCAGGCATTGCGGCTGGTGTCCACCGTTTGGGACATTTTGTAATTATCAGGTTGGCTTTCCCGTGACTATCGTTTAGGATACCCTATCCTTTGTAAAAAAAAACAGTATCCATGCATATCCCTCACCCTCCCAAGCTGTTTGGAATTGTCGTCATCCTGATTTTCCTTGTCCTGGTCATATTGACCGTTGGCACTGGAAAATTAAACCTGGCTGCTCCACGGAATAATGGGACAAATTCTGCTGCCGGCGGTATCACCCAGGGGGTTTTTAATGCTGGCAGGTCCACGTTTTCACCCACTGCCTCACCGTCTTCGCTTACACTTCAATTTATCGATCCAGCCGGCACCCCAACTTTCTTCCAGAACTTCACCGTAAAGAGATCGATCTCCGGCACCGCAACCCCTGCCCCCGGAGCTGTTGCAACTCTCCCCGGAGAATTTTCTCAGGATGTGGTTCTGGTTAAAATTGATCCGGCGCTGACTGGAAATAATTTGCAGAAATGTCTTAAATCCGCGAACGCCACCATCGCCTCGCAAATAAAAGAGATAGACGTGCTTCAATTGGCCGTGCCGAATGGCAAGGTCGCTGATGCTGTCGCCAGTCTCTCGGATTGCCCGGGTGTCTCCTACGCGGAACCCGATTATATTGCAACGATGGCTGACACCGTCCCAAACGACACTTTTTGGGCAAACCAATACGGCTTGGTGGCGATCCGGGCACCCCAAGGCTGGGATAAAAATACCGGTTCCACATCTGTTACGATCGCCATAGTCGATTCGGGGGTTGACCTGACCCATGCTGACCTGGCTGGCAAAATTGTCCCGGGTTATGATTTTGTTAATCTCGATAATATTCCCCAGGATGACAACGGGCATGGTACCCACGTTGCGGGGATTGCTGCTGCGCTCACGAACAATGGCATTGGCGTGGCAGGCGTTTCCTGGGGCGCTCGAATTATGCCGGTCAAGGTGTTGGATGCTTCCGGCGCAGGCTCGATTTCCAACGTGGCATTGGGTATCATCTGGGCGGCTGAAAACGGCGCAGAAGTGATCAATATCAGCCTGGGCTGCGGGCTTTTGTCATGCCCAACTTCACCGCAGGTGCTCGAAGACGCGGTTAATTTTGCATATGGAAAAGGCGCCACGCTGGTTGCGGCTGCCGGGAATGGGGGCACTAATTTCGTTTTTTACCCGGCCCACTTTCCACACGTCATCGCCGTAGCTGCCACTGATCAACTGAATGACCATTGGGCGCAGTCAAATTTCGGGCCCGAAGTGGATGTTTCTGCACCCGGAGCTGGGATCTATTCCACTTACCGAGGCAACATCTATCGCTACCTGGATGGTACTTCCATGTCCACCGCCTTTGTTTCAGGGCTGGCTGCGATCCTGAGAGGGCTCCCCACCTACATCTCTCCAGACCAGATCGCCAATAACATTGAAGCCACCGCGTTGGACCTTGGGGCTCCCGGCAGGGATGACCTTTTTGGTGCCGGTTTGATCCAGATGGATGCCGCCATAACTTCTTTCGACCCTACTCCGACTCCCACACCCACTACAACCTTTACTCCCACTACAACCTTTACTCCCACTGCCACTTTTCCGGTTAGTACCCAGGCGGCTCCCCTGCTTTTGCCCGCGACCGGGTTCACCCCTCACCAGGTGACAAACCTCCCGTCCCAGCCGGATGCAAAGACCTACCCGGACCTGGGCAGCCTTTGGTTGGAAATCCCCCGCCTGCAGGTTCAGTTGCCAATAGTGGGTGTTCCATTGGTTAATAATATCTGGGATGTTTCATGGCTGGAGAATCAGGCGGGCTGGTTAAACGGCACGGCTTTCCCGACCCACGCAGGTAACTCGGTGATTTCCGCTCACGTTTATGACGCTTCTGGAAACCCGGGACCATTCGTGCACCTGGACACTATGGTTTGGGGAGACCAGGTGATCGTGCACGCATTTGGTCAGGAGTATGTGTACTCGGTCAGGGATTCCATGCTGACAGCACCCGGGGCGGTTGCCTCTGTGATCCGGCATGAGCAGTACCCCTGGCTGACCTTGATCACCTGCCAGGGCTATGATGAGCTAACCAACTCGTACCGTTCCCGGGTTGTGGTCAGAGCAGTCCAGGTTGAGATAAAATCAGAAAGATAAAAAAAAGCCCCAACGGGGCTCTTCTTTTTATCTTTCTGATGTGACAATCTAAATATCTTCCGTTTGGATGATTTTTAGAAATGCTTCCACGACCATTGGGTCGTACATTTTACCCGAATTTTGATTCAATTCATCGATGATCATGTCTTTACTGTACGGTTCCTTATAGGGGCGTTTATCGAGCATCGCTGAATACGAATCGACCACGCTGATGATTCGAGCGCCGAGCGGGATTTCCTCCCCTTTCTTTCCATTTGGATAGCCCAGGCCATCGTACCTTTCATGGCTGCTCTCAATCATTGGAGAAACATTAGCCAGTTTTTTAATCGGGGAAATTAACTCAGCTCCGAGTTTGGGGTGAGTGCGAACAACTGTCCATTCTTCTTCGTTTAATTTGGATGGTTTTTGCAGGATCGTATCCGGGATCCCGATTTTACCGATATCGTGCAGTAATCCACCCAAAAAAATATCATTGATTTCTTGAGTTGTGCATCCAAGCTGACGCGCGGTCTTGCCAGCCCAGGAAGCGATTTGCTGGCTGTGCCTGTTTGTGTAGGTATCGCGAATGTCGATGGCATTTGCCAGGGCTGTCACAGATTGAACGAACGACCCGCTGAGCTCATCATACAGGCGTGCGTTCTCGATCGCAACCGCAGTCTGGTTGGCGAGCGTCGAAAAAATCAATTGTTCATCCTGTGAATATGGTTGGGAGGACAATTTTTTGCCTAATGCAAGGATACCGATTAGTTCCCCCTTGGAATTAAGAGGGATGAATATTTCACCATTAAATCTTTCCAGTTCCTCCATCTCCCCCTTCCACATCGATTTAAAGATTGGAACAAGGGACAGATCCCGATTTAAAAGAGGTTGATTTTCCCTGGACATCCAGGTAACGATGGGGTGATCAGCACGGAATCCTGCAGGAAAATGTTTTATATCACCGTCCTGTGCGATGACTTGAAAATCCCCTCTTTCCACATATTTAATTAGGACCGCTCCATGCTCAATATGTAAAGTATTTCTGATTTCAGACAGGATCAAATGTGTGATTTTTTCTATGTCCAGGAGGGAAGCCGTGGTTTGACTTAACCGCTGGAGCATTAACTCGGCATTATATTTCTCACGATAGAAAATCCGGTCGATCCAGGATTGAGCCAGGTTACGCAGTGGGTTAAGCAGGATTGCAGTTGCTGCACCCACGAGGATTGACACTAAAAAGATAGCTTTTCCGGTAAATATCTGGAAAATATTTAATAACAGGGAAATACTCAAATAATATACCCCACCGAAGATTGCCGTGGTGATTGAATACACCAGCCCTGCTCGAACAATCACCTGAATTTCAAGTAATTTATGACGGAGGATTGCATAAGCGATCAGGATCGCTGTCACACAGTTTGCTGCGATGTCTACAGGATATTGACCCAATTTTGTCAAGTTGGTCAGGGTAGCTAAAATGGTGATGGAGAACGCGATCAAAAGATATCGAATCAGGTTGCGTTGGTGTGCGTCGCGAGTCCTGTTGTACCCCCGGATCAGGTCGCTTACACAAATAATGAACAAGGAATATCCGGGCGCTGCCACCAGGACAAAGACCAGACCCAGGTTGTATTGAAGCCTGCCCGCCTGGTCCAGGGAAGCAGATTGAACCACCAAGCTGGTAAAGATCGTTGCAGGGATGGCCAGAATTCCATAGACAATCGCCAATGGTGACCACTTGCGCCGGAAACCAAACAAGGTTTGAACAAAGAAAAAGAAAGCCAACATCATGGCGATCGTCGACGAGCTCATCACCCTGAACCAGGGCAATACGACTACCAGCCCGGAAAGTACAAGGAAACCGCTAACTGACCATAAAATCATGGTTAATAAATATAATCCAAAGATTTCCTTCAACCTTGTTCGCGGTTTGGATTGGGACACCAATGCAAAAATAACCCCGTAGTTTATCGTTGCGAAGAGCGGGATCAACGTGCTAATCGTCCAGCGCATTTATCGTTTTATTCTTTCGAAACTGCCAATAATACCTTCATAATCTCATCCGATGGCTTCATGTGTGGAGGCTTCATGTGACCAAGGTCGGCTCCAGCCTCCATTTTTGATTTTATGTAGGCCATAAAAGAACCCTTCGGTAAAAGTGTGACAACAACAGGTTCAACCTGCAGCATGTCCTTCATATCGTTATAATCTATGAAACGGGTGGAAAATGATTGGCGGATCATCTCCTGGATTTTCTCTTCTGATGTTGTTGCTGAACCAACCATCTCGATATATAGTTGCAGGGTGGGGTGGTTACCAGTGATTTGTTTTCGTGCAACCCAGTCATTGTATTCAATTCCGGTAGCCTCGATTGTTTTCCAGATATCCCTTTCGGTGAGCCTTAAGAAACTTCCCAAATCAATAAGGTCGTCTGTCCGTGAGTAGAATTTCATTTGAGGAAGTTCTGACCCGGTCTCCTCATCTTGATTGGCAATCACTTCAAACAGGTCACCTACCCGGTAACGCACCAACGCTCCACCATAAAAGCTGGATATCACCAATTCATAGAAGCCCAGGTCCAACTCATCGTACAGGAGCGTTTTGGGTTGATAAGCCTTGTCTTCCTTGTTTTTCTGAACTTCATTCAGGGGTATGAATTCCAGTAAGGCAATATCTGGAACGAACACCATCCCTTTGAAATCCCATGCCTGCATTGCCAGGTTGCCCGCTTCAGTACAGGCATACCCTTCCAATGGTTTTCTCCCCCAGAAATGTTCTATCTTATCCTTATATATTTCTATATCTGTGCCACCCGACATGATCCCCTTGAGATGCCAGATGTCTTTGGGTAAAATATTGCGCTTCTGGACCTTTGAGACTACCACCGCCTTCAGGAGTCTCCACAAGGTCGGGATATTGAGCAGTTCCTTGGATGGTTTTGTATTACTGGATTGCTGTTCGAATTGCTCCCCCATTCTCGCCAGGACAACGGATAAACCCATAAAATAATCCAGGCCTTCACGCATGGCCAGTTTAAAACCAGTGGCAACCCGTTCACCATAAGGCATCTTCTCCCCGTCCTCGAGACTCGGAAGGAATCTTGACTCCAGGTTTTCTTTGGTGGAACGCGCCAGGTGACCGGATATATATGGGGGCGGTGCTGTAGCTAATAAGAACTTATCACCCCGTTCAAGTTTTACATCTCCTGGCTGGGAACAGGAACTCAATAGCATCGATCCAATCACCGCATCACTCAGGTGGTCATACATGGCTTTTGAATATGGGATCCATTTGGGTCCCAAGCTGGAGCTGTAGCCTGAAGTACGTGCCCAGACATACGGTTTTACCGGGAGGCCTTCTTCCTGGTTTTCTTTTAAAATTTCCAAGTAATCATCATAGGTTGTAAGGGGGGTTATCTGGCGGTATTCCTCCAGGCTTTCTGGAGTTCTCCCTCCTATGAAACTTTTTCCAATCTTCGAAGGACCAAGCAGGCTGATCTGTTCAAGCATAAGCCTGTTCTGGATATCTTTGAATTCCTTTCGGCTGAGGCTAAGAAACCCGCAATATTTGGTCCATAATTCACCTTTCCTGCCCTCTTCGATCAATTTATATGCGTTTTCCATGTAGGCTCCTCCATTATTTTTCAGCTTTTATCAGCAAGGGTGCCGGTATCCAGAAGTATCTGGATGAAAGTTTCTGAATAACAATATTCCGGAATCCTGAATTCATCAGAACAAGGATCCAATCATCCTTGGAAAGAACATTGGAAATTGCGCTGGATTCTGCCCATGCCCGGGATTTATTTTCGGTCAGGATGAAATATATATAGGCTGCGATCCGGAGCAGGATTTTTGCACCTGGTAATTTCCACAACCCTGAACCCCCTACATCTGCTATGGTGAGTTTTCCCCCGCTTTGCAGGATGCAATAAGATTCATGCAGCAGTTTATTAACATCCATATGATGGGTTGCCAATCCGCAAATAACTTGCGAAAAGCTGGAGTTTGCATATGGCATTTCCATTGCCGAGGCGCAAACCAGGTTCTGGTTCACGTGACCATCCTGACCCCCCAAACGACTTTTGGCATGCTTGAGCATTGATAAAGTGATATCCAATCCGTGGATCTGGTTGTGAGGATGTCCAGCCTTTTCAAGAAGAGAAGGGATGACCCCCGTACCGGTGGCAACATCCAGAATAATGTCCTGCGGGTGTATCGGTGTCGACGCAATTAAAAGATTGACAAATCCAGTATAGCTCCACCCCCAAAATCGGTTCAATTCCGAATTAACGACCTGCTCATATCTGGGTGCCAATTCGGAAAAGGCTTCGATGATGTTTGCTTTATCTTCCATTTTATTTTGGCGGGGTCTTTGATTTTATTCCTTTATCAATAATACCGTAAATTCATGAAATACGATATGGATTTGTTGGAACAACGGACCGGCACCCGCTCATATCTGTCCTCAACGTTAGTCATATAATGAATGGACTTCCAATCGTGGAATTTCAATGAGTCGATTAAGCACTTAAAAGAAAAAGACCGTTATTTTCAAATTGCGAAAAGAACGGTCATATTGAACCGTGTGATATGTTCCTTAAATGGGAGCGGTTGCTACCTGATCAGGAGAACCAGGGCGATCACTACTCCGATCGTCCCTAGCAGCAGGCTCACCTTGGGAAAGAGCAGGTGATCCAAAAACCCGGTGTTCCGTTTTAACTCGCTGACGAGTGAATCAATGGGATCAAAAATTTCGGACATAATAATTCTCCTTTCCTTGCCTCACAGTATACGGGAAAGGATGAACTATGACGTTTACAGATTTGTTAAATGGATTATGATGGCAGCAAACACCCCCCATATATGGGGGGTTATTTTTTTTGACCCCCATCTGTAAAAATTGATAGGACGAATCCAAGGGAAAGGATGAGGTCTGCACCGAACAATAACCAGCCAAGCTGGTTCATCGCACCGCTTATTAATCCGTTGAGATCGATCACGACCAATATCCCCAATGTGATCAGCATGCCATATGACACGAGGCGGCGAACCTCGGGATATTGGACATCCTTTGCCAGCCATGCGATCACTGCCAGGCCAAGTGCACAGGCACCGAAATTGCGGGTGTTCATGATACCGGTGAGATTCGTATCCCGCCCCAGCAGGGACAAGCTGAAAACCGGTGCAAGCAGGAATAATACACCATTAAAGAATGAAAGGATGGCAGCCGTTGCTGTGACCGTTTTATATGTCATGATCGACTTTACCCTTCCCGGATCACTTCAATCTCGAATTAAACGACTTGAATATCAGAAGAATTATACAATAACTCCATTGCGTCAAGTGTTTCACCTGGAGGTCGGCAGAATTTTAATTATGAAATCTTGGGCTGCCATTGATCCTACCCCAGCTCATCATTTCTGTAAAATTGTGATTATTTTCATCATCGGGTATAATCAACGCCGTCGAGTTGCTGGGTGCCCCCCTCACCCAGCGGCTCGATACTTTTTTTATCAATCCTTTCCGACTGGCTTTGATTATCCGGATCATAAGAGTGCCACCAAAGTTCGCCTCAACCGGATCGGAAACGGGCCATGATCCGGGTTCCGGAGGAGGGTTGACAGGTCCACGCAGCTGGGAGAGTCACCAGGTCATATCCCGGCGGAACTCAGGGAATCAAGCAGGTTCGAGATCAGGGTGGTCAGGTCGGGGTGGGAAACCTCAAAATGATTGACCGCCAGTTCCAGCCGCTGCTGAATGGACGGATGAACCTGTATTGTGCCTCCCTGCAACTTTTCGAGCAGGGTACGGATATCCCCTTCCAGGTCACGCAGTAACTCGCTGTCTTTATCGTCGATCGATCGCGTTTTCTGGATCTCGTCGTGTAGTTTGTGGAGAAGTCCGTCTAGTTCTTTGTTGTCCATGTGAACGAGCCTCCTATACTTGAATGATTTTATTCTAGCACTAAAATGGATTCCAATGATAACGAGGCAATGGGAAGGTTAATAAACGGCAGCCTGAACCCGCCAGACTCTTACTCCAAGTATCCCTCATGAAATTGAGTCAACCATTCCGAATGTTATAATTCTTTCAAAGGTTTAAGGAGCGGAAAATGAACGAGATCAACCCGGTGAACGTTGGAGAAAACCTGCAGCGCTTGCGCACGGAGCGGGGCTTTTCGATGCGCGCCCTGGCAAAATCCAGCGGACTCTCCGCCAACGCGCTCAGCATGATCGAACGCGGCCGCACCTCTCCATCCGTCAGCACCCTGTACAAACTTGCCGACGCACTCAACGTGCCGGTCACAGCATTCTTTGGCACGCCTGTGGAACGTCAGCAGGTGATCCACATGCTTGCCAGCGACCGTGCCCGGGTCCCGATCGTACGCGGCACATGGGAGGGGCTGGGCGGGGAAAAATTCACCGGCCGGGTGGAACCGTTCGTATTGAACCTGGACACCGGCGGCGACAGCGGTCCTACGCCCATGGCGCACACCGGTCACGAGTTCGTCTTCTGCCTGGCGGGCAATATCGAGTACCTGGTGGAGGCTGATCGTTACCTGCTCTCCCCTGGCGACAGCCTGCTTTTCGCCGCCCACCTTGTCCATCGCTGGCGCAATTCCGGGCAGGGACCTGCAACCGTACTGATCGTTCTTTCCGGTTTTGCCGAGAGCGACCATCCGCTCGGAACGCATGTTCCCCGGCAGGCTGGCTAGCAGCGCGGCGTCAAGTGTGCGCGGCATCAGAACACCAGATTGGAAGGATGATCGCCCGGAAAGTCTGGAAGTCCGACATTACCAGGGCTTGATCCTGCCACAAAATAAGCAAAGCGGGAGAGATAGTCGGCTGCAACCTGTCGGTATTGGGTAACCTCATTGGGGTTCATGCCGATATTCTCGATCCGGTTCATAGCGCGCATCGATGCGGCTCGTCCTGCCGCCCCCACTTGGAGCCAACTCTCATCAGCAGTCGGCACAGTCGTCCCTGCAGCTGCATCCAACCCATCCACCTGGTGAACGTCTGAATAATAGACAGTCAACACCTCACCGTTCTCAACTTGAAACATGGTATTGATCACCCATTGCTCGTCGGGACGGTAAGCATAAAAACCCAACTCGATCACAGAATCAGGCAATGCGTTCCATAGCTCGACCTTTGTGACCTGGCGCGTGATGAAGGTTGTCGGCATGGTGTGGAATGCGGTTGTACCCAATACGGAGTATTGGTACGTTCTGATCAGCGGCCGGTGCATCGAATATTCTGACAGCGCCCATCGGAGCGCCTGGTCGACGTCGAGGTTTGTAAAAATAACATTACCTGCATCAGCAAGTAAGGCAAGGATTGCGGTTCGGTATCCTGCGATCGCTGCGGTCATGGTTTATTCTCCTTTAGTTTTAACTCTGCCAGTTTTGCGGTGACATAATCAAGCCCAAGATGGCGCATTGGATCTGGTCTGCGTTTGGGTTTAAGAATACGTCGACGGATGATCACCTGATTGCGATGGTAGATCCGCTGCTGTTCTGCATGTGCAACCTGCGCGCAACTGCCGACGTGATAGAGCCTGTTCCAGCGCGTGTTGGAAGGCAGGGGCAGCCCGCATACCTGGCAGAGTTCTTCTTCGATTACTTCTTCTTGCTCGTCCGTGGCTTACCCCTTGTCTGCTTTGGAGCAGGTGCGGCAGTCTCTTCCGTCGCCGCAGTTGCGGGTTTGGGAGGAACACCTGCATGTTTGAGATCCGGTCTGGTCTCGCGTTCGTATCGGACCTTGTGCCCGTCCCGATAGACAATTGTCACATGCTCATCATCGAGAAACCAACTCCACGGCTCCTTACCTTCCTTTTCGGCAAGGGCTTTCACGAGCGGGGGAATATATTCGATTGGGTGAACCTGTTCGGTTTCGTCCATGGAATAAACCTCCTTACAAAATAGGTTGGACGGTGAAGAAGAGCCGCCAAACCAAAGTGAGAATGCCGCTGGCAAACGTGAGGATGGCGGTCACGATTTCCAATGACTGCGGCATGACGATCTTTAGAAGATCTGCGAGTAGTGGGATCATCCCCAGCAGGATGGTAATCAGGGAAGCCCAAACGATTTTTGATGCGTACCACTTCTTGATCGGTGCAACGTCCATTCGAAATTCTCCTTTTAGGAAAGCGCCCGGGCGGGGATTGGTCTCTGGTGGGGTCCCTGTCTTCCGCCCGAGCGCTGGTCCACTATATTGGCTTCGGCAAGCCGAAGCACTCCAAATTACGCACGGAAAGTAAAGTTAGCCACTGCGCCGAGGATATCGAGCGTGGTTGTGGCGGGGGCGACGGCTGACAACTGAACGAGATAATATTCAGTGTTGGCGACCCATGCCGGTGTGGTAAGGGTCAGTACCAGTTTGTGCTGCTCAACCGCCTTGGCGGTAGCTGCGGCAGGTAATTGGGTGAACGCCACTGAAGCAGGGACGGCAACGGCATTATCAAGCCCCCTGGTGACTTTCCATACGGTGGCCGTGATGGAGGTCAGATCTGCGACCTGCACTTCGTAATCGATCTCGACACTCATCAGCTTGGATCCATTCAGGGCGACTGAATTGGAAAAGACTGAGACGGGGATCGTGATGACTGCGGTCTCTGCGGCTGCGGCCTTGTGCATGGCGATTGTGTTGGCGACCTGGCCGGCTGTCTGTGTCCATGTGCCGACGACGTAATGGAAACTGGTCGGGGCAAGATACTGAGCGAACTTGGTATTGTGGATCATAAGGGTTCTCCGAGGGGACAGGCATTGGACTTCGCCCATCCCCCACTAATTCGGATAAGAAAGAATTACCCTGCGACGTTGTTCTTGGACAATGGGCGATAGTCACCCACCACGATCGCAAGGAACTGACGGACCTTGAGTCTGTGTTCGTCGTTCATGAACACGGCGGGATCCGTCTCATTGCCAGCAATGTAAATCTCGGGGGTCAAGCCAAAGCGTTCGCCCAGGATAATGCTGGGAGCAAGTGCAGGATCCGCAACTGCCGCCCAATCCGTGACGTCTGTCCACTCGGGCACAATCACGGGCACAACCATCCCGCCGTAGCTTGGTCCGCCTAATGCAGCGATGGCCTGGACTTCGGACGCCCAACGGGGCATGAAGACGGCTTCGGCTGCGGCCTTTAGCGCGCGTGGGACAAGGCAGAACTTGGGATCTATGGCCAGTTTCTTACCAGTGCCATAGTACCCGGCCGCCTGTTTGACGAGCATGGGCTTGTTATACATGGTCAGGGCGACTGCATTCCATGCGGTGTAATCCGCACCGATCGCAGTGGTGAGCAGGTTGGCGTGTCCGCCCAACGTGGTCACTGCGGTGGCATTGAACAGTGCGCCTCCGTCTGCCATGGTCGGCCCAATCGCTGCGGCCTGGGTGAAGACATAGGCGATCTGTTCGGAGATATTGCGCATGGCGGCGTTACCCAACTCAATCGCATACTGGCTGAGCTTGCGGGTCTCATCACGGTCGATCGCTTCCAAAGTCAACGGAATATATCCGCCGTACTTGATAAAGGATGCGGTCTCCGGATTGTCACCCACGGCCAATTCGGTGTACTCGGCTTGCTCTGCCACGGTCGGCAGGGAAGCAATTCCACCCACCAGCGTGCCGGTGATATCGTGCAGGGTGTTGAAGTGCTCGACCTGGACGATCTTTGTCCACCAATCGTATCCAGCGCGTCCAATGCGGTCGAACGAGTTAACTACAATCTTGTTCAACGCATTCTTGACGAGCCCGCTGAAATCCAAGGTTGTTCCGCCAAGCTGAGCGCGTACTGGATTGAAACCACCGTGGAGATCAACATCACCGGTGAGCATGAGATACAACTCACGGATGCCCTGCAGCCTGGCGACCTTGACGGTCTCCTGTCCTTTCTCGCGTGGCAAGCCAAAGAGATCTGAAACGGCCAACGTCAGCTGATCATCCGAGGAAAACATGCCGCTGATGCGGTTGGGTCCCTGTACTGCGGCGGAGCCGGTAAGAGCTGAAACCTCCTTGCGGGCCTCCTCGATGGAGAGCTGCAGGGTGGCGGGTTGGAACACAGTCCCTTCGAAGGACTTGCGCAAGCGAGCCTGGGTTACCTCCGGAAGCTTTGAAGCAGAAAGAGCACTGGAAAGAAGATACCTGCACTGCTCTGTGAGCAGTTTGTCCGATGCGTCGATCTGCTTTTGCAGTTGGGTTTGGCGGACGGTTTCCGCCTGGACGTTGTCGATCTGACTTTCACGTTCGACGATCTGTTCATCGAGGGCTTCGTCGACTTCTTTTTCTTCATCGTTCATGTTTCCTCTTTTCGATTGGAGCACACGGACGAACTTGCCTCCGCGCGCTGGGTGGGTGACGATATCCAGAGACCTGACTTTCAGGATCTCGAGAACCGTCTGTTTATCGACCTTCATGAGAATATCAGCTGACAATCCCAAAGGCAGGGCAGTGTGTTCGATCGCAGAATCGGCTACATCACGCACGATCTGGGCTGCGGGTCCAGTCGGCTTAAGGATGGCACGGATCCCCTGGCTGGCTGCGTCCCACTGTGGATTAGACAGAATGCCGCCCAGGTCCCGTACACTGTGATGATCTTGTGTATGGTCGGTATAACACTCTGCATTTTCCCAAAGCAGGGTCGATGCCTGGAGAACTGCGGGGCTGAACTTCCAGCCGTTACCGATGCCGGCCGTGATGGCGATTACTTCGATGCCTTTTGCGGTGGTGCTGGTCTGCAAAGTAAGTCTGCTTTCTTGATCTTTCATGATCCTCCTTTACTGCAGTTAGTGAAAATCTGTTCTACGATCTGAACAGGGGGCGCAAGGCGCTTTAGCCTGTCAGTCCGAGATCATTCTTGGTTGGGTCGCCTGGCGCGGATTTACCCGTACCTTTGGCAACGGTATTGCCTTGTCCGCCCCCGCCTGGTCCGCCTTTGAGGTCGATCGGCACAAACTTGCCAATGGTCTCGGGTGGGGTCTCGGCGACAAAGCGGTAGACAAGTCGGATGAATTCTTTCGGGTCGATCAGCCTGGCGTTGTAGATCGGGGCGAAAGCGGAAGTGATGCGCTGTACTGCGATCGCCAGCTGGGCGTTGTCCTTTTCTGTAATGTCCGGCGAAGAGATCTGAATATTGAGGTTCTTGACAACCGCCTTGGATCTCGATCGGATCTCGACCGCCACGCTCAGCAGCTTGTGAATGACATTGATCATGAACTGCTGCCGGCGTTCGAAGCGTTTGAAGGTCGGGGTGCCGGCTGCCTCCGCGGTTGTCCTGGTCGAGCTCTCAGCCTCAGCGAAAAAGTGCATGGGAATACCAACCCCGGTGGCGATCATTCTCTTTAACGCCATGCCGTCTGTTTCTGCGTCGAAAGAAGCAAGTTGCGGGGCGACTGCCTCGAGTGTTTCCGTGGTGTCAAGTCCAAGCACTCCACCCGTCTTTTTGGGATACTTGAAAGCGAACTCACGCATATAGACGTCCTTCTCTGCCTGGCTTGAGAAAGGACGCGTGAGCACGAATGAAAACATCTGGCGGAAATAATTCAACCTGGCACGATCCTCCAGCCATTGACGGTAAAGACCTATCCAGTAAAGGACAGGGGCAAGGTCGCTCTCTCCGAATGATGCCCCTACCGCACGATTGAGTGGGAAGTGCAGAACGAACCACGCCTGTACTGCACCTTTGACGTAGGCTGGCCAGGGGTTCTCGTCCATGTCATTCTTCTTGAAAAACAACTCCTGCCGATAGTCGTTCTTCGAAGTCTCGATCACGCCGATGCTTTCTGACGGCAGTGCCCGCACGTACAAGCCCCCGCCCGCATCCATGCTGCACAACAGGAACAAGTCACCCGTCCGCCAGGCCTCGTCCGCCCACTCTGGCAACTGCTGGTCGATGTCGTTCAACGGATCATGCCAAAACTTATAAAGATAATCTTCGATCGTCTTTGGTGCGCTGAACGTAAAACCTGTCCCTACGGCAAACTCCGTAGTTAACTCGATGATCCTGCGTGCGATCGGGTTGGATCTCCACGCCGTGATGGCCTGGGTCAGAAGAGATAGGCGGTCGTAATTGAGCCGGTCTCTGAAATTCTGATCCCATTGTGCGGCACCGATCGTGATGGTGTTGTCGGTCTCGTGGACGGTAAGTTTGGTTTGTACGGTATCGGTTGGCATAATTCTTCTCCTGAAATTAGACTATTTATCAAAACCAAAGCATCGACGACTCATGTCGTCGATGTGGCGG
>Ga0209638_1000836_pt1 | contig 20159 bp, 21 predicted proteins | sample BarGraNGADG00211_FD_184490 | JGI IMG/M metagenome (GOLD analysis project Ga0209638, IMG submission 184490) | Arctic peat soil microbial communities from Barrow, Alaska - Barrow Graham LP Ref core NGADG0002-211 (SPAdes) (version 2) | ecosystem: Environmental > Terrestrial > Soil > Wetlands > Peat...
GGGGAGCACGACGCAGCGCTCGCCCAGCTCGTGATCAGCTTCGTCGACGATCCCCCGAAAGCCGTCGGGGAGCTGCGACGAGTCGTGCGCGAGGGCGGTGTCATCGCGATCTGCATGTGGGACCTCGCCGGTGGGATGGAGATGCTCGCCGCCATCTCTCGCGCGCGCCGGGCGATCGACGAGAGCCCAGGCGGCGACGACGTGCTGACCCACTGGACGCCGGGGGCGCTCACGGCGCTGCTCGAGGATGCCGGGTTGGCTGACATCGCGTACGGGGCGCTCGAGGTCGAGAGCGACTACTCGGGCTACGACGAGTTCTGGTCGGCGCTGCTCGGCGGCGTCGGGCCTGCCGGCGCCTGGTTGCAGACGCTCGACGACGTCGGCCGTGAAGCGATGCGCGTCGCCACTCATCGGGAGCTCGGCTTGCCCGACGGTCCGTTCACGCTGCGCGCGCGCTGCAACGCAGTGCGCGGCGTGGTCTGAGCTACGCGGCGCCGGTGAGTGCGGCGAGCCCGTACGGCGCGAGGACGCTGTCGCGGTCGGCGCCCGTGCCGATCAGCGTCACCTCGACCTCGAGCTCGCGCTCGACGAACTCGACATAGCGGCGCGCCTCGTCCGGCAGGTCTTCCACCGTCGCGCATGCGTCCAGCGGCTCTTCCCAGCCGGGGAGGGTCTCGTAGACCGGGCGGGCCGCGTGGAAGTCGCTCTGGTGCGCCGGAAAATCTTCAGTCTCCATGCCGTCGGGCAAGCGGTAGCGCGTACACACGGGAATCTCTGCGAAGTGCGAGAGCACGTCGAGCTTCGTCAGCGCGAGCCGGTCGATGCCGTTCACGCGTACCGCGTACCGCAGCGCGACGAGGTCGAGCCAGCCGCAGCGGCGGTTGCGACCTGTGACCGTGCCGTACTCATGCCCGAACTCGCGCATTCGCTCCTGGTCAGGGCCCTCGATCTCGGACGGGAACGGCCCCTCGCCGACGCGCGTGACGTATGCCTTCGCGACACCCATCACACGGTCGATCTTGTTCGGGCCCATGCCGACGCCGGCGGCCGCGTTTGCCGCGATGGTGCTCGACGACGTGACGAACGGATACGTGCCGTGGTCGAGGTCGAGGAGCGTGCCCTGTCCGCCTTCGAGCAGGACGGACTGGCCGGCCCTGAGCGCCTGGTCGACGAGCAGCGACGTGTCGGAGACGTACGGCCGGATCCGCTGCGCGTGCTCCTCGAGCCGTCCTGCGACCTCGCCGAGCTCGAGTGGAGGCTCGCCGTAGACCTTCTCGAGCCAGAGGTTCTTCTCGATCAGCGCGACCTCGATCTTCTGGCGCAGGATCTTCGGATCGAGCAGGTCTTGCACGCGGATGCCGATGCGCAGCGCCTTGTCGGCGTACGCGGGCCCGATCCCGCGCCGCGTCGTCCCGATCTGCAGCTTGCCGAGTCGGCGCTCGCTCGCCTGGTCGATCGCGACGTGCCACGGCATGATCACGTGTGCGTTGCCGGAGACGTGCACGCGCCCCGCGGTCGGGAACCCGCGCGCTTCGAGCTCGTCGACCTCCGCAAGGAACACCGTCGGGTCGATGACACAACCGGCGCCGATGATGCAGGTTTTGCCGGTGACGACGCCGCTCGGGATCTGGCGGATCTTGTACGTCTCGTCGCCGACGACGATCGTGTGCCCGGCGTTCGGGCCGCCCTGGTAGCGGCAGACGAGATCCGAGTGTTGCGCGAGCAGGTCGACGATCTTGCCCTTGCCTTCGTCGCCCCACTGCGCACCGACGATGACGGTCGCTGGCACGCGAGGAAGTGTAGGGCAGCCGGTGGACCGCCAACTCCGAGCGCCCGAGCTCGGAGCTAGTAGCCGCTCCCGCCGCCGTAGCCCGGCGGATTCGGGTTCGTCGGCGTCGGGCCGGCGACCGGGCCGCGCAGCGTCAGCGTCGTCTTCATCCCGAGCGACGCGTGGCTACCGAGTGGGCACCAGAGCGTGAACGAGCCTGCACGAAGCGTGAGCGTCAGCCCGCGCGTTGCTCCCGGCATGATCATCGGCGTCGTCTTTGCGCTCAGGCCGGGTCCCGAGATCGAGAGGCGGTGCGGGATCTTGCCGGCGTTGTGGACGACGAGCCGCACGGTGCCGGTAGGCAGGCTCTTCGTCGACAGCGAGATGCGGTACTCGCGCTCGGTCACGGTGACGGTCGTCTTCCGGGCGGTCGACCGCCCGGCCGTCGCCGCGACGGCCGCACCCGCGAGCGCGAGAGCGAGCACCAGGCCGAGGGCGAGGGCGATCCGCTTCATCACACCCTCGCATACGGTCGTTCGAGCAAAGCGGTTTCCCTACGCGGCTGTCGCCGCCGCACCGGCGGCCTGCTCGTGCGGCGGCTCGGCCCGCTCGATCCGCACGCTGTGGCCCCGGCGGCAGAGGAACATCCCGTGCTGCAGGTCGAGATCGAGGCGGCCTGCGAAGGTCGAGCCGGTCGAGCCTTCGGCCGCGTCCAGCTCGGCGCAGTGGTCGCAGGCGACGGTGAACGAGGCGGCAGCGGCGGCGATCACCACGACCTGCTCTGTGTCACTCACGATCCTTGGCCCGCTCCTGTGGGGCCGGAGTCCGTGAACTTCGCGTAGCGCTTGAGGAACGAGAGCTTCACCGAGTCGGTCGGCCCGTTGCGGTGCTTCGCGAGGATCACCTCGGCGAGCCCCTGCTGGTCGGACTCCTCGTTGTAGTACTCGTCGCGGTAGATGAAGGCGACGAGGTCGGCGTCCTGCTCGATCGAGCCCGATTCGCGCAGGTCGGAGAGGATCGGCCGCTTGTCGGTGCGCTGCTCGACGGCGCGCGAGAGCTGCGACAGCGCGATGATCGGCACCTCGAGGTCGCGCGCGAGAATCTTCAGCGAGCGCGAGATCTGCGACACCTCCTGCACGCGGTTCTCGCTGTTGCCCGCCGAGCTCATCAGCTGCAGGTAGTCGACGACGATCAGCCCCAGGTCGGGGTGGCGGGACTTCAGCCGCCTCGACTTCGACCGGATCTCCATCATGTTGATCGAGCCCGTGTCGTCGACGTAGATCGGCGCCTTCGCGAGCTTGTCGCACGCGGCGGTGAGACGCGGCCAGTCGTCGGGCGCAAGCTTGCCGGTGCGGAGGCGCTGCGACTCGACCTTCGCCTCGCTGCACATCAGGCGCTGCGTCACCTCGGACTTCGACATCTCGAGCGTGAACAGTCCGACCGGCGTGCCCTGCCGCACTGCGAGGTTCGCCGCCATGCAGAGCGCGAGCGCCGACTTCCCCATCGACGGACGCGCCGCGATGATGATCAGGTTGCCGGGCTGGAAGCCCGAAGTGAGACGGTCGATGTCGCGATAGCCCGACGGTGTGCCGGTGACGTCGACGCCCGCTTCGTACAGCTGCGTGATGCGCTCGAAGCTCTCCTTCAGCAGCTCGTCGATGTGCGTGAACTCGCCGGTGACGCGCTGCTGCGAGAGGTCGAAGATGATCCCCTCCGCCTGGTCGACGAGGTCGCCCGCCTCGCCGGGCCGGTCCCAGCCGAGTCGGGAGATCTCGCCGCCGGCGCGGATCAGCCCGCGCAGCGTCGCCGTCTCGCGCACGATCCGCGCGTAGTGCGCGGCGTTCGCGCTCGCGGGGACGAGGGCCGCCAGCTCGTGCAGGCGCACGCGGCCGCCGACGTCCTCGAGCTCGCTCCGCTCCTCGAGCATGTCGGTGAGCGTGATCGCGTCGACCGGCTCGCCCTTGGCGTAGAGCGCGAGAGCTGCGCGGTAGACCTTGGCGTGCGACTCCCGGTAGAAGTCGCTGGCGTCGAGGATCTCGCTGACGGCGCCGATCGCGCCCGGCGAGATCATCATTGCGCCGAGAACGGACTCCTCGGCTTCGAGGTTTTGCGGTGGGACGGTCGCGTTCGACGCGACAGGGGCAAGCTGGGCCATCGGCTCCGAGTCAACCAGGCGCGGAGCGCGGCCGCTACCTGGTGACAGGTTGGTTGTGAACACGTCTTTTTGCGCCATTTGCAGGGGAATCCAGCAGTGTCGCAGGGGTGTCGGACGGAGCATCTGTGGACAGAAGCGCCGGTGCTTGCGGGAAGTTTCTGTGCGCGTCCACAGGGCGGGAACGACCTGTGGACGATGCGCGAGCCCAGACGGCGGGTACGCCGACGAGGAGGCGCGCGGCGCCTCCTCGTCGTGCAGCGTTCTCGTCGCGACTACGCGTCGCGCTCGTGCAGTGCGGCCTCCGCGTCGGCGCGCCACTCGGGCTCGTCCGGCTTCGGCTCGACCTGCGTTGCGCTGTCCTGAGTTGCGCTGTCCTGAGTTGCGCTCTCGCCGGCCGGGGTATCGCCCTGCATCGCCGCATCCGCCGGGCTCAAGGCCCGCTCGGTGTCGTCCACGTACTCGTACTCGACCTGCGCCGCCGCCGTGGGCGCGGCAGCCTGCTGCTCCGCGCGCTCGGCTGCTTCCATCGCCTCGAGCTCCTCGTCGGACGGCATCTCGCCGCCTTCCGGGGCCACGAGCGTCTTGACCTCGACGCGGACTCCCTCGAAGAGGTCGATCGGCACGCTGTAGTTGCCGATCCGCTTGATGTTGTCGATGTCGATCTTCCGGCGGTCGACGCGCACCTTGCGCGTCCGCCAGATCTCGTCCGCGATGTCGGTGGGGGTCACCGAGCCGAAGAGCGACCCGGTCGGTCCCGCCTTCACCTCGAAGCGGAGCACGGTCTTCGTGAGCGTCTCGGCGATCGACTCCGCCTGCTCGGCCGTCTTCGCTTCCTGCCGGGCCCGCGTCGACTCGCGCTTGTGGAGCTCCGCGACCCGGGCGGGCGTCGCCTCTTCGGCGAGCTTGCGCGGGAAGAGGAAGTTCCGGGCGTAGCCGCGCGCGACCGAGACCACCTCGCCGCGGAGGCCGATCTTCTCGACGTCCTTCGTCAGGATGACGTCCATCAGCGGTCCTCGCGGCTCCGGCCGCGGCCGCGGCTTTCGCGCTCGCTGCCCTCGACGCCCTCGGCGACGTACGGCAGCAGCGCCATTTCACGAGCCCGCTTCACGGCCTGTGCGACCTGCACCTGGTGGCGCCTGCACGCGCCGCTGATGCGACGGCTGCGGATCTTGCCCTTCTCGGAGATGTAGCGCCGCAACTGGTTCACGTTCTTGTAGTCGATCTCCGCGATCTTGTCTTTGCAGAAGAAGCAGTTCCGGCGCTTGACCGCACCCGTGGGGCTGCCGGGGCGCTTCCTCGTCTGTGTTCTCTCTTTGGGTGCCACGTCTCGCTCCTAGAAGGGGATGTCGTCGTCGGCTGCAGCCGGGAAGTCGGCGCTCTCGGACGCCGCCCCGCTGGGCACGAACTGGTTTCCGCCGCCGCCGCCGAGGTCGCCGCCGTCACGGCTACCCAGGAACTGGACGCTGTCGGCCACGATCTCGACGGACTCGCGCTTGCCGCCGCCGTCCTTGGCCTCCCACTCACGCCATTCGAGGCGTCCGTCGATCGCGACCGGGCGGCCCTTCGACAGGTACTGCGCGCAGCTCTCGGCCTGGTTGCCGAACACCGAGACGGTGAAGTAGTTCGGCTTGTCGGCCCAGTTGCCCGACTCGTCCTTGCGGCGCGTGTTCACGGCGATCCGCAGGCTGCAGACCGGGGTGCCACCGCCGGTGTGCCGTAGCTCGGGGTCCTTCGTCAGGTTCCCGACGAGCACGACGCGGTTGATGTTCGCTGCCATGGCTCCTCCTACTCCTCGTCCGACGGTGTCGCCGACACGGCGGCGGGCTCCGCGGGAATCTCGGTTTCGGCTTCTGCCTCGACGTCCGTCTCGACCTCTGCCACCGGCTCGGGCTCTGCTGCGAGCGGCGGCGCCTCTTCGCGCGGCGCCGGTGCAGGCACCGGCGTCTCGTCGCGCGGCGCACGGGTCGAGGAGCCCTCGAGGTGCTTCGTCGCGAGATGGCGCAGCACGGAGTCGTCGATCTTCAGCACGCGGGTGATCTCGTTCAGGGTCTCGCCACTCGACTCGAACACGAGCAGGTGGTAGACGCCCTCCTGCTTCTTCGCGATCTCGTAGGCGAGCCGGCGACGGCCCCAGGCGTCGTGGCTGCGCCACGTGCCTCCGGACGTCTCGACGAGCTGCCGAACACGCGCGATCAGGTCGTCCTGGCGCTCGTCGGCGAGCTCCGGGTCCAGCATCAGAAGAATCTCGTACGCGGTCACAAGTCCCGATACCTCCCTTCGAGTCTTCCCATGGTCTGAATCGGCCCCGACTGCTGGCGCCGCTCGGGAATGGACGGCGCGATGACGAGGCAGGAAGCGGTGGCCAGATTAGCAGCAAGCTCCCGAGCCGCGGCAGCACCGGCGCGGCGGTAGCATCGGTGGGGTGAAGCGCCTGATCGCCTGGGTCGCGGGCGCGGCGGGAGGTCTCGCCGCCTATCGCGCCGTGAAGGTGAAGCGCCACCCGCTCCGGGTCGAGCCCGAGGCCGGCGCCGACGCCCGGGCGGAGGAGCTGAAGGCACGGCTCCAGCACGCCCGCGAGGCCGCCGCAGACCCGGACCTTCCCGACCCCGCCGCCGCGGCCGGGCCGCAAGATGCGGTGTTGCCCGACCCCGCTGCGCGCCGCGCGCAGGTCCACGAGCAGGGCCGCGCCGCGCTCGACGAGATGCACGGCGAGCAGAGCGCCTAGGCCCAGCTCGGATCCGGCGGCCGGTACGCTTCAGAGTCTGCGGATGCGGGAGCCGGGGAGCGTGGCAGTGGAGCCGCAGCCCTGCCTGCCCCGGCTCCCACTGTTTTCGGACGAGCTAGTCGGTGGGCTCGGTGACGGGGCTTGCGGCCACCGCCGGCTTGTCGACCGGTCGCATGATCGTCCACGCGAGCTCGAGCGGGCAGCCCGCCTTCAGCAGCCGCTCGATGTCGTGCACGTCGGCATCGCTGTCGGCGATCTTCGCCGCGAGCTCCGCGTCGGCGCCGAGGCTCACCATCCGCTGCGTGCGCCAGGTGATCTCGGCGCTGCCCTGGACGCGGATGATCACCGTGTCGTCCGTGATGGCGGTCGTCTTGCTCATTTGTCCATACCCAGACTACGCCGCATCGCTCGATTCCGTGCGACGGCGCAGCCCCCCATGCCGGCGACCTCGGTCATGTCGCGCTATCGAACCCGAATCGCGGGCGGCGATCAAGGGCTCTGCGAGCTCACCGGTCGGTCGGCTGCCCAGCCGAGCCGGCGGAGGCCGGCCCTGATGCGGGCCGCGAGCTCCGCCATCGAGACTGCGGCGACGTAGTCGTCGGCCCGGGCCTCGAGGTACGGCCCCGGCTCGTTGCCCCCGGCGTCGTAGACGACGATGAATCTCCGGGGATGGGCCGCCCGCAACGCCTCGATGCGAGACACCCGTGCGGGAACGACGGCTACGGCGGCGTCGCTGACGGACGAATCCGCCACCACGCGGTACGACGGTCCGAGCGCTTCCTGCAAGCGCGACTGGAGCCGGCCGAGCTCGGCGTCGAGCGCGACCAGCGTCAGCGGGCCCTCGGCCACAGCGGCAGCGGGCCGGTCCGCGGCGTCGGCGGGCCGCTGAGCAGAGCCTCTCGCGCGGCGGCCGAGCAGGCGCTGCTCGGACTCCCCGCGGTTGAAAATGACACGCTGCACGGTCTCGAATCAGTGAAGCAGCGGTTCTTCGGTTGCAGGTAAGAAATCGGAAAGGTGTGTTGTCCCCGCCCCGGCGCGAAACCGGGGCGGGGACGCATTCGCCGGCGAGGGGCTCGGGGAAGGCGCCGACGAATCTCGGTCCGCGAGCTCAGCCCGCCGTAATCGACCCGAAGAGGCCGTGCGACTCGCCGCCGGGGCCCGCCGCGAAGTAGAGGCTCGTCGTCGGTCCGCCCGCGCCCCCGTTTCCGAACGCGATCGCCCACAGCCCGTCGATCTTGACCAGCGTCTGGTCGCCGAGCCGGAGCTGGCCCTTGTAGACCCACTTGCCTCCGCCCAGATCCTTGTACGCGCTGATCCGGCCGTTGCCGAAGTTGCCGACCAGCACGTCACCCGAGAACACGCCGAAGCTCGCCGGTGCGAGCGCGAGCCCCCACGGAGCGTTCGAGGGCGCGTTCTTCCGCCCACCCGGCGCTACGCGCGCGACGAACTGCCCGTCGGGCGTGAACTGGTCGACGTAGCCGAAGCCGTCGCCCGCGACGTCGTCCTTCTTCGCGGCATCCTGCTTCGCGTAGGTGACGAAGATGCTGCCGTTGAGCGCCTGGATGCCGAACGGCGCGTACCCCGCCGGCAGCTTCGGGTCGCTGAAGGCCGCGGTCGTGACCGGGTTGAACGACGCATCGAAGACGTCCACGCGGCCGTTGTGGAAGTCGGTCGCGTAGAGACGGTCGGACATCGTCGTGAGGCCCTTGTAGATCGCACCCGAAGCGGACCGGTCGACACCGGGGATTGCGGTCGCGGCGTTCACGGCCGGCGACCAGCCGAGGATCATTCCGCCTTCGGTCGAGAACAGGAACCGGGCAGCTCCCGACTTGCCGTTCTGGTTGATGACGAAGTCGGCCGCCGAGCCGTTGAAGATCGTCCCGCTCGGCCCGCCGGGCACTGCGACGGTGAGCGCCTGCTTCGCGCCGCTGCCGTTGTAGAGCGTCGACGTGTTGGTGCCGTTGTTCGACGTCCACCACGGCGTCGTCGGTCCGGCGGAGAGGCCCCACGCGTTGACGAGCGACGCATCCGTCGTCGGTGCGGTGCCCGCCGCGTCGGACACGAGATTGTGGACGGTGAAGACGTCGTCGGCGATTCCGCTGGACGCGGATCCGACGACGAGCACCGCGGCCACCAGCGCCACGGCGGTAGTGATGAGACGAGTCGTATTCAACCTGCTCCCCTTTGCTTTCGAACGAGATCCGCAGTCCGGCAAGCGGTACGCGGGGAGCCGCGCGGCGGTTTGGACCCGGCTCGCGCGGGAGGAGCGGAGCGGTCTGGAATCCGCCCGCGACTCGTCTATAGTCGTCCGATCGACGGCCCGCGCGAGATCATGACGTGGCAGGACCTGGGCGTCGGCGCGCGCGAGCTCGCACACCGGATCGTGGACGACGGCTACGAGGCCGACATGGTGCTCTCGATCGCGCGGGGCGGCCTGCTCGTCGGTGCGGCGCTCGGCTATGCGCTCGGCATCAAGAACACGTTCGCGATGAACGTCGAGTACTACACCGGAATCGATGCCCGGCTCGAGATGCCCATGCTCCTGCCGCCGGTGCCCGACCTCGTCGACTTCGCCGAGACTCGCGTGCTCATCGCCGACGACGTCGCCGACACGGGCGCGACGCTCGCGCTCGTCAAGGAGTTCTGCGAGGGGAAGGTCGCCGAGGTGCGCTGCGCCGTCCTGTACGAGAAGCCGCACACGACGATCAACTGCGAGTACGTCTGGCGCCGGACCGACCGCTGGATCACGTTTCCCTGGAGTGCGGAAGAGCCGGTGACACGTCCCGTGGCATCGCCACCGCCGATCCGTTAGGGTCGAATCCGGGTCGGCGTTTACTCGATCCGGGAGGCAACGGGGCCTCGGAGTCGCGATCCGCGGCGCCGGGGCTTTCGCGTTTTTCAGGGGCACAGAGACTCGGGAGGGACCAGGGTGAAGAGAAGGAAGCTCGTCATTTCCGGCGTGTTGTCCGCGGTCGTGGCTGCCTGCGCATTGCTGGCGTTCGGCGTCGCGGCCGGGTCGGCGGCGAAATCGGCGGCGTTCAAGGCCGCGTGGATCTACGTCGGCCCGCACAACGACGGGGGCTGGTCGCAGGCGCACGACGCCGGCCGCCTCTTCGTGCAGAAGAGCCTCGGAAGCAAGGTCGTGACGACCTACAAGGAGAACATTCCGGAGGGCCCGCAGGTCGCGCAGACGATCGAGAGCCTCGTCAGCGACGGCAACAAGATCATCTTCGGGACGTCCTACGGCTACCAGAAGTACTTCGCCGCAGCGGCGAAGGCGCACCCCGACGTCAAGTTCGAGATGGCGACCGGGACGATGCAGTCGACGAATCTCGCCGAGTACTACGGCGCCGGTGAGGACGCGATCTACCTCTCCGGGATGGCCGCCGGCGCGGCGACGAAGAAGGGCGTCGTCGGCTATGTCGCGGCGTTCGCGATTCCCGAGGTGATCCGCCACACCAACGCCTTTGCGCTCGGCGTCCAGGCGACGCATCCGGGCGCGACGGTCAAGGTCGTCTGGACGAACTCGTGGTTCGATCCGGCGAAGGAGAAGAAGGCGGCGCAGAGCCTGCACTCGGCCGGAGCGGATGTGATCGGCCAGAACGTCGACAGTCCCGCAGCGGGCCAGTACGCGAAGACCGCGAGCTTGCCGTGGGTCGGGTACGACTCCGACTCGTCGAAGTTCGCGCCGCAGCAATGGCTCACGGGCGCCGTCTACAACTGGGGCCCCTACTACCTGAAGCGCGTCCAGGCCGCGATGAGCGGGACCTGGAAGACGGGCTTCTACTACGGCGGGCTGAAGGACGGCTTCGCGAAGCTGGCGCCGTTCGGCCCGGGCGTGAGCGCGCAGACGAAGGCCGCGATCGCAGCGAAGACGAAGGCGATCGAGGGCGGCTCGTTCTACGAGTTCGCCGGCCCGCTCTACGACCAGAAGGGAACGCTGCGGGTGCCGAAGGGCAAGAAGCTGTCGGTGACGCAGCTCTACGCGATGAACTGGCTCGTCAAGGGCGTGCAGGGGAGCGCAACCGGCTAGCCGGTCGGTCCGTTGTCCTCCTGAGCCCGTCCTCACCGATGCCTGCCGTCTCGCTCCGGGGAATCACCAAGCGATTCCCCGGAGCGGTCGCCAACGACGACGTCGACTTCGACGCGGCGGAAGGCGAGGTGCACGCGCTCCTCGGCGAGAACGGCGCCGGGAAGAGCACGCTTTCGAACATCCTCACCGGGCTCTACCGCCCGGACGAAGGGGAGATCCGGCTGTACGGCGAGCCCGTCGAGTTCCGGTCGCCGCGCGACGCCCTCGACGCCGGCATCTGCATGGTGCATCAGCACTTCCGGCTCGTGCCGACCTTCACCGTCGCCGAGAACGTGCTGCTCGGCGACCATCGCGACGAGGGACGCCGCTTCTTCGTTCGTCCGCGCAACATCGAACGGCGCGTCGCCGAGCTCGGCGAGCGCTACGACATCGCGGTCGACCCGCGCGCTCGCGTGTGGCAGCTGTCCCTCGGCGAGCAGCAGCGCGTCGAGATCCTCAAGGCGCTCTACCGCGAAGCGCGGATCCTGATCCTCGACGAGCCGACCGCCGTGCTCACGCCGCAGGAGTCGGAGTCGCTCTTCGCGACGATGCGGACGATGGCCGCCGAAGGGCGGACCGTCATCTTCATCTCGCACAAGCTGCACGAGGTGCAGGCCGTCGCCGACCGCGTGACGGTTCTGCGCGGCGGCAAGACCGTCGCGACGCTCGACGCGGCAGGCACGACGCCGCACTCGCTCGCAGCGTTGATGGTCGGACGCGAGGTGAACCTCGCCCGGCCCGAGGCTGGGGCGACGGCCGAGCTCGGGCCGCCCGTGCTCGAGCTCGACGACGTGTGGGCCGTGGCCGACCGCGGCGGCGACGCGGTTCGCGGCGTGACGCTCGTCGTCCACTCGGGCGAGATCGTCGCCGTCGCAGGCGTCGCCGGAAACGGCCAGCGTGAGCTCGCCGAGACGGTGACCGGGATGCGACCGCCCGCGCGCGGGACGATCGTGGTGGGCGCGCGCGCGTTGCGCGGCGGCGATCCGCGCGAGGCGATCCGGGCCGGCGTCGCGCACGTGCCGGAGGACCGTTTGCACACCGGCGTCGCGCCGAGCCTCAGCATCGGCTCGAACGTCGTGCTGAAGGCGTACCGCGAACGTCATCTCGGCCGTGGGCCGCTGCTGCACAGCGCTGCTGTCCGGCACCAAGCCAAGAAGCTGATCCTGCGCTTCGACGTCAAGGCGGCCGGCCCGCACGTTCCGGCGCGCCAGCTCTCCGGCGGCAACCTGCAGAAGGTCGTGCTCGGGCGCGAGTTCTCCGGCAACCCGCGCGTGCTCGTCGCCGCTTCGCCGACGCGCGGGCTCGACGTCGCCGCGACCGAGGCCGTGCACCGTTATCTGCGCGAGGGCGCCGCCGAGGGCATGGGGATCCTGTTGATCGGCGAGGACCTCGACGAGATCCTCGCGCTCGCCGACCGCATCGTCGTGATGTACGAAGGCGAGCTTGTCGGCGAGATCGACGCGGCGACGGCGACCGCAGCGGACGTCGGCCTGCTGATGGCCGGCGGCACACCCGCGTGAGCTTCCCGCTGCGGATCGAGCGGCGGTTGCAGCAGCCGCGGTGGCTGTCCGTCGCGGTGCCGCTCGTCTCGGTCGTCGTCGCGTTCGGCGCGATGACGGTCCTGCTGCTTGCGACGGGCCACTCGCCGGGGCATACCTTCGGGCGCCTGTTCCACTCCGCGTTCGTCGGCCGGAGCTCGCTCAACGCGACGTTCGTCGCTGCGACGCCGCTCGCGTTCACCGGCCTCTGTGCGGCGGTCGCGTTCCGGATGAATCTCTTCAACATCGGCGGCGAGGGTCAGCTCTACGCGGGCGCGATCACCGGCGCGGGCACGGCGCTGCTGCTGCACGGCGCGCCCGGTCCCGTCGCGATCTTCGGGATGATCGTCGCGGGTGCGGCGGGCGGCGCCGCCTTCGCGCTCGTGCCAGGCCTGCTGCGGGCGTTCCTGTCGACGAACGAGATCATCGTCTCGCTGATGCTCAACTACGTCGCGGGGCTCGTGCTGACGTACCTCATCTTCGACTCGCGCTCGTACTGGCGCGACACGTCGTCGCCGGATGCGCTCGTGTTCCCGCAGGGCAAGACGCTGCCCGACGCGTCGAGTTGGCCGACCGCGCACATCGGCTTGATCGTCCCGCTCGGGTTTCTCGTCGCAGTCGTGATCGCAGTGCTCGTGCATGTTCTCTACACGCGCACGCGCTTCGGCTTCGAGGTGCGCGTGATCGGCGACTCGCCGCGCGCCGCGCGGTACGCAGGGATGCGCACGCGACGGAAGATCATCGCGGTGATGGCGCTCTCGGGCGCGATCGCCGGCATCGGCGGCGCGAGTCAGGACGGCGATTTCCGTCACGTGCTCGACCCCCGCGGGCTCACGCAGTCGGGCTACGGCTACTCGGGCATCGTGATCGCGGCGCTCGCGCGCTACAACCCGTTCGCGGTCTGCGTCGTCGCGTTCCTGCTCGGCGGCCTCCAGAACGCGGGCTACACGCTGCAGGGCGCCGACTTCCCGTCGGGCCTCGTCGGCGTCATGCAGGGGCTCATCCTGTTCTGTGCGCTCGGCGGCGAGCTGCTCGTGCGCTACCGGATCACTGTCGACCGGCGCAGCTCGCGTCGTTCGCCGGCGCCGGCCGAGGTCGCGCCGTGAACAACTCGATCCTCGTCGTCGTGCTCGCGTCGGCGGTGACGTACGGCACGCCGCTCGCGTTCGCGGCTCTTGGCGAGTTGCTCACGGAGCGGTCGGGCGTGCTCAATCTCGGCGTCGAGGGGATGATGCTCGTCGGCGCGGTGATGGGGTTCTGGGCGGTGCAGCACGTGCCCGGCTCCGGGCCTTTCGCGCTCTGCGTCGCCGTCGCCGTCGCCGCGCTCGCGGGAGGGACGATGGCGTTGATCCACAGCTTCCTCGTCATCACGCTCCGCGCGAATCAGATCGTCTCGGGGCTCGCGTTGACGATCTTCGCCGGCGCGGGCGGTCTTTCGTCGTATCTCGGCGGCGTGCTCAATCTCGCCGACGCGCCCGCGCGCCACCAGTTCAACGCGTTCCTTCCGGCCGGCCTGCGGCATGCGCAGATCGTCGGGCCGATCCTCTTCGACCAGACCGCGCTCGTTTACGTCTCCTGGGTGTTCGTCGCGCTGGCGATGCTCTATCTCACACGGACGAGGCTCGGCTTGAACGTGCGAGCGGTGGGGGAGTCGCCGGAGGCGGCCGACGCGATGGGCATCAACGTCACCGCGTATCGCTACGCGCACACGATCGCCGGCGGTGCGCTCGCAGGGATCGGTGGCGCGGCGTTCTCACTCGCGATCACGCCGCAGTGGGTCGACGGATTGACGGAGGGCGCGGGCTGGATCGCGATCGCGCTCGTCATCTTCGCGTTCTGGCGGCCGGGACTGTGTCTGCTCGGCGCGTACTTCTTCGGCGCGTTCGCCGGGCTTCCGTTCACGCTTCAGAGCCGAGGCGTGACGATCGTGCCCGAGCTGTTCCAGGCGCTGCCGTACGTCATGACCGTGCTCGCGCTCGTGCTCGTCTCTTCGGCGGGCGCGCGCCGCCATCTCGGCGCGCCGAGCGCGCTCGGGATTCCGCACGTGCGAGAGGAGCGTTGAGATCATGGCGCCCGCGCAGGCGGCGCGACACCACGAGTCGAAGGGCCTCGCATCGCACTGTGTCGAACAAAGACACGTCCGTTGCGGACACTTGTTGGGATCGTCGTTTCGGTCGACGATGCGTGGGTCGTGTCATGCGCGTTGCGGCGACGCCGAGCAAGGAGTGGAAGATGCGAGGCGTTCTTGCACTTGTGGTAATCGTTCTTGTCAGTGTGGTCGGGGTTGAGGCAGCAGGCGCCGCGAACGCCACGGCGGGGAGTCCACCCCCGTCCCTCGCGACGGTGCAGGCCGCTGCCACGGCTCCAGGCACGGTCATTTCGAGCTCGGTCAGGCCTGTGTCGGTTGCTGAGGCAGTGGCGGCCTCATTCCAGCCGGGTGGAGACACGGAAGTCTCCCAGCTAGGGCCCTCGCATTCGATCGGAGTGGTAGTCACGCCGAACGAATCCGAGGGCAGTCCCGCGTCGACCTGCTGGAACGGCGACATCGGCTACCAGTGGGGCACGTGGCCGTATCAGCAGGTGGTTCAGGTCAATACCTCCTGGTGCGGCAACGGTAGCGTGCTGACGTACCGCAGCACCCACGTAACGACGGGCGCGTATCTGTGCAACGGGCACGATGCGTTCGGCTACAAGATCGGTGGCGGCGTTGGTACGGGTTCAGAGGTCGAGCGCACCGGCGCGTACTTCGACTGTCAGACCCCTGTCCCGTATGTCTCGCTGCACTACACTCGGCAGATGAACGTGATCGTCGGAGCGGGTGGTGCGTACTATCTCGGTTGGAACAGCTGACATGATCGGCCGGCTGATTGCAGCTGCAGCTGTAATCGTTGTCGCGCTGTTTGTCTCGGCGATGCTGCTCTCTTCGGTAGGTGGGGGCGCCACTGCGCGCCACGTGCGAACGGTGCCGACGCCCGCGCCGCGCTAGAGCTCGACACGCCACGATGCGCGCCGGTCCCGGAGGCGTGTGCATGGCCAGCATCTCGCGCGGCGCGTCCGATCCTCCGAGCTCGGCGGGAACGACGGCCTCGCCGGCGGTGCCGGCCCACCGGCCTTCCTCGCGCGCCTCGGTCTCATCCGGCGTGGTTCCGCCGCGCTGCTCGCTCGGCTGCACCGCGTCGTGCTGCTCATCGCTATCGGCCATCGGAGTGCCCTCTGAATTCGACGTGGCGTCCCTCGGCGGCCTCTGGCCCCACTCGGGTGGGCGGCTCACCGCGAATGTCGTCGACGCGGGCCGTGGTCGCGTTCACCCTCTGACCTCTGGATAACCTTCGGCTGTGTCGAATCGGCTCGCAGACGCGGTTGCTCGGGAACGATTGTCCGGCCCGCTCGAGCATTGAGGTCGGTTGTTTCCCGGTGGCTGCAGCGGTCGTCCTCTTGACAACCTAGTCGGCCCACACCCACGCTGGACCTGCCGGAACAACAGAGGAGTCGGCGATGCGGCGCAACTGGGCCACCATAGTTCTCGCTCTCGGCGTCATCACAATTGGGCACCGCGCAGACGGGAAGTGCCGTATCCGTTGTGCTGGGCATGTACGGAAGCGTGCGTCGTCCTGGGAACGATCGCCGTTTCGCGCAGGCCCGCACACTCGCTGTCCTCGCCGCGTTCGCGGTTAACGTCGTGACGATCTGATGCACCTGATAGCTGCGATAACCGGATCGGCCGCGCTGGCTCTTGCTGCCGGTTCGACGGTGGCGCCACCCCCGGCGCCCGGAGCGTGGCACCAGCTCGGTGCGGCTGTGACGTCGCGTCCTGGGAAAGGCTTGAACTTCTTTCGCACCGCCCTGAGCCCGCAGGGGCTGGGGATCGTCGTAACGTCCTCGTCGAAACGGCCGATCCGCGGCTCCTGGTCCACCTGGTGCGAGATCATGGACGACGACGGCCCCGTGGAGCAGCTACAGGGCCCGCTCACGGGCGTGAAGACGGTGATCGCGTATCCACACGTCCTCTCCGGCGCAACGCGGTGTTACGTCTCGGTCTACACAAGGCCGCCGGACCGTGCCGCCAAGACAGCGGCCGCCGAGTTCTCGTATTAGGAACGAGACCGCAGTCCTCGCCGAACGCGGTACAGCCTCGGCTCGACTAGGCGCCCATCGCGCCGTTCGCACACACAGTCGCGAGCGATCCGCGCAACTCGTCCACTTTCGCGCGCCGGACGCGCGCCAGTCGTCACCGGGCTCCAGCGGTCTCAGGCGGTTCTCGCGAGCCGTCGCGATGGTCCACGTGAGGATCATGGCGACGGCATAGCACTCGGATCTGGCTTACGGAGCGGCGTGGGAGTCGAACCCACCCAGCGCCGGGTTACGACGCCTCACCGGTTTTGAAGACCATGAGCCGTTGCCTGGGGAATGCCGCGTGTGCGGGGGAAGTCGTTTGTTGTGCTCGGGTGCGCGATCGAGTTGCGCGACTGTTTGGCAGTTTTGGCAGTGCCTAAAAAAAGGCTTGTTCTGCTGTCGAGCGATATTTGAGAACTTTTTACTTCAGTTGCCTGGAGTTGATGGAGGGGGCGAGCCGAGTTCTTTGAGGCGGGGGCCGATTTCTGCGCCGGCGCGGCCTTGTTTGCCGGGTTTGAGGTATCCGAGTTCTCGTGCTTTGTGTACGCGGTCGCGGGCTTGCGTTCTGCTGATGCCGAACTCCTCCGCGAGTTGGGGGAGAGGGTGTCGGTGTCCGCGGCTGCAGAGTGTGAGGTAGCGCTTGGCGATCTCGATGACTTGTGTTTCTCCGACGTATGGCTGCCGAGTTTTCGGTGGTGCGCTTCTGGGCGTGGTGTGGTTCGGGCTGGTGATTTCACGGAGGCGTCTGTTGTAGGAGTTCTGTCGTTCTAGGTATTCCGTGGCTTCGTTGAGCAGTCTTGCGGGGCTTAGGAGGCGGAGGAGTTCGGAGCTGATGCCGAGTGCGGTGTCGTCGCCTTTGCGGCTGAGTTGTCCTTCGAAGGCTGGTGCGATGGTGAAGTTGCCGATGACGAGCACGTTGTCGGCGGCGCGGACGATGGTCGCCGTGATGATCCAGAGTGCGTTGCTTTTTTCGCGCAGGCGTAGACGGGTTCCGGCACGGTCGGCGTGTAGGCGTCCGTTGTGTTTTCGCACGGTGATCAGTGCGGCGCATTCGGCTACGAGGTCGGGTTCGCTGGGGTCGTTGACGGGAACGGCGGCGAGTTGGAACTCGGCGGGCACGCCCCAGATTCGGAGCAGTTCGTCGTCGGAGCGATTAGGGATGCCGAGTGCTTGGCGGGCTTCGGCGAGTGTGCGAATCCGTTTGGGCATGCCTGTGGGGTGCGCAAACTCGATCCCTGTGACGTTCAGGATGCCCGGGTTGCCCAATTTGCAGGCGAAACCGAGTTAACGCTGCGACACACGCCCTTACGTGACGGTGATCTTGAGGGTAAGGACGTTGTCGGCGCCGGTCGTCTTGACGCCCTTCATGTAGTCGCTCACCCGGCTTGGTGCCCAACAGGTAGATGCCTGATCTCCTCGTCGCTGCTCACGGTGCCCCTAGAAGTCGTCGAGACTGCCGTGCTCGTCGATGAACTTGCGGAGGTGGGCGAGTTGGAGCGCGTTCTTCTAGTACGAGTGGATGGCGGCTCTCGGGGGAGGCCGGGATGAGCCAATGTCCTCGGGCACTACGCCGAGACAGGCTGCTCGCTTTCTGCGGTCCAGCTGTAGAGCGGTTCGCCCTTGGTGGGGATGGTGTCGGTTACGGCTGCAAGGCGAGGTCGGCCGATGATGCAGTGGTGCCAGGCGAGTCCGGCGTGCCAGAGTGTTGGGTTGCGCATTGCCCGTTCGACCTTTGCGCGTACGTGTGCGCCGCCGAAGACGAAGACGACGTCGCGCTCGCGCAGGTAGACCTGGTGTTCTTTCAGGCCGAGCGCGGCCGGGTTGAAGGGAGGGCCTTGTGCCACGAGCTCCCTCACCCGCTGCCGGCAACCCGCCTTGAGCGGGACGATGACCGCGACGTGTTCGTCGCCGGTGCGCTGCTCGGTCGTGAGCACTGCGATGAGGTCGGCGAGTTCGTGCAGCAGGCCGACGCCGAACGGCGCCACGTGCACGGAGGGCGCCTGCCGGCGCTCGAGTACGAGCACCGAGTAGCCGTTCAGGCGCTCTGCCGCCGTCCGACCGATGTGGATCTCGGTGAGCTCGGCGAAGGGAACGTTGAGCGTGCAGCGTCGATCGCCGGCTCCTCCGTCAAGCAGCAGCCCTTCCCCCGTGATGACGAGCCTCCCCGCCGTCGATGGTCCTCCCTCCTCGCGATAGACAACGGCGTAGCGGGTCGGCGGCTGCTCACGATAATCGTGCATCTTGCAACTATCGCGACACGTGCAGAGCGCGACATCCGGGCCGAACCGCCGACGCAGTTCGGGAAACCACTGATCCGACCGCTGATGCATCCGGGGTACCCGACCCTGCTCAGCCCCGGATCGGTCGCCCGTGTGCTTGCGGCCCTCACGGAGGGCGAGCTCGGCTTTCTCCCATCGTTCGTTGTCGGCGGCACCGGCCGGACGCACGAGATCCTGCAGGGCCTCCACGTAGGCGGCCCGCAACTGTCTGGGCGGCGCTCGCCACGCTCGCTACGCTCTCGGGAGACCCGCGTGCCGCACGGGCCGCACGGCCGCTGACCGTCACCCCGGCCGCGGCCGGCTAACCGAACGGTTCTCCGGGGTTTCCCCGCGTGCGCTCCAGGTTCCCTGCGGTCATGCTCGTTCCCTGCGGCTATGCTCGAGCGGCATGCCGGCAGCCGGGAGAACGGCCTTGGATCTCGACCAGCGGCCGATCCTCGTGTTCTGGGAGACGACGAAGGCGTGCGGCCTGTCTTGTCGGCATTGTCGCGCCTCAGCGATCTCGCAGCCGTTGCAGGGCGAGTTGACGACGGCTGAGGCCGCCCGGTTCGTCGAGAGCCTGGCGGGTTTCGGGATGCCTCGGCCGGTGCTGGTCGCGACAGGCGGCGATGTGCTCCTGCGTCACGACCTCGACGCGCAGCTCGGCCGCGCGCGGGCGTTGAAGGTGCCCGTTGCGCTCGCGCCGAGCGTGACGCCGCTCCTCACGGTCGAGCGGGTGGCCGAGTTGCACGGCGCGGGTGTGAAGGTCGCTTCGATCAGCCTCGACGGTGCGACGGCCGCGACGCACGACGGCGTGCGCGGAGTCGAGGGTCACTTTGCAGAGACGGTCGAGGCGCTGCGAAGGCTTCGCCAGGGTGGGCTGACGGTGCAGGTGAACACGGTCGTGATGCGCGACACGGTGGACGAGCTGCCCGCCATCGCGCGGATCGTCAAGGAATCTGGCGCGTCGATCTGGGAGGTGTTCTTCCTCGTCCGGGTCGGCCGGGGTCGTGCGCTTGGCGAGCTGACGCCGGCGGAGAACGAGGATGTTTGCCACTTCCTCGTCGATGCCTCCCGTTACGGGTTCGTCGTCCGCACCGTCGAGGCGCCGTTCTTCCGCCGCGTCGTCGCCTGGCGCAAGGACGAGGCAGGGGAGACGCAGGTGGGGGCGAGGTACGGGCTCGGGCCGCTCTACGAGCAGCTCGCCGCTGCGCTTCGGAGCGAGCTGGGCAGCCCGACGTCGCCGCCGCGGGCGCAGACGAAGGGCACGCGCGACGGACGGGGAATCGTCTTCGTCGCCCACGACGGAGAGATCCATCCCTCCGGGTTCCTGCCCCTGTCGCTCGGCAACGTCAAACACGACGAGATCGTCCGCGTCTACCGCGAGCACCCGCTGCTTCGGCGGATCCGCGCTGCCGACTTCAGCGGCCGCTGTGGAAGCTGCCCGTACCGGGAGCTGTGCGGCGGCTCGCGCGCCCGCGCCCACGCATCCGCAGGCGACCCGCTTGCCGAAGACCCGGCCTGCGCCTA
>Ga0209638_1000837_pt1 | contig 20150 bp, 16 predicted proteins | sample BarGraNGADG00211_FD_184490 | JGI IMG/M metagenome (GOLD analysis project Ga0209638, IMG submission 184490) | Arctic peat soil microbial communities from Barrow, Alaska - Barrow Graham LP Ref core NGADG0002-211 (SPAdes) (version 2) | ecosystem: Environmental > Terrestrial > Soil > Wetlands > Peat...
GGGTCTGGGCGCACAGCATGTGGTGGCGATGTTCGGTGCCACCTTCGTCTTCCCGTTGATCATGGGGCTCAACGCCCAGCTGGCGATCATGATGAGCGGTATCGCGACGATGTGCTTCCTGCTCATCGTCAAGGGCAAGGTCCCGAGCTACCTCGGGACCAGCGCGTCGTTCGTCGGTGGTGTCGCAGCCATTCGTGCTCAAGGTGGCGACTCCTCGACCGTGACGGGCGCGATCATGGTCTCCGGCGTGGTCCTGCTTCTGGTCGGTGTGGTCATCCACTACATGGGGTCGGGGATCATCCACACGGTGCTGCCGCCCGTGGTCACCGGCGCGGTGGTCATGCTGATCGGGTTCAACCTCGCCCCGGTCGTGGCCACCATCTACTGGCCCCAGGACCAGTGGGTCGCGCTGCTCGTCATGGTGTTCGCCATCGCCTGCGCTGTGGGGCTGCGGGGCTTCTTCGGCCGGATCTCGATCTTCCTCGCGCTGATCTTCGGCACGGTCCTGTCCTGGGTCTTCGACCGCGTGTTCGGCATGATCTCCTCCCTTGACCCCGGCGCCGGCAAGATCACCCAGCACTTCCGCGTCAACTGGGACGGCGTCAACAGCGCGTCCTGGATCGGTTTCCCCCCGCACACCTCGATCGTCGCGGGCAAGGAGATCGTCGGCTGGCATACGCCCACCCTCTCCACGGCAGCGGTCCTGCTCGTTCTTCCCGCCGTGATCGCGCTGATCGCCGAGAACACCGGCCACGTCAAGGCCGTCGCCGAGATGACCGGAGCCAACCTCGACGGTGTCATGGGCCGGGCCATCGCCGCCGACGGTTTCGGCACGGTCCTTGCCAGTGCCGTGGGCGGCTCCCCGACGACGACGTACGCCGAGAACATCGGGGTCATGGCCGCGACCAGGGTCTACTCCACCGCCGCCTACTACGTCGCTGCGGCGGTCGCCATACTGTTCGGGCTCTCACCCAAGTTCGGGGCCCTCGTTGCCGCGACGCCTGGTGGCGTTCTCGGCGGGATCACGGTGATCCTTTACGGCATGATCGGGCTGCTCGGCGCCAAGATCTGGAAAGAGAACGAGGTCGACTTCTCCAACCCGATCAACCTCGTCCCGGTGGCCGCGGGCATCGTGATCGCCATCGGCAACACGAGCCTCGTCTTCACGAAGTCCTTCAGCCTCAGCGGTATCGCCTTCGGCACCATCGTTGCGATCGGGGCCTACCACATGGCCCGCGCCCTGGCTCCCCAGCACATGAAGGACAGCGCCGGGATGCCGTTCGTGGTGCTTCCGATGAAGGACATCGACAAGGAAGACGAGGACGTCCACTAGCGGGCTTCGGTAGCCGGTTTGTTGCACGAATACCTGACGAAACGCTGTCATCGACGCAACAAACCGGCTATCCGCCTGCCGCAGGCCGTAGCGCTGGCCCTATTCACGATCCCTTCGAACAGGCAGGATCAACACGGTGAAGCCCTCCGCCTTTGTCCATCACGCGCCGTGCAGCGTGGACGAGGCGATCGCGATCCTTGCCGAGGTCGGCCATGACGCCAAGGTGCTCGCCGGTGGGCAGAGTCTGATCCCGATCCTGAACATGCGGCTGTCGGCGCCGGGCCACCTCGTCGACATCAACCGGATCGGCGGTCTCGACGCGGTCGAGGTGACCCCCGATGGCGTCCACATCGGCGCCCTCGTTCGCCATGCGCAGCTCGAGCGCCACGTTGACGCGTTCGACCAGCTGCCACTTCTGCGGCAGGCGCTGGTCAACGTCGCGCACCCGGTGATCCGCAACAGGGGAACAACTGTTGGCTCGCTCGCGCACGCCGACCCGTCCGGCGAGATGCCGGCCGTGCTGGCACTCACCGGCGGGTATGTCGACGTGGCCAGCTCGCGGGGGACGCGCAGGGTGTCGGCTGCGGACTTCTTCCTCGGTCCGCTGGAGTCCTGCCTCGAGGAGGACGAGATGGCCACCCGTGCGTCCTTCGGTCGATTCCCTGCTGGCACCGGCACGGCGTTCGCCGAGTCCACCCGTCGCCACGGCGACTACGCCCTGGCCGGGGTCGCTGCCGCCGTCATGGTGGACGACGGCCTGATCACCTCGGCTCGCGTGTCCTTCGTCTCGGTGACGCCAACGCCCGGTGTGCTGGATCTCGGGCAGCTGTTCGCCGGCATCGCCCCCGAGGACTGCGACTGGGCGGGGGCAGCCGAGCTGGCCCGCGAGCACGTCGACCCCGACTCCGACATCCATGCCAGCGCGGAATATCGCCGGATGCTCGTCGGCGTCCTCACCGCCCGCGTTCTCGCCGAAGCCGCCGGGAATGCAACTGCCAACACCGCTGCAACCGCAGGTGCAAGCGTCAATACCTCCGGGCCGGGGGTATAGCCGATGGGCGAGATGACGCAGAGGGACCTGACGCAGAGCGACCTGACTCAGGCTGAGGCCGAGCCGTTGCTGGAGATAACGCTGCGGGTCAACGGCGTCATGCACTCTGCGTCGGCACCGGCCCGGAGGCTGCTGTCGGACTTCCTGCGTCACGATCTGCGCCTCACCGGCACCCATGTCGGCTGCGAACACGGAGTCTGCGGTGCCTGCACGGTCCTGATGGACGGGACCCCGATGCGCTCCTGCCTCATGTTTGCCGTCACCGCCCAGGACCACGAGATCACCACGGTCGAGGGGCTGGCAGGTTCTGTCGACGGAACCGGCCCGCTGGCAATGAGCCCGGTGCAGCAGGCATTCATCGAGTGCCACGGGCTGCAGTGCGGGTTCTGCACGCCGGGGTTTCTGACGACCATCACCGCATACCTGCACGAGAACTCCGAGCCGACGGAAGCCGAGGCGCGAGAGGCGATCTCGGGCAACCTGTGTCGCTGCACGGGGTACCAGAACATCGTCAGGTCGGTCCTTCGTGCCGCCGAGATCTCCAGGGAGCGGGGGGTCGGCGCGTGACGACCAAGTTGTTCGGCGCGCCCGTCCAGCGCAGGGAGGACCCGCGTCTGGTGACCGGCAACGGCCGCTATCTGGACGACCTGGGTCAAGGAGCGCTTGCGGCCGCCTTTGTCCGCAGTCCCTTTGCGCACGCCCGCATCCTGGACATCGACGTGACGGCCGCGATCGAGATCCCGGGTGTCGTCGCGATCTACACCCACGAGGACCTCGACGGAAGGACCGGAGAACGCCTTCCGCTGTTGATCCCCCACCCCAGCCTGACCAACCCCATGACGGCCTACTGCCTGGCTCGTGAGGTGGTCAAACACGTCGGCGAGGCGGTCGTCATGGTCGTCGCGACCGACCGCTATGTGGCCGAGGACGCCTGCGAGCGCATCAAGGTCGACTACGAGCAGCTCCCTGTCGTCGTCGGTCTGGAGGCTTCGCGTGCCGCCGGGAAGCTGGTGCATGCTGAGGCGCCCGGCAACGTCTCGGCCCACATGGTGCAGGAGGTCGGCGACACGGCCGCTGCCATCGCCGCCGCACCCCACCGCATGACGCTGTCCCTGCAGATCGAGCGCAGCGCCTCGATGCCGATGGAGGGCAAGGGTGTCTATGCCCGATGGGACAGCGCAGAGCAGAGCATCCGCATGTACTCCTCGACCCAGACGTCCACCGGTGTCCGTGCGGCCGTGGCCGCGAAGCTCGGTATGGCGCTGGTCAAGGTCGAGTGCATCGCCCCCGACGTGGGCGGTGGCTTCGGGGTCAAGATCCTGCATCCGTGGCCGGAGGAGGTGCTCATCCCGTGGGCCGCGCGCCGTCTCGACGCCGAGGTCAAGTGGGTCGAGGACCGTCGCGAGCACTTCATCTCCTCGGCGCACGAGCGGGCACAGCTGCAGGACGTCGAGGTCGGATTCGACGACGTGGGAAGGGTTCTCGGCCTCTCGGTGACGTTCTGGCACGACAACGGCGCGTATACGCCATACGGGATCATCGTGCCGATCATCACGTCCACCCAGCTGCTCGGGCCTTACAAGCTGGGCGCCTACCGGGTCGAGTTCTTCTCGATGTACACGAACACGGTGATGGTCACGCCCTACCGGGGGGCGGGGCGGCCGCAGGGCGTCTACGCGATGGAACGCACCATGGACGCGATCGCCGACTACCTTGGTCTCGACCGCACCGACGTGCGCAGCGCCAACTTCATCCAGGTCGCGGACATGCCCTACGACCACGGCCTGCTCTTCCAGGACGGCCGGCCCCTGATCTACGACTCCGGCGACTTTCCTGCCAGCCTGGCCAAGCTCAAGGCTCTGGTGGGCTGGGACGACTTCTCGGCCTACCGCGCGAAGGCCGAGCTCGCGGGTCGCAAGGTGGGGCTCGGGATCGGATGCTACGTCGAAGGTACCGGTGTCGGACCCTACGAGGGTGGGCACATCCAGATCGAGACCTCCGGTCGTGTCAACGTCTCGACCGGCCTGACCAGCCAGGGACAGGGGCACCAGACGGTGTTCGCCCAGATCGTTGCCGACGAGCTTGGCGTCCCGATCGACGACGTCTTCGTCACGACCGGCGACACGCGCCGATTCGCTTACGCCGTTGGCACATTCGCCTCTCGCGCGGCCGTGATGAGCGGCAACGCGATCGCGCTGGCAGCACGCAACGTCCGTGAGAAGGCACTTCGCATAGCGGGCGAGGCACTGGAGGTGGACCCGGGTGACCTGGAGATCGTCGACGGCATCGTGCGGGTCAAGGGTGACTACGAGTCCTCGATCGCGCTGGCGACTGTCGCGGTGTTGTCCAACCCGCTGAGGTACGCCTTCGACGAATCAGCAAAGGCGGCAACGCAGTTCGTGGGTACCGGCAATGCGGATCTCTCCAGGCCGCCGGTTGCCGAGGGTGACGAGCCCGGACTGGAAGGCAAGGACTACTACTCCCCACCACGCGCGACGTTCGCCAACGGCATGCACGCGGCGATCGTGGAGACCGATCCTGAGACTGCCGAGATCACCATCCTGCGCTACTGCGTGGTCCACGACTGTGGTCGGATGATCAACCCGATGATCGTCGAGGGGCAGGTGCATGGTGGTGTCGCCCAGGGTGTGGGCGGGGCCCTCTACGAGCGGATGGTCTACGACGAGGCCGGCCAGCTGCTCAATGCCTCGTTCATGGACTTTTTGATGCCGTATGCAACCGAGGTGCCGCACATCGAGACTGACCATCTCGAGACGCCGAGCCCCCTGAACCCGTTGGGGATCAAAGGTGCTGGCGAGGCCGGGACCATCCCCGTGTCAGCGGTGATCGCCAGCGCGATCGAAGACGCCGAAGGCTTCCCGATCACCTCGATGCCGATCTCGCCGGACGAGCTGTGGAATCTTCGCCGACAGCACGCCGAAGGGATCATTCCCGACCTGCGCCGCGGCTCCCGATCCGTGGGAACGACCACTGAGACCGCTCAGACCGCTCCGCCCGCTCCCCCCAATCCGCCCGCTCCGACCGCCCCGATCGTCTGAGAGCAAGGACGCTGATGAAGATCTCCGGCAACGCCATACTCAACGCCCCGGTCGAGCAGGTCTGGGCTGCGTTCAATGACCCTGCCGTCCTTGCCCGCACGCTCCCGGGGTGTCAGGAGCTGCGCGAGGTGGGCCCGGACGCGTATGGCATGACCATCACAGCAGGTGTTGCCTCTATCAGGGGCACCTACGAGGGCGAGGTCGCCCTGGTCGAGCAGAACCCCCCAGGTTCGTTTGTTCTCAAGGCTTCCGGCGCCGGGGCACCGGGGACGGTCAGCGCCGACGTCACGTTCAGCCTTCAGGAGTCCTCGACCGGTGGCACTGACCTGGGATACGACGCCGATGCCGTCGTCGGTGGCGTCATCGGTGGCGTCGGGCAGCGGATGCTCACCGGTGTCGCCAAGAAGATGGCCGGCCAGTTCTTCGCTGCGGTCGATGCCGACATCGCCGGCGTCCGCGCCCCCGTCGTTGCCGAGCAGGCTGCCGGCCTCGGGGTGGCCGTCGGAGCGCAGGGTCCCCGGATGACGTATGCCGGAGCCCAGGGTCCCCGGACGACGTATGCCGGAACAGCAGCAGGTGCCCGCCCGCCTTTCCAGGGCAGGGACTTCTTCTACGGCGCGCTGGCCGGTGCTGCGATCGCTCTGGCCGGCGTGGCTGTTGGCATCGTTGCCGGGAGGGGATGACATGCGGGCCTTCACCGCCGCGGCCATCCAGATCGCCCCCGTGCCGGGACCGCTGAGCCCGGACGTGGTCAACGCCAACATCGAGAAGTGCGTGGACTGGCTGACCCGTTGCGTCAGGGAGACCGGCGCGGAGCTGGTCGTCCTTCCCGAGTCGGCTACGACCGGCTTTACCCCCGACTGCTCTCCGGAAGAGCTGTGGGACCTGGTGACCGTTCTGCCGGGAGCGGTCATCGCACCGATCCAGGCGGCGGCAGCTGCGCTCGGCGTCCACGTCTGCGTCGGCACCTATGAGCGCGGCCCCGAGCGTGGGGTCGTCTACAACTCCAGCGCCCTCATCGGTCCGGACGGTTCGTTGCTCGGCGTCTACAGGAAGACGCATCCGTTCTGCAGCGAGATCCGGGCACGCGGCGGATGGGTCACCCCCGGCGACGAGGTTTGTGTCGTGGACACCGACCTGGGCAGGATCGGCATGATCATCTGCTTCGACGGCGACTACCCCGAGGTGACCCGGATCCAGGCGATCCAGGGCGCGGAGGTCATCTGCCGTCCGTCGGCCCTCCTGCGAAGCGCGGACATCTGGGAGCTCACGTCGCGGGCGCGCGCCTACGACAACCACGTCTACGTCATCGGCGCCAACGCGACCGGGGTCGACCCTGCCGGCGTGCTGTACTTCGGCAACTCCCACATCGTCACGCCGATCGCGCATATCCTCGCCAAGGCGGCATCCCAGGAAAGCTGGGTGAGTGCGCGGCTGGACCCGCAGGACGCGCTGGCCTCGTTGACGCCGGGCTCCAGCGTCGGCCAGGCCTTCGACCACCTGGCCGACCGCAATCTCGACCTGATCAGGCGGTACCGCGATGAGCTCGAGCGCCCGGCCGCCTCGTCGTTCCCCCACCTGAACATCGACTCGTGAGCGGCCCCGCGGCAGCGCGGCATACCCGCCTCGAAGATCTTCCGACGGCTCCCCCGATGAGGACACCATGACCCAACCGCCCAGGACGGCGCCCCCCCGTCACATCCGGATCGGCATCGACACCGGCGGGACGTTCACGGACGCCGTCGCGTTCGACCAGGACTCCGGTGACTTGGTCACCACGAAGACGCCCTCTACCCCGGCCAACCCGGCGGACGGTTTCATCAACGCCATGCACAAGGTTCTCGACCTGATCGAGGCCAAAGGCTCCGACGTCACCGCTGTATGCCACGGCACCACGGTGGCGACCAACCAGCTGCTCGAGGGCAAGGTGGAGGAGCTCGGCTTCATCACCACGGAGGGTCACGAGTTCATCCTGGAGATCGCCCGCCAGGCGGTCCCGGACGGCTATGGCAACTCCTACTTCTGGGTCAAGCCCCCGCGGATCGTCCCCCCGGACCGGGTCAAGACCGTGGGTGGTCGCCTCGACTTCGAGGGCAAGGTGGTCCGGCCCTTCGACGAGGAGGCCGCCATCCGCACCGCCAGGTGGTTCCGGGACGCGGGGATCATGACGATCGGGGTGTGCTTCCTGCATTCCTACGCGAACCCCGAGCATGAGCTGCGGATGCGCGAGATCCTTCGGCGCGAGCACCCCGACGCTGTCGTCTCCATCTCCAGCGACGTGCTGCGCGAGTATCGCGAGTACGAGCGCTCGATGACCACTCTCGTCGACGCTGCAGTCAAGCCGATCGTGTCGCGATATGTCGCGAACATCGCTGCGCGCCTTGCGGAGTTCACCCGATCGGGGCCCGCCGGGGAGGACCAGGAACGCACGGCCGTCCCGTTCTACATCATGAAGTCCAACGGCGGGGTGCTCTCGGCCGGCGAGGTGGTGCACCAACCCCTCACCACCGTCCTGTCCGGTCCCGCTGCCGGCGCCCTGGGTGCTGCCCTCATCTGCGGGCGGACGGGGTTCGACAAGGTCCTCACCTGTGACGGTGGTGGCACCTCGACCGACGTGAGCGTCGTCCTCGGCGGCGAGCCGACCCTGACCACCGAGGGAACGGTCGGGGCTTACCCGTCCAAGATTCCGATGATCGACGTGGTGACGGTGGGCGCCGGGGGCGGGTCCATCGCGTGGATCTCCCCCGAGGGAACCCTCAAGGTCGGGCCCAGGTCGGCCGGGGCTGATCCGGGCCCGATCTGTTACGCCAAAGGCGGCGTTGAGCCCACGATCACCGACGCCCACCTCATGCTCGGACGTATTCCGCCCCACCTGCTAGGTGGGGAGATCCCCCTTGACGCGGCGGCCGCTCACGCCGGCATCGTGGAGCTCGCCGGCAGGCTCGGCCTCAGCGCCGACGAGTGCGCGGCCGGGATCCTGGAGATCTCGGCGTGGAACCAGGCCAACGCCCTTCGCCAGATCTCGGTCAAGCGCGGCCTTGACGTCCGCGACTTCACCCTCGCCACGTTCGGTGGCTCCGGCTCGCTTCTGGCCTGCCGGCTGGTCGACATCCTTGACCTGGCCGGAGTGGTCGTGCCGCTGAACCCTGGCAACGTCTCCGCGTTCGGCCTGCTGACCGTCGATGTCAAGAACGACTACGTCCAGACCTCCGTCTGCAAGCACGACCAGCTCGAGCACACCTCGATGGAGAAGACGTTCAGTGAGCTGACCGCTCGGGCCGGGGCGGCGTTGGATGCCGAGGGCTTCGCCCGAACCGATCACCGCTATGTGAGGACCGCGGACCTGCGCTACTTCGGCCAGGCGTTCGAGGTGCGGGTGAGCGTCCCCGAGGGCGCGGTCGATGCCAAGTTCGCGGACGCCGTCGCCACCTCGTTCCACGACGCGCACCGGTCCCTCTATGGCTATGACTTCCGCGACGACCCGCGCCAGCAGGTCGAATGGGTCAACCTGCGCGTCACGGGAATCGGCCCGATCACGCGACCGGAGCTGACCGAGATCGCTACCGCACAGGACAGCGCGGAACGAGCTCGTACGGGCACCCGTGGTGTGTGCTTCGAACCCGCCAACGGGCGCGTGGACGCGGGCATCTACTGGCGGCCCGACCTGTGCGCCAGTGACGAGCTCAAAGGTCCGGTGATCGTCGAGGAGTTCGGCTCGACCGTTCCCGTGCACCCGGGCTTCAGCGTCCGAGTCGACGCGTTCGGCAACCTCGTGATCACCAGGGAGGGCGCGAAATGAGCACCGAGAACGCTGTCACCGCAACCCATCTCGTTGATCCCATCACGGTCGAGATCATCCAGGGCACCTTGGCCAGCGTCGAGATGGAGGTCGAGACCGCCATCGCGCGGACCTCCCGTTCGCCGATGATCCGCGACGCGCACGACTTCCGTGCGGGCATCCACGACCACCGGCTGCGCAAGCTGACCGGCCGGTCATACAGCGCCCTGGTCCACCCCATCGCGCGTGACTACCCGCTGGACACCATGCATGAGGGCGACGTCTTCTTCCACAACGACGTGTATGCGTCGGAAGGCGGAATCGGCCATCTCCCGGACCTGTGCGTGACCGTCCCTGTGTTCCACGAGGGCGTCGCCGTGGCCTTCGTCCAGGCGTTCGGGCACCACGACGACATCGGAGGCGCGTGCCCCGGCTCGATGCCCTCGAGTGCCACCAGCGTCTTCGAGGAAGGGCTAATGGTGCCCCCAATTCGGCTGTGGGACAGGGGAGTTCCCAACGAGGCCGCACTCAAGATCATGACCCGCAACTCCCGTATGCCGGAGTCGCTCGCCGCCGATCTCGACGCCGAGTGCTCGGCGTGCCTCATGGGTGCAGCTCGCCTCTCGGACGTGTTCAAGCGCTACGGCCGCGAAACCGTGGAGGCGGCGTTCGACGCCATCCTGGACCGGACCACCGAGACCTACCGTCGCGAGATCCTGTCCAAGATCCCGGACGGCGAGTACGTCTGGGAAGACTACGCAGAGCACGACGGCGTCGACGAGCCCAGGCTGCACACTCAGCGAATCACGTTGACCAAGAACAGTACTGGTGGTCCGGGCGGCGGTCCCAAGCTGATCATCGACTTCACCGGCACCGGGCCTCAGGCCAAGGGCCCGATCAACCACTGCGGCGACTATGCCGACGGCAACTTCCTGAAGAAGTGGCTGGCGCCGATCCTGCGCAACCTTGCCGACACTCCCGAGCGGATGGCCGAGCTCGACGTCAACGAGGGCGTCGTGCCGCTGATCGAGATGAGGTTCCCCGACAAGGGCACCCTGCTCACCCCGATCTTCCCTGCTCCCACCAACGCCCGGACGTTCGTGATCCTGCGCCTGCTCGGAGTGTTGGCCGGCGTCATCGCTAAGGCGGTCGACGGCAGGATGCCCGCGGACCAGGAGACGATCCGCTATACCGGCGTCTACGGCCTCGACCGGGACGGCAACGACTACCTCATGCGCGAGGTGCTCGGTGGCGGCTCCGGCGGCCGCTACTACGCCGACGGTGAGGACACGATCCACGTCGTCCCGGACTCCCGGAACCTGCCGACCGAGTTCACCGAGAGCCGGTTCCCCTTCCTGGTCGAACGACTCGGCCTGTTCGTCGACTCCGGCGGGCCAGGTCGTTACCGCGGCGGTCTTGGCTACGAGAAGCACCTGCGGATGCTCAAAGACGCCAGCTTCATGTCCATCGCCGACCGCTCGATCCTGGCCTGCTGGGGAGTCAAGGGCGGCAAGGCGGGACGATCCTTCCAGGTGACCATCGACGTCGGCGGGCCGAACGAGCGTGAGGTCGACGCCCTTGCCGACAAGGAGCCGGTCCTCGCCGGCGAGGTCATCCGGATCCGCACGACCGGCGGCGGAGGCTGGGGAGACCCCCTCGATCGGCCGTATGACGAGGTCGAGCGCGACCTGAGCTGGGGCAAGGTCTCCTTCGAGGGAGCCAGAACCGGTTATGGTGTCGTGGCCAGCGGCAGCGAGGAGTCCGTCGTGATCGACGTGGCAGCCTCCGACAAGCTGCGCGAGTCGATGCGCTCGCAGCGGTCCCCACGCGAGCCGTTCTTCGACCGCGGCCCGGGCTACGCCCAGCTGTCCGGCGGCGCCACCTCGGCCGAAGTCGACTGGCTGTGAATGGCCTTACTCACCTGAGGCCGCTTTGCTCAGTTCAGGCCGCTCCGGGTCGAAGAATCGGCCCCTGAAACCGGCTTGAACTGAGCAAACCGGCTTGAACTGAGCAAGAGAGAGGAGGTATGGCGTGCGGGTTCTCCTGGCGCTGGGCGGTAACGCGATGAGCGCTGCGGACGGCAGCGCGACCCCCGGAGCACAACAAGCTGCCGTTGCGTCTGCGATGGAGTCCGTGGCCGCGCTCATCGTTGCCGGTCACGAGGTCGTCATCACCCACGGCAACGGCCCTCAGGTCGGAAACCTCCTGGTCAAGAACGAGCTGGCGGCCGCGGTCGTCCCTCCGGTGCCCCTGGACTGGTGTGGCGCACAGACGCAGGCCACGATCGGCTTCACCATGATCAATGCCCTGGAGCGCAGCCTCACCCGACGCGGTTGTGCCACCAGGGTTGCGGCCATCGTCACCCGCACCCGGGTTGACGAGAGCGACCCGGGCTTTGCCGACCCGACCAAGCCGATCGGCCGCTTCCTGCCGTACGAAAAGGCCAAAAAGCTGATCGAGCACGGACAGGTGTGGCACGACCGTGGCGAGAAGGGCTGGCGTCGCATGGTCGCCTCACCGGCACCGTTGGAGGTTCTGGAGACGGGGGTGGTCCTCACCCTCATCGCCGCCGGATACGTCGTGGTCGCGGCCGGTGGCGGCGGCATACCGGTTGTGAGCGTCCCTGACGGCAGCGTTCGGGGGGTTGAGGCGGTCATCGACAAGGACCTCACCGCAGCCCTGCTCGCCCGCTCGGTCAATGCCGACGTCCTCGTGATCGCGACCGATGTGGACAACGCGGTCACCGGCTACGGAACGGTGGCGGCCGCAGCCATCCATAGCGTGACGCTGGAGGAGATGCGCGAGATCGCCTCGGCCGGGCACTTCGCCAGCGGCTCGATGGGTCCCAAGGTGGCGGCGGCCATGCAGTTCGTGGAGCAGGGGGGCCAGCGGGCGGTCATCACCTCGCTGGAGAACATCGAGTCGTCGATCACGAGCAACGTCGGGACGGTCATCGTGGGCCGTGCCGATCCAGCGCGCCACTCAGTCCAGGACCGCTCAGTCCAGGACCGCTCAGTCCAAGACCACTCCGAGCACAGCAACGAAAGGTGACCCTCGTGCCAGAACCCATTGAAGTCCGCAAGGTTCCGATCCACAGCGTCTCTGATGCCTCCGAGCTGACCAAGCTCATCGACGACGGCATCCTGGAGGCGAGCCGGGTGATCGCGATCATCGGCAAGACCGAGGGCAACGGAGGCGTCAACGACTACACCCGGATTCTCGCCGACCGGGCGTTTCGCGAGGCGCTCATCGCCAAGGGCGCCCCCGCCGACCAGGTGAGGGCGATCCCGATCGTCTGGTCAGGTGGCACCGACGGCGTGATCAGCCCGCACGCCACGATCTTCGCCACCGTCGACCCAGCCAGGGCCGAGCAGAGTGACGAGCCCCGGCTGACCGTCGGCTTCGCAATGAGCGAGCCGATCCTGCCCGAGGAGATCGGCTACGTCGCCATGGTCACCAAGGTCGCCGACGCAGTCAAGGTGGCGATGGAGCGGGCCGGCATCACCGATCCGGCCGATGTGCACTACGTCCAGACCAAGACCCCGTTGCTGACGATCCACACCATCCTGGACGCCAAGTCGCGGGGCAAGAAGGTGTGGACCGAGCACACGCACGAGTCCATGGATCTGTCCAACGGGACCACGGGTCTGGGGATTGCCTTCGCGCTCGGCGAGATCGAGATGCCCACCGATGCGGACATCATGGCCAACCGCGATCTCTACTCCGCCGTGGCCTCGTGCTCCTCCGGCGTCGAGCTCGACCAGGCCCAGGTTGTCGTGGTGGGCAATGCGCGCGGCGTGGGTGGTCGCTACCGGATCGGTCACGATGTCATGGCCGACGCCCTCGACGCCGACGGCATCTGGTCTGCCATCAAGGATGCCGGGCTCGAGCTTCCCGATCGCCCCCGGAGCAGCGATCTGAACGGCCGGCTGGTCAACGTGTTCATCAAGTGCGAGGTCAGCAAGGACGGCAAGGTGCACGGACGCCGCAACGCGATGCTCGACGACTCCGACGTGCACTGGCACCGCCAGATCAAGTCGGCAGTCGGTGGCGTGGCTTCCTCCGTCACTGGCGACCCGGCGGTCTTCGTCTCGGTGTCGGCCGCCCATCAGGGCCCCGATGGCGGTGGCCCGGTGGCGGCCATCGTCGACCTCGGCTCCGGTGAGCCGACCGGCTACCGCTACGTCCGCTAGCCCGACGCCAAGGAGAAGACATGAGTCACGAGGTCCTGGCCGAGATGGTGGGGAGCATCTGGAAGGTCGTGGCCAGGGCCGGAGACACCGTTGGGCCGGGGGACACGCTCGTGATCCTGGAGTCCATGAAGATGGAGATCCCCGTGCCGGCCGAGGTGGCAGGGGTCGTCCGGGAGATGACGGTGGTCGAGGGGGACGTCGTCAGTGAGGGCGACTCGATCGCGGTGATCGACCAGTTCTGATGCCGTACTACCTGCCCCGGAATGCGTTGACGCTGCCTGACGTTCTTGAGATAGTTGAAAGTCGAACTACTTAGGAGTATGACGTGCCTGCCGTTACCGTCCCCGACCTGACCGTCCTCCCGCGCGTACCTGAGGTGCTGCCGACCGGCATACAACGTCCGGTGGTATCGATCACCAGCGCGCCATCGGCCTTCGAGGGCCTGGGATTCCCCGTCAAGAGAGCTTTCGCGGGCGTTGACCTGAAGCTGCTGGACCCCTTCATCCACCTCGACGAGATGGGCGAGGTCGAGTATGCGCCGGGCGAGCCCAAGGGGACGTCCTGGCACCCGCACCGCGGTTTCGAGACCGTCACGTACATCATCGACGGGATCTTCGACCACCAGGACTCGTTCGGCGGTGGCGGGACGATCACCAACGGTGACACCCAGTGGATGACTGCCGGTTCGGGAATCCTGCACATCGAGGAGCCGCCGGAGCACCTGGTTGTCTCGGGCGGCCTCTTCCACGGCTTCCAGCTGTGGGTCAACCTGCCCAAGATCGACAAGCTGATCGCCCCCCGCTACCAGGACATTCGCTCCGGGCAGGTGACTTTGCTCAGCTCGCGTGACGGCGGCTCGCTGGTGCGGGTGATCGCCGGCGACGTTGCGGGCCAGGCGGGTCCCGGTTCGACGCACACTCCGATGTCCATGGTTCACGCCACGATCGCACCCGGTGCCGAGCTCGACCTGCCCTGGCGCCCTGACTTCAACGCGCTGGTCTATGTCATGAGCGGTGACGGCTTCGTCGGCCCGAACCAGTCGCCGATCGGCACGGGCCAGCTGGCGGTGCTGGGTCATGGCGACGCGCTCCGGATCTCGGCCGCTGCGTCGCAGCAGGCGCGTTACGCCTCCGGCGTCGAGGTGCTGGTCCTTGGCGGCGCCCCGATCCGCGAGCCCATCGCGTGGGCCGGGCCCTTCGTCATGAACACCCGAGCCGAGCTCATGCAGGCTTTCGAGGACTACAACGAAGGGCGTCTCGGCAACCCCGCCGCGCACGAAGGGGTGGGCGGCGAGGCCTGACCTCACCCACCCCCGACCGAATAGCGCCACGGCACCGTCTCGACCCCTTCGAGGGTCTGAAACGGTTCCCCGGCGGTGTTCGGATGCTGTATGACGGGTGCCTGGGTCAGCTCGCAGAAGCTTGACTCCCACCGCTGCTCGATGCGGCCAAGACGCCACACGGCCAGCGCAACCACCCAGGTGGCGACGAACAGGCCGACGATCCAGTAGCCCACGCCGTTGAGGTCGACCGAGCCGATCGAGGAGAGGATCCCGGTGGTGATCTCGAGCTTCTGGGTGAGGATCGAGATGAGCTCGATTCCGCCGATCAGCAGGGCGACGGCGACAGACAGCGCCGTGATGGTGATGTTGTAGTAGATCTTGCGGATCGGCTTGGAGAATGCCCAGCCGTAGGCGAAGTTCATGAACGAGCCGTCGATCGTGTCCAGCAGGGACATACCGGCAGCAAACAGGATCGGCAGCGTCAGGATTGCCCACCACGGCAGGTCCGCGGCAGCTGCACCGCCGGCGACCACCAGCAGTCCGACCTCGGTGACGGTGTCGAAGCCGAGGCCGAAGAGCAGACCGACGGGGTACATGTGCCACGGCTTGGACACGGCTTTGGTGACGCGCCCCAGAACGCGGTTGAGGAAGCCGCGCTTGTCGAGCTGTTCCTCGAACGCGGTCTCGTCGAAATGGCCGCGGCGCATCCCTCGGAACACCTTGAGGATGCCAACCAGAGCCGCCAGGTTGATCAGGCCGATGAGGATCAGGAAGACGCCCGAGACGGCCGTGCCCCACAATCCGGTGGCTCGTTGAAGTGCGGAGCTGTCGTTGCCGAGCTGGGCGGCCAGGGCGCGGACCCCGAACGCGACCAGAGCCACCATGACGAAGACGATGGTGCTGTGGCCGAGACTGAACCAGAACCCGACGCTCAGTGGTCGTTTGTCCTGGCCCATCAGCTTGCGGGTCGTGTTGTCGATGGCCGCGATGTGATCGGCGTCGAAGGCGTGCCGCATGCCGAGCGTGTATGCCGTGACGCCCAGTCCGACCCCCACCAGCTGCCCGCCGACCGCGTAGCCGTGTGGCGCTACGAGGCCGGTCAGCACACCCCAGCCGACGATGTGCAGCAGCAGGATGAAGCCCCCCATGCCCCACAGGCTGCGTCGCTCGTCGCGTGAAAGTGCGGCTCGGGCGAGTGCTGGCATGTCCCAACCGTAGGCATCACGACGTCGTTGTCGCAAGTCATTCGCAATAAGGCTGGTGATCCGGATCGTGATGCTCCTCACCTGCGCCACGCTTGCATCCAGTGCCGGATTCGGTGCTCCCTATACCACGATGGCTCCGCGCGCCGCGACGCGGACTCGCCGATGTTGGGGTCCCGGTGAATGTGTAGATTTGCCCCTCACAGGTATGTGGAATCACAAACAGGGAGTTGCTGTGCGCATTGGTGTGCCCAAAGAGACGCGGCCAGGTGAGACCCGGGCTGCTGCCACGCCCAAGACCGTCGCGCAGCTGATTGCCCTCGGCTACCAGGTGAGCGTGGAGTCAGGTGCTGGCGGACTGTCCAGCTTTCCTGACCATGCTTACGAAGAGGCCGGCGCCTCGATCGACTCCACGGATGAGGTCTGGGGCAGCGACGTCGTCGTCAAGATCAACGCACCCTCAGACACCGAGATCGCTGCGCTGAGACCGCGAGCCCTCCTCGCCAGCCTGCTCACCCCGGCGCTGGCCCCCGAGCTGCTGGACAAGCTCAGCGCCCAAGGCGTCACGGCGCTCGCCATGGACGCGGTCCCGCGCATCTCCCGGGCACAGTCCCTCGATGTTCTCAGCTCGATGGCCAACATCGCCGGCTACCGCGCAGTGATCGAGGCCGCCCACGAGTTCGGAAGCCTCTTCACCGGCCAGATCACGGCCGCGGGCAAGGTCCCGCCGGCCAAGGTCCTCGTCGTCGGAGCCGGGGTGGCCGGACTGGCGGCGATCGGCACCGCGCACAGTCTCGGCGCCATCGTGCGCGCCTTCGACGCCAGGCCAGAGGTCGGCGAGCAGGTTGAGTCGATGGGTGGTGAGTTCCTGAAGATCGACATCGAGCAGGCGGCGCCGAGCGCCGATGGCTACGCCAAGGAGACCTCGGCGGACTTCAACGCCCTGGCCGAGGAGCTCTACGCGGCTCAGGCCACCGAGGTGGACATCATCATCACCACCGCACTGATCCCGGGCAAGCCGGCCCCGAAGTTGATCAGCGCCGCGATGGTGGCGACGATGAAGCCGGGCAGTGTGATCGTCGACATGGCAGCGGCCAACGGCGGCAACTGCGAGCTGTCACGCCCCGACGAGCTCTTCGTGAGTGACAACGGTGTGCGGATCATCGGCTACACCGACCTTCCGGGGCGCCTGCCCACCCAGTCCTCCCAGCTCTTCGGCACGAACATCGTCAACCTCATGAAGCTGCTCACGCCGGGCAAGGACGGTCAGGTCGTCCTCGACTTCGACGATGTCGTCCAGCGTGGCATGACCGTGGTGCGCGAAGGCGAGAAGACCTGGCCCCCACCCCCCGTCCAGGTGTCGGCTCAGCCCGCCGTCGTGGCCGCTCCCGTCGCGGTGAAGCCTGAGCCCAAGCCGAAGGACCCGCGACGGAGATACGCCTACATGGTGCTCGCTGCGCTGGTGTTCCTCGGCGTTGCGTGGAAGTCGCCCAACGAGTTCCTCGGCCACTTCACGGTTTTCGCGCTCGCCTGTGTCGTCGGCTACTACGTCATCTTCAACGTCACACACGCCCTGCACACACCGCTGATGTCGGAGACCAACGCCATCTCGGGCATCATCCTGGTCGGCGCTCTCAGCCAGATCGGCCACGGCGGCATCGTCACGGTTGTGTCCTTCATAGCCCTGGCTATAGCCAGCATCAACGTCTTCGGTGGTTTCACCGTGACCCAGCGCATGCTCACCATGTTCCGGAAGGGCTGAGTCGAGATGACCACCATCGTCCAGGCGGCATACATCGTCTCCGCCCTGCTGTTCATCATGGCCCTTGCAGGTCTGTCCAAGCACGAGACCGCCAAGACCGGCAACGCCTACGGTGTCACCGGCATGGCCATCGCCATCGTCGCGACCATTTACCTGGCACTTAAGGGAGCCTCTGCCGAAGGCGCTCTGGGCGTCCCGGCCGCCATCGGACTGATCGTCCTCGCGATGGCGATCGGCGCGGTCATCGGCCTCTGGCGTGCCAAGAGCGTCGAGATGACCCAGATGCCCGAGCTGATCGCGATCCTGCACAGCCTCGTCGGCGCCGCAGCCGTGCTCGTCGGCTACAACTCGTTCCTGACCGAGAAAGGGCTCCGCGACGTCAAAAGCGCCCTCGAGCTCACGGGCTCCCTGGCCACAATCCACTCGGTCGAGGTGTTCCTCGGCGTGTTCATCGGTGCCGTGACCCTGACCGGCTCGGTCGTCGCGTTCCTCAAGCTGAGCACCCGAATCTCGTCCGCTCCGCTCATGCTCCCGCAACGGCACAAGATGAACCTCGCAGCCCTGCTCGTATCGGCCGGTCTGATGGTCTGGTTCGTGAGCTCGGCCAACGTCGTGCCGCTGCTGATCATGACGGTGATCGCCCTCCTGCTGGGCTGGCACCTCGTGGCGTCCATCGGCGGCGGCGACATGCCGGTCGTCATCTCGATGCTCAACTCGTACTCAGGGTGGGCGGCAGCCGCTGCCGGCTTCATGCTCGGCAACGACCTGCTGATCGTCGTCGGCGCGCTCGTCGGGTCCTCCGGTGCGATCCTGAGCTACATCATGTGCCGTGCCATGGGCCGCTCGTTCATCAGCGTCATCGCCGGCGGATTCGGTGGGGCCCCGGTGAGCACCGAGGAGAAGGACTACGGCGAGTTCCGCGAGACCAACGCCGCCGACGTCGCTGAGCTACTCAAGGACGCCGCGTCGGTCGTGATCACCCCCGGCTATGGCATGGCCGTCGCGCAGGCGCAGTACCCCGTCGCCGAGCTGACGGCAAAGCTGCGCAAGCGCGGGGTCAACGTCCGCTTCGGCATCCACCCGGTCGCCGGCCGCCTGCCGGGCCACATGAACGTCCTGCTCGCCGAGGCCAAGGTGCCCTACGACATCGTCCTCGAGATGGACGAGATCAACGACGACCTGCCCAACACGGACGTCGTGCTCGTCATCGGCGCCAATGACACGGTGAACCCGAGCGCCGAAGACGACCCGAGCAGTCCGATTGCCGGCATGCCGGTGATCCAGGTGTGGCACGCCAAAGAGGTGGTCATCTTCAAGCGGTCCATGGCCCCCGGGTATGCCGGTGTGCAGAACCCCCTGTTCTTCAAGCAGAACAGCGCGATGCTGTTCGGCGACGCCAAGGATCGGGTCGAGGACATCCTCAGGGACCTGTGAGGCCCTGAGGACAGGGCCCTGATCGGCCGTGTCCTCGGTGTTCGCGGTTCGCGTTCGGTTGTCGCGTTCGGTTGTCGTGCTCAGTCATGCTGCGCTAGTAGGAGATTGGCCCGGTGTCGTCCCCTCGGGTGTCGGGTTCGCGAGCGGCTGAGCGCTCTGGATGCGAGCCGGCTGGGCGGATCCGGATCGGTGTCGGGTAGTGGGTGGTGTCGTCCACGCCGAAGATCTCCGCGCACATGGCGCGGTACGTGTGGTCGGGGTCGGCCACCCACCCGACGGTGCGCAGGGCCTGGTCCTGGCCGGCGCTCTCCATCACGAAGGTGCCGTATCCGAGCAGGCGTCCCAGCGGTGATCGGTTGTAGGACATGTCGGTGACCTTCGTCAACGGCATCATCGCGACCTTCTGGGTGATCAGCCCGTACGTGAGGATGAGACGCTTGTCGGTGGCGACGAACCAGTCGTGCTGGCGCTCGAGAATCTTCCAGGTGGCGCGCCCGACGAGGCCGAACCAGGCCCACCAGAGGACGTTGGCCACCAGGCCGAGGCCGGCCGGCAGCGACGAGTCGAGGGCGAGAACGAGGACGAGCCCTCCAACGGCGGAAGCCACCGGCTCGGCGACCTTGGCCCAGTGCTGGTGGGCGGCGATGACGATGTGCTCGCCGTCCAGCAGGTACCGGACGAGCCCACGGTGAGGTGGCAGGGCGGCGAGGGGATCAGGCCGCGCCATGGCGGCGGCCTACTTCTTGCTCAGCAGGGCGTCGAAGAAGCTGCCGATGCTCTTGAGGCCTTGCACGACGATGTCCCAGAGTGTGCGGAAGATGTCGGCGGCCTGGCTGGGTGACTTCACGATCGCATAGACGAAGAACGCGAGCAGCCCCCAGAGAACGATCTTCTTGACGCGCTGCACGTCATCTCCTTGGTCGGGCTTCCTGCGGTGGTCACAACTTCACCCCACCTTGCCAAGGAAGCGTTCCCTCGTGGCTGAGGCGCGCCGGTCACCTGGTCAGACGACACCGTACAGACGGTCGCCTGCATCACCAAGTCCGGGCACGATGT
>Ga0209638_1000838_pt1 | contig 20146 bp, 16 predicted proteins | sample BarGraNGADG00211_FD_184490 | JGI IMG/M metagenome (GOLD analysis project Ga0209638, IMG submission 184490) | Arctic peat soil microbial communities from Barrow, Alaska - Barrow Graham LP Ref core NGADG0002-211 (SPAdes) (version 2) | ecosystem: Environmental > Terrestrial > Soil > Wetlands > Peat...
CGGGCCAGCTCGAGCGCCTCGCCCCCGTCCGACGCCTCGAACACGAAGAATCCGTCCGCCTTCAGATTGACCGCGCAAATCATCCGGATCGCGGCGTCGTCGTCAACTACGAGTACGCGCCACACGCGTCCGGCGGCGCCGGTCGATCCCACGGCCAGCGCCAGCGCGGAAGAAGTGGAAGCCTTCACATCGTCCCCTTTCGAGTAGGGAGCAAGTAACCATCACCGACCGACGTAAGGCCGGTAGTGCTCTCAACCCGCTCTTCTGAGGGAAGATCTTCCGGAGCTACCCGTCTCGAGCTCCGGTTGCTGCAATCGCCGGCGATTGAGGCGACGCAAGCGCCAGCTTATCACGGCGCTCGCCGCATCCGGAACGATTTTCCGCGCGCTGCCCGGGAAACGAAACCGGCGACTGTCGCACTCACCCGGGTGCTCGATCATGCCCCTTGATGTTCGAGAAAGCGTCTCGAAAGATGCCGAGCCGACCTGTGCGGCGTTTACTGTTTTGGGGCGATGGCGGTATCGCTACTCCAAATCCATTACCTGGGCCATTCGTCGTTTGTGCTGCGTTTCGGAAACGACATCTCGCTTCTCACCGACTACGGCAAGTCGAATGCCTTCGGCACGGACAGCCCGATCTACGACCTTGGCGACCTTCAGCCCGACGTCGTCCTCTATTCGCACCACGACGACGATCACGACCGGGGTGACGAGTTTCCGGGCGCCACGATCCTGGACGGCGCGCATCTGCACGAGGAGGTCGGTATCGACGGCGTCGTCTTCGAGCCGATCAAGACGAGCGAGCACGCGCCCGGCGACAACACGAGCTTCCTGATCGGTTTCGAGGAGTTGAGGATCGTCTTCGCCGGCGACTGCCAGGGCGAGATAGAGACAGTCGACCAGCCCGCGCAAAGAGAGCGAATCGAGACGCTCTTTCCCCGGCGAATCGACCTCCTTTTCTTGCCGATCGACTGGACACATCCGATCGCCGCCAAGGCGGCCTCCTTCGTCGAGCTTCTGCGGCCGCGCACCTTGATCCCGATCCACTACTGGAGCCGGCAGGCGAAGACTGACTTCCTTTCTCTACTGTCCGAGAAGAACGAGCCCGGGGCGAAGCGCTTCCTGGTCGAAGAGCTCGATCGCCCCGATTACGCGATCGACAGCGTCGACAAGGGCGACGCCGCGACGCGGGTGATCAGCCTCGAGCCGGCGCCCTGGCCGACCGTTGCATAAGCCACCGCCGGCGCGCACAACGGCCTCTCGGCTAGGAAAGGCCCGATGGCGAACGCGAAAAGCGGCGGGACCCACCTCTCCACCCCCCACCCTCTCACGGGGCGTGGAACGGTATCGAATGAGATCGCGAGAGTTTGCGACTTTTGCGTGCCGAAACATGACTCGCGCCCGTCGGCGGATTCGTCTTCAGGCGCCGCGTTGCGCGGCCACCACGTGCAGGCGCTCGCGGATGGTTTCCACGTCATTGTCGAAGTCGTCAAGGCGCGGCAGCTCGGCCAGGCTCGCCAGCCCGAACACACGCTCGAAGAGCGGAGTGACGCGGTAGCGGATCGCGCCACCGGGAGCGTCGTCGCGCCCGGCCTCGGCGATCAGTCCTCTTTCGAGCAGGTTGGCGACCGTGGCCTCGGCCGCGACGCCGCGGATGCGGGTGATCTCGGGTCGCGTGCAGGGCCCGAGATAGGCGACGATGGCCAGGGTCTCGAGCGCCGCCTGCGAGAGCGAGCGTTGAACGGGGCGCTCGAACAGACGCGAGCAGGCTCCGGCCGCCTCGCGAGAAGCACGAAACGCGTAACCGCCGGCCACGTGCTCGAGCACGATTCCACTCCGACCCTCGCTGTGACGCTCGCCAACCAGGCGCAGCGCCGCCTCGACGCGCTCGACGTCGTCATCCGCCGCGGCGGCCAGGTCTTCCAGCGGCAGCGGCGCCGACGCAACCACCAGCAACGCCTCGACAATGCGCGCCAGCGCGTCGAGCGGGCTCGAGGTGATCAGGCGGAGCGGGCGCTCGTCCATGCGGGACTCCTCTCTGTGTCTCTTCTCTCGACTCGGATGGGCGCGAAGGGTGCGGCCTGCTTGATCGCTACCTCGCCCAGCCTGCCGAGCTCCAGCAACGCCAGGAAGGCGACGGCTTGCTCGACCCGCGAAAGCTCTCCGAGCTCGTTCTCGAAATCGAAGCGGCCGCGCCCGGCGAGCAGCGAGCGAAAACGCTGCACGAACTGTTCGAGCGGCGGGTAGCGAAGCGCCATGTGCGCCAGGGAGACCGCTTGCGGCGGCGTGGCAAGCACGCGCAAGGCGGCGACCAGCGCAGCGGGATCGTGCGGGGCGACCGGACGGGAGACGGGTGGGCGCAGCGGGGCCGGCCCAAGCCGGAAGAAGCGGTCCCGCTCCTGCTCGAGCCTGCTTGCGAGCCAGGCTGCGGCCTCCTTCGTGCGCCGGTAGGCAGCCAAACGGCGCGCCAGCTCCTCGGCCGCCTCCTCGGGCTCCAGCTCGGCCAGCTCGGCCGCCTCGTCGTCGAAGAGCAGTCGCGCCTTCAGCTCCAGCAGCGCCGAGACCAGAACGAGGAACTCGCCGCAAGCCTCCAGATCGCTCTCTCCCAGCTCGCACTCGGCGGCTCCGTTCTCGCTGCGATCGCGTCCGAGCATCTCCTCGATGAAGGCGAGCACGATGCCGGCCACGTCGATCTCTGCGAGATCGATCTCCTCCTTGAGCACAAGGGTCAGGAGGAGGTCAAGGGGGCCCTCGAAGGCCTCGAGATCCAGCTCGAGCTCGGCGACACGCATCTCGGCGAGCCTAGCGGCCCGGCCGGACGCGCCCCTTGGGCACGCTCATGCGCGGGCCCTTGACCTTCACCGAGGGCTCCTTCTTCTTCTTTTCCTTCTTCGGCTTCTTCGGACCGCGCTTCTTCGGGGGCTCGGAAGGCCCCGGCTCGGCCGGCCCTTCGACCGCAGGGACGGCGGGGTTACGAATGAGCTGCCACCAAACGAAGAATCCCCAGGCGCAGACGAAGACGACGATCGAGACCCAGGCGTTCAGGCGAAGCCCCAGGAAATGGTGGGTTGGATCGATGCGCAGCAGCTCCATGAAGAAGCGCACGAGCGCGTAGTAGGCGACGTAAAGAGCGAAAAGGGCGGGCGCGCGGAGCTTGAAGCGGCGCTCGAGCAGGAGCAGCAGGCCGATGCCGGCGAGCGCGAGCAGAGACTCGTAGAGGAAGGTCGGCTGGAAGGTCGAGAAGCGCTCGTAGCCTGCCGGCCTGTTGACCGGATCGATGTGCAGACCCCAGGGCAGGCTGGTCGGCTTGCCGAACAGCTCCTGGTTCCAGTAGTTGCCCCAGCGGCCGATTGCCTGCGCGAGCAGAAGCCCGGGCGCAACGATGTCGAGCATCTTCGGGATGCTCTCGCCGGCGCGGCGGACAACGATCGCGCCGGCTCCGACCCCGAACAGGATCCCGCCGTAGATGCCGAGCCCGCCCTTCCAGACGGCGAACGGCGCCCACCAATGGTGAATCTGCGAGACCTCGTTCCAGCTGGTCACGTCGTGGTACAGGCGCGCGCCGACGACACCGGCCAGCACGCCCCAGACGGCGACCTGGAAGATCAGGTCCCAGTTGCCGCCGCGGCGGACGTAGCGCTTCCCCGTCAACCACATGGCGCCGGCGATGGCCAGCAGCAGCATCAGCCCGTAGAAATGAATCGTCACCGGCCCCAGACCGATGGTGCTGTGCTCGGGCGACGGAATCGAGCCAAGAAGCGTCATGCGCCAATCATCTCAGCTAATGCGGCGACCATGCCGGATAGAAGCGTCAGCCGCCGCTGGCGAAGGAGCGGATCGATTGCCGGAGCGACCTCGTCGCGGCGGCCACCGCGGTCGGCTCGTAGCCGCAATGAGCCAGACAGTTGGCGCAGCGGGGGTCGCGGCCGCGACCGTACTTCGCCCACTCTGTCGTCTCGATCAGCTCGGCGTAGGACCCGACATAGCCGTCCGCCATCAGGTAGCAGGGATGCTGCCAGCCGAACAGCGTGTAACACGGGATGCCCCAGGCAGTGCAATCGAACTCGGCCTCTCCTTCCAGGAAGTCGAGGAAGAGCGGCGTGTGGTTGAAGCGCCAGCGCTTCCGCGCGCCGTCCGAGAAGAGCTCGCTGAAGAGCTCGCGCGCCTCCTCGACGCCGGGGAAGTGCAGCTGGTCGGGCGCCTGCTCGTAGGCGAAGGCCGGCGAGATCATCATCGAATCGACGCGAAGCTCGTCGTTCAGAAAGTCGAGTAGCGCTCGTACGTCGGCGACGCTGTCGGCGCTCGAGACCGTCGTGTTGGTCGTCACCTTGAAACCGCGCCGCTTTGCCTCGCCGATCGCTTCGACGGCCTTGTCGAACACTCCCTCGCGACCGACCCCGGCGTCGTGCCGCTCGCGCAGGCCGTCCAGGTGAACGACCCAGGCGAAGTAGGGCGAGGGCCGGAAGAGATCGAGCTTCTTCTTCAGCAGGATGCCGTTCGTGCACAGATAGACGAACTTCTTGCGCGCGATGAAGGCCCGAACCATCTGCCCGATCTCGGGATGGATGAGCGGCTCGCCGCCTGCGATCGAAACCATCGGGGCGCCCGACTCCTCGATCGCCTCGAGCGCCTGGGCGACCGGCATGCGCTGGCGCAGAACGTCGCTGGGATACTGGATCTTTCCGCAACCGGCGCAGGCGAGATTGCACTGGAAGAGTGGCTCGAGCTCTACCAGGAGCGGATAGCGGCGGCGCCCGCGCAGCCGCTGCGAGAACAGGTAGCTGCCCATCTTGAGGCTCTGCCGCAGGGGAATCATTGCTCGGTCAGTTCCCGCGGAAGGCGGAATTGAAGCGACTCGGTGGTGGCTCGCTCTTCGCTCACGGTCACATCGCCCATGCTACTGATGACCTCGATCAGGCGATCGACCAGCCGCTGCGGCGCCGAGGCACCCGCGGTCACGCCAACCGTCCCCGCGCCCTTGAGCCAGGCAACGTCGACCTGGCTCTCGTCGTCGACGAGATACGCAGGCGTTCCCTCCCGCTGCGCCACCTCGACCAACCGGCACGAGTTGGAGGAGGTGCGCGAGCCGACCACCAGCACCATGTCGGAGTCACGCGCGATCGCGCGCACGGCGTGCTGACGGTTGGCCGTCGCGTAGCAAATGTCGTCGGAAGAGGGTCCGCGCAGAGCCGGATAGCGGCGGCGCAACAGCTCGACGATCTCGCTCGTCTCGTCCACCGCCAGGGTCGTCTGGGTCAAGTAGCTCACGTGCTCGGAGTCGACGGCCTGAGCGGCTGTAGCGTCACCGACACCGTCCACGGGCACGATCGACTCGGGCGCTTCGCCCTTCGTTCCTTCGACCTCCTCGTGCCCGGCGTGCCCGATCAGGAAGATCGTGTCGCCGCGAGCGGCGAATCGGCGCGCTTCGGCATGCACCTTGCTCACGAGCGGGCAGGTGGCGTCGATCACCTCGAGCCCGCGCTCGCTCGCCGCCTGCCTGACCGCCGGTGAGACGCCGTGGGCCGAGAAGATGACGACCGCGCCGGCGGGCACCTCGTCGAGCTCGTTCACGAAGACGGCGCCGCGGCTCTCGGCCTCCGCGACGACGTGCTCGTTGTGGACGATCTGCTTGCGAACGTAGATGGGCGCGCCGCGACGCTCCAGCACCAGGTTGACGATCTCGATCGCGCGCTCGACGCCGGCGCAGAATGAGCGGGGCGCAGCGAGCAGCACCCGCCTGGGCTCGATCGCATCCAGCCACTCGGGCAGTGCCGCGCCGGCCCGGCGCAGGTTGCGCAGGGCGCGCAGGCCCGCGAACGGAGTGCGCGGGCCGAGCAGGCGCTTTCCCGCCGCGTCCACGACGACGCGGAGCACGGCCACGGGCCGGCCGTCAGCCGCCTCGGCCAGCCAGGCCGATTCCATGTCCGCCGCAATCACTCCCTGGGCCGCAAGCGCCTCGCGCTCCTCCCGGCCGACGATGTGCTCGCTGGAGAAGATCGGGCCGGCGTGAACTCGCAGGCCGCGGCGGCGCAGCGCCGCGATCAAGAGAGCGCTCGCGGGCGTCGGAATCGGCTCGGCCCCGTCACGTCGCAGCTCGGTCGCGCAAACGATGTCCCCCGCTCGCAGCTCGCTCGAGACGCCCGCGCAAAGCCCGACGATCGCCACTGCCTTGGCGCTCTCGACCGCCAGGCCACGTGCCGCCGCGATCCGGGCCCGCTCGGCTCCCATGCCCGAGCGCAGTACTCGCCACTCGGGCGGCGCCTTGAGCGCAGCCTGCTCGACTCGCAACGGAGCGAAGGCGAGCAGCGAGCCGCTCATTCCTCCGCTCCCAGGATGCGACCGAGCGCCATCACCGGGAAGATCTGCCGGTAGAGGTGATAGTTGAGGTTGAAATCCCAGGGGAAGCCGGTTCCTGTGAACTGAGGCTCGTCCCAGCCACCGTCCGGCCGCTGCGCCTGCACCAGCCAGTCGACCGCGCGCCAGGCGGCCTCGTTCAGCTCGCCGGCGGCGTGGAAGGCAAGAAGCGCCCAGGCCGTCTGCGAGGCGGTCGAGTCGCCGCGGCCGCGCCAGCTGCGATCGCTGTAGGAGCGCATATCCTCGCCGAAGCCGCCGTCGGAGTTCTGGATCCGCTCGAGCCAGGCCAGCGCGCGGCGAACGCTCTCGTGCTCGGTCAGTCCGAGGGCGGCGAGCGCCGGCACCGCCGCGCCCGTCCCGTAGATGAAGTTCGCGCCCCAGCGCCCGAACCAGGATCCATCCGGTTCCTGCGCCTCGAGCAGCCAGTCGAGCCCGCGCCTCGTCTCGCGCAGATCGCCCATGCCCTCGCGCCCGAGCATCTCGAGCACGTGCGCGGTCACATCGGCGCTGGGCGGATCGGTGACCGCACCGAAGTCGCAAAAGGGCAGCCTCGCGGCAAGCCGGCTCGTGTTGTCGACGTCGAAGGCCGCCCAGCCGCCGTCCTTGCTCTGCATGCCGAGCGTCCAGGCCAGGCCGCGCTCGCAGGCGCCGTCCGACGGCTCGTCGCCGGGCAGCGCGCGGCGCAGCGCCGGGATGACGATGGCCGTGTCGTCCACGTCGGGGTAGTTGTCGTTGGCGAACTCGAACGGGAATCCACCCGGCTCGAGCTTCCGCCTGCGTACCGACCAGTCGCCGCGGACGCGTACCTCGCAGGAAACCAGCCAGCGGGCGGCGCGCTCGAGCCGGGGGTCGATCGGCGCCAGGCCCGCGTCGAGCAGGGCCAGCACCGCCAGCCCCGTATCCCAGACCGGCGACTGGCAGGCCTCGATCCTCCGCCCCTGCTCGTCCTCGATCGTGAAGACGTCGAGCCCGGAAAGCGCCTTCGCCAGAGCGGGGTCGTCGAGCGGGCGGCCGAGTGCGCGCAGGGCCACGATCGACCACACCCAGGGCGGCTGGATCCCACCCCAGGAGCCGTCCTTCTCCTGGCGATCGAGCACCCAGCGCTCGGCGCTGCGCAGCGCGCGGCGGCGCAGCGCGCCGACAGGGCGGCGCTCGTAGCGGTGAAGGGCACTGTCGAGCCCTATGAAAAGGCGATCCCAGACGTCGTTGACGCGCGGCGCCGAGCTGGCGCCGCTGCGTAGCTCGTCGATCGCGAAGGGTGAGCTGGCCTGCGGCCTGAGCGCGCTGACGATCGAGAGGGCGACGATCGTCTGCCTCGCCCAGCAGCCGAAGGTGTAGACGCTGAATGGAGCGCGCGCCGGAAGCATGATCTGCTCGGGCGGCAGCATCGGCACGTCCTCCCACGACCAGAGCCCGAGCAGCGACAGCCACATGCGCGTGAAGACGCGGCTGCGCTCGACACCGCCGGTTGCGCGAATCAGGATCGCCGCCCGGCGCATGTGCTCGGCCTCGGGAGAATCGCCGGCGAGACGCAGGGCCAGATAGGCCTCGACGGTGGTGGAGAGATCGAACGGGCCACCGTAGAAGGTCGCCCAGCTTCCGTCCTCGCGCTGCCGCGAGCGGATCCAGCGGGCGCTCGACTCCGTCTGCTTCCGATCGAGGATGTCGAGGTAGTAACGGAGGAAGAGATCCTCGGCGTCGATCGTGACGTTCGTCTCGAGCTCGCCCTTCCACCAACCGTCGGGATACTGGAGATCGAGCAGGTGCGCACAGGCGCGCTCGAGCGTCGCTCGGACAGGCTCGAGAGCGGGAGCGGCGATCGCCATCTAGTTGGGTCCTTTCGGCAGGGGAGCAAGCTCGCGGCGCGCTCGGGCCGAGGAGGCGTCGGAGAGATCGGCGAGCGCGAGCTTCGCGGCCGCCAACCCACTTCGAACGGCGCCTTCCATCGTCGCCGGCCAGCCGGTGTCGGTCCAGGCGCCGGCCAGGTAGAGGCCGGACAGATCGGTGCCCGTGACCGGGCGCAGCCGCCGCGAGCCCGGAGTGGCGCGGAAGGTCGCACGCGGCTCACGCGTGACGGCAAAGTCGAGCAGCTCGGCGTTCGCGGCCGCGGGCAGCAGACGCGCAATCGCGGGCACGAAACGCTCGCGCAGCGCTCGAAGCGGCAGGCGGATCTCATCTCGAGCGGCCGAGAGAGAGATCGTCACCTGCTGACCGTGGCTGACACGCGAAGCCGAGGTGCGATCGAACATCCACTGCACGGGCGAGTCGAGCGCGGCGACCATCGGTTCGGCGAGCACCGTCCGATCGTAGTGCAGGTGGAGATTGACGATCGGGCTCGCGCCTAGCCGCTCGAGGGCGTCGGCATCGACCACACCCGCGGGCAGAAGGCCCGGGGCAGCCTGATGAGGGACCGCGCAGATGACGGCATCGGCCTGCTCGACGCCCTGCGCGAGCTCCAGCCGAAAGCCGCTGCGCTCGCTTCCGACGGCGCGCACCCCGGCGCCAAGCTCTAGCCGCACCCCTGCGTCCGCGAGCGCCGCCCCGGCCGCCTCGCCGTGCAGTTCTTGCAGCGGTACCGTCGCCGCGCCGATATCGCCCCCGTCCGTCGTCTCGAGCAGAGCGGTCCGAAAAACCTTGAGTGCGGAGGCGAGCGACGCCTCGGCGGCCGGAAGATTGAGCGTCGCGATTGCGATCAGCTCCCAGAGAGCGGTGACGGAACGGTCGGACTGCCCGTGCCCGTGCAGCCATTCAGCGAAGCTCTGCTCGTCCAGTACCGAGCTCTCCGGATCGAGCCGGCGCATCGCAGCCGCGGCGCGCAGAGCCGCAAGGCGCTCTCTCAGCGTGAGCGGACGGTAGCGCAGCAGGCTGGGCACGAGTTGCAGCGGCGCGGGCAGACCGCTGCGCCGCAAAAGAGCTGGCCGGCCCTCCTCGCGCAGAACGGGAACTCGCAGGCGCGGCTGCAGGCTCACCAGCTCGCCGACGCCGATCCTTTCGAGAAAGCCGAGATAGGCGCTGCAGGCGCGCACGAACACGTGCTGGCCGTTGTCGATCCAGTGGTCGCGGCGCCGGACCGAGAAGGTGGCGCCGCCGAGCCGCGTTCGCGCCTCGTAGAGCGTTACGTCAGCGCCGGCGTCCGCACACTCGAGCGCCGCGGCCAAGCCGGCCAACCCACCGCCGACAACGGCAATCCGGTCGCCGCTCAAAGAGCCGCCCTCACCAGGCTGCGTGCGAGCACCCAAGCCTTCTCGCTGCCGCGAAGCGACATTCGCCCCTGGAGCACCTTGGCAGGGCTCGAGGCGATACGCTCGAGCAGGCGCCGGTATGCGCCGGCCATCGCGAGCACGCAGGCGGCGCTGCGCCGGTCGAGCAGCGGCACGAGCTCGAGACCCTGCTCGTACCAGGCCAGCCCACGCTCAGCCTCGTACGCGACGACGAGCTCGATCGGCCCCTCCATCCGCCCGTCGACGATCCGGCAGCCGAACCGCTCGAGATCCTCCTCGGGGAGGTAGCGGCGCCCGCGGCCGGTGTCCTCGCACAGATCGCGCAGGATGTTCGTGATCTGAAGCGCCACTCCGAGATCGTCAGCGAGCGAGCTCGCCTGCTCGCGATCGCCCGCGTCGAAGACTCCCAGCGAGAGCCGCCCGATCGAGCCGGCCACGCAGCGGCAATACTCGACCAGCTCCGGGAAGCTGGCGTAACTGCGCCCCCGCACGTCCATCTCGGCGCCGTCGATGAGGTCGCCGAAGGCCGTAAGCGGAATCGGATAGCGCTCGGCGGCGTCCGCCAGCGCGGCCAGCACGCGATCGTCTCTCTCCTCAGAGGCGCGCTCGAGTTGCTCGCGCAAAGAGCCCAGCTGCGCCAGCTTCTCGTCGCCCGTTAGAGCGCCGTCCGCGATGTCGTCGATGCGGCGCGCCAGCGCGTACACGGCGAAGATCGCCTTGCGCCGATCGGCCGGGAGAATGCGCATGCCCGCGTAGAAGCTGGAGCCGGAGGTGCGCACGAGCTTGCGGCAGTGCTCGTAGGCCTGCTCGGTAGCGACGCTCATCTTCCCGTCCCGAACGCGCGCAGGATCAGTAGAGCGCGCCGGAGGCGGCTCAGCGGCGGCGGCCCCGCAAGCACATCGAAGCCTGCGGCGGCGATGCCGTCGAGCGCCGCGCGACCGCCGCCGACGTAGCCGGCCACTGCCAGACGGGCACGGCCGCGCAGACGCCCAACCAGCGGAGCGCCCTCGTCGAGCAGCGCCCGAGCGCGCTCCACCTCGAAGGCAAGGAGGCGGCGCAGAGCGTCGTCCGCCTGCACAGCACCGAGCTCGATCGCCTCGACGCCGAACTTCTCGAGATCTTCCGCCGGGATGTACACGCGCCGGCGGCCGTAGTCCTCGGCAACGTCCTGCCAGTGCTCGGCAAGCTGGAGCGCGCTGCAAATCCGGTCGGAGAGCTCGATTCGGTCGGTCGTCGCCTGCCGAAAGACGTACAGGACGAGCTCGCCGACAGGGTTGGCCGAGAGGTCGCAGTAGGCGAGCAGCTCGTCGAAGGTCTCGTAACTCTCCTTCTCCTGGTCGCGCCGGTTCGCTTCGATCAGGCGCAGGAAGGGGTCGCGGGGAATGTCCAGCGCTCGTACGGTAGGCGCGAGCCGTTTCAGGATCGGGTGCTCGGGCTCGCCCGAGAAGGCCCGCTCGAGGTCCTGCTCGAGTCGGTCGAGCAGCGCGAGCCGGTCTCCCGCAAGCTCGTCTCCGATCTGGTCGGCCAGGCGCGCGAAGCCGTATATCGCCGTCAGGTGAGAGCGCGTCCTCGGTCCGAGCAAGGACATCGCCACGGGGAAGTTCTCGTCGGCGGCGAGCGGAAGGATCACCTCCTCACCCGGCAGGTCTCCAGTACGCTCCCCAGCTTCTCGGCCGAGCGCTTCCGTCATCCCGCCCCAAAACCGTTCTCGCCCTCGCTGACGAGGACGGCGCAGATTGTCTTTGGAAGGTAGATGAGCGCGATTCCGTTCTGCCCGCCGGCTCTCTCGATAGCGGCGCGATCGTCGGTCACGACAAGCGGCCGGGCCCCGCGCTCCGTGACAAGGTCGTGGTATTCGAAACTGAACTTCAGCTCCGTCTCCCGGTTTCCCGCTGGTTTACTTCTTTCGGCTGAGCCCGCGTGCGGCCTCGGTCGAGCGTTCCCCTGTACTCCGGCGGTAAAACGCCTTGCAGTTTAGCCTCTTTCTGTGAGAAAACCCCTGCGAAATACCGGGCACGAAGTAGGCAGCCGACTCATTCGAGCTCATACGTCAAAATAGAAGCGATGAGAGAAACGCCCAACGCGACCGAAGGAAAGCCCCCCGAGGAAGCCTTCAACCTGGGAGAGCTGGTCGCAGGCCGCCGCGAAGAGGCGACCGAGCTCTGGGCGAAGACGATCAATCCCCAGTTCACGCGCGTCCTCAGGACAATCGGCTTCGATCGTGAGTGGGCGCGCACTGAGGGCGCCTACCTCTGGGACGCCGACGGGAATCGCTACCTCGACATGCTGGGCGGTTTCGGAATGTTCAACGTCGGACGCAACAATCCGCGTATCCGCGCCGCTCTGATCGAAGCGCTCGAGCTGGACCTCCCCGGCTCGGTGCAGATGGGCACGACGGTGCTTCCGCCTTTGCTCGCCGAGGCTCTGCTGGCGCGAACGCCGGCGCGGCTCGAGCGCGTTCTCTTCACCAGCAGCGGTACCGAGGCGATCGAGGCGGCGATCAAGCTCGGCCGCGCCGCGACCAAGCGAGCGCGAGTTATCTCGACCGAGCACGGTTTTCACGGCCTCACGCTGGGCTCGCTCTCGGTCAACGGCTGCCCCGAGTTCACCGGCAGGTTCGGACCGCTTCTGCCCGATTGCGAGCGCGTCCCGTTCGGCGATCTGGAGGCGCTGGAGCGCGAGCTGCGGCGCGAGGACGTGGCGATCTTCCTGGTCGAGCCGATTCAGGGCAAGGGCGTCAATCTGCCGCCGCCGGGATACCTGGAGGGAGCGCAGGAGCTCTGCCGCCGCTACGGCACTCTTTTCTGCGTCGACGAGGTGCAAACGGGCTTCGGCAGGACGGGGAAGCTGTTTGCCTTCGAGCACTGGGGCCTCGAGCCCGACATGGTGCCGGTGGCGAAGTCGCTTTCCGGCGGCTACGTGCCCGTCGGCGCGCTGATCATGTCCAGGGCCGTGCACGAGGCGGTTTTCGACGGCATGGAGAACGCTCTCAGCCATGGCTCGACCTTCGCGCCCAACGAGCTCGCCATGGCAGCGGGCCTGGCGACCCTGCACGAGATCGACACGCAGAAGCTGGTCGAACGAAGTGAGCGCCTCGGCAAAGAACTGCTCGAGCTCGGCGGGCGCCTGGCAGCCCGCCACGAGGTCGTCAAGGAGGTTCGCGGTCGCGGCCTGATGTGGGCGATCGAGTTCGCCGAGCCGCCTTCGGGGAGTCGCACCTACCGGACTATCGAACGGATTCAACCGGGCCTGTTCGCGCAGTTCGTGATCGGCCCGCTCTTCTCCGAGCACCGCATCCTGTCGCAGGTCGCCGGTCACTCGATGGCGGTGATCAAGGTGCTCCCGCCCCTGGTCGTCTCCGACGAGGACATCTCCTGGTTGGAAGAAGCGTTGGACGACTCGATCGCCAAGGCGCAGCGCCTACCGCGTTCGCTGACAAGACTCGCGCTCGGCTCGCTGCGCGCATTCTCGTAGCTCTTCCCGCCCGCAGATCGGGAGAAGAGCCGGGCCGTGCTAGAGGAGGATGCGAAGAGCGATCTCTGCCGGGCAGCCGCGCTTCACGAGATCGATCGCCTCGTGCAGGTCGACTTCCAGGTGGGCAGCCAGCGAAGCGGCGCCGTCGGGTGAGTACCCGGCGCGCTCCAGTTCCTCGCTGCGCCAGCGCACGATGCGATCGAGCTCTGACTCAACGATTACGTTTGTATTGGCCGCAGTCATGGCTGTCCGTGTCTCCTTACTGTACTTGTCGGTTCACGGTAGCGCAGCTGGCTCCCTTTTTAGGGGGATATGGGGTCACTCAAAGCAACTCTTACGAAACTTTTACGGAGCGGGTTTTTTCGCCCAATACCGGCCTCGACCGCAACGCGGCCCGAAAAAGTCAGGCGACGACGCCTGCTTCGCCGAGAAGAGCCTTGACCTCGGCGAAGAAATCGCCGCTCGGCTTGACCTTGTAGGCCGGCCCGAGCCGAAGCTGCCTGGCGCCCTCTGAAGTCTCGACATCGAGCAGCACGGGCGAGTCGCCGGGGAAATCGCGCACCAGCGCCGCGAGCTCGGAGACGATCCCGGCCGGCGCCCGGCGCGCATCCACCCTCAGACGCACCTCGCGCCGCTCGGGAACAGACTCGAATGCCTTGAGTTCCATCGCCAACAACTTGGATTCGCCCTCTTTGTGATCGATCCTGCCCTTCACGATCAGGACCTGGTCGGAGGAGCAAAGCTCACGCGTCTGCGCGTAGACGGAATTGAAGACGACGACCTCTGCCCCACCGCTCACGTCGTCCAAGCGCATGAAGGCCATCGGGTCGCCCTTCTTGGTGGTGAGCTGGCGCACGTGACCGACGATCCCGCCCACGGTCACGATCTCGCCGTCGCGGCGGCGGCCGAGATCGGACAGTCCGCAGTCGGTCTTGCGTCTCAGCTGGTCGCGAATCGCGTGCAGCGGATGCTCGGATACGTAGAGGCCGAGCACCTCCTTCTCGACCCGCAGCAGCTCGGGCTTGTCGAACTCCTCGCTCGCGATCTCGGGATGGTGCCGGGGATGCTGCTTTCCCGCGTCCCCGCCGAGGTCGAAGATCGAGCTCTGCCCGCTCATGCGGTCGGCCGAGCGCTTCTGCCCCCAGGCGACGATCTGGTCGAGCATGTCCAGCAGGCCTTTACGCGAGGCGCCCGTCGAGTCGAAGGCGCCGCACTTCACCAGCGCCTCGAGCACTCGCTTGTTGACGCAGCCGCCATCGATCCGCTCGACGAAGTCCCAGACCGAGGCGAAGACTCCGCCCTTCTCGCGAGCGCTGACGATCGCCCGCGCCGCCCCCTCCCCTACGCCTTTGACGGCGTTCAAGCCAAAACGGATCTTCTCCTCGATCACCGCGAAGTCGGTTTGAGAGAAGTTGACGTCGGGCGGCAGCACCTCGATGCCCATCTCGTCGCAGGCGTTGACGTAGAAGGGAACCCTGTCTTTGGTGTTCATGACCGAGGAGATCAGGGCGGCCATGTACTGGCAGGGGTAGTGCGCCTTGAGCCAGGCCGTGCGATAGGCGATCAGCGCGTAACAGGCGGCGTGGGACTTGTTGAAGGAGTAGTCCTGCGCCTTCTCCATGTCCTCCCAGAGGCGGCGCGCAACCTTTGTCTCGACTCCGTTTGCCCCGCAACCGGCGATGAACTTCTCCTTGAGTGAAGCCATCAGCTCGTGAATCTTCTTGCCGATCGCCTTGCGCAGATCGTCCGCCTCGGCGGGGCTGAAGCCGGCCAGGTCCTTGGCGATCTCCATGTACTGCTCCTGGTAGATGCAGATCCCGTAGGTCGAGCCGGTGATCGGCTTCAGGCGCTCGTCGGCGAAACCGACCTGCTCCTTGTCGTGCTTGCGCTTGGCGTAGACGGGGATGTACTGCATCGGCCCCGGGCGATAGAGCGCGACGAGCGCGATCAGATCCTCGAACACGGTCGGCTTGACCTGGCGCAGCGCGTCGCGCATCCCCGAGGACTCGAACTGGAAGACGCCGGTCGCGTCGCCGCGGGCGAGCATGGCGTAGGTCTTGGCGTCGTCGAGCTCTATCTGTGAGATGTCGAGGTCGCCGATCAGCTCGACCGCCGTGTCGATCACGTCGAGGTTGCGCAGGCCGAGAAAGTCCATCTTGAGCAATCCGAGCCGCTCCACGTCGCCCATCGGGAACTGGGTCACGACCTCCTGGTCGGCGCCCTTCTGCTGCAACGGCACGACGTCGGTCAGCGGCTGAGCGCCGATGACGACGCCGGCGGCGTGGATCGAATCCTGGCGCACGAGCCCCTCGAGCGGCCTGGCCAGGTCGACGACCTCCTTGCAGAACGGGTCGGAGTCGTAGGCGGCGCGGAGCTCCTGACCGGGCCTCAAGCACTCCTCGAGCATCTGGCCCGGACCTTCGGGGATGAGCTTGGCGAAGCGGTCGACGGTTCCGTAGGGGATCTCGAGCACCCGCCCGGCATCGCGCACCGCGGCCCTTGCGGCCATAGTGCCGAAGGTGATGATCTGAGCGACGCGATCGCGGCCGTACTTATCGGCCACGTAGTTGATCACGCGCTCGCGGCCCTCGACCGAGAAATCGATGTCGATGTCGGGCATCGACTTGCGCCCGGGGTTCAAGAAGCGCTCGAACAGAAGGTCGTAGCGGATCGGGTCGATATCGGTGATATCCAGGCAATAGGCGACGATTGAGCCGGCGGCGGAGCCGCGGCCGGGCCCGACCCCGACGCCGTCTCGCCGGGCAAAGGCGATGAAGTCCCAGACGATCAGGAAGTAATCGGCAAAGCCCATCTCGCGAATCGTCTTCAGCTCGAAGCGAAGCCGCTCTTCCAGCTCGGGCGTGATTGTCTCGTAGCGGCGCCGCAGCCCTTCCTCGCAGAGCGAGACGAGGTACTCGAAGGCGTCGCGTCCCTCGGGCGTCGGGAACGAAGGCAGGAGGATCCGGCCCAGCTCGATCTCGACCGAGCAGCGCTCGGCGATCTCGAGCGTGGTGCGCATGGCGTCCTCGTGGCCGACGAAGTCGAGCGCCATCTCCTCGGGCGATTTGAGCCAGAACTGGTCGGAGTCGAAGCGCCAGCGGTTGGGGTTCTTGAGCGAGTCGCCCGACTGGATGCAGAGCAGCGCCTCGTGTGGAAGCGCGTCCTCGCGGCGCAGGTAGTGGACGTCGCCGGTGGCGACCAGCGGCATCTTCTTTCGCTGCGCCAGCTCGACGAGGTTCGGATTGATTCGCTGCTGCACGTCGAGACCGGCGTTCTGCAGCTCGACGTAGACGTTGTCGCGCCCGAAGATCTGGATCAGCCGGTCGAGCTCGGCCTCGGCGTCGGAAGGGCGATTCTCCTCCAGCGCCTTGCAGACGCGGCCCGAGAGGCAGCCGGAGAGCACGATCAAGCCCTTCGAGTAGCGCTCGAGCAGCTCCCAGTCGACGCGCGGGCGGTAGTAGTAGCCCTCCAGGTAGCCGAGCGAGGAGAGCTTGATCAGGTTGCCATAGCCCTCGTTCGAGCCGGCGAGCACGGTCAGGTGAGCGTTGCCCTTTTTCTGAACGCCGCGGTCGTCGCAGACATAGAGCTCGGAGCCAATCACCGGCTTGATTCCGTGCTTGGCGGCCTGGCGGTAGAACTCGATCGCCCCGGCCAGCGAGCCGTGGTCGGTGAGCGCCACCGCGGGCATCTCCAGCTCGGCCGCCCGCGCCGCCAGGGCCGGCACCCTGCACGCTCCGTCCAAGATTGAGTACTCGGAATGGACGTGCAGATGGACGAACTCGGCGTTCAAGGCTCCGTCATTCTAGGAGCGGCGGCGGCTGGCTTCGAATCATTCGGCGCCAAGCGAGGAAGCCCGGGTCACGGTCACTTCACGCCGAGCGTGACGGTTGGCCACGCTAATGCATACTCCGCCGCACTAGCGACGACGAAAAGCAGCGAGCCAAGATCGCTGCTCGCCCACAGAAGCAACCGAAAGCCCAGCTCGGTTCGTACTAGCGCCTACGACTTAGCAAACGGAAGGCGAGCAAGATGATGACCGCACCGAGGAACGCGACGACAAGCGTGGTGAGATTGAACCCGCTAATGGCCTTATGCACATTGAAGACCTTGCCGGCAAGCCAGCCGCCCAACAGCGCGCCGGCTACTCCGAGCACGATGTCGCGAATCAGGCCGAGGCCCGTTCCCTTTACGACCTTACCTGCTACCCAGCCGGCAATTGCACCGACGACGATCCACGTTAACAACCCCATCTTTTCTCTCTTTTCTGTCCGGGTTTAGGTCCGAACTCGCATGCGACACGGCGATGACGAACGCGCTTAATGTCTCGTCAGTACTACGTGACCGTTCCCGAAAAGCCGTGACGGGCAAACCCTCGCGCGATACTCGGCGCCTCTCGCAGGCGGCGGACCGCCCTTTCTCAGCTGCCCCTAGCCGGTTACGAAGTAGGCCATCAGAATCGCGTCCACGTACTCCTGACCGCGGCGGTAGTGGCGCTTGCGGTAGCCCTCGCGCTCGAAGCCGAACGACTCGTACAGCTTGATCGCGGCCTCGTTGTGGGGAAAGACGTGCAGCTCGAGCTTGCTCACGCCGCTCGCGCGAGCCCATTCGACCGCCGTCTCGAGCAGAGCGCGGCCGACTCCGCGACGGCGGTAGCCGCTGGCCACCATCAGGCCGAGGTCGGCGACGTGCTGCGAGGAAGGGTGATGATCGCGCGTCAGCGAGAGGCGCCCGATGATGCCCTGATCCGTCTCGACGACGAAGATGGCGGCATCGGGATGGCGGCGCAGAAGACGAATCGCGCGGCGCTCGTCGGAGGTCGAGCGCCAGGTTCCGAGCGTCAGCAGCCAGCCTCCCGGCTCGGCCGCCACGTCGCGCGCCAGGCGCGAGAGAGCATCGGCGTCGGAGGGAGCGGCGCGGCGGATTCTCAACGTCTCGTTCACGCGCCCCCGCTCACGCGACCACCACGCCGTGGCCGCCGCGCCTCGGATCTCCGGCCGCGGCCAGCGTGCCGTCGGGGCGCACCTCCACCGCCGAGACGCCGCCGAAGAAAAGATTGCGGTCGCGCCAGCGCACGAGCTCGTAGCCGAGCCGGTCGAGCCCGTCGAGCGCCGCCCGATCGACGTCCTCTCCCCCTTCGCACTGAACGATCGGCTCGTCGAGGTGCACGCGCGCCCGGTTCACCGCCTCTTCCACCGGCAGGCCGTGCCCGATCACATTCACCACCGTCTGCATGATCGCTCCGCGCAGCCGCACCGAGCCGGCGCTGCCCAGTACCAGTCGCGGCCGCCCCTCCGCAAAGACGATCGAGGGCGCCATCATGCTGGTCAGTCGCTCACCGGCGCGCTCGTCGCCGCCCACCAGATCGTCCTCGCCCAGCATGTTGTTCAGGTGGATGCCGGTGCCGGGCACGAGCACGCCCGAGCTGGAGCCGAGCGAGCAGGTGAGCGAAGCGGCGTTCCCGGCCGAGTCGACGACCGAGATGTGACTCGTACCCGTGGGCCGGCCGGGCTCGGGCTCTCCGGGCGCCGAGCGGCGGACGCGCGCCACGCCCTCCCGAACGGAATCGTCCGAGAGCAACTCGGCGGCAAGCCCACCCCGGCGAAGACAACTGACGTAGCCCTTGCCCGAACGGGCGCGCGTCTGCTCGCGCATCACCTCGATCATTCGCGCCAGCGCCGGCACGCTGCCGGGCGCCCCGCCCTCGCCCAGCTCGTCCAGCAGGCGCAGCCCGTAGGCGACGAGAATCCCGCCCGACGAGGGAGGTGGATTGGAGACGAACTCGCAATCGCGGTAGCGCGAGCGCACCTGCCGGCGCCAGACGACTCGGTAGCGCTCGACGTCCTCCAGGGTGATTCCTCCGCCTTCGTCCTGGATGTATGCGACAAGCCGCCGGCCGAGGTCGCCGCCGTAGAGCGCGCCGGCGCCCTCCGCCGCGAGCTGCTCGAGGGTCTGGGCGAGATCGGGAAGCCGCAGCACGTCGCCGGTCTGGTAGCGCCTCCCGTTTGTCTCGTAGACGCGGCGGCCTTCCGCGTTGTGGCGGAGGATCGGATCGAGAATCAGGTGCATGAAATCCTGCGCGGGCGTTATCTCGACCCCGGCGCGGGCCAGCTCGATCGCCGGCTGGGCGAGCTCCCGCCAGGGCAGCCGGCCGAAGCGGCGGTGCACCTCCTCTAGACCTTTCGGGGCACCCGGCACGGCGCAGGAGGCGGCGCCGATCGAGAAGGCCTGCGAGGAGTCGGGCTCGAAGGCGACGTCCACCTGCTGCATTCGGGCGCTTGCTCGGGGACCGTCCCCCAGCCCGGGCACGCAGACGAAGAAGTCGGCCAGCCGCGTGCGCCCGCTCGCCGCCTCGTGCACGAGGAAAAATCCGCCGGCGCCCGGGCCGCTGAGCATGCTCTCGGTCACCCAGGAGGCAAAGGAGGCGGCGATGCAGGCGTCAACCGCCGAGCCGCCCTCGGCCAGGACCCGTGCCCCCGCCTCGGCAGTCAGACGATGACCGGCCGCGATCGCGCCTCGCATGGCAGAAAGCCTAGTGCCCAAAAGCGACCGGTGTCCGGCTTCGACTTGGAGCCGAGGCGGAGTTGACCCGAATTTGGCTCAATTTCTTGCGTACTTTCTCGCTACCGTTTCACGCCCCGTGGGAGGGTGGTGGGTGGGCAATACTGCGCCCGATCCCCGAGAAACGGCCTAGCCCGAGCGCTTCAACTTCCCATGGCGCTTGGCGTAGCGCTCGCCGCGGCGGAAGATCTCCAGCCCCAGCGGCACGGCGATGACGCCGATCACCAGCATCGGCCAGATGTCGCCCCAGAGCGTGTTCACGCCCTTTCCGTCGATGATCGAGCTGCGTAGCGCCCTCAGCGCGTAGGTCGCCGGCGAGATCCGCGCCAGCGCCTGCATCCAGCCGGGCAGGACGCTGACGTTGTAGTAGACGCCGGAGACGACGAGCAACAGCCCCTGTGCGATGTAGCCCAGCTGCACGCCCTTCTCGGGCGAGATCAACGGCAGCACCGAGGTCATCATCCCGATGCCGATGAAGGAGATCGAGGCGACGAGCAGCACGACGAGAGCCGCCAGGTAGTCGGCGCCGGGCAGGCTGAG
>Ga0209638_1000840_pt1 | contig 20134 bp, 12 predicted proteins | sample BarGraNGADG00211_FD_184490 | JGI IMG/M metagenome (GOLD analysis project Ga0209638, IMG submission 184490) | Arctic peat soil microbial communities from Barrow, Alaska - Barrow Graham LP Ref core NGADG0002-211 (SPAdes) (version 2) | ecosystem: Environmental > Terrestrial > Soil > Wetlands > Peat...
CTGAGGCTCTGACACATGATCGCTGTGCATTGCAATAGGGTTTTTTGGTCAAACCACTGCCATAATCACCGCAGCACCTGCTGATCGGGTTGGCAAATGTTCAAAAATAATCTCAAGCTCAAAGTCAGCCTGTATTTGATCATCGCGCTTTCCGCGGCGATGGTTCTGTTCACCTTTCTCGTTGTCAAGCAGCAGCAGGAACAGCTCCAAGCGGAGATTTCCCGACATGTCATGCAGATTTCCGAGGTGATTGTCAAGAGTACCCGTTATGCGATGCTTATGAACGAGCGTGATATCGCAGAAAAGATTATTCAGGACATCGGCAAACAAAAGGGCATTGAGCGGGTCCGGGTATTGAACAAAGACGGCACCATCATTCACTCCAATCGTCCAACAGAAATCGGGCATTTCGTCGATCAACAGTCGGAGCCTTGTGTCCACTGTCATCTGACCAGCAAACCGCTGGAGCGGGTTCCGGACCAGATGAAGTGGCGGATCTACAAAGCCCCGGACGGACAGCGGTTACTCGGTGCCATGGCAGCGATTCGCAATGAGCCGTCTTGTTCATCTGCCTCCTGCCACAGACATCCCGCCAGCCAGTCGGTACTTGGTGTTGTGGATATTGCCTATTCCCTCGATGAGATCGATCAATCACTCAAGTTGCATGCCATCTACATCGTCGGCATTTCATTGGGGGTGATACTGCTCATTGCTGTCAGCTTTGGTGTTTTACTGCAGCGCCTGATCTACCGCCCCTTGAAGGACTTGAATTCCGGTGCCAAAAAGGTATCTGTCGGAGAGCTGGAACACCTTATTCCGGTACACAACGATGACGAGTTCGGGCGCGTTGCCAGCTCTTTCAATCAAATGACAACCGCGTTAAAAAAATCGCAACTTGGCATGCAGGAATTCGTCCATGGCCTGGAATCCAAGGTCAAAGAAAGGACCGATGAGCTGCTTGCCGCCAGGGCCGAGGTGGCACAAGGAGAAAAACTGGCGGCAGTCGGGCAACTGGCTTCGGGCATCGCCCATGAACTCAATAACCCGCTGACGGGCGTATTGACTTTTACCTCCCTGTTGCGCAAGAAAATGAAGGAAGGTACTCAGGACGCGGATGATCTGGACCTGGTGATTCGCGAAACGAAGCGCTGCGCCAGCATCATCCGGCGACTGCTCGATTTTGCCCGCGAGAAGGTTCCAGTCAAAGGATTCTTCGACCTCAACCGGCTGATTGAAGACACGGTGCGTTTTGTCGATCGACAGGCGGCCTTGCAGCAAATCGAAATCACGACCGCGCTTGATGCAGGTCTGCCTCAGATCTGGGGTGATGCCGATCTGATCAAGCAAGTCATTTTGAATGTTCTTGTCAACGCCCAGCAAGCTATCGATGGTCCGGGAAAGATTGTGGTCGAAAGCCGCGCTCACCTTACCCCAAGCCCTGGCAAAACTGGTATTGAAACCCTGCCCAGGGTTGAAATAAGCGTGACGGACACTGGTTGTGGCATTTCTGAAGCCAACTTGCTACGGATTTTTGATCCTTTCTTTACTTCGAAGGAAGTGGGCAAGGGAACCGGGTTGGGGTTGTCTATCAGTTATGGCATTATCAAAGCCCACGGCGGCGGCATCAAGGTCGAAAGCATTGTCGGCGTGGGAACCACTTTCCGCATCTATCTTCCGATACAGCCTCCATTTGATGAAACCCAACGCAATGCCGATGAAAGTGCCCAATGAGTGCCAAGATACTGATCGTTGACGACGAAGAAATTGTCATTCGGAGCTGCCAGCGCATCCTCAGTGACAGCGCTTATGTCGTTGACTCTGTGCAGGACAGCCTGGAGGCTTTGCGAAAAATCGAAGAAACGCCGTACGATGTTGTCATCCTCGACATCATGATGCCCCGGATGGATGGTCTGGAGGTCTTGCAGCAAGTCAAGGAAAGACATCCGGATGTCGATGTCATCATGATGACCGGGCTGTCGCAGATCCAGACCGCGGTCAAGGCCATGAAGCTCGGCGCCTTTGACTACCTGTCCAAACCATTCGATCCCGACGAGCTCAAGCATGTAGTGGATCGTGCGCTGGAGCGGCGGCACTTGTTGCAACAGAACCGTGACCTGAAGAATGAAGTCAGCTCGAAGTATCGTTTCGAGAACATCATCGGCGCCAGCCCACGGATGCAGGCCGTCTTTGCCCTGATTGCCAAATGTGCGCCAACCAACAGTACCGTGTTGATTACCGGGGAAAGTGGCACCGGCAAGGAAATGATTGCCCGTGCCATCCACTTCAACAGCCTGCGCAAAGACCAGCCGTTTGTCACGGTCGATTGCAACACGCTGAGCGAGAATCTGCTTGAGAGCGAGCTGTTCGGTCACGTCAAGGGCTCCTTTACCGGTGCGGTTGCCAATAAGCGCGGCATGTTCGATAGCGCCAACAACGGCACTCTTTTCCTGGATGAATTTGGCAATATCCCGCTGTCAACCCAGGCCAAATTGCTGCGCGTCATTCAGGAACGGGAGTTCCGTCCCGTCGGCAGTACCGTCACCCAAAAAACCAACGTCAGACTCATCACCGCAACCAACAAGGATCTCAAGGCGATGGTCGCCGCAGGCGCTTTCCGTGAAGATCTTTATTACCGCATCAACGTCTTTCCGATCCAGGCACCGGCATTAAGGGATCGCCGCGACGACATCCCGGCGCTGGCGTTCCACTTCCTCAAGGTTTTTTGCAACGAGCTGGAAAAGCCGGTGGCTGAAATTTCGGAAGGCGCCATGAGTCTGTTGATGAATCACGACTGGCCGGGCAACGTGCGCGAACTCGAAAACACCATGCACCGGGCCGTGATTCTCTGCTCTGACAATATCATTCGCCAAGCCCATCTGGCGAACATCCTTGATACTTCGACCCGGCCGGATCAGGAAGTGCCGCGAACCAGCGATGACCTCAAGAGAATCAAGAAAATTGCCAGAGAAAAATCGGTCGAGGACATTGAGAAATTGTTTATTCAGGAGACGCTCAAGAGAAACTCTTCGAACGTTACCCGCAGCGCGGAAGAGACCGGCATGCAGCGTTCCAATTTTCAGGCGCTGATGAAGAAGTACGACATCCGGGTGCGCGATACCGAGTTCGATCCCGACGAAACCGAACCCGGTTGAGTTGCTGCGCGATGACGCGCCGGGCTCCGCCTCGCGCCCTCAGTTGCTATCAGGAACCGCCCGCTTCAGGTTCGTCTTCAATTTCCTCATAGCCCGTAATCATGGCCTTGAAATGGGCGGTTGGCGTATGGCCGAGGCTGGACAAATAGACATGGACGATGATGAAGCCGCTGAACAGGATAAATAGCAGGACGTGCACCGTATCGACAACCCGCACGCCGCCAAAGGTCTCCACCATGGACGCAAAACGCGTGACATCCCAAAGCAGCACGCCGGTGAAAAACTGCAGCGGCACCAGCAGCATCATGATGATCTGGTACATCATGCTCTGCAAAGGGTTGAACTTGAGATAGGCATTGGGATGATGCGGATTGGGGTCGCCCCTGAAAATGCCGTAACCATAGTACTGAATTTGCCGCCAACTGGCGCGGAAATACTTGGTCGGGCTGAGTTCAGGGTGGTAAACCTTGATCTTGTCGGTAAACAGATAGAAGCCTAACCAGACGAAGAAATTGGCGATCAGCACGAAACCAATCCAGTTATGAGTCACCACTGCGGTCCGGAATGACAGCACCTGGATCAGGTCGAGATACCTGATTTGCAAGCCGGTGGCAATCAACAAAACAAAACCCAGGGCATTGGTCCAGTGCCAGATCCTGACCGGCAGTGGGTTGATATATAACTTATGCATGATTAGCTCCCGTTATTTTGACACGTCGTCATCAGTGTGCTGAGCGTCGGGTGTGGTCTGACTGGCAGCTTGGACAGGTGCAGCAGCCCGCTCGGCCTCAAGTTTTTCCCGCATGTTTTTGAATAGCCGCTTGATTGTCATGTGGCCAAGCGGCACACAGACAGCGCCCAGCAAAACCAGGACCAGCAAGGTATCGAGCAACTTGATGCGCGTGCTGCCGATCGCGTAAAACCCGCGCACGGAGTCCATCGAGGTCAGGGAATTCAGCACGTCTTTCTGGATGCCATGGCGCAACGGTCTGCCGTCCGGGCCGGCAATCGTCAGCGTTACGCTTTGGAAGGCAGCGGCACCTTGCTTGTGACAGGTATTGCAGTCCCTGATGGCCTTGGACTTCTCGCTCAACTGATGGGCTTGGACGCCGGAGCGCACTTCCAGGCGACCGCGCAAGACCATTTTGCCGTCACCCCCGTCCTGATTGAATTCTTTCAGCAGGCTCCATAGCGCCCGTTCGTCCAGACCGCTGTTTCCGGTATCAGCTGCATCGGTTCGCTTTTCAAACTTTGGCACCCCAGTTTTTTCTGCAACCTGGCGCTTTGCCGTGCCGTCGTAGAGCCTGAGATTGACCCGGCGCTCGGCGTTGGGCGCATGACAGACCGGGCAGGAGATGGCCTCAAAATGCAGTGCTGCATTGGGCAACCAATCCTTGTGCAAAGCGACTGCATTCTTGTGACATGAAAGGCACGCGTCTTTAACGCCGTCACCTAACGAAGCCGCCTTCACGCCGTGGGCTTGATGGCAATTGGCACACAGGGGCGCCGCTTTGCCGTTGGCAATGCGGTCCAGGCCATGCACATCTTTTGAATAGGCTTGGAAGATATCCGCGTGACATTTGGCACACGGAGTGTCGGTGATCGGCCCGATAATTCTGGTGGAGCGAAGCGTGTGCGGATTGTGGCAATCCGAACACAGCGGCGCCTTCTTGCTGCCTTGTGTGATCAGAGCAGCATGGACGCTGCCTTCATATTCGGTAAATTTCTTTTCGTGGCAAGTTCGGCAAGACTCCCGCATGTTGAGCGAGAAAGCGCGCTTGCTCTTGATGTCGGCCTTGGTCTTGCCGTGGGTTTTGGCATTCAGGTCGGAGTGGCAATCTTCACAACTGGCGCCCTTATGCATCGACTCGGTGTAGGCCTGGGTCGAGATTTGCAGCGAAAGACTTTCTCCGTTGGTCAGTTTCTTTTCCAGCCCCGCTTTGTCATGGCAAGTCAGGCAAGCCAGATCTTCTTTGGCCAGCGAGTTCTCCTGGGCATGAAGCGTCCTGCCGATCAAGGCTAGCGCCAGCGCAAGCAGGGTCAGCAAAATGAAACTCTTTGGGTGTGACAGCAGCATCCTGTTGCTCGTTAAACGAAAATTTTTCATGGGAGTTTTCCTCTTATTGAATTCAATTTTGCGCAAGGACAGCAGGGGAAAAACTTTCTCCTGCTGTTGTTGACGTCATTGTGCAGGAGACTTCGACAGCAGCGTCTGCACGCCAACCCAGACCAGCATGGCCGTTCCGACAAAGGGCAGCAGGACAGCGTACGCCAAACCGACAAAGGGGGCAGCCAGGAACAGCGCTACGTTTTTCATGAAGGTCAGCGTTTTTCTTACCGCTCGCAACTGCACAAACGCCTTTCCACCGACCCAGGCCAACATGGCAATTCCGACCCAGGGAAGCAATACCGCATAGGCCAAACCGATAAACGGAGCGGCTATGAAAAGTGCCACGTTCTTCAGGTTATTTGTTTTCTCAACCGGCTCGGCATGCACCGCCTCAACCGTGTTGGCTTGCGGCGAAGCAACACTTGCCGACGCTGGTGCCAGCAAGGCATGGGCAGCGCTTTCTTCAATCATTTCCGGCGACAGTGGCTTGCGCATGAAATCCGATACGCCAACTTCCTTGGCCCTGGCCTCATTGGCCGTGGTGCCATAACCGGTGATGATGACAACCGGAACCCAGGGTTGCTTGGCCTTGACCTGTGCCGCCAACTCGACGCCGTCCATGCCGGGCATCTTGATGTCCGTGAAGACCAGGTCGTATTTTTGGGTGCGCATTTTTTCCAGCGCCTCAGTCCCGTTTTGCGCGGTGATGACGACATAGCCTTTGTCCCTGGTCAGAACCCGGTTGAAACTCTTGCCAACCACGGCGTCATCGTCGACCACCAGAACTTTACGTAGTGCACTCATGATATTTCTCCTTCATCAAACTGGCTCAGTCAGCAAAATTGCTTTAAGCCTTAACACAATTGCCTGTTTCCTGATCGTTACTGGAAACCGGCGCTTTGAAACTGTTCATCGTTGCGCAGGGCCCACCTTTTATGCAGCATGGCACCTTTTGCCGCGTTGATCACATCGTCCGGACCTGCCGGCTTGGCCAGATAGTCATAGGCACCCAGCGCCACCGCTTGCTTGGCGGATTCAACCGCCGGATAGCCGGTAATGATGATCACCTCGCTCTCGGGCCATTGCTCCTTGATCATTTTCAGAACCGTCATGCCGTCCATTCCAGGCATCCGCAGATCAAGCAAAACTACGTCAAACGGATGCTGTCCCATCATTTGCAGGGCATCGCGGCCATCCCTGACAACATCCACCTTGCAATGCTCTGAAGACAAGACCCTGGCATAACTCAAACGAACCACTTCTTCGTCGTCTATCACCAGGATTTTGGTTTTCTCAATCATTTGAAGCACCTCCGTTAGTTGTCCTTGCCATGAATAAAGCAAACCTCGTGCCAATCCCCTGTTGTTTGGAATAATCTTTTGTGTTATCAACGGGTTACGCTGCCGGAGACCCGTTATGTCAGAGCCTCACGTGCCATCCGTTGAGCGGTTAAAGTACATTTTTTGTATACAGATTCGTTCTGCAAAAATTGAAATTTCTCATTTGACCCATGCAACAGCAGGTTCAAATGGCGAGATATTTTTTTTATACAGCGAGGGCGCGGTCTGGCCAGGCCACCAGCAGGGGTGCCAACGCCAGACCCGTTGCAGTGCCCAGTTTCACCACGCCTTCGGGCGCCGCCGCCGCGACCACGCGGCCACCGGCGCTGCCCCCGTCGGGGCCGAGGTCGATCACCCAGTCGGCTTCGGCAATGACATCCAGATCATGTTCAATCACCAGCAGACTATGGCCGCCATCAACCAGCCGGTGCAGCACTTTGATCAGTTTTTCGACATCGGCCATGTGCAGGCCGACCGTGGGCTCGTCCAGCACATACAGCGTATGAGGTGCCTTCTGGCCGCGCCGGACAATATCGTCGCGTACTTTGCTGAGTTCAGTCACCAGCTTGAGGCGCTGTGCCTCACCGCCGCTGAGCGTGGGCGACGGTTGCCCCAACTTCAAGTATCCCAGCCCGACATCTTTGAGCAGTTGCAACGGGTGACTGATGTTGGGCATGGCGGAAAAAAATTCCACTGCCGCGTCAACTTCCATCTGCAAGATGTCGCCAATGTTTTTGCCACGCCAGGTAACCGCCAGCGTCTCGGGATTAAAACGTGCACCCTTGCAGGTTTCGCACAGCACTTTTACGTCGGGCAGGAAATTCATGGCGATGGTGCGGATGCCCTGGCCTTCGCAGCCCGCGCAACGACCTGCACCGGTATTGAAACTGAACCGGTTGGCAGCGTAGCCACGCGCCTTGGCCTCGAGCGTATCGGCAAACAATTTGCGGATGATGTCCCAAAAGCCAATGTAGGTGGCCGGGCAGGAACGTGGGGTTTTGCCGATCGGGGTTTGATCAACTTCGAGCACGCGATCAATCGACTCGAAACCGGTGACCGACTCACAGCCGACCCAGGCAATTTGCTCACCGGCAGCCAGGGCGGCGCGCCCGGCTTGGGTGCTGCGCTTATGCACGGCGATCTGCACATTGGCCAGCAACACATCGCGCGCCAGGGTTGATTTGCCGGAACCGGAAACGCCGGTGATGGCAACCAGGCGGCTCAAGGGAATTTGAACGTTGACATGTTGCAGGTTGTGCAGAGTGGCACCGTGGATGGTGATCCAGCTCTGTGTTTCCTGGCCCGTGACAGCACGTCGAATATTCAGTGGATGTTTCATCGCATGCCGCAAATAGCGCCCGGTCTGCGAGTCTGGTGCTCGAATGATGTCAGCCAGCGAGCCCTCGGCGACCAGTCGTCCGCCACGCTGGCCGGCACCGGGGCCGATGTCAATGATGTGTTCGGCCTGACGAATGGTGGCCTCATCATGTTCCACCACTACCAGCGTATTGCCCTGGTCACTCAGATGTTGCAGCGCGCCGAGCAAAATCTGGTTGTCGCGCGCATGCAGTCCGATGGTGGGCTCATCGAGCACGTAGCAGACGCCTTGCAGATTGCTGCCGAGTTGCGCGGCCAGGCGGATGCGTTGGGCCTCGCCGCCGCTCAAAGTCGGTGCGCCCCGATCCAGCGTCAGGTAGCCCAGACCAACCTGTTCCAGAAACGCCAGGCGACCTTTGATTTCAGGAATCAAATCACGCGCAATGTTGCTCTCGCGCTGGCTCATGCGACCCTTGACTTGGAGCGCCTCAACCCAGCGGCGAATATCGGTTACGCTCAGGCGCGCCAAGTCAGTAATAGACACGCCCTCAGCAAACTTTACCGCTCGCGCGGTGGCGTTCAGACGTGTGCCATGACACGTCGGGCACACGGTATCCACCAGGTCTTCCACCTCAGGCTCGGCAAAGGTCTGTTCGCGACCCTTGCTGTCATCGAGGCGCACCGAGTCGTCCAACAGCTTGCGCTGCTCTTTGGTCAAGCGCACGCCGGTGCCGACGCAATCCGGGCACCAGCCGTGCTTGCTGTTGTAGGAGAACAGCCGCGGGTCCAGCTCGGCGTAGCTGGTGTGGCACTGCGGACAGGCGCGCTCGGTGGAGAAGGCATCCAGCTTGCCGATGTCAGCGGCCGGGCTGCCTGCCAGCATGGCTGCGCCCAGGCCGCTTAAATTGCTCAGCACGTGCAACACGCCTTTGCCGTGCGTCAGCGCTGCCGCGAGTGCCGCGCGCAGTTGGGGCTCCTGCGCTGGCAACACGGTGAGGCTCTGCACCGGCAGCTCAATCGTATGTTCCTTGAAACGCTCAATGCGCGGGAAACCGGTGGTGGGTATAAAGTTGCCATCGACGCGCAAATGCGTGAAACCGCGTGCACGCGCCCAGTCGGCCAACTCGGTATAAACACCTTTGCGATTCATCACCAGGGGTGCGAGCAAGCCGATCTGTTGACCTGAGAAGTTTTTCAGCAGTTGCGCGGCAATGCTCTCAAGCGTTTGCGGTGCCACCGGCGTGCCGTCGTGGATGCAGTGCTGGGTGCCGAGCTTGACATACAGCAAGCGCAGAAAATGCCAGACTTCGGTGCTGGTGCCGACGGTCGATTTGCGGCCACCGCGACTCAGACGTTGCTCGATGGCGACCGTTGGCGGGATGCCATAGACCGCATCAACATCGGGCCGACCGGCGGGTTGCACGATGGAGCGGGCGTAGGCGTTGAGCGACTCAAGATAGCGGCGCTGGCCTTCGTTGAAAAGAATGTCAAAAGCCAGCGTTGATTTGCCAGAACCCGAGACGCCGGTGATGACGCTGAATTTGCCGCGCGGGATGTTGACGCTCAAAGACTTGAGATTGTGCTCGCGTGCGTTGATGATCTGGATGCAGCCCTCACCCCCGCCCTCTCCCACTGGGAGAGGGTTAGGGTGAGGGCCAGAATTAATTGGAATCTGACCCCAATTATTTGTGAAATCTCGTGCTTCATGCGCCACGCCCATCTGTGCTGCATAGTCCCGCAAGGCCCGTCCAGTATGGGAAGTAGCGTGCAACATCACATCTTGCGGCGTGCCAAACGCCACCACTTCACCACCGGCCTCGCCACCTTCAGGGCCGAGGTCAATCAGCCAGTCGCTGGCCCGAATGACATCGAGGTTGTGTTCGATCACGATCAGCGAATGACCCACATCGAGTAACCGACGCAGGGCGCGCATCAACTTGGCAATGTCGTCGAAATGCAGACCGGTGGTGGGCTCGTCAAACATGTACAGCGTGCCGCGTTTGGCCGTCATTTGACGGCTGGCGCTGCTGCTCCTGGCAGCTTCGGCCAGAAAGCCTGCGAGCTTGAGACGCTGCGCCTCACCGCCCGAGAGCGTCGGCACGGGCTGGCCGAGCTTGACGTAGTCCAGCCCGACATCCATGATCGGTTGCAGGGCGCGAATCACCTCCTGGTCGGCGGCAAAAAATGTGGCCGCTTCGCTAACCGTGAGGTTGAGAATGTCGGAGACATTGAGCGCTGAGTGGGGGGCCGCTGAATTGGGGTCTGACCCCGATTCATCTCCGTCATTGCGAGCGTAGCGCGGCAATCCATGAGTTTCTTTCCCCAAGATTGTTCTTCTCTCAATCGTCACTTCCAGTATCTCGGGTCGATAGCGCTTGCCGTCGCAATCGGGGCAGCGCAAATAGACGTCGCTCAGGAACTGCATCTCGACATGCTCAAAGCCGCAACCTCCGCAGGTCGGGCAGCGGCCATCACCGTTGTTGAAACTGAATTTTGAGGCGCTGTAGCCGCGCTGCCTGGACAGTGGCGCATTGGCGAGGATTTGACGGATCGCATCCCAGGCACCGACATAGCTGACCGGGTTGGAGCGCGCCGTTTTGCCGATTGGCGACTGATCCACAAACACCACATCGCTGAGCTGCTCGGCACCCAGCAGACGATCGAACGCGCCGGGTGTCTCAGCCGATTTGCCAAAGTGGCGCTTCAGGGCCGGGGTCAGGATGTCCTGTATCAGCGTTGATTTGCCCGAGCCGCTGACACCCGTGACACAGACCAGCCGATTCAAAGGCAATTCGACCGAAACGTTTTTCAGGTTGTGCTCGCGCGCGCCTTCCAGAATCAGGCGCGGCGTATTGGCTGCCACCAGTCGCGCAAAGCCCATGCCGATCTGCTTGCGACCACCCAGATAAGCACCGGTCAAGGTGTCGGCCTGGCGCAAGTCGAAGCTACTGCCGTCGAACACGATTTGCCCGCCGCGCTCGCCCGGCCCCGGCCCCATGTCGATGATGCGATCCGCCGCCAGCATCACTGCCGGGTCGTGCTCCACCACCACCAGCGTGTTGCCAGCATCACGCAGGCGCTGCATTGCCAGGATGATGCGCTGCATGTCGCGCGGATGCAGGCCGATGCTGGGCTCGTCAAGCACAAACAAGGTGTTGACCAGCGAAGTGCCCAGCGCCGTGGTGAGGTTGATGCGCTGCACTTCGCCACCGCTGAGGGTGCGGCTCTGCCGGTCCAATGTAAGGTAACCAATGCCGACCTCGCACAGGTATTTCAGACGGGTGTTGATTTCTTCAAACAGCAGTTTGAGGGCCTGCTGCTCACCCGTTCGGTCTGAGCTATTTGAAGCCTGACCTTCGACCGGCTCGGTGCGAATGGAAAGGTTATCGAAAAACCGCCGCAGCTTGTCAAGCGGCAGCAGCATCAAGTCATGCAGGCACAAGCCCGGCAGCGCTTCAAGTTGTGCGCGCGACCACTTCACCCCCACCGGCATAAAACGCTTGGCCGGATCCAGCACAGCGTCGGCATCGGCCTTGCTGCCCATGCGCCACAACAGGCTCTCGGTCTTCAGCCTTGCGCCGCCACATGCGGGGCAGGGCGTGTAGCTGCGGTACTTGGAGAGCAGCACCCGGATGTGCATTTTGTAGGCTTTGGTTTCCAGGTACTCAAAAAAGCGCTTGATGCCAAACCAGTGCTGATTCCATTTGCCCTTCCAGTGCGGCGAGCCATTCACCACCCAGTGCTGTTGCTCGGCGTTAAGCTGGTACCAGGGCGTGTCGCGCGGGATGCCCTCCGCTTCGGCGTGGCGCATCAGATCGTCCTGGCACTCTTGCCAGGCCGGGGTTTGCATCGGCTTGACGGCACCGGCGCGCAATGTCAATTTGGGGTTCGGCAGCACCAGCGCGTAATCAACCCCGATGACCCGGCCAAAGCCACGGCAGGTGACGCAGGCGCCCACTGCGGAGTTGAACGAAAACGCCGAAGCAATGGGCTCGGTGTAATGACGATCGCTGTCGGGGCAATGCAGGCCGGTGGAGAACTTCCAGATCGCTGTGTCGTCCACATACACCGCCAGCTGCCCGCTGCCGTGCTTGAGGGCGACTTCGATGGCTTCCAACACGCGGGAGCGTTCGACCGTGCCCAGCCGGAAGCGGTCGGCTACGACGTCCAATACTTTGCGCCTTGATTTGGTGGCCGCTGAATTGGTAGCCGCTGAATTGGGGTCAGAGCCCTGGACTTGGGGTTTTGCCAAATCGGTGCTGCTTTTTTTGCTAACTCGTTGGTTCTGCCTCGAATTGGGATCCGATCCCAAATCAGCTTGTTGGCTAACACGTTCACTCTGGCCCAAATCCACTTCGCGCTCGGCTTGTACCTTGGTAAAACCGCTCAGCGAGAGCCATTGCGTCACCTCCTCTGGCGTGGCACTGGCCGGCAACTCCACCGGGAAGGTGATGGCCAGTCTGGGCTGCACAGGGGCGACAAGTTGGCCGGACGAATTGGCCGCCGTGGCTGCGGTCACGCGGCGTTGCAGCTCGGCATAAATCGACTCCGCCGAGTCATGGCGAACCGGCTGAGCCGTGTCGCGGTCAAACAGTTGCGTCGCGCGCGCAAACAAAAGCTTCAAGTGATCGTTGAGCTCGCTCATGGTGCCCACGGTCGAGCGGCTGGAGCGCACCGGGTTGGTCTGGTCAATTGCAATCGCCGCAGGCACGCCTTCGACCTTGTCAACCGCCGGTTTGTCCATGCGCTCGAGGAACTGGCGTGCATAAGCCGAAAAAGTTTCAACATAGCGCCGTTGACCCTCGGCATAGAGCGTGTCAAACACCAAACTCGACTTGCCCGAGCCACTCGGACCCGTGACCACCGTGAGCTCACCGGTGCGGATATCCAGGTCGAGATTTTTGAGGTTGTGCTGGCGCGCACCGCGTATGCGGATGATTCCGTGTGGCATGAGTTGGGGTTTTTCCTGAGAGGCCGATCATTCTACGGAGTTGCCGGGCTCAGGAGATCGCCACAGGGCGCAAGGCCTTAATATTTCAACCTTGCATAATAGGTCTTCTGCGAAGCCAGGCGCGCTTCGCCCAGGGTGTGAATCCCCATCTCGGCGAGCAGCGGCAGCAGACGCAGCAGCACTTCGGCCGTCACCATGGCATCGCCCAGCGCGGTGTGGCGGGCGCGCACGGCAATGTTGAAGCGCTCGGCAATGGCTTCGAGTCGGTGCGATTCCTGCTGCGGATGAACCAGTGCCGACAGCAGCAAAGTGTCAAGCACCGGCTGGCGAAAGACCAGGCCGGTGCTGTCCTCTTTGAGTTGCAAAAACTTCATGTCAAACGCCGCGTTATGCGCCACCAGCACCGTGTCCTGCGCAAAGGCATAAAAGGCCGGTAGCACCGCACCAATGGCAAGTTGGCCCTGGACCATGTCCTGCGTGATGCCGTGGATCGGGATCGTCGCCTGCGGGATCAAGCGCGCCGGATTAACCAGTTGGTCAAAACATTCACCCCGGCGCAGCTTGCCGTTGACAATGCGCACGGCGCCGATCTGGATGATCTCATCGCCCAGGGACGGGTTCAGCCCGGTGGTTTCAGTGTCAAACACCGTCAGCGTCAATGACGACAAGGGTCGCTCGTCGAGCGCACGGCTCTCATCGCTGGCCTGAAACAGATCAAAGTCATAAAACTCGGGCCGCCCCTGGTCGTGGGTCGCTTGACCCGCTTCGATCTGCTCTTGCGCGTTGGCCAGTGGCAGCAGGAACCGGAAGAAAGCTTCGTGCCGCACGCGTTCGCGCTCAAACCACATCTCGCCGCCGTGGCGCTCCACCACATCGCGCACCGTCAGTGGCGTGCCCTCGCTGCCAAATTGCATGGACGCCATTTCCCAAGTCATGACGGTTTCGCTGCTGACGGTGTGACCGCTCCAGATCAGGTCGAGTTGCGCGCGCCCCTGCACTGCTCGCAGACGCAACTGCAGGTACTTGACCTCGAACTCATCGACCAGGCGGTGCCCCAGATACGCCAGCGCTTGCAGCAATGAAAAACTGTCCACTCGCAGCCACAACTCGGCGCACGGCTCGGCCAAAGTTACCGGTCGCTGGCAATGGGCTTCTATGCGCCGCTGTGCCGCCGCCAGCAAATCGGTGCCGAGTATTTCCTCCAGCGGCCAGCGGGTTTTCAAATCCTGGGTGGTGCGCTGTGCCAGCTCGACGATGCGATGGCTCATGGCGCTCACCTCGTCGCGCACCACGCCCAGAAAACGTTCGCGCAGCGGCGCGTCAAGATCGGGATAAGCCAGCATGTCCACCGCTGCCTGCATATTGGCCAGTGAGGAGCGGCTGCGCTCGGTCAGGCCGTGCAGCAACTGGTCGCGCAAGGTTTCTTCTTCATAAGCGCGCGTCACGTTGTCGAGCATCAGCACAAAGCCATTGATGCCAGCGGCGGCCGACACCGAGGTATCTACCGCGCGCACCGGTGCCATCTGAACCCGCAGCAACTGACCGGTTCGGGTTGTTGTTACAAACTGGGTTGATGGACTGGCGGCCCCACGCGCGATGCGAAGCTGAATATTCTCCAGCGCATGCGCCACCAATTGTTGCTCGAACACGGCATAAATGGAGCGTCCAATGCCCATCAACTCGGCACCATCGGCCAACATCGGCGCTTGCGAGAGCGCACGGAACTGCAAACGCGCCCGACTGTTGTAGAGCAGGATGCGACCCTCCAGATTGCACACCACCACGGCTTGCGTCAACTCGGCCATCAGGGCGGCCAGACGATTTTTTTCCTGCTGCACGTCCAGATTTGCTGCGGCGATGCGCTGCGCCATGTCAGCGCGCAAGGCATCGCGCTGAGACGCCAGTTCGTTGATTGATTGAGCCAGCCAGCGCAGCTCGGGCGGACCTTCGGGGGTGAGCTGCTGGGGCAGTTGCGCCGTCAGCAAAACCCGGGTTTGCTCCAGCAAGCGCGCCGGTGCCACCCGATAGCGTTTGAAGAGGATCTGCAAAACCGCCGCCACCAGCGCCAATGCCAGCGCCCAACTGAGCAGCAGAAGGGCCAGGCGCGGTGCCAGCAGGCCAGCCACAGTTTGGCGCTCTTCGTTCTCCAGGGTGGCTCCCACCAGTACCAGGGTCAAACCGATCCAGAGCGCCAACGCCAGGCCCGCCGCAGCGATGAACAGCAGCAATCGGCGCTCCATTTTCATGGCAGCGCGCCCAGCATGTCAGCCACTTTTTGCACCAGCTCGCGGGTTGAAAAGGGCTTGGTCATATAAGCATTGGCACCCAGTGCCAGACCTTTGGCGATGTCGGTGTCGCGCCCTTTGGCGGTCAGCATCAGGATTTTGGTGTTTTGCAAGAGTTCACTGGCGCGCACTGCCTGGCAGACCTCAAAACCGGTTTTTTTGGGCATCATCACGTCGAGCAGCACCAGATCGGGTTTTTCGCGGCTGATGGCCTCCAGCGCCTCTTCGCCGTCGCGCGCAATCAACACCGCGTAACCCTCGCGCTTGAGCAGGTATTCCAGTGAAACAACGATGTTGGGTTCGTCGTCAGCGATCAATATTTTTTGACTCATCATGCGTCTCCTTGTTGTAATGCGGCTGACCCACCCACCCGGATACCGAGCGGTAGCTGGAACCAGAAAGTTGCTCCTTGCCCGGGTTCGGATTCCAACCACAAACGTCCACCAAAATGCTCGATGATCTGACGACTGATGGGCAGGCCAAGGCCGGTTCCCTGCGGTCGATCGGCAGCATCGCCACCCTGGCGAAAGCGTTCGAAAATCAAAGCCTGTTGATCCGACGCAATACCCGGGCCGTTATCGCGCACGGCAACTTTCAAATAATGATCGTCGCATTCCAGGCTTACACCAACCCGACCGCCAGGAACCGGCACAAACTTGGCCGCATTGGAGAGTAGATTGAGCAGCACCTGCATCAGGCGGTCGGGGTCTGCCCGCAACAGCGGTACCTGCGCTGGCACGGCTACCTCCACCTTGATTTGACGCTCCCGAAACAGTTCGGCCGTGGTGACCACCGCTTGTTTCACCAGCGCACCCACGTCCAGCGCGGCGTTCTGCCACTCGGCGTGGCCCGACTCGATCTTGGCCAGATCGAGCACCTGATTGACCAGGCGCGACAAGCGCTCGCTCTCGCCCACGATGATTTCGATGAACTGACGACGCTGGGTCAAAGCAATTTCAGGATCATCCCTTAGCAATTCGGCAAAGGCACGAATCGAGGTCAGCGGCGTGCGCAACTCGTGCGTCACCGACGACATGAAATCATCTTTGAGACGGTCCAGACTCTTGAGCTGCTCATTGGCCCGGCGCAGCTCGGCGGTGGCGCGTTCGAGCGAATCAGATTTTTCTTCCAGCTCGCGCGAATGGGCGCGCAACTGCGAGGCCTCTTCCACAATATGCAGCACGTCCTCGGGCGTGAGCGCTTCTTCTTCCACCGCCGAAGCCACCAGCACCCGCGCTGAGGCGCTGCCGACAGCACCGGCCAACTGGGTCTCAACAAACTGCACCAGTTGTGCATCGGGGTGGATCGCCTGCACCTGGCTGGCACCGACTTGGGTGGCATACGACTGAAACAACGAACGGGCCTTCTGGACGCCAAGAAAACGCTCACACAAACGCAACAGGTCAGGCACCTTGGCCTGGCCGCGCCAGAACACTGGGCTGGTAGCCGCGCTGCGGTTAAAGACGTCGACAAACAGCAAGGCCTGGCTCGCCTCCTGGCCGGATGGTGCCCGCCACAAGGATAAACCCACATAGGCGCAGACGTTGACCAGCAGGCTCCAGAACAGCGAATGCGTCAGACCATCCAGACCATGCATGCCCAGCAACTGCTCGGGCCGCAGCAAGGCCCAACCCCAGGGGCCGTGCGTCAGAAAATCAGTACCCAGCCAACCCGATTTGGCAATGGAGGGCAGCATCAAGGTATAAGCCCACATCAGAAAGCCCGCCAGCAGACCCACCAATGCGCCCCGGCGCGAGCCGCCTTTCCAGTACAGCCCGCCCAACAAGGCCGGTGCAAACTGGGCCACGGCGGCAAAGCTGATGAGACCGATGCTGACCAGCGCGTAGGCCTCGCCGGCCAGATGAAAATACAAATAACCCAATACCAGCACACCCAATATGGCGGCGCGACGAATGCCCAGCAAGACCCAAGTGAGGTCGCGCCCGGCGTCCGGACGGAAGTGGCGCGTGCGCAGCAACAGTGGCATCACCAGTTCGTTGCTGACCATGGTCGAGACGGCAATGGTTTCCACAATCACCATGCCGGTGGCGGCGGACAACCCCCCGATAAAGGCCAACAAGGCAAGCGCGTTTTGACCGGCAGCCAAGGGCAGCGAGAGCACAAAATTGTCGGCATTCATGGGCACCGGGCCGAAGTACAGCAAGCCGCCCAGTGCTATCGGCAAGACAAACAGATTGATCGCCAACATGTACAGCGGAAAGACCCAGACCGCACGACGCAGGTGGCTTTCACGCACGTTCTCCACCACCATCACCTGAAACTGGCGCGGCAGAAAAATGACGGACAACATTGACAACAGGATCAAGGCGAACCACTGCGCCCAGGCAAAATTATCGCCCTGCTCCAACCGCAACAGCAGCGCCAGCGCCGGCACCGCGCGGGCCCGGGCAAACAGATCGGCCAGACCGTCAAACAAACCATAGACCACAAACAAGCCGACCGCCACGAAGGCACCCAGTTTGACCAGCGACTCGAAGGCGATAGCCGCCACCATGCCCTCGTGCCGCTCAGTGGTATCGAGATGGCGCGCGCCAAACACCATGCTGAAACCCGCCAACACCAGCGCCACATAGAAAGCACCATCGCGACTCCAGTGCAGCACCGGCGCAACGCCCAGGTTGCCGGGCGTTGTCAACAGGGCGTAGCCAGCCGAAACCGCCTTGAGCTGCAAAGCAATATACGGCACGATGCCGACCACTGCAATCAGCGTGACCAGGCCCGACAGCAGCGGGCTTTTGCCATAGCGGCTGGCGATGAAATCCGCGATCGACGTGATGCGATAAACCTTGGCAATGCGAATCATCTTGCGCAGCACCACCCAGCCCAGCACCATGGCCAAGGTAGGACCGAGATATATCGGCAGAAACCAGATGCCGCCCGAGGCGGCGCGCCCGACGCTGCCAAAATAAGTCCAGGCCGTGCAATACACCGCCAGCGACAAGGCATAAGTCCAGGCACTGTCAATCATGGAGCGCCCTTGCGCGGCGCGCCGGTCACCGACATAGGCCACTGCAAACAGCAGCAGCAAGTAGGCAAAAGAGGCACCGATGACGACGGCGGGCGTAAGCATGGCTATGTACTCTAATCGTCCGGCAGTGGCGGCTCGGGCCGCTCCATCAGCCAGGCGCTGATGGCGATCAGCAAGGCCCAGATGATGAACAGGGCAGCCGGAAACAGTGGGATGCCGAGCAAGGTGGCATCACGATCCCACAGACCCAGCAGCGGAAAGTTCAGCAGCAGCCAGCCACCAGCAAACAGTGCCAGCAGACGTTGCGCGTCAAGTTCTTTAAACACGTTTGTCTCCTCATCACGGCCTATGTATCAATTGCGCCAAGCCCATTGCGAGCATTGTGCCCCGTGCGCTTACCTTGGTCTTACGCCCAATCGGTCTGGCACCTCAGTTTGGCTCGTACTCAACTAAGGGTTTCCCCCTGCAAAATAAATGAATTTGGCACTTGAACTGACAGTCCGCTGTAAGTTTTGAAAACGAGACTGAATGTGTGGCTCAAACCAATGTTGTGCTTGCGGTGCCGGTTCCAGCGTCAGTGATCGTTGCCGAAAGTCAAGAACGATTTTCCCATTGGGTTCACGCGGTCTATCCCCATCGTCCTAATTTTCAGGAGACAAACCATGCAAGACGATTTGATACAGCGGGTTACCAGTAACCCAAAATACCAGGAGCTCAAGTCCAAGCGATCGCGTATCGGCTGGTGGCTGACCTGGTCCATGATGGTTGTGTACTACGGCTTCATCTTGTTGGTGGCGTATGACAAAGAATTTCTGGCAACCAAGATCGGCAACGGGGTCACCACCTATGGCATGCCGCTCGGAATTGGCGTACTGGTCTTCACCATCATCATCACCATTATTTACGTGCGTCGCGCCAATAGCGAGTTCGACGACCTGACCCAAGAAGTGGTCAAAGGAGCCCTGAAATGACGCGTCTCTCGCAACACAAAAGCGCGCTCGCGCTGATAACGCTGCTGGCTCTGTCTGCGGGTGCTTATGCCGCCGGTGCCGATCTGGGTCAAGCCGTCAAGCAGACCACCAACTGGACCGCGATCGGGATGTTCGCATTCTTTGTGATCGTGACGCTGTTCATCACCAAATGGGCGGCTTCGCGCACCAAGAATGCCTCTGACTTCTACACTGCGGGTGGTTCTCTCACCGGGTTTCAAAATGGTTTGGCGATTGCCGGCGACTACATGTCAGCGGCTTCGTTCCTGGGCATTTCCGGGCTGGTTTTCGCCAGTGGCTTTGACGGGCTGATCTACTCCATTGGTTGGCTGGTCGGCTGGCCGCTCATCACCTTCCTGATGGCCGAGCGGCTGCGCAACCTGGGCAAGTTCACTTTTGCCGACGTTGCTGGTTACCGTTTCGACCAAACGCCGATCCGCGTTTTTGCCGCTTGCGGCTCGCTGGTGGTGGTGGCGTTTTACATGACCGCCCAGATGGTCGGTGCCGGTCAGCTCATCAAACTGCTGTTCGGTCTGGATTATCTCTACGCCGAAATGCTGGTCGGTACCATCATGATGATTTACGTGCTGTTTGGCGGCATGACGGCGACCTCCTGGGTGCAGATCATCAAGGCTTGCATGCTGCTCGGCGGTGCCACTTTCATGGCTTTCGCGGTGCTGCTGCAATTTGGCTTCTCTCCCGAGGCCATGTTCGTCAAAGCGATTGAAGTTCACTCCAAAAAGGATGCCATCATGGGCCCGGGTGCGCTGATCACGAATCCGATCTCGGCGATCTCGATCGGCATGGCGCTGATGTTTGGTACGGCTGGCTTGCCGCACATCCTGATGCGCTTTTTTACCGTCTCCAGCGCCAAGGAAGCACGCAAATCCGTCGGCTGGGCAACCACCTGGATCGGCTACTTCTACATCCTGACCTTCATCATTGGTTTTGGCGCCATTACCAACCTGATCCCCAACCCGATGGACTATTTTGTCGGTGGT
>Ga0209638_1000842_pt1 | contig 20122 bp, 21 predicted proteins | sample BarGraNGADG00211_FD_184490 | JGI IMG/M metagenome (GOLD analysis project Ga0209638, IMG submission 184490) | Arctic peat soil microbial communities from Barrow, Alaska - Barrow Graham LP Ref core NGADG0002-211 (SPAdes) (version 2) | ecosystem: Environmental > Terrestrial > Soil > Wetlands > Peat...
AGGATTCGGCCATCGAGGAGTTGGCAATCCGACTCCTCACGGGCTACTACGCAGGTGCCCCGCTGCTGGTCTCACTCCCCGTGCCGCACGGCGGCTACCTGCTCGAGTTTCTGAATGTGACGACCGTCTACCGAGACCGCCTCTTCGCCGAGCATGAGCAGGAACGGCGCATCATTTCGCTCGTGGATGGCGCTCAGACTTTCCGTTACCACTCGAGCGATGAGGGCAGCAACGGCCGAAGTCATGTCACGGCAGTTCACGGGTGCACTGTCGATACGGAGTACGTGCCGGGTGGATCGCTGCACACCCTGACGTTTCCAAAGCCACTGATGCGTGGCGAGACCCACGACTTTGCGTTTCGCGAGACCCTTGAGGATCCCGCTACGCAATCTGAGGTGCCTGCTGAAGACTTCGCCGGACAGTCGTTTGAAACCCCGACGCTTATCTACAGACAAGACGTGACGTTCCTCGGAGAAAGGCCCGAGGTGATTTGGGCCTACGACAAGCTGTCGCGCGTCGAGCGGCCGGGAGAGCCCGCTGCGGGACAGGTGCTCGAAATCGAGCACGGCGGCTACTTGAGGCACGAGTTCAGTCAGCTCTACGGGGGTTTGTCCTCTGGACTTGCATGGCGATGGAGCGACCGCGAGACCCAGTGAGGGGTGGGAGATCAATCGCGCCGGTATAGACGTGGTGCGTTCTCGTCCTCCACGACAATTGTTTGGTGGTCCTGAAGAGGTCTCTCTTCAGCTGGGTTAGATTAGATGCCAATGGAATATGCAACTCCAACTCCAACTCCAACTTGCACGAACGCCCTTCACCCTCGTTGGCCGATCGTGCTTGGTGGTCGCTCATAGCCCGAAGGTCGTCGGTTCGAATCCGGCCCCCGCACAAAGAGAAAGTCCGAGGCTCATTGAGCTTCGGGCCTTCTCTTTGTGCGGGGCGCTTGTAAGCATCTTGTCATCAAGGGACTCCAGAGCCCGTCCGAACAGGGTCGCATCGAGTTTCTCGCTGGCACCGACGTGCGCATCAGGCATGAGGCGGCCGTAGCGGTCCACGGTCGTCTGAATCGAGGCGTGTCCGAGCTGGGATTGCACTTACTTGAGGTTCTCGCCCTGCGAGGACGAGACCATTGCCACAGAGACTGGAGAGGTCGTGGCAGGAACTGGCCGGGTGTGGGGGTCATCAACCGGAGCGTCATGCCGCTGTCGCTAGTCGTGCTCTATGTGGTCCGTGGTCGAGTTGCGCATTCAAGGTTGCTGTCGCGTCTGGCGTGGTCAGCACGGTGGGAGCAGTTGCGAGAATGGCCGCTGTAAGCAGGAGGTGTCGTGTTCGGTGGGTTGTCCGACTGAGTTCTGTCTCCGGTGCTGACAGCGGACATGCTCGCGTGCTAGCGGACCGTGCGGCGCGGCGAGTAGAACGTGTAGTAGACTCGTGCACGGGGTATCAGAATGCGCTGCTTGCGCTCGTTCGCGGAGGGACCAAACGTGCATCATCAGTACCCGAACTGCCCAGTGCGTGAGGCTCTCGTTGAGTTCTACTTTGACTCCGATGCGCCTTGGGACGACACCTACACCGGCCTGTTCTATCAAGAGGTCAGTGCTGAGTATCCGACGAAGGAACAGCGAATCACGAACGCGGCGTCGCTGCAGCAGGATGGCCCACAGCCGGGGATGAAGTTTGAGTTCAGTCAGCGCTTCATTGCCAAGCGAGCAGACGGCGCGGCGCTGATTCAGCTCAGCCCGAATCTTTTGGTTGTGAACGTACTTCTGCCCTACGGGGGTTGGGAGACGCTGCGCGACCGAGCGGAGTCGGCGCTGAACGTGTACAAGACGGTCTGCGCCCCGAGCGGCCTGAAGAGCATAGGCCTGCGGTACCTCAACCGTCTTGAGATACCGTCAGGTCGGGTTGATCTGGATGACTACTTCACGCTACATCCCGAGATGCCAGATGAAGGGCCCTTGGCCTTCGACATGGGTGCGTTCGCGGTCATGGCGGAGTACCCGTATGCGGAGGGGCGCGATGTGCTGCGGCTTGACATGCGCTCCACGCCCGACCAGGAACCTACGAAGTTGTCGATTGCGTATGACCTCTACTACCGCTCGACCATGCTTGGTTCTGCGGAAACGGAGGTCGTCATGGCGTGGCTGGAGAGCGCACACGACGCCGTGTCCGCCGCGTTCGAAGCGACGTTGACGGACGCAACGCGCGCGATTCTGAACGGAGAGAACTAGTGGCCGCCTCATTGGTTCCTCGGATGATGCCCGTGTTCCCGGGCGAGACGCTGACCGCGTTCCTTGAAGCGCCCGTTCAGTTGCTGCGGATGGTGGATGCTCGTATGAACTCACTGCTCGTCGGTAATCGGATGCAGGCCGAGGAGTTGCTGGGGCATTTTCAGATCGCGCCAGCGGAGGCAGCAATCGTGCAGCGCTTCTTGGCGAAGCAAGTGGAGTTGCCGGCCGTGTTGCACGTGCTTGCGAGGCGGGTGGCTGATGCCTTCGGTTCGTCGGTGGTCGACCTGAAGTTGTCCTACATGCCGGAGAGTGATGAGGACTGCGAAGGGCTTCTGATAACGATTCGGTCCAGCGGGATGACGGTCGACGACGTTGTACTCGGCTACGACACTGTCGTGGCTTGGCTGATCGGCGACCGGAGCGGTCGCGACGTTGCACGGTTTCTCACGATTGAAGTCGAGATCGCATGAGTCCGTTCGACCAACACGACTTCGTCGAACTCGCTAAGAGCCTTGCCATGTCGAAGCCGGGTGGCGGGTGGGATGAGGCGAAATACCGGACAGCCGTTGGCCGAGCGTACTTTGCCACTTTCCTGTTGGCGCGCACCGTTGCCAAGCGCAAGGGGGCGCCGATTTCGTCCGACGGGAACGCGCATCGAGAGGTTCCCGCGTACTTCGAGGCCAGGCCTGATGCGGCCTCGAAGAAGGTGGCCCACAGCCTCAGGACACTGAAGCGAGCTCGCACACGGTGCGACTACGACGATGCTCCGCCAGTTGGCGCGAACGCAGCGCGGCTTCAGTGCGTGATGGCTGAGACGGCCATCCAGATTATCGATGCACTCTAGGGGCTTGCTGCGACGGGGTTGGTTCCGAGCGATCGCGGAGGGCCGGCAAGCATCTTGTCATCAGAATGCGCCATATCGGGCCGCACCGGGGTGCGCTGACAATGACATGCCCTCGGACCTTTGTGCAGGTCAGAGGGCATGTCCGATACTGACGGTGACCGGCATGGAATCCGCTCAGGGCCGCTCATAACCCGAAGGTCGTCGGTTCGAATCCGGCCCCCGCTACCAAGGGAATCAAGGAGCGCCGGTCCCAGTCGGGATCGGCGCTCTTGCATGTCTTGCATGCGAGAGTCTCATTAAGCGCGTTGGCTCTGTGTCGCGTCTGCCACTGGGACAGGCGCTGAGGACTCCGCGAGTTGCCTGTGTGCTTGGGCCAGGACTGTTCGAGCAGGTCAACGACTTCTCCAAGGTCTACAACGCTTCCAAGCACGACTTCGATCAGGAGAAGGATTCGCACATGTTCTCGATACAGGACGCGGTGCTGGCCTACTTTGTCGCTCGCCAATTGGGCATCAGACTCTATCCGCTGGCTCACCTGTCTACCGACGTCAGCGTGTTCGAAGCCACTCAGTAGGTCTGGGGAGCGCACTGCAACGGCTGTCTCGGCTGGCGGTCTGGCTTGCAGAACCGAATCGTGGCGGATACTGTCGTGGCGGCGTCAGTCGGCGGCGGGGCCGGGAGACGTCCAACGGGGCACCACCTGACCGGTCGCGGTCAGGTCTGTGGGGGGAGAATCTTGCAGCGCAGCATCAGAATCGCTCTGTTCTTCGGCCTGTCAGCGATCCTGGTGACGTCCTTCAGCATGGGCGTCACGTCCCTCCTGTCGAATGTCGCAGCGGTGGTCGTTCTCACATCGCTGCTGACGATGACACTGGTCGCACTGCTAATTGAGCACTACTTCGGCACCCCTTCCACGGTGCTCGCGACCTCAGTCGCCGGAGTGCTTCTACTCGCGCCGGCCTATTCAGGACTTGCCCAGCTCGGCACTCTCTACTGGGTACTTGTGACTTGGTGCGTGGCCCTCGTGGTGGTTGCGAGCACCGCGCTGCTCATGCTCCCAGACAAGGAGGCCAAAGGGGAGAAGGCAAGCCGGGCCAGGGCGCTCTCCACGACGCTCAAGGGCCTCAGTGTCAGCTACGGCAACGGGCGCCTTGTGTTTGGGCTGATTGCCATCGCAACGGCGGTGACGTACCTGAAGGACGAGCCGATTCTGGTTGGGCTGACGGTCGTCTACGTGGTTGCCATATTCGGCTTGAATACGAGCAGGCCGACGGGGCGCCGACGCAGTGCAGAGTCCGTAGCCGGCGAGATTACGCGCGTTGAGCCTTCGGGCGTGGTCAAGGCCACGGTTGCAGGCTGTTCCGATGTCTCCGAGGGGGCGCACGTCGCCTACATGCTTGTAGGCGACGATGAGTCGATGTGTCGATTCGGTGTGGTGGCGAGGGTCTTCTCAAGCCTTGACGGTCAACAGGCGATCATTCTGGGAGACGACCGCCATCCGGTTCCGGCGGGGTTGAAGCTGGCACCGGGGGACGTCGCCGTTCTGCCAACCGCGTTGACCCCGACCAGCGTTGGCATCGTAGCGGACGGTTCAAGAATCTCGTCCATTCGTGTCCAGACGCTCTCGCTTCAGGATCTCTGCGAAGGTTCGCTCCTCTCCGTACGCGGCGACGTTGGGCAAGGCGCACCGGACGTGCTCTACCAAGTAGTCGACGCTCGTGTGTGCTCAGATGGTCCTCAGGCACTGACGGTTGCCGACGCAGTCCAGTTAGGTGTCTGGAGTGACAAGGCATGCGGCTTCCTGCGCCACGGATGGGTGCCACCGGTCAACGCGCTCGTCGAGAAGGTTCAAGGAGACTGCTCAACGGCGCTGCCAGAGGGATCGCTGCTGCTCGGCCATTTGCCTGGCACCAACTTCCCGATTGCTATGGATCGCAACGCGCTACGAGGCACTCACATCGCCGTGCTTGGAGTGACCGGCAGTGGCAAGTCGGTTACCTCGCGCTACCTCGTTCGAGAGCTCTCAAGCAATGGCACCCGAGTGGTTGTGGTCGACCTCACGGGCGAGTACAAGCGGTTGTTGATCGACCCCGCGCCCAATCCGATCATCTCCGACGAGGCACGTGAGCGCATGACAGTCGCGATAGAGGCCTTGATGCGTCAGATGGCCGAGTTCGCCAACAAGCGGATTCAGAAGGTCATCGACGACAACGAAGCCATTCTCGACAAGGAGTTCCGCGACGCGCTTCATGCGTGGCTGGCGTCGGACGACGGAACGTACGCGCTACTCGAGCTCCCAAGTTTCGAGAACACGGCCACAAGTCTCGAGTACACACGCTGGTTCCTTCGTACGTTGTTCGACATCGCGCGGACGGAAGGCTTCGGCGGCGAAGGCAAGAGCGTGACGGTAGTATTGGAGGAGGCGCACACGGTCGTTCCCGAATGGAACTTCACGGGTGCGAAGGGAGACAAGTCGGCTGAGGGCCTGCTTAACTCGATCGCCCAGATCGCGCTTCAGGGCAGGAAGTATGGGATTGGGTTCATCGTAATCGCACAGCGCACTGCGAACGTGTCCAAAACGGTCTTGACGCAGTGCTCCTCCGTGATTGCGTTCAGAAGCTACGACAACACGAGCGCGGACTTCCTCGCGAACTACCTTGGCGACGACTTGGTGAAGGCTTTGCCCAACTTAGAGAATCGCCACGCAATCGTTGTCGGCAGCGCATTCCACTCGCAGGTTCCGCTCATTTGCCGAGTCCTCGACGTAGATGAGCCTGAAGCCGATCCAGCCGCGAGCACACTCGTTGTAACAGCGGATGCGGAGACGCCGGATCTTCCGGCGGACGACGACGCGGTCGACATTCCCTTCTGAAGAGGTTCGGGCGTGTCGTTCCCACGCCTCCACCGTCGGTGGCGGGCCGGCTTCATCCTTGAAGGATGGCCTTTCTAGTAGGACGCAAGACATAGAACACAAGGGCATGGTTCTGCGGCTGCGACATGCCTGAAGGCACGGACTCTTAATTCACGCCTACTTGAATCTGACACGCATGCGTCATGACTACCCCGTCTATGGGTGCGGCGGGGCCGAGGCCGCATTCCTCGCTTTGGCGCCCGAGTGGAATCCAGCGGGTGCAGGCGTGAGCTCGAGCACCTGACCCTACCGGCGTTCGGTGCACCGCCGAGAGCTGCAGGCTCTGGGTAGTTCGCCCGGAGTAACATGACGGGTCAGTCCGCGTGTGGGCGGTGGTCCTGATGACGTCAAGCCCACCAGTTCTAACCACTTCTAGCCACGACTGCCGGCCTCATCCGCAGATCCTTGCTGCTGACGGGGCTTGCTGAGATGCTGAGGCGAATGTCGACGCTCAGATGTCATCCTCGCATGATTCAATTGTCTCGGGTCCGCTAAGCCTCAACCATGTGGAGTGAACTGCGTGAGTCGGACGGGTGCATACAGCAAGAAGATGCCATCATCACAAGATGTGCTGGTGGTGGACTTCTTCTGCGGCGCAGGTGGAACTAGCTGGGGTTTCGCCAATACTCGCCAGAGCCACTTGACGTTTCGCGTGCTGGGCGGGATCGACATCGACAAGGTTGCCCTTGCCAGCTACTCACGAAACGTCAACGCACCTGGGATCGAATGCGACATTCGCGAACTGGCGAACGAGCCATCCAGGCTCGAAGACCTGTTCCCAGACCTCTTGGCGCGCACTACGGAACCGCTCGTGTTCATTGGCACCCCACCGTGCCAGGGGTTCAGCGCCCACAGGCGCAAGGACGATCGTCTGGACGCCAGGAACGATCTAGTGCTCGCTTTCGCGAGCCTCGTTGTGCGCTTTCGGCCGGATGTGTTCGTGATCGAGAACGTGGCCGAGACACTCTCCGGACGCTACGACGACTACTTCACCAAAGCCCGCGACCTGATGGGTGATGCTGGGTACCACATCGCACAGGGAGTGCTGGATCTCAGCTTGTTCGGCGTCCCCCAGCGTCGCCGACGTGCTGTAGTGCTCGGTTCGCTCAAGCCGGGGCTTGAGCTGCCAACGCCCGTCCTGTCCGCTGATCAGGCTCCCACGGTGCGACGAGCGATTGCTCATCTCGAGGAGATCGCCTCCGGCGAGACCAGCGCAGACGACCCCTTGCACAGGGCGCCCGACCATACACAGCGGATTCTCGACAAGATCCACAGGATACCGGCGGACGGCGGAGATCTTCGCGACCTGGGCAAGCAGGAACAGCTCGACTGCCATTCAAGAATGGAATCGCGGAAAAGCAAGGGTTTCAGCGACGTCTACGGGCGACTTCGCTGGGACTCACCCAGCGTGACCATCACCGCCAAGTGCAGCACGCCGTCGACCGGTCGCTTCCTGCACCCAACGCAGCATCGAAGCATCAGTGTCCGTGAGGCTGCAATCCTGCAAGGATTCCCCCAGAACTACCAGTTCGAGGGACCGTTCGTTAACCAGTACAGGCAGATCGGAGAGGCGGTTCCACCGATCTTCGCCAGAGCGCTTGCCTGGCAGGTGTTGGATCATCTACGGCCCGCGCCCGCCCCACTAATGTCCTTTGCGGAGCAGAAGCCGCCGGCACCAGGTATGGCTGAGCGCGACCTTGGCGCACGCACCGAGAGCCCCCATGCGCTCGACAGCAGCCTTCGCCTCGTGGACGCGTTTTGCGGCGCCGGCGGTCTTTCGCTCGGCTTCGAGAGGGCCGGCTTCCGCTCTGCTCTGGCTTTCGACTCAGATCGCGATGCTGTGGAAACCTTCCGTCGAAATATCGGGGGCGACTGCGAGAGCCTGGACGCGTGGGACGAGGCGCTGCCGGAACGGATCGACGCCGCGGTTGGGGGCGAGGACTTCGTAATCGTCGGCGGACCGCCTTGTCAAGGCTTCTCCCAACAGCGTCGCGGCGGCGATGTGGACGCGCGAAATGATCTGGTTGGGCGATACTGCGCGATAGTCACGCGACTGCGTTCGAAGCCGCTGGCGGTGGTGCTAGAGAACGTCACCTACCTGGACTCACCTCGAGGGAGGCACATCCTCGAAGACTACGTGCGCACCATGGAATCGATGGGCTACGTTGTGGCGAGGCATGACCTCAACTCCGCCGATTTCGGAGTCCCGCAGCTCCGTCACCGGATTCTCGTGGTTGCCGTGTCGGAGGCGGTAGCCCCGTTCTATCGTGAGCCGAAGCCCGTGAGCGGCACGCGGTGGCGGACTGTGGGTGAGTGCCTTGCGGGTCTGCCGGCCCCGAGCGCAACATGCCTAGTCTCCAATCACGTCCAGTCTCGAGAAAGCGACCTGAACCAACGGCGCATCGCGTTTGTGGATCAAGGGTTCGCCCGGATGGCGATTCCATATGAGCTCAGGCTTGAGTCTCATAAGAGATATAGCGGTCACCTCGATGTCTACGGTCGGCTCGACTGGTACGGCCAGGCACGCACTATCACAGGCGGCTTTGACAGTTTCACCCGTGGTGAGTACGCGCATCCTTGGGAGCACCGGTCCATAACCCCGAGAGAAGCCGCGCGCCTCCAGGGCTTCCCAGACTGGTTCGAGTTCGTGGGAAACCGAGCTTCCGTCAGACACCAGATAGGGAATGCCGTGCCGCCCCCGCTGGCTACGGCAGTCGCAAGGGCACTCGCGGACGCTATCCAGCGCGCGAGCCAGGCTTCCAGGCATGAGGGGGTGGCAGTCCAACGTGGGCAGACTGATTAGGAGCTTCACCTTCGACCGCAATACCTATCGCAGGGACGCGCCGTCCTCGGCTGCTCAGGTGCACGAGCTGATCCAGCTAGTCGATTCGAAGGCCGCGCTTAACAAGGTCCAGTCGAATTCCGTGATCGCCCTGACCAACTTCGCTGGCTTGTTCCGGAAGTCAGGGACGGACTTGGCCCCAACGGATATCGGCTCGGGATTCGAGCGTATGTACTCGCGCAGTCCCGCCGATGCCTACCAGTGGTTGCTTACCCGCGCACTATGGAGATACGTCGTGCCGAATTCGACCGGTAGCGCCGTAAACGCGGACGCTCGCGCACTGGGAATCACCTTCGGCTTCTTCGGACTGCTACTCGCCGTCCTCACCCATTTCGCAGCTCTGTCCGGAAGCGATCGGTTTGTGTACTACGAAGAGCTTTGCGCAATCCTCGACGATGACCGTGCGTGGGCCCTGCCTGCGACTGAGCTATTCGAACGCCTGTTGAGCTTGCGACGGACAGCCCCCGCGGTGTCGGTCCAGGACCGACGGGCTCTGCTCGGCGACCTGGAAGACGACTACTCGATACCGCGTGACAACTTGGCGGGCGTCTTCCGCAAGGCTCTTGCGCAGACAGGTCTCTTTGAGTTTGCGGAGAACTCGAGCGGACAGCAGGTGGGGATCGCGCTCAACTCGGGCCTCGACGAAGTGCTTCAATCGCGAGTCCGGTTCGTGCTCGACAACCCAGTCGCATGGGAGGGCACGGACTGGGTTGAGCACGTTGCTCTTCAGAGTATCGACCTTCCCCAGGAAGTCTCGCTGGTGGGCGTCCCTGAGGCCCCAGAGTCGGAGAGCGGCCCTGTACGGGCGCTCGACGAACTGCTGCCCGCGTATCTTGCTGATCTGGGCGCCGCGAACATGCGGGTGTCGGAGTCGCTGGCCCTGCGCTTGTTGGCAAGCACCATTACTAAACCGTTTGTGATCCTTACCGGCATGTCAGGATCGGGCAAGACCAAGCTCGCCCAGGCGTTGGCCATCTGGTTCAACAGCAGATCTCGCTATGGGGATCCGTTCGTTCCGGGTCTGGTGATTGAGGCGCCTCGAGGTACATATACTGTGATCGACGCAGATCGGCTCTCCATCTCCTTGGCGTATTCCGACGGCAAGACCCTGGTGTCCATTCCTCGGCAGCTAGTGCAAGAGTGGGCTGAGGTGATTGCGGACAACGGCTTCGGCCGGAGCACCCCCAAAGCGGACATTGTCGCCAAGGTTGCGGACATCTCCAACTACTCCAATTGGCTCAATAGCGGTTTCGATAGCGTGCTGAAGGCGGCTGCCTTCTCGTTGATCGAGGCGGTCCCCGTTGCGCAGGCTGACTGCTACGCCGTCGTCCCCGTTGGGCCCGATTGGACGACGAGCGAGAGCGTGCTCGGCTACGCTGACGCGCTTGACGCTTCGCGGTACGTGCGGACGCAGACGCTAGATCTCATGCTCCGTGCGACCTCGGACCCCGATGCACCCTATTTCCTAATTTTGGACGAGATGAACCTTTCGCATGTCGAGCGCTATTTCGCGGACCTGCTATCGGCCATCGAATCCAGCGAACCAGTGTCGCTTCACTGTGACAGCCAACCGCGCCAAGGCGTTCCGTCTCGTTTGCGACTGCCGTCCAATCTATTCGTGCTGGGGACCGTCAACGTTGACGAGACGACCTACATGTTCTCTCCCAAGGTCCTAGATCGCGCGAACGTCCTTGAGTTCCGTGTCGGACACGAGGAGATCGCCAAGTTCCTCGAGGACCCAACGCCTATCGAGATGGGAGTCCTGGTTTCCGCGGGCAAGGACTTCGCGGCGGCCTTCCTTTCGGCGAGCCGCGGGAGTCTGGAGATCGATCAGCAGGATCTGCAGCGCCTCCAGGCTGAACTGGACCTGTTCGCGTCCATTGACGGAGTCCTCGGCGAACTGGGATTCAGGACAGCCAAGGAGGTCTCCCGCTTCCTCGCGGCGGCGCGGGCATTGCGCGGAGCGGACTGGCGCTTCGATGAGGGCATGGACGCCCAGATTGTCCAGAAGCTGCTGCCGAAGCTGCATGGGTCAAGGAGGGCGATCGAGCCGATGCTTTGCGCCTGGGCGACCTTGTGCTACCAACCACGGGTTTGGGACCGGCAGGCTGGGGTGTGGGTACTAGCGAACGCCGACGCGATCAACGCGGCGGCAGTCAAGGCCCTTCTCTTCAGCGACGGGAGCGATCCGCTCGACGACAGAGCGATGCCCGCTTGGCCGGTCGAGCAGGCGACCTACCCGATCAGTTTCGAGAAGGTCACCAGAATGCTGCGCTTGGTCCGGCAGAATGGCTTCGCCAGTTTCGCCGAGGCATAGCGGGTTGCGAACTACGAATGAGATCGCTCTCGACCTGAGAGATGATATGCGCCGCAAGCGCGCGACGCTGCGACTCGTGTCATGCGCCCCCAATCGGATAGAAGTCCTGCAGTCGCACGAGGCGGAGGAATTCGGCGAGGAGCCTGTCCAGCTCGTCGAACTGCAGCGCTATGAGTACCGGCTCGAGGATTGCCCCAGGACTCTGCAGCTGAGGGAGACATCCGCGATTCGGCGCAGCCGGCTCGGTCTGGAAATCGGGGACACCGGTGCAGTCGAACCTGGGCAGTTCACCGGACTGCTGCCGATCGTCCTGGAAGACGAACAGGGCAATGCGATTGCCGCCGCGGCGGTGGAAGTGCGGTCGCGCAAGCTCGAGTATCGGTCCGAGTACAGAGCAATGATCGAGGACATAGCGAAGAAGAGTACTGATCTTCTGGTTGACGTCAGGGCACCTGCTCAAGTCCGCCTGCTGCCCGATCCGGCGCGAGATCCCGAGTCCCTGCAACAGAGGTACGCGTTCCTAGCGTCGCTAATCGACTCCGCAGAGTTCAGAGATGCGGTTGGCCGCGTGCTGGCTACGCCTCACCGCAAGATGGAGCAGGTCTCCGAGCGGCGGTCGAGCGCCCGGCCGGCCCGCATCAGGCGTGCAGGGCTCCGTCAAGTCGCGTCTGACGCGAGCAGAGTGCCCCTACGTGAAGACCACCCGCTGTCGGTGCGGATGCAGCAGCTCGGTATCGAGCCGTTTAGTCTTCCTCGCCAACTTGTCGGTGAGTACTTCGTTGATAGTGTCGACACGGCCGAAAATCGGTTCGTGAAGTACGCCCTCCGGGACTTCGACAACTACCTGTCGCGAATGTCGGTTGTCGCCGAGAAGTTGAACTCCCCGGCGGACAGGAGGCTCAGAAGCGAATTGCGACGGCTTCGTCTGAGGCTCGGGGAGATACTCGCGGACGACCTGTTCAAAGAGGTTTCAGAGCCGGTAAGTCTGCCTCTTGCGAGTCCCGTCCTCCAGCGGAGGGAGGGCTACCGCGAAATTCTGCAGGCTTGGCTGCGCTTCGATCTCGCGGCTCGCCTCGTCTGGTCTGGAGGAGACGACGTCTTCGGTGCAGGCAAGAAGGACACCAGCACACTCTATGAGTACTGGCTCTACTTCAGCCTGGCCGACCTCGCATGCAGTCTCACGGGGCAGAAGATGCGCGAAGCCGCGGAGCTGGTTGTGAAGGACGGCAACGACTTTCGCTTGCGACTCCGATCAGGACGGGAGAGCCAGATAGACGGGGTCTGCCAGTCCTCCCCTGAAGTAATGATGAGGTTCAGCTACAACCGCACATTCGCTGGCGGATCTGATCCACAGTCGGCGGGCTCGTGGACCCGCACGTTCCGACCAGACTACACGTTCACCTTCTGGGCGCGAGGCGCCATGCTGTCCGATGCGGAAGCCGCAGGCGAGGTAGTTCATCTGCATTTCGACGCCAAGTACAGGATCGAGTCCCTGATCGAGGCGTTTGGATCTGAGGCGACCGATCTGGAGGCTGAGGAGGCGGAAGAGCGAGGCGGCACGTACAAACGCGCGGATCTCTTCAAGATGCACGCCTATAAGGACGCGATCCGCCGATCCGAGGGGGCGTACGTCCTGTATCCCGGCTCGCGAGGGACGCGGTGGAACCAATACGCCGAGGTCGTTCCTGGCCTTGGGGCCTTTCCTGTTCGCCCGGCGGCAAGCGGACACGCTGATGGAATCGAAGCGGTGAGGTCGTTCATCGACGAGGTTGTGCGTCATCTCGCTGCGCGAGGCTTCTCAGGGACCTCATAGACGCTGGGCACTCTACAACGCATCTGGACGTCGTCCTCGAAGTGCCTCCACGACTAGAAGGGCGCAAGCGTCGGGGTCTGCTTCGATCTCGTTGTCCCAGAATCGGATCACCTGCCAGCCCGCATCACGCAGAAGACAGTTGACCTCCCGGTCTCGTTCGATGTTGCGCTCGATCTTGCCCACCCAGAACTCACGGTTCGTCTTGAACGCCGTGACTCGATTTTCGCCCCAGTCTCGTCCATGCCAAAACGAGGAGTCACAGAACACCGCCGTGCGAGCCCACGGAATAGCGAAGTCAGGGCGGCCGGGAGCTGCACGATACTGCTTTCTGTACCGAATGCCGTGTCGCCACATGGCGGGGCCGAGGAGCCTCTCGATGCGCGATCCACTCGAACGGATCGCAGCCATGTTCCGGCTTCTCTGTTCCGGAGTTCGCTTCTCTGGCATCGCGCGTCCGATCAACGAGGCCGACCCGTTCAAGATCATCTACCCCTTGTCAATGACGGTCGACGGGGTGCCACTCTCCTGAGCATCGCGTCCCGGAAGACGGTCCGGCACGCCTAGTCTCGTGTCGGGTGGCGAGGCGTGATATAGGTAGGGTGAAGTTCGCCTACCACGAGGAGGGTCTTCGATGTCAAGCGATGCGCCGGGCATGCGGGGTGACCGTTCACGCGACGAGGACGGCCAGCTCCGAAAGAAGCGTTCAGACACGCATGTTGGAACGATCGAGGAGCAGTACGGCGTGGACCTTGGGCGCCGGTCGGACATGCATCTCGGGAGCCTTCTACGAGAGGAAGGTGTCGACTCACTCGACGAGCTACTCCACAAGAAGAACGACTGAGCGGCGTTGGTAGGGGCGCCCGACGCGAGTGCTTGTCTGACCCCTCTCTGCATTCGCCGCGAAGCAGCCTAGCGCTCTGGGAGCGGTAGCTCGGCGAAATCGCCCCGGGCGCGCCTACTGTGCGACACATCGCCGCAGTCCGCGCAGTTCTCATCTCGCAGGAACCCGCGGATCGCCTCCATCTTGCGCTCGCGCGGCCGAAATCGGAGCCGGTCCATCGGCGCAGTTGGCTCGATCATTCCGCCCATCATCAGCATGAAGTCGTTCGCGGCTTGGGCCGCAGCTAGGGCGTTGAATGTGATCACGCTGGGAGCGTGGACCTCGTCCACGTATCGATTTCGTTCGCGCTCGACCGAACCCAAGGACTCATCCTGGAGCTTCGCGGGAGATATCAGGTGAGCACATCGGAGGCACCCTGAAGTCGGTAGAACAAGCCGGACATTCGTGTCGATGTCGCCCACTTTTCCCGAGGCGGGATTGCTAACGATGCGCGTTCCCATCTGGATCCCCGGAATCAGGTACTGGTGCACGACGGCATTGAAGACCATTTTGGCCTGATGAGAATCCGCGGCAAGAAAGATGAAGTCGCAGTCCCGCAACTGAAAGGCCGCCTTGGGTTCAATTACGTTCTCGCTGATCCCTGCGAAATGAATCTTTGGATTGGCTCGCTTCGCGATCCGCCGGGCGAGTACTGTCTTTCGCGTCGACCAACGATCGGCCACAGGCTCCAAGAACTCGAAACGGCGCAGCGGCATCATCGCATCGAGGCGCCGTGCATCGAGGCGCGGAAGATTGGTCGGATCAACCCGATCGGGATCGATCACCAGCAGTGAGCCAACGCCGATTCGCGCCATCATGTTCACGAGGGGAAGCCCCACTCCGCCAGCACCGATGATCCCGACCTTCAGTCGGCCGAGAAGTGCCTGCCCTTGCTCGCCAAACCAGCGAACCTGTCGATCGAAGGTGACATCGGATGTCGGCGGTGGCGGTGGCGGTTCAAGGTGGAGGCGCACCACGTTCTGACCGACCACGACAACCTCACTTATCGGACGGCGCACCCGATCAGGCGTCCAGATGTCCCCCGCTGCGGCACGCTCCGCGAAGACAAGGGCTCCGACTGGCTGGTCCGAGATGTCGAGCAGCGCCGGATAACCGCGCTCGTGAGATCTGTTGTCTGCTTCGCTGAACGCGACGCGGTCGTGACCCCAGTGGTTGTGCACCGCGAGGTAGACAAGCCCATCATCTCTGCAAGCGCGAATCCGGTCGCTCACGAACTGGGCTCTCAGCATCCGATAGCCCCACCGCCCGGGGACGAAGTCGATGCCGTCGACAGCCGGGAAGAAGTCGCGAGCGAGTAGGCGCGTCCCCCGTGCCGACGAGGAGATCCCGGCGGCAATCACTCCACCGTGCTCGTCGCCGTCGCCGGGGAACAAGTGCTCCCTCACCTCGGAGTACAGGCGCTCATCGATGGTGAGCGCCCACGGGCTGGGCACCTAGCGGCTCCTCAGAAAGTCGAGCACTCGCAGCAGCTTGTTCAGGGCCGTATCCGCCGCCGAGTTCCAATGATGCGACTTGCGTGACACCTGAATCGCGTCCTTCTCAAACCCTGGCATCTTGTTCCCGCGCTGTAGAGCGGCCGGCAGTGCACCGTCAGGGTATTGGTTCGGCGTTGGACCGGCCCCTACGTAGCGGACCGCGGGGTCGATGTAGTGGGGGTAAACCTCGGCGTCCGGATACGACCAGGTTACACGGAAGCCGATCCACGACACGCTTGGCTCGAAACACGCGCCGATCTCGAGGCCTTCGACAACGACGTAGGCACCACCTTCGGCGTCCTCAACGACTTCCACATTCTTACCAGGAAGGCCCTCCCGCAGCTGCGCCACGGCGACCTCGACATTCGGCTTCATCAGGAATCGTCGTCCCCATCGCAGACCGAGAACACCGAGTGCTCCGTGACGGGAATCCGCTCGCCATCAGGAATCTCGCGAGCTTCTTGGCCGTGATGAGCCTCAAGCGTCAGGTGGAAATCCGCCTTGATGTCCACACGCTGCGCGATCGCCGCCAACTTGATCTCCATTCCGGTCGCGCGATGTGACGGCATGACGACCGGGGCCCGATTCACGTGGATCGTCACCTCGCCGTGATGCTGCTCATCTTCGCGCAGCTGCTCTTCGGCTTCAGCCAGCTCCAGCCGATTCTCCGCTTCGCGAGCCTCGTCCTGCAGCAGCCGCTTCTTGGCCTCGTCGATTTCGACCTTGTCTCGGCGAATCTCCTCATTGTTCTCTGACATAAGAGCCTCCTAACTGGTGACCCCGCGTTGGAGCGGAGTTGGTTGCATTCGTTTCTAGCAGATGGCTCTGACGCGATCAGGGGGCGCCCACGACCCTAGCGATGAATCATGCTTTTGACGATCAAGGTCCCAAGGGCCTGGCACTCGGAGAGATACCAGACGAAGGCCGCCTTCAGCACCTGACTACTCGCCAGGTAAGCGCAGAAGGCTTGGACCTGCGCGAAGTACCAGGAACCCACCACGCGCACCCAGTCGGAACGCCATATCACAATGGCTAGCAGCCCGGCGCCCACGAGGGCTCGGCCTCCAGCCATCGATGAGTCTGCCGAGCGAGCTCGTGACACCGTAACCATCTCCCTATACATTCAGACGCCCTCCGGCGCCTGTCCCGTCGCTGTTGAAATACCTTCCGCTCAGAGTATGATTGTGCTGTTAGCGGCGTGTCAACACCTACGGGATAATTTCATCCGCCAAAAGGAGACTGCCATGGGCGAAGCCCGCCGATTGCCTCAGTACGTGGGTCAACGAGTCAGAGATCTGCGGACTAGCTATGGTGGTGGTGAGGGCTTGTCGCAAGAGGCGCTAGCACGACTCTTGGATGTCGCACCGAACACAATCTCGCGCTGGGAGACAGGGACCTACAAACCAAGCCTTGAGGATCTCGAGTCACTGTCTCGAGTGCTTGGAGTATCGGTGCTTGAGTTCTTCCCTTCAGATGAGGAAGGCAAGGGTGAGGGCGAATCGATTTCTGCTCTACTTCGGGCCGCCAAGCAGCTAGCTCCAGAGGATGTTGATGAACTCCGGCGTTACGCTGAGTTCCGTCATGCCAGATCGATGTACCAGGACGGCGCAAAGCCAAAGCCAGGGCGGAAGACAAAAACCCAAGAATGAGTCGGTCAGCCTACTACGAGGATCTCAAGCAACTGGCCCGCGATGTTCGTGAGCAGTACGGCTTTGTGACACCTAAGGTGTCGATATCCGACCTGAGGCGAATCTACAAAGACGAGGACGTGCGAATCGACCTTTGGCCACACAAGCTCAAGAGCCTGCGTGGGGCCTACTTCAACGATCGAAACGGCGCCAGCGTCATGATCTGCAAGCTACTTCCGGATGAGCCCAGAATCTTCACGATGGGACATGAGCTGAAACACCACCTGGTCGACAGCGATCTACAGGTGGTGTATTGCGACCAGTCAAACGAGCTCGAGGCTATCGAGATCGGTGCTGAGGTCTTCTCGGCTGAACTCATCTACCCTGAAGACCTGTTTGCGCAAGACGTCCTGCGGCTTGGGATTGTCAGCATCCAGCCTGAAGACCTCGTGAGGCTGAAGGCCACTACCAAGACCACCATGAGCTACGCCGCCCTGGTCAAGCGGGCGACACGTCTGGGTTTGGCACCCGCAGGCGTTCTGAATGGCATCCAGTGGAAGAAGCTCGAAGAGAAGATCTTTGGCGAGCCGATCTACAAACGCGTTCAGCGAGCTCGAGCCAGCAGGGCCTGACTCCATACCGCCGCCACAGGGCGATGCAATGGTCTATGGCTAGGAACAGAACCAGCCAGATCGAGGAGACGTTGCTCTGTGGTCTGGTCTCAAAGCCAATCGGCGGCGGGAACTCTAGCACCGTGAAGACCAGAATGGCGATGGTGGCCGCAAGCACTCCGCGCTTTGCCCATTTCGGGCTTGAGATAGGATTGTTTGTTGGCATGTCTTCCTCCTGCTTAGCTGCCCCCATCGTATCAAACGGCCTGCTCAGAGGCCCAAAACGCTTGCGCATATGACAGCGGACTGGTAATATATGGATATATGCACAAAGCAGGTTATCAGCAACACGGCTTCACAATTGTTGAACTTCTCGTAGTCATCGTCGTCATTGGCATTTTGGCTGCGATCACTGTCGTCGCCTACACGGGTATCAGCCAGAAAGCCATCGTCGCAGTGCTCCAATCTGATCTGACGAATGCCTCTGATCAGTTGAAGATCTACCAGGCATATCACGGCACATTTCCAGCGACGCTCGATGCAAGCAACTGCCCGACCGGTCCAGCTGATTCCAACTACTGCTTAAAGCCCAGCTCTGGCAACACCTTTGCCTACACCTCATCCAGCCCCTATTCGGCATTCAGCCTCGTAGCTACGAGCACCAACGGAACGAAGTACCGCATCACCGACAACTCCGGTCCGCTCGTAGCGGCTGCTCTCGTCGTTACCGGTGGCACGGCAACGATTGACGGCGCCTATACGGTGCGGACTTTCACCAGTAGCGGAACACTTGCAGTCACTGGGGGAACCATTAGCGGCGCCCAGGTCTTGATTGTCGGCGGCGGCGGTGGTGGTGGCGACCAGTACGGTAGTGGTGGTGGCGGCGGTGGTGGTGTCGTAGCTACCACACCCAGCCTATCGGGCACGGTCGGTGTTGTTATCGGCGGTGGTGGCGGGGTGGGAGCAAACGGTGGCAATAGTTCACTCGGGACCGCCACCGCGTATGGGGGTGGTGGTGGCGGTCTAATCGAAGCCAATGGTCTCGATGGCGGTTGTGGCGGCGGAGCAAGCGGTTACTCTAGCGACACAGGAGGCACTGGCAGCCAGGGAGGTCACGGTGGCGCAGGCGGCTTGAACTCCTTTGCCGGTGAGGGCGGAGGCGGCGGTGGTGCAGGAGGAGATGCCAGCGGGGTCTTCGGCACCATCGGCGGCACCGGATACTTGTCCTCCATCACGGGCACAGCGGCCTATTACGCGGGCGGTGGTGGCGGAGGCAGTGACAACGGTATGACAAACGTACGTGGTGGCCTTGGTGGTGGTGGAAACTACGAGCAGACTGGGTCTAATGGCCTTGGCGGCGGTGGGGGTGGCGGCAACTCCAACAATGGTGGCTCTGGCGGCTCGGGCGTCGTCATCGTTCGCTATCTCACACCATAATCTCCTGCCAAATTGAAGTAGACGTGTCACTTAAGACTTAAGACGGACCTACATCCAGGTCTTCTCAGAGCGACTTCTTATCATCCGACGGGGGCAGCGGCTCACGCATGAGTTCCTCAATCGGGTCCGAGCGAACGAGTACCAGGACCGGGCTCGGGTCGACGTCGAACCTTGCGAGCTCATCGAAGACCGCATCACTGGCCATCGCCGAGGCCGTGAAGCCGATGTCGAATCCAAGCGTTCGGAAGATCGAGGCTTGGATCGCCTTTCGTACTTGTGACCGTGCCCCAACCTCTTTCACTATGCCTCCTTGAGTGGCATCTAGCCGCATCGCCCCGTTAGACGATCGCGGCTCACTGTCGTTGCATTAGCGCTCATCCGTTCTCAAGAATCCACGAGCAAGCCGCAATCTGTGGATGTGGACAGGGAGGCACTGACACTACTCACTACAACTTCGCAACACACGGCCCACCGAAGAAGACCTATCGGAGCTTCACGGTGGGCCTTCTTCATGTCCGTGTAGAGGGAGTTCTCAGCTGCACGCCACGTTCCAGCAAGCGTGAACGCACGTTCTTCGGATCAGCGCCGATCAAGCGACCAACCTTCGCCAGCGACATTCCTGATTCATAGAGGCGCACAGCTTCGTCGATCTGCACATCAGTGAGCCGCCTGATTCGCATCTCAACGCACTGCAGCTTCAAGTACCGCGTGACTGTCTTCCGATCACACTCGAACTGGGCGGCCAGTTCGGCGATTGTGGATCCGGCACGATAGGTGGCGACCAGTAGGCTGATCTCATCTTCGCGGAGATGCCTCTGTTGTTGCTGAAGCCTACTCACGGCCGATTCGTAGCCATCCGCGATCGACGGTCCGGCTTGCCTTGAGGCTCCTGACTGGGCCAAAGCCACTTGCTTCAGCAGTGGTGGCCACTTATCTGCATCCGCCTCAGATAGGTGCACCAAGATCAACGGTAGACCCGTCTGCGAAACAGGCGGGTCTACCTGCGTTTTCTCCGATTGCGACGAGCGGTAGAGCGTCGGCCGAGGGGCACAGATGTGCCCAAAACGTGCCTTTCGTGCCCATGACGTGCCTGCGACGAGTGGTCTGATGCG
>Ga0209638_1000843_pt1 | contig 20116 bp, 17 predicted proteins | sample BarGraNGADG00211_FD_184490 | JGI IMG/M metagenome (GOLD analysis project Ga0209638, IMG submission 184490) | Arctic peat soil microbial communities from Barrow, Alaska - Barrow Graham LP Ref core NGADG0002-211 (SPAdes) (version 2) | ecosystem: Environmental > Terrestrial > Soil > Wetlands > Peat...
GGACCGACCCCCACCACCGCCAGTACGCCACCCACCCGGTCAACCACCACGAGCTCGCCGCCTGAACAACGGCTCTCGTCGCCTGGGGGCGTGTTGGGGCGTGCACGGTCCGCACTGACGGACTGCCCCTCAGCACTTGTCGTCGACGAGGTCCAGCGCGATGTCGAGAATCGGCGACGAGTGGGTCAGCCCGCCAACGCTGAGAAAGTCGACGCCGGTCTCGGCATACGCTCGCGCAACCTCAAGGGTCAGACCCCCGGTGGCCTCGATCTCGACCTGCTGGTCAGTGGCCCGCACAACCTCGACGGTGGTCCGTAAGAGGTGGACGGACATGTTGTCGCACAACAGGAACCGTGCTCCGGCGGCCACCGCCTCGAGCGCCTCGGCAGTCGTGGTGACCTCGACCTGAATGTCCACGGCAGGGAACTGCCGGTGAACCGCCTCGAAGGCTGCCGAGACCGACCCAGCCGCCACCTTGTGGTTGTCCTTGATCATGGCCACGTCGTAGAGGCCCATCCGCTTGTTCGTCCCGCCGCCGCAGCGCACCGCGTACTTTTCCAACGCACGCAGCCCGGGTGTCGTCTTTCGGGTGTCCAGCACCATGGCGCCGGTGCCCTCGAGAGCGTCGGCCCAATGCCGTGTGTGGGTCGCGATTCCCGAGAGTCGGCTGATCAGGTTGAGCATGGTGCGCTCCCCCACCAATATGGCCCGGGTCGAACCATGCAGTATGCCGATGACGTCGCCCTTGTTGACCGTCTCACCGTCCTGACGGAAGAGCTCGACCTCCACCCCGGAGGAGCCAAACCGCTCCGCGACTGCACGAAAGACCATGGAGATCAAGGGGATCCCAGCCGCCACGCCACCGGCTCTCGCCACGACGTGCGCAGTGCTGCGCTGGGTGACGGGGATGGTGGCTGAGCTGGTGAGGTCCAGACCGGGGTAGCCGCCGAGGTCCTCGTCGAGCGCGCCTTCGACGACCACTCGTGCCCTCTTCTCGGGGAAGGCGTTCGAAACGCGTCCCGGCGAGTGATGAGCCGGACGACCAGGGGTGTGCTGAGCCGGACTCACCTGGGCGGTGATGGGCTGAAAAGACGTGGTGATCGAGCCGTCACCCTCGCGAACAGCATGGATGTGCCCCAGCCAGTGGGCATCATCGCGCTCGGTGAAGTCGGAGCGCACGTGACCGCCGCGGGTCTCCTCACGCAGGGTCGCCGCGGCCGTCAGGATCTGACCCACGTGGAGCAGGTTCGAGGTCTCCCAGGAGCCAGGATCCGCCGTCAGTCCGTGTGCCGCCTCGGCGATGGCATCGAGGGTCTTGGACGCCCGGGCCATCGAGTCGGCTGAGCGCACCGCCCCCGTGCCGAGCGTCATCGCCCGCTGGACCTCGGTGCGCTCGTTGCGTGCCACCAGCGTGGTGTCGTTCGAAAGAGCGAGCGGTTCGGCTGGCTCCAGGTCACCGGCCGCCAGGCGGGCCGTGATGTCGTCCGCGATCCGATGGGCGAAGACAAGCCCCTCGAGAAGAGAGTTGGAGGCAAGCCGGTTGGCTCCGTGAACCCCGGTGCAGGAGACCTCTCCACAGGCGTACAGCCCAGCCAGGCTGGTCCGACCGACCAGGTCGGTGAGCACTCCCCCACTCGCGTAGTGCTGGGCCGGCGCCACGGGTAACAACTCGCTCACCGGGTCGAAGCCGAGCTCTCGGCAGCGTGCGACGATGGAGGGGAAACGGCTCTCGAGGAACTCCTTGCCGAGATGGCGGGCGTCCAGGAAGACGTGATCGGCGTCCGTCTGCGCCATCCGCGCGACGATGGCCCTGGCTACGACATCTCGTGGCGCAAGATCCGCGAGATCGTGGACACCCTGCATGAAGCGCACCCCGTCGCGGTCCACCAAGAAGGCACCCTCGCCCCGAACCGCCTCGGAGATCAGCGGTTGCTGGCCGCTCGAGCCCTCACCCAGCCAGAGCACTGTCGGGTGGAACTGGACGAATTCGAGGTCGGCGATCACGGCGCCCGCCCTCAACGCCGCAGCGAGACCGTCACCCGTGGCCACGGACGGGTTGGTGGTGGCCGAATAGACCTGCCCGATCCCACCCGTGGCGAAGACGACGGCTCGGGCGCGAGCCGCCCCGACGCCATCGATCTGGCCCTCGCCGATGACGTGCAGCGTTACACCACAAACCCGAGCATCCCTGTCCTGCAACAGATCCACAACAAGCGCATGCTCGAGCATCTCGATACCGGGGTCGTCCTCGACCGCGTGCAGCGCCGCTATGAGCGCCCGGGAGATCTCCTTGCCGGTCGCGTCCCCTCCGGCATGGGCGATGCGGTCTCGACGGTGACCGCCCTCTCGGGTGAGAGATATCTTGCCGTCCGGCTCCCGGTCGAACTCGGCCCCGAGGGCGACGAGCTCACGAACCCGCGCCGGCCCTTCGGAAACCAGGATGCGGACGGCTTCCGGGTCGCAGACACCGGCGCCGGCCATCAAGGTGTCGTGGAGGTGTTCGTCAGGTGAGTCCGCCGGATCCAGCGCGGCGGCGATTCCGCCCTGGGCCCACCGCGTCGAACCCTCGGCGAGAACGGTCTTGGTAACCAGCAGCACACGATCGACCCGTTGGCGCAGACGCAGCGCCGCGGTGAGGCCGGCAATTCCCGAGCCGACGACGATCACGTCGGCCGAGGTGACCCAACCTGCTGCCGGCGCCGTGAGCCGGGCCGGAATGCGCAGTGTCACCGCTGACCTCCCGGCTTCCCGGAGGGCTCGATCCCGAACCCGCCCGGGACCACCGCCGGGTCGCCTCCGATGTCGACGATGTGGTTGTCGTGGTCGACGAAGACCACGCGGGGCACGAAGGTCCGGGCCTCCACCTCGTCCATCTGGGCGTAGGCGATGATGATCGCGATGTCGCCCGGCTGGATCAGGTGGGCGGCGGCACCGTTGATGCAGATCTGTCCTGACCCGGCCTCGCCCTCGATCACATACGTCGTCAACCGAGCCCCATTGGTGACGTCGACGACGTCCACCCGCTCTCCGGGCAGCAGCGCGGCGGCTTTGAGCAGGTCCCCGTCGATGGTGACCGAGCCCACATAGTTCATATCGGACTGGTTGACCGTGACCCGGTGGAGCTTGGCATAGAGCATGGTGCGCTGCACGGCGACGTCCTTTCGGTTTCTCAGGGTTCAGAGGGCTCAACGGTTCATACGGCTCAGGGGGTTCACGCGCCGGCGGGGCTCACGGAGCTGGCAGGCGGCTGGTCTTGTCCGGCGTCCTCCGAGAAGACCTCGAGCGCCCCCCCGCCGGGTCCCACGTTAACCGGGATGTTGTCGATCAGTCGGGTTGGGCCCACACGCCCGGCAACGGCCAGCAGGGCCTCGCCGCGGTACCACTCCGGCACGTCCTCCAGGGTCGTTGGATGCACGAGCACGAGGTAGTCGATGAGGGCCAGCGGCTCCCTCACCACCACGGCCCGAGCCGCGCGGCGTACGGCCGAGGGTCCTTCTGCGGCGGCGGCGGCGCCCGCTCTCAGGGCCCGGGACAGGCAGAGTGCCGTGTCCCTGTCCGACTCGCTGAGGTACATGTTGCGGCTGCTCATCGCCAGGCCATCGGCCTCCCGCACGGTCGGCGCCGAGATCACCTTGACGGGGAAGTCGAGGTCGCGTGCCATCCGGCGGATGAGCAGCAGCTGCTGCGCGTCCTTCTGGCCGTAGTAGGAACGGTCGGCGCCGGTGAGGTGGAGCAGCTTGCCGACAACCGTCAGCACCCCGTCGAAGTGGCCGGGGCGGGCCTGCCCCTCCAACACGTTCCCGAGCGGACCCGCAGAGACCCGAACCCCCGGGTCGCCGTCGGGGTAGATGACATCGGGTGTCGGCAGGAAGACGAGGTCGACACCTTCGCGCGTGCAGATCTCCAGGTCGGCATCGACCATGCGGGGGTAGCGCGAGAGGTCCTCACGAGGGCCGAACTGCAACGGGTTGAGAAAGATCGTCACAATGACGTGCCGCTCGTTCGCCCTTGCCCGGCGGATCAGCGTCGCGTGTCCTTCATGGAGCGCGCCCATCGTCATGACCACACCGACGCTGCCATCGCCGAGCCGCGCGCGCGCTGCCTTGAGCTCGGCGCGGGTCCGCGCGATCATCGGCCGCTTGCCAACGTCCGAGGACACGCCCGTCGCGCTGCTCGCGCTGGTCGCGCTGCTCGCGCTATCCGCGCTATCCGCGCTGGTCGCGCTGCTCGCGCTATCCGCGCTATCCGCGCTGGTCGCGCTGGTCGCGCTGGTCGCGCTGACTGTGGTGTCAAAGGTCTCGGTCACGGTTACTCCTCCGGGGCGGCAAGGATGTCGAGCAGCGGCTCGGCATCGGACGCCGTCAGCCGCCCGCTGGCGAGCGCTCGTTCTGCTGTTGCACGGGCCAGCGCGACGTAGGTCGGCCGGATGTCTGGGGTCTGCCTGCTCAGCTGCGCGAGGTGCGCAGCAACCGTACCCGCATCACCGCGCGCGACGGGACCGGTGAGAGCGCCGTCACCGAGCCGAAGGGCGTTGTCCAGCGCCGCCTTCAACAGCGGTGCGATGAGCCGCTGGGGCTCTTGCACACCGGCCGAGCTCACGACCTGCATCGACTGTGCCACCAGCGTCACGAGGTGGTTGGCTCCGTGGGAAAGCCCCGCGTGGTACATCGGCCGGTCCTGTTCCTCGATCCACACCGGCTCGGCGCCCATCTCCACAACGAGCGCCTCAGCAACCGGCCGCAAGGGAGCCGGCGCCGTGATGCCGAAGCAACAGTCGGCAAGTCGCTGCAGATCCATCGCCGTCCCCGTGAACGTCATGGCGGGATGCAGAGCCAGCCCCAGGATGTGGTGACCGGCTGCGGCGTCGAAGATCGCCGTCCCGTACAAGCCCGAGGTGTGCACCACGAGCTGTCCGGCCTGCCAGGTGCTGGTGGCACTCAGCCCGGCAACCAGGCCAGGAAGGACATCGTCGGGGACGGTCAGCAGGACCAGCTCGGCCCGTGTGACGACCTCCTCCACCGACATGATGGGTATGCCGGGCAGCAGTGCCGCTGCCCGCCCCCGTGACAGCTCGCTGACACCCGAGACCGCCACGAGCTTGTGACCCGCCTGCTGCAGAGCCGCACCGAGGACGGCGCCGACACGGCCGGTGCCGACGATGCCGACGTCGAGCCTGGCGGGTCGCCTCGGAGCCTCAGGCAGGTCACTCACGCCCGAAACGCTAGTCCCTTGTTGCGCGACGTACCGTACTGCCCGTGACGTGGACTCCGTGGATCCAGGCCTGGGATCAGGCGCTGTACGGCCAAGACGGCTTCTATCGCCAGGCGGTCGGACCGGCCGGCCACTTCTCGACCGCTTCCCAAGGGATCCCACGGATCGGTGAGCTGCTGGCACGAGCTCTCCTGGGGCTCATGGACCAGGAAGGCCTCGACACGTTCGTGGACGTGGGCTGCGGCCGCGGCGAGCTGCTCGAGCACGTGCACCGGCTGAACCCGCAGGTGCGCTGCATCGGCGTCGACATCGTCGCCCGACCCAACCTCGACGAGCAGATCCGGTGGATTCAGTCTCTTGGCGGCAGCCGCCTGCCCGACGAGCTCCACGGCCTGGCGGACGCACTGGCGTTCGCCAACGAATGGCTCGATGTCGTGCCATGTCGGATTGCCCAGCTGGACGGGGACGGCGAGCTCCGCGAAGTTCTGGTCAACACCTCGTCCGGTGACGAGCGGCTGGGCGATCCGGTAGCGGGCGCCGATCGCACGTGGTGCCAGAGGTTCTGGCCGACAGATCGCCTTGAGCCCGGGGATCGCATCGAGGTCGGAGAGACGCGGGACGCCGCGTGGGACGATCTGGTGTCCCGGATCGGATCAGGTCTCGCCGTCGCCGTCGACTACGGCCACACCATCGGCGCCCGGCCAGCGTCCGGCACCCTGACCGGCTTCAGACAGGGGCGCCAGGTGCTGCCCGTCCCCGACGGGTCGTGCGATCTGACCGCCCACGTTGCCATGGACTCCCTCACCCACGACGAGCTCGCCGATCAGCGAACGGCACTGAGGCAGCTGGGAATCAGCGGTCAGAACCCCGCGCACGACCTGGCCCGGAGCAACCCCGGGGCATACCTGCAGGGATTGAGCACCGCCTCCGTTGCCACGGCGCTGACAGCCAGAGGCGGACTGGGCGACTTCCTGTGGGCCTTCACCCGGGTGCGCTGAGGACCCGCTCGGGCGCAGCAGAACGCGTCGCCCCCTGATCGGGACAAACTCCTCAGCCCACGACGTCAGCACAGTCGTTGGAAGCAATGTTGTCCAACGCCGGTAACAACCGGCGCCTCCGACGTGGATGGGCGGGCATGCCAGACTGCCGCTATGACCACACAGCAGGAGCTCACCGTCGGAGTGGGCGCAGGCGCGCTCGAGACGGCCGACATGGTGCTCAATGTCGGTCCCCAACACCCTGCCACCCACGGCGTTCTCAGGCTGCGGCTGGTCGTCGACGGTGAGCGCATCGTCAGCGCCGAGCCGATCGTGGGCTACATGCACCGCGGTGCCGAGAAGCTGTTCGAGGTGCGCGACTACCGGCAGATCATGGTTCTGGCCAACCGTCACGACTGGCTGTCGGGGTTCGCCAACGAGCTGGGTGTGGCCCTGGCGGCCGAGGCCATGCTCGGCATGGAGGTGCCCGAACGGGCTACCTGGGCACGTACCCTGCTGGCCGAGCTCACCCGCGTTCTGAGCCACCTGGTGTTCCTTGGCTCCTACCCCCTCGAGCTGGGGGCGATCACGCCGATCTTCTACGCCTTCCGTGAGCGGGAAGAGCTTCAGGCCACGCTGGAGGAGGCGACCGGCGGGCGGATGCACCTCATGTTCAACCAGGTCGGCGGCCTCAGGGATGACCTCCCAGCTGGTTGGCTCGGCCGGGTCGACTCGGCGATCAAGGCGGTGAAGCGCCGCCTGCCCGACCTCGAGAGCCTCCTTGTCGGCAACGAGATCATCCAGGCGCGAGCTGGCGGGGTTGGAGTTCTTACCCCGGAAACCGTTGCGGCATATGGCGTTTCAGGGCCTATCGCCCGCGCATCCGGTGTCGACATGGACCTGCGTCGCGATGAGCCGTACCTGGCCTACGGCGAGCTCTTCGCCGAGGGTGGACCCGGTCGAGTCGTCACCCGAACCGCCGGCGACGGCCTTGCCCGGCTGGAGTGCCTGCTCGAGCAGGTCCATGTGAGTCTCGACCTTGCGGAACACTGCGTAGGCGTGCTGGGGTCACTTCCGCAGGGGCCGGTCAACGTCAAGCTGCCCAAGATTCTGCGCGTGCCCGAAGGCCACCTGTACCTCCAGACCGAGAACCCACTCGGCTTCAACGGCTACTACCTCGTATCGCGAGGCGACAAGACTCCCTGGCGGCTCAAGCTGCGCTCCGCGTCGTACAACAACGTCTCGGTGCTCTCCGAGCTGCTGCCCGGCAACCTCCTCTCCGACATGGTCTCCATCCTGGGCTCGATGTTCTTCGTCGTGGGAGACGTGGACAAGTAGCTCGACTGGGCACCGCGCAGCGACCGTCTGCGCTGCCGCAGGTCCCTGAGCGGACGCGCTGAGGTTTCGGCAGCTGGGTTCGGCAGCTGGGTTCGGCAGCTGGGTTCGGCAGCTGGGTTCGGTCAGCCGGGTTCGGTCATGCGTCGTCATCCACGTCATCGCCTGAGTCGTCCTTGTCCACCCTGCACATCCCCTGGGCCAGCAATCCGCCTGCCGACAGGAGGACTCCCCCGGCGGACAAGGCAGCAAGCCGGAGCACAAGGGTGCGACGCGAGTCGATGTCGAAGTCGGGCAACAGCACCAGCGCCTGTGCGAGGTACCAGCCAGTGACCAGTCCCCCGGTCAGGGCCGCCGCCTGCGCCAGCACCAACGTGCGCATGGCGCGCATCGGGTTGAGTGACTTCTTCGCCTGCCCGCGTAGGAATCGACGGACTGGCAGTCCGGCGAAGAAGACGCCACATGCCATGAACACCAAGACGATGAGCGCGCCCCAGGATGTCTGGAACAAGAGGCTGTCCTGCAAGCTCCAGAGGCGCAGTGCCAGGTACGCAAACCCGGTAACGCCCAACGCCAGCAACAGCACGAGTCGGATCGAGACCCCGCGGCCATCCCTCACCATGAAGGGCTCCACTCCGGTCCCGGTCGGACCCCGTCCTGGTCCAGTCCCTCCAGAAGCACACCGACCGGAAGCAGCGCATCGCCGACCCGCAGCTGCGCCTCATTATCGAGCGACCACCACGGCACAAGGACAAACGCCCGCTCATGGGCGCGAGGATGAGGAAGCATCAGCTGAGGGTCCTGGCTGATGAGCTCGGAGCCCGACCCGGGATCGCCATACTGGATGAGATCAAGGTCCAGAGTCCTTGCACCCCAACGGGTTTCGCGCACCCGGCCGCGGTCAGCCTCGATCGCGTGGAGCTCCGTGAGTAAGGCGAAGGCCGCCAAGCGGGTCCGGGCCAGGACGACGGCATTGAGGTAGAGGGGCTGCTCGGGGCCGCCGACCGGATCCGTCTCGAAAAGGTCGGAGACCGCGCTGATCCGCAGTCCGTCCACGTCGGCCAGCGCCCGGACAGCGGCCTCGAGCGTGGCGCGGACCCCGCCGAGGTTGCCACCAAGGGCGATCACGACCGGTTCATCACGGTGGCGCTCCACCACCACCTTGACGTCACCGACCAGCACCCCCACGGGGGCTTGCGGCTTGTGCACGGTGACCTCGACCGCCTGCACCAGCGGGCGCCGCAGCGCTGCCACGGCGATCTGGTCGGCCAGGGTCTCGATCAGGTCCAGTGACGGCCCCGTGACCAGCGACACCACGTCCGCGGCCACCTCGGCGTAGTTGACCGTGTGGGCAAGGACGTCACTTCGACCAGGGCGCCGAAGGTCAACCTCGAGGCTGACATCGACCACGAACTCCTGTCCGTCAGCCTTCTCGAAGTCGAGCACCCCGTGGCGACCGCGCGCAGAAATCCCTTGCAGGACGATGCGATCGGTCATCGGGCTGCCTCCATCGCGGCGACAACGCGAAGGGCGTCGACACTTGAGGACACGTCGTGGACACGCACCCCCCAGACCCCGGCGAGCCCCGCGATGACCGTGGTCGCAGCCGTTGCAGCATCCCGATGAAGAGGTGGTCGGACTCCTCCATCCGCCGGGACGCCCAGGCGGCCAAGGAAGGTCTTGCGCGAGGCTCCGACGAGCACCGGTTGCCCCAGCGACTGCACCGCGTCCAGGTGAGCAAGGAGCGACCAGTTGTGCTCGGCCAGCTTGGCGAAGCCGAACCCCGGGTCGAGGATGAGCTGATCCCGTGCCACCCCCTGGGCGCACAGGTCGTCCATGCGGTCGGTCAGCTCGCGGCACACCTCGGCGACGACGTCCTGGTAGGAGGCGTGATCCTGCATCGTCTGGCTGTGACCACGCCAGTGCATGACCACGAAGGGCACCCCCGCGTCCGCAACCACCCGCGCCATGCTGGCGTCCGCCAGACCCCCACTGACGTCGTTGACGATGGACGCGCCCACCTCGAGGGCCTGCGCGGCAACCGATGCCCTCATGGTGTCGACCGAGACACGGGCTCCGCCGCGGGCCAGCTCACGAATCACCGGGATGACGCGGCGCAGCTCCTCCTCCTCGCTGACACGCTCGGCGCCCGGGCGGGTGGACTCACCGCCCACATCCAGGAGATCGGCTCCCTGTTCCATCAGCTCCACGCCGTGGGCGACGGCAGCATCGGGCGTGAACCACATGCCGCCGTCGCTGAAAGAGTCCGGCGTGACGTTGACGACGCCCATCACCAGGGTGCTCACGCTCACGCCCCGCTGAACCGGCGCAGATGGGGCCACGTGAGGAACGCCTCGGCCTCGAGGGTGGCCAGGGCGATACGGGGTAGGTCACGAGCGGCTGGGTAGACGACGAAGCGCGGCACCCAGGTGGGCTGGAACTTGGCGTTGAACCGATACAGGCTCTCGATCTGGAACCACCGGGAGGCAAACAACAGCACGGTGCGCCACGCGCGCAGGAACGGCCCGGCGCCGAGGCGTTCTCCACGTTCCAGGGTCGACCGGAAGACCGCGAAGTTGAGGGAGACGCGGTTGACGCCCAGCGCTGGGCACGACCTCAGCGCGTCCACGATGAGCAGCTCGTTGACGCCAGCCTCAGCGGTGCGGTCGCGGCGCATGAGATCCAGGGACATCCCGTCAGAGCCCCATGGGACGAACTGCAGGAACGCTCTCATGACGCCATCCTGGCGTGCCACCACGAAGACGGCGTCGGGGTCAACGGGGTCCACGAGCCGACCCAGGGCCATCGAGAAACCACGCTCGGTCTCCGTGCCACGCCAGGCGTTTGCATCGACCAGAGCACGCCGGCGCTCCCCCTCGGAGACTGTGCCGGCCCTGAGGACCTCCGTGGTGTATCCGGCCCGCTCGATCCGTTTCACCATCTGCCTGACGTTGCGCATCGGTCGACCCTCAAGGGAGAACGACGCCGCATCCACGACAGCCTCGTCACCGAGCTCGAGGGCGCTGAACCCGGTCGCTCGACACCAGCGGGTGCCGGCCTGCTCCGAACAACCGATCACCGCCGGCGTCCAGGCGTGAAGCTCGGCCTCGGCCAAGAAGTTGGCGATCGCCCCGGGCCAGGCTTCGGGGTCACCTAGCGGGTCGCCGCTGGCCAGCATCACGCCGGAGACGACACGGTAGGCGATCGCAGCCTTGCCCGAGTCGGACCAGACGACGCTCTTGTCGCGACGCAGGTTGAAGTAGCCGAGCGAGTCCGAGCTGTCCTGAAGCAGAGCGCGCATGGCTGCTTCGTCTGCGTCGGTCAGTTCTGGGCGCGGTTCCGGGGAACGCAAAGCGAGATAGATGGTCGTCAGAGCCGTCATCAGGCCCAGCCCGGTCAGGACGAAGTCGTTGAAGTCATTGAGACGGTCGGGAAGGTAGACCAGTGGTCCGCTGAAGCCCACCAACCCGGTGAGAACCTCCTGGAGAATGTCCACCACGCTCGGCGGCCCGCCCACCACATGATGACGCAGCAGGAAGACCATCAGCAGACCAACGACGAGGCTCGCAACGGCCAAGGCGAAGAATGCACGCACAGCCAGCCAGCGCGTCGTCGGGTCACCCAGGGCCCGGAACTCAGCCCGGTAGACGATCAGAGCGACCAGCACCGCCAGCGACATGAGCAGCGGTATGAGCTCGAACTTGACGCTGTGAAGAACAACACTGACTGTCAGCAACGCCACCGCTGCTCGCCACGCCCGACGCTTGCCTCGGCGCAGTGCATGGGCCAGGAGAAGGAGCAGTATTCCGGACACGACCGTCACCGCAGAGGCTGCGGCGAAGACGCCCGGCAACAGATCGGTCAGGGGATGCAGCCGATGCCGCATGCCCGGCCCCATGCCGGTCGCGATGTCGGCAAATCCGACCAGGTAGGCGAGCGCGCCCACAACGGCTGTGGCCCGTGAACGGGTTCGGCCGAGCTTGGTCGGAGCTGCTGGGTGCGGCGGAGGAGTGCGCTGAAGAGCGCGATCGCTCACCGCGAACCGCCCAGCACCAGGGCCATCGCCTCAGCTCGGGTCGCGGGATCACGCAGCTGGCCGCGCACTGCCGAGGTGATGGTCCTCGAACCCGGCCGGCGAACTCCACGCATGGACATGCACAGATGTTCGCACTGGATGACCACGATGACGCCCTGTGGCTTGAGGTTCTTGACCAGGGCGTCGGCGATCTGCGAGGTCAGCCGCTCCTGGACCTGGAGGCGCCGGGCGAAGACGTCCACCAGACGTGCCAGCTTGGACAAGCCGGTCACCTGCCCATCGCGCCCCGGGATGTAGCCCACGTGAGCGACGCCGTAGAAAGGCGCCAGATGGTGCTCGCAGGTGCTGTAGACCTCGATGTCGCGCACCAAGATCAGCTCGTTGTGCCCGATCTCGAAGGTCGTCGTGAGCACATCTGCGGGCACCTGTGTCATGCCGGCGAAGATCTCGCGGTAGGACCGGGCCACGCGGGCGGGGGTCTCCTTGAGCCCGTCGCGATCGGGGTCCTCACCGACCGCGAACAAGATCTCGCGGACCGCGCGCTCGGCACGCTCCAGGTCAATTGGAGGAGGGGTCGACATGGCCGCCCTCGGGGACCTCGATCACAGCGGAGGCGGGATGCTCCTCGACGGGGACCGTGTCCTGGGGCTTCGACCCGTTGGAACCGGCCGCGCGCTCTGCGGGCGTCATCACCGGCGGCTGGTCGCTGACGTGGCGACGGTCGCTGGACAGCCATACGGGCCGCGGCGGGCGCTTGACCACGTTCTCGAAGAGGACCTTGAGCTGGTCCTTGCCCAGCGTCTCCTTCTCGAGCAGCTCGAGCACCAGGGCGTCGAGCACGTCCCGGTTGTCGTTCAGCGCGTGCCAGGCCTCGTCATGGGCGGCCTCGATCAGGCGCCGGATCTCCTCGTCGACGACACCAGCCACCGTCTCGGAGTAGTCGCGTTGATGGCCCATGTCGCGACCGAGGAAGATCTCGGCACCCGCATCCTGGCCCAGCTTGATGGCACCGATGCGCTCGCTCATCCCGAACTGCGTCACCATGCGCCGCGCCAGACCGGTGGCCTTCTCGATGTCGTTGCCGGCGCCCGTCGTGGGGTCGTGGAAGATCATCTCCTCCGCGACGCGACCGCCGAGGGCAAAGGCCAGCTGGTCGAGGATCTCGTTGCGGGTCGTGGAGTACTTGTCGTCAAGGGGCATGACCATGGTGTAACCAAGGGCCCGACCACGGGGCAGGATCGTGATCTTGGTGACCGGGTCCGTGTTGAGCATCGCGGAGGCGACGACCGCGTGGCCGCCCTCGTGGTACGCGGTGATCTTCTTCTCCCGGGCGCTCATGATCCGGGTGCGCTTCTGCGGGCCGGCGACCACACGGTCGATCGCCTCGTCCAGTGACTCGTCGTCGATGAGCTTGGCGTTGCCGCGTGCGGTGAGCAGCGCAGCCTCGTTGAGGACGTTGGCCAGGTCGGCGCCGGTGAAACCGGGCGTTCGCCGGGCCACTGCGAGCAGGTCGACGCCGGTCGCCAGGGGCTTGCCCTTGCCGTGAACCTGCAGGATCCGGTGCCGGCCGATCATGTCGGGCGCATCGACGGCGATCTGGCGGTCGAAGCGGCCCGGGCGCAGCAGCGCCGGGTCGAGGATGTCGGGCCGGTTGGTCGCCGCGATCAGGATGACGTTGGTCTTGACGTCGAAGCCGTCCATCTCGACGAGGAGCTGGTTGAGCGTCTGCTCGCGCTCGTCGTGACCACCGCCGAGGCCGGCACCACGGTGACGTCCGACGGCGTCGATCTCGTCGACGAACACGATCGCGGGAGCGTTGGCCTTGGCCTGTTCGAACAGGTCCCTCACCCGCGAGGCACCGACGCCCACGAACATCTCGACGAAGTCCGAACCGGAGATGGAGTAGAAGGGCACGCCGGCCTCGCCGGCAACTGCACGGGCCAGCAGTGTCTTGCCGGTGCCGGGAGGTCCGTAGAGCAGAACACCCTTGGGGATCTTGGCCCCGACCGCCAGGAACTTGGCCGGCTCCGCGAGGAACTCCTTGATCTCGAGCAGCTCCTCGACAGCCTCATCCACGCCGGCGACGTCAGCGAAGGTGACCTTGGGGGTGTCCTTGTTGGCCAGCTTGGCCTTGCTCTTGCCGAACTGCATGACTTTGGAGCCGCCACCTTGCATCTGGCTCATCAGGAACCAGAACAGGCCCAGCACGATGACCAGAGGGATGATCGTCGCGAGGAGGCTGAAGAGCCAGTTCGTCTGCGGCGGGTCGTCGGTGTAGCCCTTGGGCGGCTGGTGGGTCTTGAGCGCAGTCACCAGGCTGTCCCCGCGCTGCGCGACGTAGTAGGACATCACCTTGGTGGCACCCTTGACCTTGTCCCCGTCGGAGTACGACTGACCCGCCTTGAGGGTGAGGTCGATCTGGTCGGCTCCGACGAACTTGGCCGAGTCCACGGCACCGTCGTTGATCAGCTTCTCGGCGGCCGAGGTGTCGATGCGGGTGAAGCTGTCGGTGCCGGCCAGGGAGAGCCACAGCAGGCCGATGCCGAAGATGAGCACCACCCAGACGATCGGGGTGCGAAGGATGCGCTTGTAGTCCATGTATCCGAGGGGCTCCGTGCCCCGTCCCTCCTGCTCGTTCAGGCATGTCAAGTGCGATCTTCACCCAAGGCGACGACGCTCGTATCGACGGTACACCGAACAGCGGAGCGGCATTGTCGCCAGTCAAACGCCTGACATCGTGCTGGTGTTCCAGAGCCCCGGTGGCATGTGCGGCCGCCGGGCGCCCGGATTGGGCTCCGCCTCAGGCGTAGACGTGAGGCGCAAGGGTGCCGACGTCGCGCAGGTTGCGGTACTTCTCGGCGTAGTCCAGGCCATAGCCGACGACGAACTCGTTGGGGATGTCAAAACCCACATACTTCACGTCAACCTTGACCTTGGCTGCCTCGGGCTTGCGCAGCAGGGTGATGATCTCCACCGACGCGGCCGCACGGGACTCGAGGTTGGACCTGATCCAGCTCAGCGTCAGCCCGGAGTCGACGATGTCCTCGACGATGAGCACGTCCTTGTCGGTGATGTCGGTGTCGAGGTCCTTGAGGATCCGCACGACGCCGGAGCTCTTGGTGCCCGAGCCGTAGGACGAGACGGCCATCCAGTCCATCGGAGCGGTGCCGGGCAGCGCACGCATGAGGTCTGACATGACCATCACGGCACCCTTGAGGACGCCCACCAGCAACAGGTCCTTGCCCTCGTAGTCGCTCCAGATGTCCACGGCAAGCTCACCGAGCCTGAGCCGGATCTCCTCTTCGGTGACGAGCACGCGTTCGAGGTCTGCTCCCATATGGGCAGCGTCCACGGCATCTCCTCTTACTTCTGTTCGGGTGGAGCTTCTGTTCGGGTGGCGCGTCTGTTCGGGTGGCGGGCGAGGTCCTGCCTATTCAACCCGACGGGTGGCCGCGACGAACACTCGACCGCCACTGCGGCTGGCCCGCACGTGACCCGGCAGATCGATCGGACCCTGCCCGCGCCAGTCGGTGACGAGGGTGTCGAGCGACTCGACGTGGCTGGCGATCAGCGTGCCCGGAGGACAACCGGCCTCGAAGGCGAGCAGGCGCCAGACGCGGGTCCGGATGGCCCGCGGGAGCCTCAGCAGCAACGTTGTGTCGACAGGCCCCGCGCCCAGCTCCTCGCGTGCCGCGTCGGCGAGCTGGTCGAGCGCATCGGCGTCCTCGCGCAGCAGGTCGGCCGAACGCGCCAGCGCCGCAATGGTTCCCGTGCCCAGCTCCGCCTCCAGAAGGGGCAAAAGAGCACGTGCGCGGACCCGCCCGTATGCCGGGTCACTGTTGTGAGGGTCCACCCAGGCCTTGAGTCCGGCCGCTTCACAGGCGGCCGCGGTGGTGGTCCTGGCCACACCCAGAAAGGGGCGCACCAAGCGTCCGCGACGGGCCGGCATACCGGCGAGGGAACGCGCTCCGGAGCCTCGGGCGAGACCGAGCAGGACCTGCTCCGCCTGGTCGTCGCGGGTGTGGCCGAGGAGGATCGCAACGGCGCCCCGTCGCTCGGCGACGTCTTCAAGGGCACGGTATCGCGCGTCCCTCGCCCCCGCCTCTGGGCCGGAGCCGGACGACGCCACGTGAACGGTCACGACCTCGACGGGGTCCAGACCGAGCAGCCGACACTGGTCCGCGGCACGATCGGCCACCCCCGAGGAGCCTTCCTGCAAGCCATGGTCCACAATGACCGCGCCCGCGAACAGGCCGACGCGAGGGGCCTCGAACGCAACCGCCGCCGCAAGGGCAAGCGAGTCCGCGCCCCCGCTGCATGCGACCAGAACCAGCGCGCCCGGCGACATCGGGGCGAGCTCGCGGCGTACGGCCACCCGAGCCGCGGCAATGGCGCGATGAGGCCCGGTCATGGGCTGCCTTCGATCATCCGTGGATGCGCTGGACCCAGCTCGGCGGGTTCTCGATCTCCTCGGGCAGCGGCAGGGTCTCCGGCGAGGTCCACACCTCGTTGAAACCGTCGGTGCCGACCTTGTTCGTGACCGCGCGCACGAAGGCCGCCCCGTCGCGGTACTGGCGCATCTTCGCCTCGAGCCCGAGCAGCCGCCGCAGGATCTTGTCGATGCCGCCGACGTCTCTGCGCCGTCGCTGGAACTGGGCCCGGATGCGCCCGACGCTGGGCACCACCGCCGGGCCCACGTCGTCCATCACCACGTCGGCGTGTCCCTCAAGCAGAGACATGATGGCCGTGACCTTGGCGATCTGGGCGCGCTGCTCGGGGGTGGCAAAGATGTCGGTCAGCCCGTTGCCGCCGCTGCGAAGGGCGTCTGGGAGGTTCTGCGCGAGCTTGCGGAGCGTCTCGCCGAGCTGATCGGGGTCGGGCGCGAGGTCGAGGGAAAGCTGGCGCGCCGAGTCGATCACGTGCTGCCGTAGCCACGGCACGGCCGTGAACTGCACCCGGTGGGTCTCCTCGTGCAGGCAGACCCAGAGCCTGAAGTCTGCTGGGTCGACCCCCATGTCGGTCTCGGTCTGCAGCACGTTGGGCGCCACAAGGAGCAGGCGGGGCATCGCGCCGGGGGCAAGGTCGTACTGGCCCAGGATCTTGCTGGCCAGGAAGGACATGAGCGCGCCGGTCTCGGCGCCGGTGACCTTGCCACCCACGCCCTGGGCCAGGCTTGAGGCAGGCTGCGCCGGGCGCCTGCGCTTGGCGATCATTGCGGCGACGATCGGCTCGAGCATGGACTGCAGGGAGTCGATGTTGGCGTCGATCCAGCCCGGACGATCAACGATCAGGACGGGGCTGCTGCCCAGGGGTGAGTGCATCCGGGCGGTCTCGGCGACCGGGATGCGAGATCGCTGGGCAGCCGAGCGCAGGGCCTCGACGACCTCGCCCGCCTCAGCAGCCGTGACGAGGGGACCCGCCTGGACCAGGCGACGCCCCGTGGCCTTGGCGAAGCCCCAGTCGACATAACCACTCGTGTCGGATCTGTCCGACGGCTGCGAAGCAGCAACCGATGACGTCATCATGCCCATGCCCTCCTCAGCCACACCCGCACGCTGCGAGCGTCGCGACGAACCTATCCAACGCCGCCCGAGCGGCCAGCGTTCCGACGCCGGGTGTCACCTTGTCGGCAAGGATCGCAAACGTCAACAACCTGCCATCGCGGTCCACGACCGTTCCGGCAAGGGAGCTGACGCCTGTCAGTGTGCCCGTCTTGGCCCGAACGACCCCGGCGGCGCGGCGGGCTGGGCCCGTGAGGAACCGGCGGGCCAGCGTGCCGGTCAGACCGGCGACCGGCAGCTGCACCAGCACGTCCTGCAGACCCGGGTCCCGTCCCGAGGCCGCCAGGGTGAGGACGTCCCCGATTGCTCGCACCGGGATGCGCGTGCCGCTTGAGAGTCCGCTGGTGTCAACCATGGTCACGCCGTCCAGTGCGACCCCGGCGGATGCCACCCTCTCCTTGACCCATGCAGCGACCGCGGCGAACGAGGTCGCTCGGCCCGCCTGGACTGCACCCTGACGGGCCAGGGACTCCGTCAGGGCATTGTCACTGTCGTCCAGGGCCAACCCCATGATGTCGGCCACCGGCGCTGACTGGACCACCCCGAGATCGGGCGTTCCCTCGGGCGACGCGGCCCGGTCGATGTGCGGCGAAACGGTGATGCCGTCGGCGCCCAGCGCGGCGCCAAAGGCTCTGGCCGCGCTCAACGCGGGGTCGGTGGACGCCACCTTGCCTGGCGCCGGCCGTTGGGTGGAGAGCCCGAGCATGGCGACCGGACCGGTCAGACCGGCGTGGATGTCGGCGGCGATCCAGCCCGGCGCGTACCGGGGACCCGAGGCATAGCGATCGTCTATGTGCAGCCGGACGCTGGTGGCTCCTTGCGCCTTGAGTGCCCGCGAGGTCTGTTCTGCGAGGTCTGCGAGCCCCGCCCGACCAGCAACAGCCACAGGGTTGCCCAGACCCGGACCGAGCAGGGTGTCGCCGCCGGCCACGAGGATCACGTCGTGGGCGCTTGCGCCGCGCACCGCCCGGGTGGACAAGGTCCGGGCGGGGTCGGATGTGGACATGATGGCGGTCGCGGTGAGCAGCTTGGCGGTCGATGCCGGGACCCGCGGCACCTGCGCCGCCACGTCGAGCAGGTGCGCACCTGTGCTGGCATCACGCACGGTCAGGGCCACGGACGAGCCGAGCCCGCGGTCGGTCAGCGCGACGGCCAGGGCGGCAGTCAGACCGGCGGTGGTCGGCACCGGCGCCGTGGCGTTGGCCGCGGCCAACGGCGCCGCCGCTGATGCGGCCACCATCGGGATCGGCACCTCCGTGACCGTTACCGCAGGCGAGGCGCCCGGCGTCGCAACCGGGACGGTCGGAATACCAGCGTTGGTTGGCTCTTTGGCCAGAGTCAGAAACCCGGGCACCAGGTCGTAGACGTCCGCGGTGAGGTAGCCGCCGACAGCCAGGACCAGGACGACGACCGCGGCCATGACTCGGCGCACAAAACCCCCCCTGTCGTGAATCGGCTTCGATACGGGACACTTACACACGAGCCTAGGTCAACCGCCATCGAATGGGGTGCAGCTGTGCAGTACGACGTCACGATCGAGATCCCGAAGGGGCACCGCAACAAGTACGAGGTGGACCATGCGACGGGTCGCATCCGACTCGACCGGCTGTTGTTCACCTCAACGCGTTACCCGGCCGACTACGGCTACGTCGAGGACACCCTGGGCGAGGACAGCGACCCGTTGGACGCGCTCGTCCTGCTGGAGGAGCCGACGTTCCCCGGGTGCCTGGTCAGCGCACGCCCGATCGGCCTGTTCCACATGACCGACGAGGCCGGCGGCGACGACAAGATCCTCATGGTGCCCTCGCACGACCCTCGCGTCGCTCACATCACCGAGCTGGAGCACGTCAGCGAGTTCGACCGCCTCGAGATCCAGCACTTCTTCGAGACCTACAAGGACCTCGAGCCGGGCAAGTCGGTCGAGGGCGCCCACTGGGGTGGCCGCCTCGAGGCCGAGAAAGTCATCCTCGAGGCCATCGCCCGCGCCACCGAGGCCGGTATGACCACTGCTCGTTGGAGCGGGCCGGGTCACTGACGCTTTGCTCACTTCAAGCCGGTTTGCTCAGTTCAGGCCGGTTCCGAAGCCGAATCTGGCGCCCTTGAGCGGCCTGAGCTGAGCAAGCGTCCAGCACGTCGAGTGCCCAGACCAGGCTGTATGCCGGGTGCGCGCCTTACGGACGGCCGTATCCGTATGTGTCGACGCGGTCGATCCCCGAGTATCTGACGAATGCACCAGTGTGCGGCGCCTCGATCATCTGACCGCCGCCGACGTATAGGCCGACGTGGTGGAAGAAGGGGGCGATGTCGCCGTCGTTGTGGAAGAAGACCAGGTCCCCGGGCTGAAGGTCGGCGCGCGAGACCCGGCTGGTTTCTGCCCACTGGTAGTCCGTGTAGTGGGAGAGGCTCACCCCGGCCTGGGCCCACGCCATCTGGGTCAGCCCTGAGCAGTCCCACGTGCTGGGACCAGCCGCACCCCAGACGTACGGATCACCGAGCTGGGCCACGGCGAACGCTATGACGTTCGGAGAGGCGTTGGCGCGAGAGGGAACGGGCCCATAGGACACGGGGCTGGGCGCTGACGACTGCTGGGCGGCAGCGCGGGCAAGGGCGTCCGCACGAGCCTGGGCTGCGGCGCGGGCCTCGGCCGCGGCCTTCGCCTGCGCCACGGCGCGTCGATCGGCCTCCGCCTTGAGCCCGCTCTGACGCTGACTTTCGAGCGCTACCGACGTGCTGCGCAGGCTCGCAAGCTGGGCGATCATGGCGCCCTGCTGCTTCTGGATGCTGGCGGTCTGAGCGGCGGCCACGCCCACCAGCGCCTGGGCCTGGACCCTGGCGCTCTCGGCCGCCTGTGCCGCGGCCAGCTGCTCTGCCTGGGCCTGGGCCGCCTGGCGGCGCAAGACTCCGGCCACCACCGAGGAAGCGTCGGCGTCCTGCATGATCCGGCTTCGGATGTCGCCGATCAGCTGGATGCCGGCGGCGCGGTCCAGGACATCCTG
>Ga0209638_1000844_pt1 | contig 20108 bp, 16 predicted proteins | sample BarGraNGADG00211_FD_184490 | JGI IMG/M metagenome (GOLD analysis project Ga0209638, IMG submission 184490) | Arctic peat soil microbial communities from Barrow, Alaska - Barrow Graham LP Ref core NGADG0002-211 (SPAdes) (version 2) | ecosystem: Environmental > Terrestrial > Soil > Wetlands > Peat...
GCAAACGCCATCCCCCGGGATCTTCCGCGTTTCTCACCGCCGGAAGTCGTCATGCCTCCCAAAGGGAGGCGGACTTCTGGCGGAAACGGAGCGACCGACCTGCGCGGGCGCGGCTCAGCAACCGCCATCCCCAGGCTCTTCCATCTCGAACACTGACCACACCTACGGCCAGCCCGCCCGGCTCGTAGGAGCAGACGAGTCACACGCGCCAAAGGCGCGCCGGCTCGTACAGACGCAGAGGTCATACCGCGAAGAGTCGACGCCCGCAAAGCGGGCGGACTCTTCGCGGAGAAAGTGCGGGCGAGAGGACTCGAACCTCCACAGGCACTTGGCCCAACGGGACCTAAACCCGTCGCGTCTACCAGTTCCGCCACGCCCGCGGCCCTGGAAGGATAGACGGTGAGCCCGGCCGATCGCCTCGCTCGGCGACTCGGTCACGCAACCGGGCTCACCGCTCCCTGTTTTTATTCCGGCACCGGTTCCTTCGCGCCCATGTCGAGACGGAAGGGCGGGTATTCGTCGCGCATCAGCGCGGCGTAGGAGACCACCCGCATGACCCAGCGGTTCATTCCCATGACGAAGTCGAAGAGATCGCGCGGATAGCGCTTGCGGAAGAGCAGCACGATCGCCGAGATCAGGACCAGCAGGCCGATCAGTCCGCCGCAGAAGCGTGGGCCGCCGCCGCCCTCGAAGAGGGCAAGGATCAGATACTGGGGGATCGCCAGCAGCCACCACTTGACCAGAACCAGCCCGCGTGAGAGGCGCTCTGGATACTCGATCTCGAACGTGGCCGGGTAGTCGGGCACCGGCTTGAGCGTGAACGGCGGATACTGGTCGGTGCCTAGAGCCGAGTAACCGTAGAAGCCTACTCGCCAGCTCCAGCGCAGCACGCCGACGTTGAAGTCGAACAGCCCGCGCGGATAGCGCCCCGTGAAGAGAATCGCGAAGAAGGCGATCACGCTCACTCCGATGAATCCGATCCAGAGGAACACGAGCACTATGAAGTGCGGGATCAAGAGCAACCACTTGACGAGCCACAACCAGCGGTTGAGCTCGGGCGCGAGCTCGCCCTCAAGGCGAGCGGGATATCTAGAACGAACGGACGCTTCCATGCTTCCTCCCATTTCCGGCGATGTTGCTCGAGTATCAACGGCGAGCACCGCTTCGTCGGTACGGACATCCCCACACTCGACCTCGGGCAGGCTCCCCAATGCCGTGCGGTATCTGCGCGGTCGAGAAGCAAGCGCAGGCTCGCGCTCGGGCATACTCCTGTTCGGGCCCCGTAGCTCAGTGGATAGAGCGACGGACTTCGAATCCGTGCGCGGAGGTTCGATTCCTCCCGGGGCCGCTTCTCCGCGAAAAGTCTGCCCGCGAAACGGGCTATGACTTTTCGCGATATGACCTCTGTGTACGAGTCATCGCGCCTTTGGCGCGAGTGTCTCGCCTGCTCCTAGATGACGTGCTCGGCTGGCCGTAGGTGTGGTCAGTGTTCGAGTCGGACTGACCGGGGGATGGCGTTTGCTGAGCCGCGCCCGCGCAGGTCGGTCGCGGCGGCCTTGTCTCCTGCGGGCTCGCACCGCCAGCGGCGCCCCGAGCAAGCGAGAAAGCAATTCCCGTTGTACAGCCCTTCCGCGGATGGGCGCGGCCGGCCTCATTTGAGCCGTCGGCCGAGATAGCGAGAAAGCGAGTTCCGCTGTACGGCGTGGCGGTCTTCTCCTCTAAATCCCTCGAAATGAGTAAATCGGCTCCGATTTCCCCCTAGCAGGCGGGTCTCTCACTCTTCCGGGTGAGTATGGGAACGTTTTCTTCGAGGTACCTTCGAGACAGGAGTAGTAGCGAGTGGCAGTCCCCCCGACCAGGCCCTCGCCGCAGCAGTTCTCGAGGAGGAACTGACCGTGTTTACCGCCGCTGTCAATAGCCGTACGCCCCTTGCAGCAAAGTCTCTACGCCGTTTCGCGAAAGCGATTGGCCTACTCGCTGTCTGCGTTGCCGCTCTTGCCTGGATAGGCAATGCGGCCGCCGCGACTACCGCCGTCGACCCGTCCCTACTCGCCGCCGCGAAGGCGAATCCCGCCCAGAGCGCGAGGATGATCATCCTCAGCACAAACGCGGTGAACGGCGCAACCAGCGCCTTCAATACGGCGAGTGCCGTCAAAGACGGCTACGGAGCAGGAACCCTTCGCAAGCAGCTCTCGCTTGTCGGCGGCGTCGCTGTCACGCTTCCGGCGGCCCGCGTTTCGACGCTGGCGAAGATCTCCGGGCTCACCGTCAGTCCGGACGCCACACTCAAGCAGACCGCGTTTGACGGCTACTCCAACGTCCAGCTCTGGCCATACCTGAGCGGAATCGCGCATCTGTGGACCTATCAGTGGAACCCGGCTCCGCCCACGCCGACCATCGCCGTGGTCGACTCGGGTGTCAGCACGAGCGTTCCTGCCGTGGCGAATCGCCTGCTCATCCCACAGGTGAACCTGTGCAGCCTGTCGCCCAACTCCTCCGGCGACGGTGACGGTCACGGAACCTTCGTGAGCTCGATTCTCGCCGGCGTCGGCAGCGGCCACGTCGGTGCGGCGCCGAACGGGAAGCTGATCTCGCTCGACGTCGTCAACGACCAGGGCGAGGCCGCCACGAGCGACGTGATCGCCGCGGCCCAGTGGATCGTCGATCACCGCTGGCAGTACAACATCAAGGTCGCCAACTTCTCGCTGCAGTCGACCACGCCGAGCCACTTCGTCAACGACCCGCTGGACAAGGCGGTCGAGAAGCTCTGGTTCTCGGGAGTAGTGGTGGTCACCGCGGCCGGCAACTACGGGGTCGGCGGCCAGCCGACCTCGGTGCGCTACGCGCCCGGCAACGACCCGTTCGTCATCACCGTCGGTGCGCTCGACAGCAAGGGCACGCTCAACCGCTCCGATGACGTCGCCGCCCCCTGGTCGACCTGGGGCTACACGCTCGACGGCTTCGCGAAGCCCGAGATAAGCGCCTCCGGCCGCTACATGGTCGGCGCGGTACCGGCCTCCTCGACGCTGCTCGGTCAGTTCCCGAACAATGTCTTCAGCCCCGGCTACCTGGAGCTCTCGGGCACCTCGTTCGCCGCGCCGGTCGTGGCGGGTGCCGCCGCTCAACTGCTCGCGCTGCATCCCGAGCTGACGCCCGATCAGGTCAAGGGCGCTCTCCTGCTCGGCTCAGAGCAGACGCCCGCCGCGACCGCTGGCTCGCTCGGCGTGGGCGAGCTCAACACCGGTAAGTCCGCAAGCCTGCTCGGGGGCACTCTGCCCAACCCCAACGCGGCGCTGAACGGTTTCCTCGCCTACGACTGGTCGACCAGCACGATCCCCTACTTCGACGCCGACAAGTGGACGAAGGCGATCGCCGGCAACTCGAGCTGGGATGCGACGAGTTGGGAGGCGAAGTGGTGGACCTCGGCTTCGCAGGAGACCAAGTGGTGGACATCCGTTGCCTGGGAGACCAAGTGGTGGACATCCGTGGCCGGAGTGACCAAGTGGTGGACGTCGACCTCGACCACCGATGCCGCCTGGGTCGCGCAGAGCCAGACCGATCTTCGCAACGGGGCGCTGGCGCAGGCAGACACGACGACCTTGCCCGGATATCTGCTCACGAAGTCCGATTACGCGGCTCTGCTTCTCGATCCTTACCTCGCCCCCGCGCCTTGAGGGAGATTCCGCTCTAAAGCATTGGCTTCTGGCCGACGACGATGAATCGTATGAACGGGCGTAGCCCGGCGGTACATGAACAGGCGCAGAGCGCGTGGTTACCGCCACGCGCTGCCGTCTATTTCTTCCTGGTCCTGAGCGGTACCGTGGTTACGCTGGCGCCGCTTCTATCCCGCCTTGGCAGCGGGCACGACGAGCCCTGGCCGACCTTCGCCATCCTGGCCGCCCTGGCCGGTATGGCGCACCTGCTCGTCGTGGTCACGCCCAAGAACGAGGGCTATGCAATCGACATCGTCTTCGTGATCGCCGCTGTGCTTCTCCTGCCGCCGGAGCTGGCCGTGATCGTGGCCGTCGCGCAGTTCGTTCCGGACTGGCTCAGGGAGCGACGACCCTGGTACATCCAGATCTTCAACACCTGCGACTCGATGCTCTCGATCCTGGCTGCCAGCGCCGTCTACCGCTACCTGCCGGAGACGGGAATGATCTCCAGCCGATTGCACGACGTGCTTGCGGCCGCCGCTGCAAGCGCCGTCTTTGTGATCGTCAATCACCTGCTCCTGGACGAGGTCGTTCACCTGGCTCGCGGTCACAGCTTTCGCGAGCTCGGCGTCTTCTCCCCGATCAACTATGCGCCCGACCTCGTGCTCGTCTCGGTCGGGATAGCCGTCGCCGCCTTCTGGCGCTTCAACCCCGTGCTCGTTCCCTTTGCGCTCGTGCCGCTGACGCTGATCCAGCGTTCGTTGTCGGTGCCCGCGCTGGAGGCGGAGGTTCGCGTCGATCCAAAGACCGGCCTGTACAACGCGCGCTACTTCGGGCTCGTCTTCGCCGAGGTGCTGGAGCGGGCGCGGCGCCGGCACCGGCCCCTGGCGCTGATGATGGTCGACCTCGATCTGCTGCGTGAGGTCAACAACAACTACGGCCACCTGGCCGGTGACGGCGTGATCAGGGGCGTCGCAGAGGTCTTCCGAGCCAGCCTTCGCATCGAGGATGTGCCGGCGCGCTTCGGCGGCGAGGAATTCAGCGTGCTCTTGCCGGAGACGCCGCTCGAGGACGCGCTCGAGATCGCCGAGCGAATCCGGCGCGAGGTGGCCGAGCGGCTGTTCCAGGTCGAGACGGTGCCCGAGCCGATTCGGGCGACCGTGTCGATCGGCGTGTCTTCCTTCCCCGCCGACGGAGTGACGCAGACCGATCTCGTCCACCATGCCGACCTGGCCGTTTATCGAGCCAAGCTCCAGGGCCGAAACCGCGTTGTCGCCGCCTCGACCGAGCTGGGGCTGCTGATCGAGCCCGCAAAGGCCGCTGCCCTCGTGATCCCCGAGGACGGCGAGTACGTCACTCCACTACCGGCGGCTGCGGCGATCAGGCCTCGAAAGGAGCGCCGTCGAGTTCGGGCGCGCGAGTGGCTGAGCGTCCTCGATGTTCCACGCCCTCTGATGTGGCTGATCGGCGTGCTCGCGGTCACCGGCGTTGCCGGGGGCGCGGCGGGCGCCATACTCGGCTCGAGCCGCGATCTGGTCGGAATGTGCGCGCTCGTGGCCCTGATAGCGATTGGCCAGGTGCTGGCGATCGAGACGGACGATTCGTCGATCTCGGTCACCGCTGTGGGCGCGATCGCCGGAGCCTCGCTTTTCGGCGCTCGGATCGCGCTTGCGGCGGCGCTCGTCGCGGCGCTCGTCGACTGGGGCGCTCGCCGCTCGCCGCTGCATCAGCCGCTCTTCAACGTCGGTGCGCTCACTCTCTCGACGCTCGGGGCGGTCGGCGCCTACGAGCTCGTTTTTGCGCTACCGCTCGGCTCGCACGACATCAGAGTGGTTCCGGCGGCGCTGGCTGCCGCGGGCATCTACTTCGTCCTCAACACCGGCTTGCTGGCGCTGGCCTTGGCGCTGGAGTCGGGACAGAGCTGGTGGGCGCTCTGGCGCGACCGCTTCTCGTGGATGACCGGTCACTACCTCGTCTACGGCGCGGTGGCGGCGGCGATGGTCATCGGCTACGGCTCGATACACGCCTATGCGCTGCTCGTCTTCGCGCTCCCGCTGGTGCTCATCCGGCGCACCCAGGAGGCCTACCTGAACCACACGCAGGGCAGCGCGCGCAGGCTGCGCACGGCAGCCGAGATGATCAAGAAGCAGAACGTCTCCTTGGCCGAGGCCAACCAGCTGTTGCGCGAGCGCTCTACCGCCGCGATGGAAAGCCTCTCGGCCACGGTTGATGCTCGCGACTCCTACACCGCCGGCCACTCGCGCCGTGTTCAGAAGCTGGCGCTGGCCATCGGCCGCGAGCTGGAGCTCTCGGAGCCGGAGCTCGACCTGCTCGGTCACGCCGCGCTCTTCCACGACATCGGCAAGCTCGCTATTCCCGACTCGATCCTGCTCAAGCCAGCCCGCCTGAGCCTCGAGGAGTGGGGAGTGATGCGCAAGCACGCCGACGAGGGCGCGCGCATCATCGAGCGGCTCGGCTTCCTCGCCGACGCGGTGCCCGCGATCCGTCACCACCACGAGCGCTGGGACGGCAGCGGCTACCCGGACAGTCTCGCCGGCGAGGACATCCCGCTGGGCGCCCGCATCATCCACGTCGCCGACGCGCTCGACTCGATGCTCACGACTCGCATCTATCAGGCTCAGCGCCCGGTCGCCGAGGCGCTCGAGCAACTGCGCCACGGCGCCGCTAAGCAGTTCTGCCCGCGCTGCGCGCGCTGTGCCGAGAACATCCTGACCAACGAGGTCGAGGCCGGCGGCTACCTGGAGCTGTCCGACGGCGAGCGCCTCGAGTTGCTCGCCTAGGGAGCCGCGCCGAGGAATCCGACGGCGGCCCGGCCGGCTCTGCTTGAATGCGGTGCGTGGAGACGAACGTAGCCGAGCTCGCCCAGGACCGTGTGCGCCTGACGGTCGAAGTGCCGAGCGCTGACATCAAGCATGCAGTCGAGCACGCCGGCGCCGACCTGGCCGAGCGCACGAAGGTGCCCGGATTTCGCGCCGGCAAGGTGCCGATGCCGATACTCGTGCGCCGGTTAGGCAAGGATCGCATCTACACCGAAGCCGTCGAGACGCACGTCGGCGGCTGGCTTCGTGCGGCCGTGGCGAGCAAGCGCCTGCGCCCGGTCTCGGAGCCGAAGTTCGACTACGAGCTGCCTGACTCAACCGATTCGGGCTGGAGCTTCAGCGCCGAGTTCGATCTGCAGCCGCTGCCCAAGCTGGCCGACTGGCGCAAGCTCGAGGTCGGCAAGGGCGAGGCGGAGATTCCGGACGGTCTGCTCGAGCACGAGCTCGACGCCCTCCGCGCAAGCGTCGCCCAGCTCGTGCCGGTCGAGGGAAGGCCGGTACAGACCGGGGACACGCTCGTCGTTGATTTCGTCAGCGAGGGCGAAGAAGAAAGCCGCGATCAGGTCGTCGAGATCGGGGCGGGCAAGCTGACTCGCGAGCTCGAGCAGGGGCTGATCGGGGCAGAGGCCGGTGAGAGCCGCGAGATTCCCTTCTTCCTCACCGACGGCAGCACGAGCACCGTGAAGGTGACCGTGAAAGAGATCATGGAGAAGGACCTGCCAGCGCTCGATGACGAGCTGGCGCGCGCCGCGAGCGAGTTCGAGACTCTCGACGAGCTGCGCTCCGAGATCGAAGCGAGACTGCTGGCCCAGGCCGAGGCCGAGCGCGACATCGCCTTCCGCGAGGCGGCGGTCGACGCGCTGGTCGAAGCCTCGAACGTCGACGTGCATCCGGTGCTCGTCGAGGAGCGGGCACGCGCACTGCTGGCCAACCTGGTTCGGTCGCTCGAGCAGCGTGGCATGAATCTCGACCTCTACCTCCAGCTGACCGGCCAGGACGCCGGACAGCTCGTCGAGGAGGTGCGAGTCGAGGCTCGCCGCTCGATCGCCCGCGAGCTGGTGCTCGAAGCCGGAGCCGACAAGTTGAAGCTCAAGATCTCGGACAACGAGATCGAGGAGCTCGTGCGCGAGCAGTCCGGCGCGACGGGCGAGGACGCCGACGAGCTGGTGGCGGACATCTGGCGCCAGGGCCGCCACGAGGAGTTGCGAGAGGACATGCGCATGAGCGCCGCCCTCGATCGCATCTGCAAAGAAGTCAAGCCGATCCCGCTCGCTCAGGCTGAAGCGCGCGAGCAAATTTGGACGCCGGGGAAGGAAAAGCCGGCCTCCGCTACGAAACTGTGGACCCCTGGCAGTGAGGAGACTTCATGAGTCCTTTGATCCCAATGGTCATCGAGCAGACATCGCGCGGCGAGCGCTCGTTCGACATCTACTCGCGGCTTCTCAACGAGCGGATCATCTTCTTGGGCACGCCGATCGACGATCAGATCGCCAACCTGGTGATCGCTCAATTGATCCACCTAGAGTCCGAAGACCCGGACAAGGACATTTCCATCTACATCAACTCGCCCGGGGGCTCCGTGTACGCCGGACTGGCCATTTACGACACGATGCAGTTCATCAAGCCGGACGTGCAAACGACCTGCGTCGGCATCGCCATGTCGATGGGCGCGGTTCTCCTGGCCGGCGGCACCAAGGGCAAGCGCGCTGCGCTGCCCAACTCGAAGATTCTCATTCATCAGGTTTCGAGCGGCTTCCAGGGCCAGGCTTCCGACATCGAGATTCAGGCGCGCGAAATAATCAACATCAAGCGCCGGCTCGAGGAGATCCTCTCGGCGCATTCCCGTCAGAAGATGGAGAAGGTCGCCAAGGACATGGAGCGCGACTACTTCATGACCTCGAAGGAGGCGCTCGAGTACGGATTGATCGACCGCGTGCTGGAGCACCGCTCCTCCACGCCGGTGCCGGAGAAGGTCGGGAGCTAGTGAGCGTCGCCGCCGCCACGACTGCTCGGCGCCGATTGGAGCTAGCCGAAACGACGATTTCGAGTTACAAGGAGTAGAAGTGGCCAGAGCAAGTGACGGCAACGAGCAGCTCCTCTGTAGCTTCTGCGGCAAGTCGCAGAGGCAGGTCAAGAAACTCATCGCAGGCCCGGGTGTCTACATCTGCGACGAGTGCATCGATCTCTGCAACGAGATCATCGACGAAGAGCTGACCGTTCCGGTCCAGCTCGATCTCGAGAACCTGCCCAAGCCCAAGGAGATCTACGGCGTTCTCAACGACTACGTCGTCAGCCAGGAGGAATCGAAGCGAACGCTGGCTGTAGCGGTCTACAACCACTACAAGCGCGTTCAGATGGTCGCCGAGGACTCCGATGTCGAGCTGCAGAAGTCGAACATCCTGCTGCTCGGTCCGACCGGTTGCGGAAAGACGCTGCTGGCGCAGACGCTCGCACGGATCCTCAATGTGCCCTTCGCAATCGCCGACGCGACGGCGCTGACCGAGGCCGGCTACGTCGGCGAGGACGTCGAGAACATCTTGCTCAAGCTGATTCAGGCGGCCGACTTCGACATCAAGAAGGCCGAGACCGGGATCATCTACATCGACGAGGTCGACAAGATCGCGCGCAAGGCCGACAACCCGTCGATCACACGCGACGTCTCGGGCGAGGGTGTACAGCAGGCGCTGCTCAAGATCCTCGAGGGCACGATTGCCTCGGTGCCGCCCCAGGGCGGGCGCAAGCACCCGCACCAGGAATTCCTCTCCATCGACACCACCAACATCCTCTTCGTCTGTGGCGGCGCCTTCGCCGGCCTGGACGCGATCATCGGCCGCCGCGCGGGCAAGAACGCCGTTGGCTTCGGCGCCGAGATCCGCTCCAAGAACGACGCCGAGAGCTCGGAGTTGCTCTCCGACGTGATGCCCGAGGATCTGCTCAACTTCGGCCTGATTCCGGAGTTCATCGGCCGCCTGCCGGTCATTTCGGCCGTGCACCAGCTCAAGCGCGAGGATCTGGTCAAGATTCTGACCGACCCCAAGAACGCGCTCGTCAAGCAGTACCAGCGCTTCTTCGGCTACGACGAGGTCGAGCTCGTCTTCACCGAGGACTCGCTCTGGGAGATCGCGGACAAGGCGCTCGCGCGGGAGACCGGCGCCCGCGGCCTGCGCTCGATCATCGAAGCCGCCCTGCTCGACGTGATGTTCGAGCTGCCGTCGCGCAACGACGTCTCCAAGTGCGTGATCACCAAGGAGACGATCTCCAAGGGCCAGCGCCCGACGCTGGTCACGAGCGGCGCCGCAGCCGACGAGCCCGAAGAGGAAGAGCTCGCCGAAGAGTCGGCGTAGAGCCTTCTCGCTGCGCTTCCTCTGAATAGGCACGAACACGACACATCGATGTGCGCCTTGGTTCGCTTCGGGACGGTACGTTTGAACGACCCCGCGGGCGGGTGGCTCGGTGGCGGGCATGGAGAGAAGTGCCCGCTTGCAACTCGCGACGTCGCTGCAGGCTCCGGAATCAGATTCCGAACACGCGTCCCAGCGCGACCACGATCAGCGCCAGCGAGAGCGCCGAGACGCAGACGATGGTCAGCGCGGCCAGGGCGCCGAATATGCGCCCGTTGCGCCAGCGTCCCATCAGCTCGCCATTGCCGGACAGGCGCCAGAGGAAGAAGAGCGTGATCGGAAGCAGTGCTCCGTTCACGTCCTGGATTCCCACCAGGAACGAAATGACCGGCAGGCTCGGGATCAGCGCGACGGCGGCGCTGATCGCAATCAGGATCGTGATCGTGGTGACGAAGACCGGCGCCTCGCGATAGCGGCGCCCGACTCCCTTCTCCATGCCGAACGACTCGGTGAGCACGTAGGCGATGGTCACCGGCAGGATCGCCGCGGCAAGCAGGCTGGAGCCGAGCAGACCGACGGCGAAGAGCTCCGTTGCATAATGGCCCGCGAAGGGTTGCAGCGCCTTCGCCGCGTCGGCGGCCGAGCTCACCTTGGTGATGCCGTGCGCGTGCAGCGCCGCCGCGGTGGCGATGATCACGAAGGCCGCGACGAGATTGGCGAAGATCGCGCCGATCGTGACGTCGACGCGCTCGCGCCGCAGCTCCTCGACCCGCATGCCGCGCTCCGAGACGGCCGACTGCAGGTAAAGCTGCATGAAGGGAGTGATCGTGGCACCGACCACGGCGCCGACGAGCAGCACGTACTGCGACGTGGCATAGAAGTGAGGCACCAGCACGCGGTGACCGATCGCTCCCCAATGCGGATGGGCGAGCACCGCCGCGACGGGATAGGCGAAGAAGACGACCGTGAAGGCGATGAAGATGCGCTCGGCGACGCGGTACGAGCCGCGCACGAGAATCAGCCAGATTGCGACGGCGGCAAGCGGAACGGCCACCGCTCGCGGAACGCCGAGGAGCTCGCAGGCGACGCCGATACCGAGGAACTCGGAGATCGTGATCGCCAGGTTGGCCAGCAGCACCGAGACCATCGAAAACGCCGACCAGCGCACTCCGTAGTGCTCGCGAATCAACTCGGCCAGGCCTTTTCCGCTGATCACCCCGGCCCGCGCCGCCATCTCCTGAACGACGATCAGCGAGATCGTGATCAGGACCATCAGCCAGAGCAGGTCGTAGCCGTAGCGCGCGCCCACCGAGGCGTAGGTGGCGATCGAGCCGGCCTCGTTGCCCGCGTTCGCGGAGATCAGGCCGGGGCCGAGAAAGGCGAGCGCCGCGGCGACGGGGGCGAACAAGGCGCGCTTGCCCAGACGGCGCGGGCGCGCGCCCCCGACCGCCTCGGGCTCCCGCTCGGAGGCGGATGCGCTCGTGGTCTTCGGGTCGCCCGGGGCCGGCACCGCAGGCTCAGTCGCTTGTGAAGACGTGGACGCGACGCCGCCAGCTACCCGGGAGCATGGCCTCGAGCACGTCGTCGGCGGAGACGGCACCGAGCAGGTGCATTTCCGTGTCGAGAACCGGAACCAGCGTCAGGTCGAAGTCGGTCATCAGGCGGGCCAGCTCCTCGAGACCGGTCCCGACCGAGACGGTCGGCGGAGTGAAGCTGACCGTCTGCGCAAGCGAGAGCCCCGGCTCCATGCGCAGAAGGTCGGCCAGCGGGATCGCCGCCTCCAGGCGTCTGTCGCCGTCGAGTAGGTAGACCCAGCTCGCAACCTCCCCGGCGGCGCCGCAGGAACGCACCGCGCCGAGCGCGTCGCCCACCCGCGCGCCCTCGCCGACCGTGACGAGGTCGGTCGTCATCAGGCCGCCGGCGGTCGCGGCGCCGTACGCGAGCGCCGTCTCGATGCTCTCCCGCTCGCCGGGCGGAAGCAGCTCGAGCAGCGCCTCATGCCGCTTCTCCGGCAGCTCTCGGATGAAGCCGGCCGCGTTGTCGGCGCCCATCCGCGCGACGATCCGCGCCAGATCGCGGTCGGAGCGGGTCTCCGCGAACTGGCGCCGGTGGTGCGTGTCGAGCTGCTTGAAGAGCTCGGCCTCGCGCTCGAGATCGACCCGCACGGCGCTGATGATCTCCTCGGCCTCGCCGCTCGAGGCATCTTCGACCAGGTCGGCGAGCTGCGCGGGATGCAGCCGCTCGAGCTTCGGATGCGGGAGGCGCAGGCGCAGCGTGGGCACGTGGGCGGTGAAGGGCTCGACGTTTTTCCAGTCCAACACACCGCGGCTCTCGATGCGACGTCCGATCCTCTTGGGAAGCAGTCGCCGCAGGAAGGCGCGCGCGCTCACATCGATGCCGGCGAGGCGATAGCTTCCCTCGACGAACGCCAGCTCGATCTCGTTCGCCCGCACGAGGCGGGCGCCCTCGACGTTGATCAGCTGCCGGTCGAGCAGATCCTTGCGCAAGAGGATCTCCTGCTCGTGGCGGTGGAAGTGCTCGAGATCGAGGCGGCTGGAGCGAAGCTTGATCTCCTCCGGGCCGATCGATTCGATCTCGGCGGCGGGGACGAAGACCGGCCGGCCGGCCACCTCGGCGAGGGCGCCCGAGAGCGGCGGATAGTCGTCGCCGCCCAGGCGAACGATCAGGTCGACCACACGCCCGAGGCGCTCGCCGCCGCGGTCGCGCAGCGCACAAGGAACGACCAGGCTCAGGTGGAGGTAGTGCATTCGACGCTTTCGCTCGGTTTCTAGCAGCTTTTATCCGCCACGACGGCCGGGCACACGCCGAGGCTTGGCGCCGGGCGCGGGCGCCGGTGTTGATCGGGCGACGGGTGAGCGGGCGGCTTATCTCAGATCCGGTACAGAAATGTTGCAGCGAGGACTGTCTCTCTGCGCCTCGGGACAGTAATTTTGAATCACCCCGCGGGCGGGTGGCTCGGTGGCGGGCGAATAGAGAAGTGCCCGGTAACCCGGCCGTCGGTTACGAATTCGGGCACTGCGTTCTGGTCTCGCACTCACCGATCGCACCCAGTCGACGGGTCTTCATTTTGCTCCGCGCTCGGTGGCGGCTGGTAACGCCGGTGCCCCTTAACCACCCAGCCGTCCGCTCCACACCGCGCCCTCCGTAGAATCCAACTCCATGGATCCGCTCTACAAACCCGCGGGAGTCGAAGAGCGCTGGCAGAAGACCTGGGAAGAGGAGGGTCTCTACAACGCCGATCCCGACAATTCGCGCCCGACGTTCGTCGATGCCCACCCGCCGCCGAATGTCACGGGCGAGCTGCACATCGGTCACGCCCTCCAGTTGGCGCTCGGTGACTCGGTCGTGCGCATGAAGCGCATGCAGGGCTTCAACGTGCTCTTCCAGCCCGGCTACGACCATGCCGGCATCTCGACCCAGAACGCCGTCGAGAAGTACCTCGCGACGCAGGGAAAGACGCGCCAGGAACTGGGACGGGAAGCCTTCGAGGCTCGCGTCTGGGAGTGGCTGCACGAGTACGGCGGCAAGATCATGACGCAGTTCCGGCGCATCGGCGCCTCGCTCGACTACCGGCGTGAGCGCTTCACGATGGACGAGGGTTACACCAGAGCGGTGCTGCGCTTCTTCGTCCACCTCTACCGCAAGGGCTGGATCTACCGCGACAACCGCATCATCAACTGGTGCCCCTTCCATCAGACCTCGCTTTCCGATCTCGAGCTGGTGCACGTGGACGCGAACGACGAGCTGGTCACGATTCGCTACCCGCTCGCCGACGGCTCCGGTCACATCGATATCGCCACGGTGCGCCCGGCGACGATCCCGGCCGATGCCGCCGTGGCCGTGCACCCGAACGACGAGCGGTATCGCAAGCTCGTCGGGAAGGAGGTCGTCGTTCCCTTCGTCGATCGGCGGGTGCCCGTGATCGCCGACCGGCACGTCGATCCCGAGTTCGGCACGGGAGCGCTCAAGATCACGCCCGGGCACGACCCGATCGACTTCGAGATCGGTCGCGCGCACAAGCTCCCCGAGCCGACCGTGATCGGCCCCGACGGGCTGATGAACGAGCAGGTGCCTCTGCTCGAGGGGCTCACGCAAGAGCAGGCAAGCGAGCGCATTCTCACCTGGTGCGACGATCGCGGTCAACTCGTCGCGCGCGAGCCGTTCAAGCACGCGGTCGCCCTCTGCGAGCGCTGCGAGACCCGGATCGAGCCGCGCATCTCATTGCAGTGGTGGTGCTCGATGGAAGAGCTCAAGAAGCCAGCGCTCGAGGCGCTGCGCGAAAAACGCGTTCGCTTCCATCCCGAGTCGCAGCATCGTTTCGCGATCGAGTCGCTCGAGGAGGCACCCGATTGGTGCATCTCGCGCCAGCTCTGGTGGGGCCATCAGCTTCCGATCTGGGAGTGTCCGCAGCGCCACCTGACGGTCGACGAGACGGAGCCCGGCGCCTGTGCAGAGTGCGGCTCGACGAAACTGACGCGCAGCGAGGACGTGCTCGATACCTGGTTCTCCTCGGCGCTGTGGCCGTTTGCCACGCTCGGCTGGCCCGACGAGACAGACGATCTGCGCACGTTCTATCCGGGCAACCTGCAGACCACCGCGCGCGAGATCATCCGCCTCTGGGAGAACCGCATGATCTTCGCCGGGCTGGAGCTGCTCGGCGAGGTGCCCTTCCGCGACGTGGTCATCCACTCGACCGTGCTGGCCACCGACGGGCGGCGCATGTCCAAGAGCCTCGGCACCGGCATCGATCCGCTCGAGGTAATTGGCGAGCACGGCGCCGACGCGGTGCGTTACGGCCTGCTCAAGATGTCCTCCACTCAAGACGTGCGCTTCTCGTACGGCGCCGTCGAGGAGGGACGCAAGCTCGCCAACAAGCTCTGGAACGTCTCTCGCTTGATCCTCGTCAACGTCGGCGACGCCGAGCCCGGCGCCCGTCCCGGCGAGGTCGCCGAGCGCTGGATCCTGGCCCGGCTCGAGGCGACCCGGCGCGAGATCGAAGAGTGCTTCGACGCGTTCGACTACGCGGGGGTCGTGACCCGGCTCTACCACCTCACCTTCGACGAGTTCTGCGACTGGTACGCCGAGTCGATCAAGTCGCGCCTCTACGAAGGAGATGCGGACGCTCGCTCGACGGCGCTCGCGGCGCTCGAGCGCCTGCTCGCGCTGCTCCATCCGGTCATGCCGCACGTGACCGAGGAGATCTGGTCGAACTTGCCGGCTCGCAAGGCGCGCCTGATCGTCTCGCCGTGGCCCGAGGCCGACGACGGCTACGCGGCCGACGCGAATGCGCTGGAGCGGATTCAGGACGCGGCGGCGATCTTCCGCCGCAGCGGCTTGCGCGTGAGTCTCGCAGACGATGAAAAGCGCATCTTCGAGGCCGTCGTCAAGCCCGAGCGGATGAAGGTCGAGGCGGTGAGCATCGAGGCCGAGACCAAGCGGCTGAACTCGGAGATCGCCCGTTGCGAGAAGATGCTCTCCAATCCGAGCTTCGTTGAGCGCGCGAGAGCCGAGGTCGTCGAGGCCGAGCGCGAGAAGCTCGCCCGTTACAGGCGCGAGCTCGATGCCCTCTCCGCTTGATCCGCGCGGCGGCCCGAATGCGGCCTGGCTCAGCTCTCTCAGCCCCTGGCCGGAGCGTTTCGGCCTGGAGAGGATGAGGGAGCTGCTCGCCGAGCTAGATCGTCCGGAGCGCGCCTTTCGCTCGGTTCACGTCGTCGGCACGAACGGCAAGACGACGACGACGAAACGGATCGAGGCGCTGCTGTCCGGCGAGGGTGTGCCGAGCGGCGCCACCGTCTCGCCGCACGTGCGCGGCTGGGCGGAGCGAATCAGCGTGAATGGGGTCGAGGCCGATCTCGATCTGGCGCTCGCCCGCGTGAGGCCGTCCGCGGAGAGGTTGCAGGCCACCCAGTTCGAGGTCATCACTGCGGCCGCCTTCGCGGAGTTTGCCGCTGCCGGGGTCGAAGTGGCTGCGGTCGAGGCCGGGCTCGGCGGTCGTTATGACGCGACCAATGTGATCGCAAGCGAGGTCGTCGTGCTCACGAATGTCTCGCTCGAGCACACACAGTGGCTCGGCTCGACGCGTGAGCAGATCGCGCTCGAGAAACTGGCCGTGATCGTGCCCGGCGCCAAGGTGGTATTGGGCGAAGGGGAGTGGGAAACGCTGGCGCGCGAGGCGGGTGCGGGATCGATCTCGACCGTCGACCAGGGCGAGATAGCGCGCAAAGCGGTCGAGCTCGTGCTCGGCCGAGCGATCGGCAACGAGAAGGTCGCCGCGATCGTGCCGGGCCGGTTCGAGTGGCGCAATGAGCGCGAGCTCTGGGACGGCGCTCACAATCCGGCCGGTGTTGCCTGGCTCGTGCAGCACCTGTCTCGCCATGACTGGACACTCGTCTGCTCGATCCTCGGCGAAAAGGATGTCGACTCGATGCTCGAGACGCTCGCCCCGCTCACGAGCACGCTCGTCGCGACCAAATCCTCGAGCCCGCGAGCGCTCCCGGCGGCTGAGCTGGCGGCGCGGGCGCAAGGCCTTTTCGAGCGGGTGGTGGCGGTCGATGACCCCGCGCAGGCTCTCGCTCGGGGGCGAGAGCTGGCGGCGCCCGACGGGTATCTTCTCGTTACCGGCTCGCTCTACCTTCTTGCCGATCTTTCGTCGATAGAGGAAGCTGTGGGGGAATGAAGAACGCAAGCCATGGCTTAACCGCTTTTTTCGTATTGCTTCTAGTTGTCGTCATAGTTCTCGGTACTGCATTCGGAATCGGATACTTCGTAGGCAAACTGCTCGTATGACAAATTCACTTCTCGCCCCAATTACCGTTGCCTCGTTGACCAGCTTCTTCGACTCGAACCTCTGGGACGTGATCAAGAATCTGTCCTTCTTTTTCATCGGCGTCCTCTGGCTCGCGGTCGCCTACTGGGTCAACAAGGATGCGCGGCGGCGCATCGAGGATCCGTGGCTGATCGGCACCTCGACAGCGCTCGCGCTTCTCTTCCCGTTCTTCGGCGCGATCATCTACATGCTCTTCCGCCCGCCCGAATACCTCGACGAGGTGCACGAGCGCGAGCTAGAGATAAAGGAAATGGAAGCGCGCCTCGGGAAGCGCGTGACTCGCTGCCCGGTTTGCCAGGTGGACATCGACTTCAATTACCTCGTCTGCCCCGTTTGCACCACGCGTCTCAAGCAGCCCTGCGCACGCTGTAAAGCGCCGCTCGAGCCGCTCTGGCAGATCTGCCCCTACTGCGAGGCGCCGGTAGCGCCGCAGGAAACGGCTCCCGAGGACACCTGGGAGCGACCTCCGCACCTGCGCCGATCACGCTGAGCGGTCGTTCTTCTTTCCGCTTGGGCGGTGAACCCCTAACGAAAGGAAGCACTCCTCCGATCGCACCCAATCAGTGGGTCGACACTGCGTTCGGGGTTAACCCGAGGGTCGGGTTTCTCACTCGGCCGAGTGAAACTAACGCAATCTAAGCTCTTGTTTAGGTCGCTTCACTAGACTTCCGGTCTAATGGCTGTTGAGCGCACATTGGTGCTCGTCAAGCCCGATGCGGTTCGGCGTGGCTTATGCGGCGAGATTGTCGCCCGCCTCGAGCGCAGGGGCCTGACGCTGCGCGGTGCCCGGCTCGTTCAGGTCGACGAGGAGCTGGCCGGCGCCCACTACGCCGAGCATCGCGGCAAAGAGTTTTTCGCAAGACTCGTCTCCTTCATCATCTCGGGTCCGACGCTCGCCCTGGTTGTGGAGGGCGAGTCGGCGGTGACCGTCGTCCGCTCGACCATGGGCGCAACCGATCCGGCGAAGGCGGCGCCGGGGACGATCCGCGGCGACCTGGGGCTATCGATGCCCGACAACCTCGTGCACGGCTCCGACTCGCCCGAATCGGCGAGGCGAGAGTTGGCGCTTTGGTTCCCCGATGAAGCCGTCTGAACTGCCCGATTACGCAGCGAACAATCGGGCCCTGTGGTCGATATACGGCCGCGGCCAGGAGGAGTGGGGACGCGCCCAGTGGGCGACGGAAGACATCTGCTGGGGAATCTTCCGTGTGCCCGAGAACGCTATCAATGTGTTGCCCGGGCTCTACGAGACCGATGTGATCGAGCTCGGTTGCGGGACGGCGTACTTCTCCGCTTGGCTGGCTCGGCGAGGCGCGCGCGTGGTGGGGGTCGACCTGAATCCCGATCAGCTCGAGCGGGCGCGCGGTTTTCAGCGCGAGTTCGAGCTCGAGTTTCCGCTCATCGAGGCGAACGCCGAGGAAGTAGCGCTGCCGGACAATTCTTTCGACCTCGCGCTTTCGGAGTACGGGGCCAGTACCTGGTGCGATCCAAAGAAGTGGATACCGGAGGCAAGGCGGCTGCTGAGGCCCGGAGGCCATCTGGTTTTCATGCGTAACTCCACCCTGCTCGTGCTCTGCAGCGACGAAAAGGGGGTTGTTCAGGAAAAGCTCGAGCGGCCGCAACCCGGCCTGTATCGAATCGACTGGGTGGACGACGACGGTGAGGGCAGCGAGTTTCAGCTTCCGCACGGCGAATGGATCGATCTGCTTCGCGAAGCCGGCTTCGAGATAGAGCGTCTGGTCGAGCTGTACGCGCCCGAGGGAGCGAGCGACAACCCCATCTGGGATTTCGTCAGCGTGGAGTGGGCTCAGAAATGGCCGGCCGAGGAGATCTGGGTCGCGCGGAAACTGTGAGCGGCAGCGCGTCCACGCCGCTTCTGCTCGCCTCGACCTCGCCGCAGCGGCGCGCGATCCTCGGCCAGCTGGGACTTCCCTTCGACGTGGCCCGTCCGCGCTACGACGAGAAAGATGATCCCGGCGCCGATCCGATCGAGCTGATGCACACGCACGCCCGCGGCAAGGCGCGCTCGCTGGCCGGCGAGGCGGCGAGCCGTCCGGTGCTGGGCATCGACACCGCGGTTCTGCTCGACGGGCGCGTCTTCGGCAAGCCGGCCGACGAGAGCGAGGCTCGGGCCATGCTGACCTGTCTGGCGGGAAGAACGCACGAGGTCGTGTCTGGTCTCTGCCTGATCGGCGCGGGCTGGGAGGAGCTCGAGCACGAGATCACGCGCGTGACCTTTCGCGAGCTGAGCGCGCGCGAGATCGATGCCTATCTCGCCGGCGACGAGTGGCGCGGACGGGCCGGCGCCTACGCCATCCAGGGCCTCGGTGCGCGGCAAGTCGCTCGCATCGAGGGCGACTACCTGAACGTTGTCGGACTCCCGGCGGCGCTCCTGGTGAGCATTCTCGCCCGGCGCTTCCCCGGCGTTTACGGGCTCGGATAACGGCGCCAGCACAACGGCACTGCTGATGTCAACTCGTCCTATCCAGCCACGTCCCTGTGCCTGGCACCGGTCGAGGTGAACCCATCCGGCTCCGCGAGGCCGTCGTCAACGAAGGCGCGAAGCCTGGTGAGCGCCGATCCGCGTCTCGTCGCGAAAGCAGTAACCAATCGCTCCGTTGTGAGGAGTGGATTCTGCTCCGGCCCAATCAGCCAGGCGTAACTGCTCCAACTCCATGTCTCGGGTCGCTCGCAGAGTCCGGAACGCACGGGATTTAGCGCGATGTAGCGCACGAGCTCTAGGAAATGGGCGTCTGTCTCGACGAGAACCGATCGGTATCTTCGCTCGAATAGGTGGCCAGTGAGGTCGCGGCGCTTGTTGAACCAGTGAGCGAAGCGGCTGTTCAGGCGATGCATTCCAGCCGCAATGTCGGCCTCAGGGGTCTCGAGCAGTAGGTGGTAGTGGTTAGGCATCAGGCAGTACGAGTGGCACCGCCAACCGTGTCGCTTGACTACAACTCCGAGTACGGTCAGAAAGAAATCACCGTCGCGACGATCGAGGAAAATACGCTGACGCCGATTCCCACGCGTGGTGACGTGGTACAGACCGCCTGCGAATTGAGGTCGAGGGGATCGTGCCATGAGTCCTTTTTAGCGGCGGGGAGAGTCGAAAAGCGTTTCCGGGGGTCGATTTCACAAAGTCGACGCAATGACTCGTTCGGACACGTCCCGGTGCCAGGCATGGTTACGGGAGGCGCGCGGACTCTCCACAAACTCCGTCCGCAAACGCGGCTCGCAACGCCTCAGAAGCGCCAAAACAGCTAGACTCGCACGTCGCTATGGGCATCTTCAGCTCGATCGGCGGCTTTGGGGGCCGCGACATGGCCGTCGACTTGGGGACGGCTAACACGCTCGTTTACGTGCGGGGCCGCGGCATAGTCCTTTCCGAGCCGTCGGTGGTCGCTATCGACCAGCGCACGGGCGAGGT